>ERZ772807.586-NODE-586-length-22333-cov-11.185385_pt1 | contig 22333 bp, 20 predicted proteins | sample MGYA00511472_ERZ772807 | MGnify/ENA primary metagenome ERZ772807 (study PRJEB29015, sample SAMEA2737947) | human oral metagenome | biome: human oral; feature: human-associated habitat; material: dental | place: China | collected 2039 ...
AGGCCACGCCGTGCTGACCCGCGCCGGTTTCGGCGATGACGCGTTTTTTACCCATACGGCGGGCGAGCAGCGCCTGACCGATGGTGTTGTTGACCTTGTGTGCGCCGGTGTGGTTCAAGTCTTCGCGCTTCAGCCAGATTTGCGCGCCACCCAGATGCTCTGACAATCGCGCGGCATGGTACACGGGGCTGGGGCGGCCGACATAATGTTTCAAATCGCGGTGGAATTCTTCCCAAAACGCGGGGTCGTTTTTCGCGGCTTGGTAGGCCGCTGCCAGTTCTTGCAGGGCGGGAATCAGGGTTTCGGCAACGTACACGCCGCCGTGTTCGCCGAAAAATCCACTTTTATCAGGTGCTTGGTAATTCATAAAACGCCGTCCTCGAATGTTCTGTCAAATAGGAATGCCATTATATAGCGAATCGCCAGGATTTTTGCCACAAAAAAGCAGCCTGCACACCGTAAATTAAGGTGCAGGCTGCTTTTGAAACATCCGTTGGGTTATGCGCTGAAACCGGCGGCAGCCACCGCTGCTTTGAATGCCGCTTCGTCAAAGTTGTCGCCGTGCGTTACCACCACATAGCCGCCTTCGACGTTTGCATTCACAAATTTCACGCCGGTAACGCTGTCGGTTGCCGCCACCAATTTGTCGGCATCATTTTTTGAAGCCATGCCGGATACGGCGATTTTTGTTTGAGCCATGATATTTTCCTTTAAATAAACGGTTAAAAACGAAATCAGTCGGACGGCGGTGCAACCGCGCCCATCGAAAATCCGCTGTTTGCAATCAAACGGTCTGTCTTTAAGGCAGATTATCTAAACTTCCCTATATTGCCCAATTTTCATGCGGCCGGTCAATCGTTTTTATAATAAAAATAGGTATCTATTTAAAATTTAAAAATTATTTTTTGATTCAAATCAAAAATATTGTCTTGTTTTAGCAACGCTGCGTAGGTTCCGCCGCAAGTGTTTGTTTTTGCGCCGTGCAATTTAAGTATTCCCGAAATAAGACAAAAACAGTAAAATGCGCCCGTTATCCTTCATTTTGGTTCATAAAGGAACGTGATTTATGAAAAAAATCGTTGCCGCTTCCATTGTTATGGCAATACTTTCGGCATGCGCCACACCGAACGCCACGGTCAGCAAAGACGCGCAAATGAGCAAAGACTGGTCGAACGACCGCCTGTATAGCGAAGCGCGGAATGCTTTGAACAGCGGGAGCTACAGCCATGCCAATGCGTTGTACGGCGTATTGCGCGCCCGCCAGCCGGACGGCCGCTACACGGAACAGTCGCTGCTGGATTCCGCATACGCGCATTACAAAAATGAAGAAATGTCGCAGGCTTTGGCGCTGCTGTCGCGTTTCGAACGCAATTATCCGGCCAGCGTGGACATGGATTATGCTTTATATTTGAAAGGCTTGATTTTCTTCGCGGAAGACCAATCCTTCCTGCGCAAGCTGGCATCGCAAGACTGGTCCGACCGCGACCCGGAAGCCAACCGCCGCGCGTTCCGCGTGTTCGAGCAGCTGGTCAAACGCTTCCCGCAAAGCAAATATGCGGAAGATTCTCGTCGCCGCATGGCACAGCTGGTGGATGCTTTGGGCGGCCACGAAATCGCCATCGCGCGTTATTACGCCAAACGCCATGCTTATGTGGCGGCCAACAACCGCGCGCAACGCGTGCTGCAGCAATATCAAAACACGCGCTATGTGGAAGAAGCCTTGGCCATCATGATTTTCAGCTACGAAAAAATGGGCAATACGCAACTGGCGGACGATACGCGCCGCGTGTTGCAGCAGAACTTTGCCAATAGCCCTTATCTGGCCAAGTCTTGGCAGCCGGACGATATCCCCTGGTGGCGCTGGTGGAAATAAACAGCATATCATTCAAGCACTTCAAAAGCAGCCTGCACTTGGCAAACGCCCCATTCGTGCAGGCTGCTTTTTCGTCCCACCGAATCAACCTTATTGAAAGGACTGGAAATGGCCGTTTGGCAGACCACCCGCTTTCCCATCGATTTGAGCACGCCCAAAATCATGGGCATCGTTAATGTAACACCCGATTCTTTTTCGGACGGCGGCCGCTATAACCAAAATGTGCAGGCTGCCTGCGCCCACGCCGAGCAGCTGTTGCGCGACGGTGCGGATATTTTGGACATCGGCGGCGAATCCACACGCCAGGGCAGCGCGCCCGTGTCGCCTGAAGACGAATGGAAGCGCGTGCGCGGCGTGCTGGCGGAAGTATCGCGCTGGAACGTGCCCGTCAGTTTGGATACCCGCCACACTTCCGTGGTGCAGGCTGCTTTGGAACACGGCTATATCGACATTGTGAACGACGTGCAGGCACTGAAAGACGAAGGTGCGGTGGCTCTGCTCGCCCAATCCGCCGACACCGGCATCTGCCTGATGCACATGAAGGGGCAGCCCGAGAATATGCAATCCCACGCGCAATACCGCGATACCGTTGCCGAAGTGAAGCAATACCTGCGCGAGCGCACCGAAATCTGCACGCAGGCTGGCATTGAGCGCAAACGCATTGTGTGGGACATGGGCTTCGGCTTTGCCAAATATTTACCGCACAATCTCCAGCTCATGCGGCACCTGCATGAATTTGCCGACGAATATCCCGTGCTGGTGGGCGTGTCGCGCAAAAGCATGATTGGCGAAATCACCGGCCGCACCGACCCGATGGAGCGTGTCTCCGGCAGTGTGGCCGCCGCCCTGTTCGCCTACACGCAGGGCGCCGCCATTTTGCGCGTGCACGATGTCCGCGAAACGGCAGACGCGCTTAAAGTGTGGCAAACGCTCGCGCCTGCTGCATAAGATTAGTCAAAGCGGCAAATCAGGGCTATAATACTGCCATTTTGTTCAGTGCAGGCTGCTTTTGTCCGCATAATTTCTATTGATAAAGCCAGAAAGGTTTACCCCATGACCATTGAATTGAAAGTCCCCGACATCGGCGGGCATGAAAATGTCGATATTATTGCCGTAGAAATCAAAGCAGGCGACACCATCGCCATCGACGACACGCTGATTACATTGGAAACCGACAAAGCCACCATGGACGTTCCTGCCGAAGCCGCAGGCGTGGTGAAAGAAGTGAAAGTGAAAGTGGGCGACAAAATTTCCGAAGGCGGCGTGATTGCCGTCATCGAAGCCGCCGGCGCGTCCGCCGCTACCGAAGCGCCGAAAGCCGACGCAGCACCGGCACAGGAAGCCCCTAAAGCCGCTGCGCCCGCACCGCAGGCCGCACAATTTGCCGGTTCTGCCGATGCCGAATACGACGTGGTGGTATTGGGCGGCGGCCCGGGCGGATATTCCGCTGCATTTGCCGCTGCCGACGAAGGTCTGAAAACCGCCATCATCGAGCAATACAGCACCTTGGGCGGCGTGTGCCTGAACGTGGGCTGTATCCCGTCAAAAGCGCTGCTGCACAACGCCGCCGTGATTGACGAAGTGAAACACTTGGTGAAAAACGGCATCAAATTCGGCGAACCCGAAATCAATGTGGACGAACTGCGCGGTTATAAAGAAAAAGTCATCGCCAAACTTACCGGCGGCCTGGCAGGCATGGCCAAAGCACGCAAAGTGGACATCATCCAAGGTAACGGCCAGTTCGTGGGTGCGAACCACATTGAAGTGTCGCTCACCGAATCCGCCCAATACGAACAATCCACCGAAACCGGCGCGAAAAAAACCGTTGCCTTCAAAAACTGTATCATCGCCGTGGGCAGCCGCGTGGTGAAACTGCCCTTCATTCCCGAAGACCCACGCATTGTGGACAGCACCGGTGCGCTGGAGCTGCGTCAAAACGGCGGCAAGCTGCCGGAAAAAATGCTGGTCATCGGCGGCGGCATCATCGGCCTGGAAATGGGTACCGTGTACAGCACGCTGGGCGCACGCCTGGATGTAGTCGAAATGATGGACGGCCTGATGCAGGGCGCAGACCGCGACTTGGTCAAAGTGTGGGAGAAAATGAACGCCCACCGCTTCGACAACATCATGACCAACACCAAAACCGTGGCCGTAGAAGCCAAAGCAGACGGCATCTACGTGACTTTTGAGGGCGAAAAAGCGCCGAAAGAGCCGCAACGCTACGACTTGGTGCTGGTGGCTGCCGGCCGTGCGCCGAACGGCAAACTCTGCTCCGCCGAAAAAGCCGGCGTGGCTGTTACCGAACGCGGCTTTATTGAAGTGGACAAACAAATGCGCACCAACGTGCCACACATCTACGCCATCGGCGACGTGGTCGGCCAGCCCATGTTGGCACACAAAGCTGTACACGAAGGCCATGCGGCTGCCGAAAACTGTGCCGGCCACAAAGCTTATTTCGATGCACGCGTGATTCCGGGCGTGGCCTACACCGACCCCGAAGTGGCTTGGGTGGGTGTTACCGAAGAAATCGCCAAACGCGACGGCATCAAAATCACCAAAGCCGTGTTCCCGTGGGCTGCATCTGGTCGCGCCATTGCCAACGGCCGCGACGAAGGCTTCACCAAGCTGATTTTTGATGCGGAAACAGGCCGTATCATCGGCGGCGGTATCGTCGGCACGCACGCGGGTGATATGATTGGCGAAATCTGCCTGGCGATTGAGATGGGCTGCGATGCGGAAGACATCGGCAAAACCATCCATCCGCACCCAACCTTGGGCGAAAGCATCGGCATGGCGGCGGAAGTAGCCAACGGCACTTGCACCGACTTGCCGCCGCAAAAGAAAAAGAAATAATGTGAACCGCATTTAATGCAGGCTGCTTGGAATATGCTGAATGTTCAGGATATTTTCAAGCAGCCTTGTTTTATGCCACATTGGGGAACGTGCAGGCTGCTTTTTCCGCATGCCAAAAGCAGCCTGCACGTTTTGTCAGTCAATCCCCGTTTGCGCGATTTCAGCATTGACGGGCCCGAACATGAAAACAGCTTGCCAAATCCCGACAAATTGGTTATCTTGGTGCTATTCTTATCCCAATATCTGACTCTTCGAGCTGCATCATAAAAAAGCAGCCTGCACATCGCAATTCCCGTTTTCCCCGTTGTTTTTTTGCTCTTTCCAATCACTCGAAGCAGCCTGCACGCTGCACATTGCCATCACTACCCAACAAGGAGACCGTCATGCACGTTATCGTATTAGGCGCAGGTGTCGTGGGCACCGCCACCGCCTATTATCTCAACAAACTGGGACACCAAGTTACCGTGATTGACCGCACACAAGGCGTTGCCGACGAAACCAGCTACGGCAATGCCGGGCAGCTGTCGTTTGGTTACACCACGCCATGGGCCGCCCCCAATGTGCCGATGAAAGCACTCAAATGGCTGGGCAAAGAGCATTCTCCGCTGATCATCAAACCCGACGGCAGCCTGTTCCAACTGGAATGGCTCGCCAAAATGACCGCCAACTGCACCAGTGCGGCCTATGCCCGCAACCAATCGCGCATGATGCGGATTTCCGAATACAGCCGCCACCTGCTGCACCAATTCGAAGCCGAAGAAGGCCTGAATTTCGAACAACGGCACAAAGGCACGCTGCACCTGTTCCGCGACAAAGAACTGTTTGCCCAACACCAAAAACAAATGGGCGTGCTCGACAGCTTCAACGTTCCCTATCAAGAGCTCGATGCGGACGGCGCAATACAATTCGAACCCGCGCTCGTCCACATCCGCCACCAAATTGCCGGCGCCTTCCAACTGCCCAACGACAGCACGGGCGACTGCCGCCTGTTCACGCAAAAACTCGCGCAACTGTGCCAAGAGCGCGGCGTGAACTTCCTGTTCAACCGCACCATTGTCGGCTTCAACACCAGCGGCAACCGCATTACCGGCGTGCAAACACGCACCGAAACCCACACCGCCGACGCATTTGTCTGCGCGCTGGGCAGCTTCAGCCGCCCGATGCTGGCCCAACTGGGGCTCAAACTGCCGATTTACCCCGTTAAAGGCTACTCGCTGACCATCCCCATCACCGACGAAAGCAAAGCCCCGCAATCCACCGTGCTGGACGAAACCTACAAAGTCGCCCTTACCCGCTTCGACCAGCGCATCCGCGTGGGCGGCATGGCAGAACTGTCGGGTTATGAAATCCGCCTGCCGGAAGTCCACCGCGAAACCCTGATGCAGGTGACCAACGAACTCTTCCCCGGCAGCGGCAACCTGCAAGAAGCCGAATATTGGAGTGGCCTGCGCCCCGTCACGCCCGACAGCACGCCCATTATCGGCGCCACCCGCTTTGAAAACCTGTTCACCAACACAGGGCACGGCACGCTGGGCTGGACCATGTCGCTCGGTTCGGGCAAAACCACCGCCGATTTGCTGCATTCGGGCAAAGCGGAAATCCGCACCGACGATTTGAGCATGGCGCGGTATTCCTGCTGATGCGTTGAACACGCAGACAAAAGTGCAGGCTGCTTTTTGCGTCATTCAAAAGCAGCCTGCACTTTTTGCCGGCTTGTTAATAGTCCAATAAACGACTATAATCGGTCGCTTATTGGACTATTTTTATGCAGACGACACAATGAAACCCATTTACCCTTTGATTTTATGCGCCATTTTTGGATTATCCGCCTGCTCGCCATCTGAAACGGACAACGCAGCCGCAGCCTCCGCGCCCGATACTGCCATGCGCGTGAACGTGGTGGCCGTGGGCAAGCAGGCAGCGACACCGACCCTGCATCTGACGGGCACGGTGGCCGCCAAAGAAGACGTGGCAGTCGGCACGGCTTTGAGCGGATTGAAGATTTTGGAAGTGAATGCCGATGTTGGGCAGCGCGTGGAAAAAGGGCAAGTACTGGCGCGGCTGGACAGCGTGAATGTGCAGGCTGCTTTGCGGCAGAGCGAAATGTCGCTGGCCAAGGCGCGCTCGAACCTGAATGCGCGGCAGGCGGAATGGCGCGAGGCACAGGCGACGTTCAACCGCTACCGCCCGCTGGCCAACGAAGGCGCGGTCACGCCGCAGGAACTGGACCAGCAGCGTTTGCGTTTGGAATCGGCGCAGGCAAATGTGCAGGCTGCCCGCGCGGAAATTGCACAGCTGCAATCGCAGCTCACCGACAGCCGCCACCAGCGTGCGAAGGCGGAAATCACCGCGCCCGTGTCGGGCATTATCAGCCAGCGTGCGGCAGAGGCCGGTGCATTGACGGGCAGCGACGCGCTGTTCCACATTATCCAAGACGGCGAAATGGAACTGGCGGCCAATGCCACGGCAGACGAACTGGCCGTGCTGAAAACGGGTATGCCGGCCAAAGTGCGCGTGCGCGGGCAGCACGAACCGCTTTCGGGCAGCATCCGCCTGATTTCGCCGCAAATGGACAGTGGCACGCGCTTGGGCACGGTGCGGATTGCGTTGGAAAAGCAGCCTGCACTGCAAAACGGCGCGTATGGCGAAGCCGAAGTGCAACTGCCAACACAGGAATCCGCCGCCGCATTGCCCGTTCAGGCCGTGTCGTTTGCCGACGACGGACAGGCGTTTGTGATGCTGGTGGGCGCGGACAACCGCGTGAAGCGGCAGGCGGTGAACATAGGGCGGCAGAACGCGGAATGGGTGGAAATCGTATCGGGTGCCCAGGCCGGTGCGCGTGTGGTGAAAAATGCAGCGGCGTTTGTGAGCGACGGCGATTTGATTATTCCCGTTACCGAGCCGCAGAAATAAGTGCAGGCTGCTTTTCATCCTTCCCAAAAGCAGCCTGCACACCGCCCAATCCACATTGCCAACACAACACAGGTTTCACATGAATTTCAAAATTTCCTCATGGGCCATCCGCAAGCCGATATTTACCATCGTGCTGTTCATCGTGCTGACCGTTATCGGCACGCTCTCCTTCCAACGGCTGCCCATCAACGCCGACCCGAGCGTCAGCTTCCCGATTGTTACCGTTTCCGTGGCACAGTCCGGCGCATCGCCCGACGAAATGGAAAAATCCGTGACTACGCAGATTGAAAACGCATTGGCCGGCATGACCGGCGTGCGCCACATCACCTCCACGATTACCGACGGCGCGTCTTCCACCACCGTGGAATTTGCGCTCGGCACCGACATCGACAAATCTGTGAACGACGTGCGCAACACCATCGCCCAAATCCGCAGCAACCTGCCGCAAAGCATTACCGAGCCCGTGGTGGAGCGGCTGGATACCGAAGGCGGCGCGCTGATTAACTATGTCGTCCAAGCCCCGAATATGAGCCCTGCCGAACTGTCATGGTTTATTGACGACACGGTGAGCCGCGAACTGTTGGCCGTGCGCGGCGTGCAACAGGTAATGCGCATCGGCGGCGCGAAACGCGAAATCCACGTCGCCCTGAAACCCGAACGCCTGAACGCGCTGGGCATTACTGCCGAACAAGTGAACGCGCAACTGGCGCAAACCAACGCCAACATCCCCGCCGGCCGCACCATTTCCAACGCGCAGGAACAATCCATCCGCGTGCTGAACAGCGCACAAACCCTGCAACAGCTTGCCGACACGCCGATTTCGCTGGGCGGCGGACGGTTTGTCAAATTGTCCGAATTGGCCGCCGTGCGCGACAGCAGCGAGCAGGTTCGCGACCGCGCCCGTTTGAACGGCAAAGAAGTCATCGGCTTCAACGTATTGCGCAGCAAAGGTTCGAGCGACACGGTGGTGGCCGAAGGCGTGGAACAGGCGGTGGCGAAACTGGCGGCGGAAAACCCCGACGTCAAAATCTCCATCGTCCACAATTCGGTGGAAAACACGCGCGAAAATTACCGCGTTACCATGAACACGCTGCTGGAAGGCGCACTGCTCACCGTGCTGGTGGTGATGCTGTTTCTGCGCAACTGGCGTGCCACGCTGGTGGCCGCGCTTGCCCTGCCCCTTTCCGTGCTCCCCACCTTTTTCGTCATGCAGCTGCTGGGCTACACGCTCAACAGCATCACCCTGCTGGCGATTATGCTGGTCATCGGCATTCTGGTGGACGATGCGATTGTGGAAATTGAAAATATCGAGCAGCACCTGCATATGGGCAAACGCCCGTTTCAGGCGGCGATTGACGCTTCGGACGCCATCGGTTTGGCCGTGGTGGCCATCAGTGGCACGATTATCGCCGTGTTCCTGCCGGTGAGCTTTATCAGCGGCGTGGTGGGGCAATATTTCAGCCAATTCGGCGTTACCGTGTCGGCGGCGGTGGCGGCTTCCCTGCTGGTGGCGCGTATGGCCACGCCCCTGTTGGCGGCCTACATTCTCAAACCGCTGCCGCACATCCAAAAGCAGCCTGCACATGAAACCCCCACCCAATCAAACGGCAAATTCCTGTCGCTTTATTTGAAACTGCTGGACACCGCCCTGCATTGGCGCAAAACCACGCTGGCCGCCGGATTGGGCGTGCTGCTGCTTTCCGCGCTGATGGTGCCGCTGCTGCCCACCGGCTTCGTGCCGCAAAGCGACATCGGCAAAAGCACGGTGTCCATCACCCTGCCCCCCAGCAGCACGCTGAGCCAGACCGATGAAAAATTGCAGCAAATCGCCGCCCGACTGCGTCGGCACAAAGAAGTGGTGAACGTATATGCCGAAGCCGGCAGCAGCGGCGAAGTGTATAAAGGCACGTTGCTGGTATCGCTGCTGCCCGCCAAAGAACGCGAATTGAGCCAAAAAGAAATGGAAGCGAAAATGCGGCAGGACTTGGCGCAGTTTGCCGACATCCGCTTCTCGTTCCAAAACGATTTCGCACAACGCGACGTGTCCATCGTGCTGACAGGTTCCGACCCCAAAGCCTTGACGCAGGCTGCACACACCTTGAAAGCGCAAATGCAGAAAATCGGCAGCATTGCCAACGTGCAGCTGAACGAACCGCTGCAAAAACCCGAACTGCAAGTGAAACTGCGGCAGGAAGAAGCCGCACGGCTGGGCATCACACCTGCATCAGTGGGCAATTTGCTGCGGATTGCCACCGTGGGCGATTTGGAATCCGCGTCCGCCAAATTCAACCTGCCCGACCGCCAAATCCCCATCCGCGTGTTGCTGAACGATGTGGCCAAAAACGACATCGAAGCCATCAAACGCCTTGCCGTGCCCACCGCGCAGGGTGGCAGCGTGCCTTTGGCCAGCGTGGCAGACATTACCCTGTCGCAAGGCTCGGCCAGCTTGGAGCGTTTCGACCGTGCCCGCCGCATTGCCGTGGAAGCTGATTTGGCGCCCGGCCGCACCATCGGCGAAGTGCTGGCCGAAATCGACACGCTGCCCGTGTGGAAAAGCCTGCCCGCCGGCGTGCGCAAAGCCGAAACCGGCGATGCGGAATTTATGACGGAAATGTTCGAGCAATTCGCGCTGGCCATGGGCTTCGGCATTATGATGGTACTGGTGGTGCTGATTTTGCTGTTTGCCGATTTCCTGCAACCGCTCACGATTCTGGTCGCGCTGCCGCTGTCCATCGGCGGCGCGGTGGCCGGGCTGCTGCTCACGGGCAGCGCACTGGATTTGGCTTCCGTCATCGGCATCCTCATGCTGATGGGGATTGTGACCAAAAACTCCATTTTGCTGGTGGATTTTGTGATTGAAAAACGCCGGCACGGCATTGCGCGGCAGGAAGCCTTGTTGCAGGCGGGCAAAGAGCGCTCACGCCCGATTATCATGACCACGCTGGCCATGGTGGCCGGCATGGTTCCCGCCGTGTTTGCCGGCGGTTCGGGCGACGGATTCCGCGCCGTGATGGCGATTACCGTGATTTCCGGTCTGATTGCGTCCACGCTGCTGAGCCTGGTATTCGTGCCCGTGGTTTATACGCTGATGGACGATTTGCGCGGCTGGCTGGCACCGAAGCTGGGACGGCTCACCAGCGTCACGCAGCAAGACCGCGATGCGGCGGAATTGCCCGACCGATGATTGCGCACGGCAAAAGCAGCCTGCACTTTAAAATTAAACGAAAACACAAACACTTATGAACAAATCTCCGATATCCGAATTTGACGAACTCTGCGAGCTGTGCACCCTCGGCCAGAACCTGTATGCCCAATGGGCCAAGCAAAACGGGTTTTCCGACAACGAATTTTATGTGCTGTATTATTTGAGCATGCGCAGCGGCAGCACGCAGCAGGACATTGCCGAAGAATGGTCGCTGCCCAAGCAGACCGTGTCCGCCGTTTGCAAGCAGCTGCACGCCAAAGGTTTACTGCAACACAGCCCGGGCGCGGCAGACCGGCGTGAAAAACGCCTCTCGCTGACGGCGCACGGCAAAAGCGTTACCCTGCCGATGGTGGAAAAATTAAGCGCGATTGAGGCACAAACCGCACAACAGTTCGGCAAGGAAAACTGCACGGAGCTGATTCGCCAAATCCGTATATTGCTGAACCTGTTGGCGGACAATATGCGCGCGTGAAGCCAAACGCAAAAAAGCAGCCTGCACACGGGAAATCCAAGTGCAGGCTGCTTTTGGCGCTTTAATCGACCTTTAAACGGCATTGGTGCGGATATTTTTCGCACAGCGTGCCGTCCTGACGCGCCTGTTCGTAGCGGCGGTTTTGCGCGCTGCAATCGTACATCAGCACATTCGGTTTGGGGCGCAACGGCGTGCAATGCTGCAACTCAGGGTCGTCCGCACGGTGCACCTTGACATACAACTCCGCCTGATGGCGTGCATACAGGCTGCCGCCGCCTGTGCTGCCGCTCAGCATCAGCCGCTCTTCCAATTCGTGATACGGCTGCGTGCCGCTGTGGCTCAGGGCAATGCGCGTGCCGCCACCCGAATTCAACGAAGACAGCGCAAAACCGCTGTTCAACGGCACCGTCCACCGCTTATCCAAATGGGAAAACGGCAACTTCACTTCCGCATAATAACCCTGCCCCTGCACGGCTTCCGGCAGCGACAGCTCATGCTTCACCAGCGGCGGCTCTCCACTGCGGCAGGCAGATAAAAACAGCAATGCTGCCGTTAAATATATTTTCATCGTTCTTCCTTTCACAGTCCGGCATGGGCAAAAGCAGCCTACACCCTAATTTCAACCTTTAACCGCGCTGCTTCAACCACTGCACCAGCCGAGAAATTCTTGCACGGAAAACGCACAAAAAACCTGCGGCAAACAAGGTGCTACTGATGATGACTATCCACACCATCCACCGCACAGTAGATGAGAAGCTGTAGTCGCAATGCTCCAAATCGTATATCGTTCCGCCCCAGCCGTGCTGCTCAAACAACATTTCCCACCAGCCCCATAATGACGGCAGCAGCTGCGATATCAACAGTCCGCCCATATTCGTCCCCGTGATAAAAGTAATGACAAGCATGACCGTGCACGCATACAGCGCAGCCAGCTTGCCAAAAACCTGGCCGCCGTGCCAACGATTCTGCAATGCCAGAACACCGGGCAGCAAGGCGGCAGGCGGCAGAACAGACAGCCATCCGCCGAGAAACTGGCTGATTTCGTTAATATGGGGATTGTATCCCGGGTGGTGCGAGGCGGTGGCCAAAGTGCTGTACAGCACGGGGCAAAACAGATATGCCGATGCCGCAGCCCAAAAAATTGCCAAAAACATTTGCAGCCTGCTTGCGTCGGTTGGCGCAATCTGCTCGTTTCGCCACCACACCACCCAAAGGCTGCATAGCGCAAGAACAAACGGCAGGATGCTGAGCAAGATAATCATGACTTCCATTGTTGGCTATCCTTCATACGGTTTGCCATGCGGCAATGCAGGCTGCTTTTGCGGTTTTGCCGCCCCGAAAAGCAGCCTGCACTTTCTCACTCTTCTATTGAAGCACGAACCAGCTGCCCCACTTCGACATAACGTTTTTCCGCCGCGCGGGCTTCAGCGGCAACGGATTCCGGATTGCTCTTCCTGCCGGACGAGTCCCACGCAAAGCGGATTTCCGGCACGTTTTGCACCAATTCGATTATACCGATAGCCGAACCATCCGGCCGGAAATAGGTGATTTTACCGCCTTGCCCACCCCCTCCTGCCATATCGTACACCATTGCCACTGTTTTGCCGTCTTCGTAATACGCCGTCAGTATTTTGTCTTTCGTCTGCGCCACCAGCCTGCCGCCATGGTAGGAGGCAATCGGCGAAACGGGTACGCCGTCGCGGTATTCTTCAATATCCGCCAATCTACCGTTTTTGCCAAACCGCACAATCATACTGTCGGCATTGCCCTTCGGTGCGAATCGGAGGATTCCTCCCTTGGATCGGATGACAAACGGCGCAATCCGCAAGGTTTTTCCCTCTTGGTAATAATCTGCCGCCACCGTGCGTCCGTCTGTGGTTTTACCCAACACTTCGCGGTAATAGCCGTTCGGCTGCGGCCTGTCTGCCACCTGTCCGTCTCGTGTGAAATAAACGGTTTCGCGCCTGTCTATCTTTTGGTATTGCAGGCTGCTTCGGTAGGTTTCGGCAGTGCTCTGCGTGATTTCGGAGGGAAATTCGGGATATGCGATGCCGAGCAATTTTGGCGTGGGCGGCACATCGGATGGGATGCGTTCTTCCGCCTTTTCGGCAACGGCTGTCCCGCCCACCTTTTCAGGCAGGGTTTCCGACCGGTGGCAGCCGGCCAGTGCGGCATAAACGCACAATCCCATGAATAGTCTGTTCATCATCCAATCTCCTTAACTATACGGCGGCCAATCGGTTTTCAGGCAGCCTGCACCCAAAATCATCCAAGTGCAGGCTGCCTGAAAACATCAAACCAAAATCAGACTTTCCCAATCGTGTCCGCAATCTCTTTTTGCAGCAGCGCAATAAAGTCTTCCACTTTCAGGCTGCCCAAATCTTCCGCTTTGCGGCGCACGGCGACTTGGCCGTTTTCCATTTCCTTGTCGCCCACCACGATTTGGTAGGGATAGCGGTATTGGCTGTTGTCGCGGATTTTGTAGCCGATTTTTTCGTTGCGCAAATCCAGTTCGGCGCGGAAGCCGGCGGCTTTGAGTTGTTCCACCACTTCGCGGCAGTAGTCCGCCTGTTTTTCGGTGATGTTCATCACCACCATCTGCACGGGCGCGAGCCACAGCGGGAAGGAGCCTGCGTGTTCTTCAATCAGGATGCCGATGAAGCGTTCCAGCGAGCCCAAAATGGCGCGGTGCAGCATCACGGGGCGTTTTTTGCTGTTGTCTTCGGCCACGTATTCCGCATCCAAGCGTTCGGGCAGCACGAAGTCGAGCTGGATGGTGCCGCATTGCCAAGAGCGGCCGAGCGCGTCTTTGATGTGGTATTCCACTTTCGGGCCGTAGAACGCGCCTTCGCCGGGCAATTCCTGCCATTCAACACCACAGGCGGTGAGCGCGTCGCGCAGGCCTTGCTCGGCCTTGTCCCAAATTTCGTCCGAACCGGCGCGCTGTTCGGGGCGCAGCGAGAGTTTGACGCTGACATGTTCGAAGCCGAACTGCTGATAGATTTTCATCACCAACAGGTTGAATTTGCGTGTTTCTTCGGCGATTTGGTCTTCGGTACAGAAAATGTGCGCGTCGTCCTGCACGAAGCCGCGCACGCGCATCAGGCCGTGCAGCGCGCCGGAAGGTTCGTTGCGGTGGCATGAGCCGAATTCCGCCAAACGCATGGGCAGGTCGCGGTAGGAACGCAGTGTGTTGTTGAAAATCTGCACGTGGCCGGGGCAGTTCATCGGTTTCACGGCGTATTCGCGTTTTTCGGAGGCGGTGAGGAACATATTGTCTTTGTAGTTCGCCCAGTGGCCGGATTTTTCCCAAAACGTTTTGTCCATGATTTGCGGCGTTTTCACTTCGCGGTAGCCCGCCGCGTCTAATTCTCGGCGCATGTGCTGCTCGATGACCTGCCACAGCGTCCAGCCGCGCGGATGCCAGAACACCATGCCGGGCGCTTCGTCTTGCAGGTGGAACAGGTCAAGCTGGCGGCCGAGTTTGCGGTGGTCGCGTTTTTCGGCTTCTTCAATGCGCGTGATGTAGGCTTTCAGTTCGTCTTTGCTGGCCCATGCCGTGCCGTAAATGCGCTGCAACTGTTCGTTGTTGCTGTCGCCGCGCCAGTATGCGCCGGACATTTTGGTCAGCTTGAAGTTCTTTAAAAACCGTGTGTTGGGCACGTGCGGGCCGCGGCACATGTCCACGTATTCCTGATGGAAATACATGCCCATTTCGGTAACTTCGGGCATGTCGTCCACCAGCCGCAGTTTGTAGTCTTCGCCGCGCTGTTTGAAGATTTCAATCACTTCGGCGCGCGGCAGCATTTTTTTAATCACATCGTAATCTTGGTTGATGAGCTCTTTCATGCGCTCTTCAATCGCTTTCATGTCTTCGGGTGTGAACGGTTTTTCGGCGGCTATGTCGTAATAAAAGCCGTCTTCAATCACGGGACCGATGACCATTTTTGCGTTGGGGAACAACTGCTTGACGGCATGCCCCACCAAGTGCGCGCAGGAGTGGCGGATGATTTCCACGCCTTCGGGGTCTTTGGGTGTGATGATTTGCACGGCGGCGTCTTCGGTAATCGGGTCGCAGGCATCGCGCAATACGCCGTTCACTTTGCCGGCCACGGTGGCTTTGGCCAATCCGGAGCCGATGGATGCGGCGATTTGGGCAACGGTAACGGGGGATTCGTATTGGCGGATGCTGCCGTCCGGCAGGGTGATGTTGAGCATATCGTGTCCTTTAAATGAATATTTGAACAGGCCGCCCGAAAGGTTTCAGGCAGCCTGCGTTTGTCTGAAAAAGAATAGGCGAAATTATAGGGAAAACAAGGGCTATTTTCAAGAAAGATGCGCGCAAATACAGGTGCAGGCTGCTTTTCTGTCGCCCAAAAGCAGCCTGCACTTTGTTTATCAGCGCAATGCGGCCAATTCGGTTTTCACCTCGGCCAGCGTTTCTTCGGTGAACAGGTTTTCCAGATTCTTCCACACGCTGTGATAGCCGAAGCCGCCTTGCAGCATTTCCGCTTTGGCATCGGCCAGCGTCCAGTTTTGGTAAATCATGCGGTAAAACGCAATCACGATGCCGGTGCGGTCGGCGCCGTGGTAGCAATGTACCAGCACCGCGCCGTGTTTCTGCCCCTGCTCGATTTGATACAGGGCGGCGGCCAAATCTTTGGGGCGGACGCGCCAAGTCAGCAGCGGCTGGTTCACCAGGCGGATGTGCGGATTTTGGGCGAAAAGCTCGGTGTTCCTGTTCCGATTGAAATAGCGCAGGTTGACGACGGTGCGGATTTTCGCGGCGTTGATGGCGGCAATATCGTCGGCAATCGGCTGCTCGCTGCGGTACAGTTTGTCGTCCACGCGGTGCAGGTTGGCATCGGCTTTCACGCTTTGCGCCCAATGCGCCGGGCGCGAGGTTCTGGGCGTGGGCGCGGCGGTACAGGCGGTCATGCCGACCAGCATCAGGCTTAAAATGAGTGTGCGTTTCATGAAGTGCTTTCTATATTTTCTATGAAATGGAAAAAGTGCAGGCTGCTTTGGGCGGTTGGGCGGCGTATCGGATTGGCATTGCCGCAGCAACCGTTAAAGCAGCCTGCACTCGAATTTGACAAGGTGCAGGCTGCTTTTTGGGGTTTATTTCTGGCGGCGTTTTTCTTTACGTTGGCGCCGCTTTTCCAGCAATGCGCGTTTGCGTTCCAGCAACTGGCCGCGTTTGCGCCAGAAATGCCATATCAAAAACACGGCTGCCACGCCCAACACGGCGAACAACCCGTGCTGGAAACGGTGCACCTGCAACATCAGCCAGTCTTTGTTTTCTGCGCCGATGCTGCCCAAATAAATCCAAAGCGGCACGGAAATCAGCGCGGCAAAGCCATCCATTTGCAGCCACTGCCAAAAGGAAATACGGCCACTCATGCCGGCGGTAAGAAAAATGGGGCTTCGCAGGCCGGGCAGGAATCGCGCCACGAACAACACGCGGTTGCCGTATTGGTCGAATTTTTTCTGTACTTGGGCATAGCGTTTGGGCGGCATCAGGCGCGCGCCGATTTTGGAGTGCAAAATGCGTTCGCCGTAATGTCGGCCGAGCAGGAACATCAGCCCGTCGCCCACCAACACGCCCGCCATGCCCACGGCAAACATGATATGCACATTGGTATAGCCCAAGCCGGAAATCACGCCGCCGGCCACCAGCGTCACGTCTTCCGGAATCGGAATGCCGAAACCGCACAATACCAATACCCAAAAGACCGCAAAATAACCGAATTGTTGGAAAAAAGTTTCTAATAAACCCAGCATAATGTGTGTATGTTCTTAATCTGTTTGAAGATAACGTGCGGATTAGCTGCCTGCGCGGATGGCCTGCGCAATGCGTTCCGCGCCCTTCTCTGCCAATATGGCGGATTCCGCCTCCACCATCACGCGTACCACGGGTTCCGTGCCCGATGCGCGCAACACCACGCGGCCGCGTTCGCCCAATTCCTGTTCCACCGCCTGCAAAGCAGCCTGCGATGCCGTTTGCCAATCTTGGCCTTTTTCAATGCGGACGTTAATCATGGTTTGCGGATACGGCTGCCAGTCAATCGCTTCGTGCAAATCTTGCTTCAATATTTTGAGCGATGCCAACACCTGCAAGGCGGAAATCGTGCCGTCGCCCGTGTTGTGCTTGTCCAGACACAGGATATGCCCCGAAGCCTCGCCGCCAATCAGCCATTGCCGTTGGAAAAGCTGCTCCAATACATAGCGGTCACCTACTTTGGCGCGCGCAAATTCAATGCCTCTGGCGCGCAATGCTTTTTCCATGGCCAGGTTGCTCATTACCGTGCCGACCACGCCGCCAAACGCCAAACCTTGCGCCGCATGAGCTTTGGCAATCACATAAATCAGTTTGTCGCCGTCATACACCACGCCGTTTTTATCGACCATCATCAACCGGTCACCATCGCCATCCAGCGCAATTCCGTAATCGGCATCGTGTTGCAGCACGGCAGCCTGCAAGGTTTTGGGATAGGTCGCGCCGATTTTGTCGTTGATATTGTAGCCGTTTGGCTCGCTGCCGATGGAGATGACTTCAGCGCCCAGTTCGTGAAACACTTTCGGCACTGTGTGATAGCCTGCACCGTTGGCGGTATCGACCACCAGTTTCAGGCCGCGCAGATTCATGTTGGCGGGGAAAGTGGATTTGCAGAATTCGATATAGCGGTCGTCCGCGCCGCTGATGCGTTTGGCGCGTCCCAACTGGCGCGAAGGCAGTGTCTGCATTTCCTTGTCCAGCTCGGCTTCAATCGCCAGCTCCATTTCGTCGCTCAATTTCACGCCGCCTTCGGCAAAAAATTTGATGCCGTTATCGGAAAATGCGTTGTGCGATGCGGAAATCATCACGCCGCCGTCCAAACGCAGGGCACGCGTCAGATAGGCAATGCCAGGTGTGGGCAGCGGCCCGGTCTGCACCACGCTCACGCCGGCCGCCGTGAAGCCGGCCACCAACGCGGTTTCCAGCATATAGCCTGAAATGCGCGTGTCTTTGCCGATAATCACGGTCGGCGTGTGACCCGCATCCGCTTTTACCAACGCACGGCCAAAAGCGCAGCCCAGTTTCATCACGAAATCGGGCGTGATGGGGAATTGACCCACCTCACCGCGGATACCGTCTGTGCCAAAATATTTTCTTGCCATGCGCTGCGCTCCTTGTTGTTATGTGATAACGGAAATAATGAGGATATTGTAAAGAAAAGCGGCGTTTTACGCCATATTCCTACGGGCGACTTTACTGTTTTTTATATTTGCCGCCGCGCCTGTATCCATCAGCCCAAAGTGGCGCACACGATAATGCCGCCCAACCCGGCCTGCGGCGACAAATGGAAAATCTGCCATTCTTCGCCGCTGTGCAGATAATAGGACAACACGGGGAATTCGGCGGCGATTTTGGCCGGCAGGTCGGCCAGGCGGTATTCGGTTACATGAAACAGGATATTTTGCGGATAAAACCCGTTGAAAGAAAAATCGACCACGCTGTCGATTTCCCAGTCGTCGTGGTCGGCAAAGCGCACTAGGAGTTTGTCCTGCTCGGGCAAATGCTGAATGCTTAAAATGCGCGCGTTGTGGTATTTGGTGGTCATAATAAAACCCGTCCGACAAAAGTGCAGGCTGCTTTTTGCGATATACAAAAGCAGCCTGCACGTTATGTTTCCAATTATTTCAAGCCTTGAATGAAATTGCTGACCGCTTTGATTTCATCTTCGTTCATGCGTTTGGCAATATCTTCCATCATGCTGTTCGGGCTGGTGCGCTTGCCTTGGGCGTATGCACGCAACTGGTCGGCCACATAAGTGCCGTGTTGTCCACCCAAGCGAGGATACGCCGCCACATCAGTGCCGCCGCCCGGCGTGCCGGAACCGGTCGGACCGTGGCAGGACATGCAGGCTGGAACGCCTTTTTGCGCCAAACCGCCGCGGTAAATGCGGGTGCCCAAAGGAATGTTTTCTTTCGGATTCGCTTCGCCCGGTTTCGCTTGTTGGCGCGCATAATACGCGGCAACGTTGCGGATGTCGTCATCGCTCAGGCTTTGCACCATCGGCGCCATGGCGGCAGACGCGCCGGTCGTGCGCGTGCCGGCTTTAATGTCCACCGTTTGCTTGAAGATATATGCCGCGTGCTGGCCTGCCACGCGCGGATACATGGCGATATTGCTGTTGCCATCGGCCGCATGGCAGCCCACGCAGATGCTTTCGGCGATTTGTTTGCCTTTTGCCAAATCCACAGGAGCAGCTGATGCCGCGCCTGCCAATGTCAAAGCAGCAAGAATAAGAGAAAGTTTCATGGAAAATGCCCCCAAATTAGCAAAGCAGCCTGCACTGCTTTTATTGTTATATTGACCGGTTTCGCAACCGGATAAACCGAAAATCGAATAAACGTGGTATTCTATACCAAATTCACATAACTTTACCAGCCATGAACTTATTTCACAACGCAAAATTTTTTACCACCGTCAATCATCTGAAAGATTTGCCCGACACCGCCGCCGAAATTGCCTTTGTCGGCCGCAGCAATGCGGGAAAATCCAGCGCAATCAACGCATTGTGCAACCATGTCCGCCTGGCCTACGTTTCCAAAACACCCGGCCGCACGCAGCACATCAATTTTTTCGAGCTGAGCAACGGGCATTTCATGGTCGATCTGCCGGGCTACGGCTACGCGCAAGTACCCGAAGCCATCCGCGCACACTGGGTCAAACTGCTTGGCGACTATCTGCAAACGCGCCCTTCCCTGCTCGGCTTGGTGCTGATTATGGACATCCGCCATCCGCTCAAACCGCTGGACATTCAAATGCTGGACTTTTTCGCCCAAACCGAACGCCCCGTGCACATCCTGCTCTCCAAAGCAGACAAATTATCCAAGAATGAACAAATCAAAACCTTGTCGTCCGTCAAAAAAGCATTAAAACCTTTTACCGAGCGGCAAGCCGTTACCGTACAGCTTTTCTCCAGTTTGAAAAAACAAGGCATTGAAGAAGTGGAACACATTGTCCAATCATGGTTCGACCATGCCGCCCCCGTGCAAGAAGGTGAACCCGATTGCCCGCCCGAACCTGAAAGCGCGGCGAATCGCGTGTAATTATCTGCATGTTGCAACACAATCTGTTTTTTTACCGCTCCATTTGCCATGAATCATCTGAAATCCAGTTCCCGTCGCCAGACGCGCAAAACCGCACACTCTCCGAAACCCGTCCACAGCTCCACTGATGATATTATGCAGGCTGCTCTCATGCAGCTCGGCGGTGTGCAGGTGCAGGGCGACAGTACGTTTTATAGCGTTTCCGGGTTCGGTACGGTAATCATGACGATTTACGTGCTGACGGTCGTTACCGTAATAGGATTTATCTTGATTTTATTACCATCGTTTTCGAACGCAAGCAGTGTACGACAGATGCTGATTTCAATACCGATTATCCTGTTTTGGTTATGGATGACCGAGTACTATTGGTTCGGGCTGACCACGCGCACCTTCACCAAAACCACACCAAACGCTCTGATTCTGTACGGCGCATTCGGGCGGGTGCGGCAGAGGTTTGACCACCGCGAATGCACATTTAGCGAAACAGGCAACAGAGTGCCTACACTGCGCGTGCGCCGGCACAACCGGTATTTTTCGCGCACCATCGACACCGCCTTGTGCGCCAACGCCGAAGCCCTGATTTTCGAGCTGACCATGCGATAAAACCGTTGCAGGCTGCTTTCACATAAAGCGACAGGCGGCTGTTGGCAAGCGCATAGGCAATCCAATGAAATTGGCTTAATTGGGAGGCGGATAATATGAATCCGAAGCAACTATTTTTGATAACTGCCATCTCTCTTCTCACATCATGCTCGCACAAATCGATGGTCAACCTGATTGCCGATGAGGAGACCAAACAAGCAATGGCGCAGGCGAAGGTTGTCGATGTCAATGGTTTTCAAATATTGTATGCGAAAGACAATGAAATTTTCATTTTAAAAAACAGAAACGTGATTGCAAGAATCAACGACAGGGAAAGGATTTTTTATCGCTCGACCACGGCACCCCTTTCAGGCATAGAAGTGTCCGTATCCGATAATCTGCTGTTTTATAATAACAGCAAAAATTCTTTTATTGATTACGGCATTGACGGAGTCGATGTGGTCGAACGAAACTATTTAGACCTTTTAAACCTGAAGAATGCGCCGGATAAGGAAGCATTACCGAATATGTCATTTGTTCACCATCAATCCTGCCCAACGCTCAATCATTTATCCCGTACGGCATGTTGCGGGGGGCAGGGGTATTTCTTTTCTCCTATTACAGGTTGGGAACGGTCTCAAAGAATGACTGATAAATGCCGATTATTCAACCACAACCAGCTTGATGCCAGCGCGCCAACACCGAAACCCTGATTGCCAAACTGACCATGCGGTAACACCCTTCCAGGCAGCCTGCACCCCGACCGAACTACCCTGCCTCCTCAAAATCCGTTAAAATCCGTCCGTTTGATGATTCAGGCAGCCTGCAACGGACATTCTGCTGTTCAGGCTGCCTTATCCGTTTTACAGAAAGTATCCGATGAACGCATTGTTACAAGACCTCCAAGCGCGCGGTCTCATCGCGCAAAGCACCGATATCCAAGAACTCTCCCAATTATTAGACCAAGAACGCATCACCCTCTATTGCGGCTTCGACCCCACCGCCGACAGCCTGCACATCGGCCACCTGCTACCCGTGCTGGTGCTGCGCCGCTTCCAAAACGCAGGCCACACCCCCGTCGCCTTGGTGGGCGGCGCCACCGGCATGATTGGCGACCCCAGCTTCAAAGCCGCCGAACGCAGCCTGAACACGCCAGAAACCGTGGCCGGCTGGGTGGAAAGCATCCGCAACCAGCTCAAACCCTTCCTGAAATTCGACGGCGAAAACCCCGCCATCATGGCGAATAACGCCGACTGGTTCGGCAGCATGAACTGCCTCGACTTCCTGCGCGACATCGGCAAGCATTTCTCCGTCAACGCCATGTTGAACAAAGAAT
>ERZ772807.589-NODE-589-length-22213-cov-8.761892_pt1 | contig 22213 bp, 28 predicted proteins | sample MGYA00511472_ERZ772807 | MGnify/ENA primary metagenome ERZ772807 (study PRJEB29015, sample SAMEA2737947) | human oral metagenome | biome: human oral; feature: human-associated habitat; material: dental | place: China | collected 2039 ...
ATTATCCTCCCATTTAAAGTCTGTCGACTATTTTCTATCCAGATGTTTAATGTCCCTCAGTACGACAAATATAAAAAAGAGCAGTCGTTAAACTACTCTTTTATTTTTTTCTCACTTGAATATAATTCTTTCAATTTTCGTAAAACAGTCAAAGCACTCTCATTTTTAAACTCAGACCGCTTTAATTGTTCAAAAAATTCTCTATCTTTTTTCAGATATTCTCCACGCCAATATATTTTTTCTTTGCTATTCTCAGCATTATCAGCTTTTTCTTCTATTTCCTTCAGCTTCTTAAAACTTTTATACACATCATTATCTTTTGTTAATTTCATTTCTTCTATACCTTAATCCTTTTTCTTCTGCTTTTTCATACTGTTTTAGTACTATCCATCTTTCATAAGTCATATTATCCAATAACTTATCCTGTTCTGATAGTATATTTTTCATTTCAAACATATCTTTTGATAGCTCATGAATGTACTTTTCGTCAATTGCTGCTAAATATTTTAATTTTAAATTAGTAAATGAACTAAAATCATCATTACTGAATCCCCATTCATGACCACTGTTTTTAGGGTGGTTATGGGTATAAAAAGCGTCTTCAAAATTAATTTTAGTCATCTTATGACTTGGTATCGAATTTTCATCTCCTTTCAAAATATAAATATCTCCATTTTTAGCTATTACCAACGCATTTTCTTTACTTTTCTTAACGATTTTTTGTTCATATCTTCGCAACAATTCCAACGGTTCATCTTTATACTCTGTTGCATTAATATTCCCTATATTTCTGTATCTACCACCTTCAACAAAAACAGTACTATTATTATTAATTATACCTTCATTTTCATTATTTTCAAAATCTTCTTTTTCAGGTTCATCAGAAAAAACATCGGAATATTCATAAGGAACAGTTGTACTTCTACACCGAGGATGCATTGGCGGATAATTTTCTCCTTCCATTGCATTTTCCGTTTTAAATACTTCACCGTTAAGACTGGCACAAGTATGACTTGTTCGACTATCCAATACCGCTAAAAACTCATACTTAACAACTCCAGAATCTTTGTACCCCATAAGTGTTGCTTGGTTTTGTATATGGGCAGTTTCAGTTCTCACCAGCCTTTCAGCATTTTTATAACTTGTATCAAACTTTTTAGCTATATTTTGCGACATAGTTCTATAGTTAATACCTCTATTCAACCCAACAATCACTTCATTCTTTATCGCTTTCGCTAAATTATCAATGTTACTCCATATTCTACTTGAATAATTAGCCCCACTCCATTCTTGCTCCAGTGCCATTTTTATTGTACTACTACTAATTACACCTTTTTTAAAATTCAAATCCTCAACGAATGATGTATAAGTATCTTCGTAAACATCAGCCAATGTATCTGTCACTTTACCTTTTATTTTCTCCCCTGCCTGTATAAGTTCATAGTCGATTCCAGCTTTTAAGTTGTCCAGTCGACTGATACGGCTTCTATATGCCAAGGTTTCAAGTTCAACTGACATTTTCCTGAACTCAACAGGATTACTTTTTTTCAACTTTTCAATTTCTTCCACGTATTTTCCTATATCGTATCGCCATTCTTTATACTCAGTACCACGGAGCAGTTTATTCGCTTGAATCTTGTCGATACCCAGTTTTGTTACTTCTTGCTGATATTTAGCGTATAATTGGGCTATTTTATTCTCTATTTCTTTTTTACTCTCACTAAGTATTTTTACATATTCTTTGTATGCTTCTGTACCTTTGTTAAATGATAGCTCTTCTCGTGCAAGTTGCCTTTTTTCCCAATATTCTTTATTCTTGTTTTTCATCTATTTTTTCCTGTTCATTTTTTAATCCCTTATATTCCAACGGTTGTTCAATTTGATTTTCTTTTTCAATCTTTTTCATTTCTGCTTCAGTATCTTCAATAAAAGGTAGTAAGGAAATTAAACTTTCTTGCGACACAACATTTTGTAAATTTGTTATTACAGTTGAAAGTTCAACCAAATTTTCAGGAGTATTTCTTGTGAATATTTTTTGAATATCTAACGGTTTCAATGATAATCCAAAATAATCAAAAATTAACTCTAGCCTTTCATTTAATGCTTTTTTAAAGTACATTTCTTTTTGTGCAGTTAGTTGTTCAAGTGCTAACAATTTATACCCTAATGCCACGCCCGAACTATTTCCAGCAAAATTTTCATCTTGCATATCAGGAATAAAAGAAAATTTATGAATATCCTGGTTCAGTCTATTTTTATTATTTTGAGAATATGTATCGTTTATATTTTTTACTAGCCAGTTAGCTTCTCCATTTTCTCCTAATAACATCACTTTGTTTTTCTTCAAACTCTCTATATCTTCTTCATCGGTTCCTTGCATATTTGTCAATACTAGGATTGCGTCTGTAAAATCCTTCATATCGTCTAATGAAGTTGATACCGCTTCATTATATCCATCAATCAGTGTTATTACTTTTTCAAAATCCCCAAGTTTCCTTTTATTGTTTATAAATTCAATAATTGGTACTTTGTTAAATCCGTGTAATCTAGTTTCGCCTTGCCCCTGTGGAGTTAGTATAATCCCTTCATAATCCATAACAGAAGTAAATGTATTGACAGTTACAGTTTTATCATCATAAATCTCCAAAATATAATCATACTCATTGTTTTCGTTTTTTTCTTTATTCCACCGAATCGCATATTTAATATTTTTGTCTATCGTATTATCTCTAATAACAAAAACATCTCGAGGATCCAATGTTTTAAAATTTATCGTATTATCTATATTTTTATACCATAACTCATATGACCGCCCAAAAATCGAACAGTTTTCAGCATGCTCATAATTACACTGCTGTTCTTCCTCCGTTGCTAAATATTTTCCAACCATCTCGTACTCATTAGCCAAATTATCTTCCAACAACTTATAATTGATATTTTTCCCAATAAAATAAGCTGTTGCTATCGTAGTTATATAGCCTGGAAAATTGTGGATAAGTTTACTATCTGGTTTCTCCTTCAACCTATTAGGTTTTTCCAATATTTTATGTCTACCAACATAATAGTCTTCCAGTTTTTGTAGCCGTGCTAAATCATTCACTAAAAAGTCCCATAACGCTTTCTCCAATGTTTTTAATTCCATCATCTCACCCCCAATATATTTTTATTAATTGTCTTCATCCGATTATTTCTCATATAATCCTCAAGTGCATATCTCATGGCATCCATTAAATGATTAAAGTCATCTATCGGTTTATTTACTGCTTTTCCAAATTTATCTTTATCCCAAGCATAATTAGATATCTCTGTTAAAAAATTTACACACCTGGGATGAATAAAAATTTTAAAATCCTGAATGAATTGTATTCCAGCATTTATACTATCTTTCCCTTTTTTAGATGCTTTTATCCTTGTCAAACCCAAACTTCTTAAATGTTCTATACTCTTTGGTTCCTCACTGTCGGCAGTTATTATTTCTTTCCTGAACCCGAGTTTTTCTATGCTTCTGTAAATAACTGTATTTTGCATCCGTTTTTGATATATTTCATCAAAAACATAAATTTCTTTTTGTTCCTGGTCCATTATCCCGCAAAAAAAAGCAGCAGGATCATTCGTATACCCAAAATCTAATCCAAATACTGCTTTTGCTTTTTGCCTTTTATTTAAAATTTCTCTCCAATCAAATTCCAACTCTCTCCAATTTTCATAGACAAGACCTTCAACAATTCCCCACTCGCCTAAGCCTGCAACTTGATAACGCCTAGGATTATTCTTTTTCATATCTTCAAATAGCTTTTTATCAGATTCGTCAAGCCACTCATTACACAGGTAATTAGTTGTAAGAGCTAAAATATTTTTATCTTTTCTATCAAAAAATCTAGCTTTAAGCCAGTGCCTCTCATTCCAAGGATTGAAGCTAATGATTATTTGTTTAAATAATGGTTCTTCAACTATACCTCTTATACTTTCATCTAGCATATTAAACGCTACTTCATCTGTCAACTCATATGCTTCCTCTACCCAACAAAAACATAATTGTCCAACTGAAACTGAAATAGATGTAATTTTCAACGGATCATCGAAACCTCTAAATAAAATCTTTTGTCCAGTAGGTTTATATGTTATTTCAAGTGGACTTTCTTTTAACTCCCAATAGTCTTGAACCTGTAATCTATGTATTGCCCATTTTAAATCTGAATAGCAACTGTCTTTCAAAGTCCTGTATACCTTACGTACAACAAGAGTATTTGCATTCCTATATTTCATCATATTGTATACTATCCATAATGCCGTTGTCTTACTTTTCTTACTTGCTCTTGATCCTTTTACGACCTTGTACCTTCCCTTGAAGTTCCAAAAATCTCTGTATCCTTTTCCAACCAGTTCCGGCAGATTCACTTTTTTACTCCTCAAGTTCACTCTCACCTACAATCATAACAGGCACAACTCCTTCAACTTCAACTTTATCTGTAAACAATCTATATCGTTTACCAAGCAATTCTGCCGATTTAATTCTTTCACGCAATCCAATTTGTTTTTTTATTTTTCTTGCCTCACTAGTTCCATCGCCAGTTCCTTCAACAACTACGATTTCCTCATCAAGTTCACCTCTCATTGATTTGGTCAGAAACTCAAGCACTTCTTTGGCAGATGCAGTTCTTTCATCTTGCAGAATCTTTAATTTTTCATCAATATAGCTTTTTACACCAACTTTTGCCAAGTTTTCACTTGCTACGTTATTTAAATTTTTTCCTTTATACCCTGCCCTTCTGGCAGATTCTGTTGCATTTCCGGTTTCAATGTAATAATCAGCAAATCTTTTTTGCTTCTCTGTCAATTTCATGTCAAGTTCTCCACCTCCTCAAAAATAAAAATACCCTGTAATTCTAAGCGGCTGCCAAATCACAAGGTGATATATTAAAAAATATTTATAAAAAAGACAGCTTTTAAACTGTCTTACACTTACAAAAATTTAAGGTTTAATGACAAGTACTTAACTCATACTCTTTCATCTTGGCATATTATAACATATTAAAAATTATATACAATGCCAAAAAAGTGCCAATTTTTAATTTAGTATACTTTTTAACACATCATCTGAAAAAATAATTAACTGCAGTTGCCTAATCATAAAGTTTTTATGCCTTTTTGCTGTTCTTACACTAATGTCTAATTTCTCGGCTATATCTTCAAAGGTCAAATCTTCAAAATATTTCATCTCGATTATATTATAATATTTATCGTTCCTAATCGTATCCAAGGCTCTTTCAACCATGCTAATCACATTTTCTATTCTTGCAATTTCTTCCTGTAATTTTTCAATCCTATTTTCTACTTTTTCTAATTCTGATAGGTATACTTTACTAGACTGCACATTAACTCCAGTTTCTCTTTTCTGAATTGATATACCCTCTTTCTTTAAATCCTCTATAAGCATATTTTTGGAATCAATAGCACCTTTCAACAATTCCAGTTCCGATAATAATTTCTCTGTTTTTTGAAAAGGTGTCAATTGCTTATCTTTTCTTATATCCTTATCATTCTTAATTTTCTCTAGAATTTTATCTGCTATTTTCTCTATATCTTTTTCATTCATATATTTCTGCTTCTCCTTTCTGATATTTGCACTCTGTAAATTTTATTCAAATGATTTATAAAAAATATATAACATTGCTATAAATGTTATTGTTCCTAAAACATCCTTATTAGTCAATATCTCTCTCATAACTTATTCAACTTCCCCTTCAATAATTTCTTTTAACTTTGGCTCTTCAAACAGTTCACTTTTTCCTATTTTCCCTTTTTTAGGGCCTTTCATATAATAAACCGGTTGGCCATTCTTATCTAATTTCGTCATATTAGAACGATGAACTTCTTTAAATGCCGAAAGAAATATCCCGTTAAAATTATTTTTTTCAATTTTATCGAAAATCCCAATTAATTCAGGATCCATCGTATCAAAGTATAAGACCCTTGCAACAAGGTCGACATTTCCTTTACATCGCTCCAATAATGTTCCTATATACACATAAACCATATCCGCAACTGCATCTAGTTTTCCTACCGTATCATTTTCTATCTCTGCTTTCATGTACTCCGTTTTCTCTTCCATAAGCAGTAAATCTCTTAAATGCTCTCTCTCTTCTGCCATATCCTTATTTAAAAATTCTTCCTGCTTAAAAGCCAAATAAAATTCCTTGACCATTTTAGCCATCATTTCCCACTGTTCCATTTATTTCTCCTCTTCTTTTTTGTATTTTTCAATTCTAGCTTTTAGACTAGACAGTAATTCATCTTGAACATCGCCTTTACTTTGCAATGCTTTCATTACATCCTCATCTCTTGTTTTTTGAGTAACAAGGTGATGAATTATAACTTTTTCCTTTTGCCCCTGCCTGTGAAGTCTTTTATTCGCCTGCTGATAGAGCTCCAAGCTCCAGTTAAGACCAAACCATATTATATGGTTCCCACCTGTCTGTAAATTAAGTCCATATGCTGCACTTGCAGGATGTGCCAAAAGTATATCAATCTTCCCCGCATTCCAATCTTTTTCGTCATCAGGAGTTTTTAGCTCCCTAACTTCCAGCTTTAGTTTTGATAATGCTTTTTTCAGCCTGATCAAATCATGTTTAAAATTATAAAAGACCAATGCAGATTTCCCATTTAGTTCTTCCACAAGCTCTAAAAATCTTTCAATTTTGCAATTGTGAATTTCATAAATATTTCTCTCGTCATCATAAACTGCTCCATTTGACAGCTGCAACAATTTATTTGTAAGTGCCGCCGCATTTGCTACATCTATGGCTTCTGTATCGTTTAGAGACAAAAGCCATTCCTTTTCCAGAGTTTCATATTTCTTCAAGGATCTATTATCCAATGTTACTGGAATCACATTATAAGTTATATCGGGAAGTTCCAGATAATCTTCAGCCTTCATGCTTATACAAATATCTCCAATTTTACTTCTTATACTTGAATCTGCTCCTTCCTTTAAGGAATATTCCCCAAAACTTCCATAGCTTCTGTAATCAAAGAATTTATCCCGAAAGGCAGTTATGTTTTTCCCCAGACGCTCCCCTCTATCCAGTAAATAAATTTGAGACCAAATATCTTTCAGCCCGTTTGGTGCTGGAGTCCCAGTCAGCCCAACAACTCTGCCTATTTTCCCAAGCACAAGTTTTAAAGCCTTAAATCTTTTACTCGCGTGATTCTTAAAACTTGAAAACTCGTCAACTACAACCATATCAAAGGGCCATTCGTTTTTATAATATTCAACAAGCCAAGATACATTCTCACGATTGATTATGTAAATATCGGAAATTGTGTTCAATGCTTTTATCCTTTTAGTTAAACTTCCTAAAACTTTTGATATTTTCAAATATTTAAGATGATCCCATTTTTCAATTTCATCAGACCAGGTGCTTTCTGCAACTTTTTTCGGTGCTATAATAAGAACTTTATTAACTTCAAACATATTGAACTTCAGTTCGTTAATCGCTGTCAAGGTTATTATTGTTTTTCCAAGTCCCATGTCAAGCATTAATCCTACGCTCTTGCCATTCACAATTCTGTCGATACAGTATTTTTGGTAATTGTGCGGCACAAATTTCATAATCCATTCTCCCCTTTCTAATTTTGTAGTTCTTGTTTGATTATAAAGTCGATTTGAGTTTTTGAATCTATGACATAAACCGTTTGTCCGCATTGCCTTATCCTCAAAATCTGCTTACTCTGCGAAGGTCTCGGCTTTTTACCAGGTGCCTTAAGTTCCGCAAAGAATACTCTTCCGTTATTAAGTATGCACAGCCTGTCAGGTACTCCGGCATTGCCGGGGCTCACAAATTTATAGCACAGCCCGCCTGCTTTTTTCATTTCTTTCACTAAATAGTTTTCAATTTCTTTTTCTAGCATTTCTACCTCCAAATAAATTTAATTTTCATTAATTTGAGTTCCTGAAAAAATGTCTACAATCTCCGCACGCGCGTATAGAGATGTTAAATTAAAGGGGAATATACGCATATTATTAAATATATATTAATATTTCTCCTTTATTTTAATATTCTATATAGGGTTTTTTATATATTTTGTAGTAAATTATATAGTAACTACTGTAAATAAAGGGTTCTATTGGCTACAAAGTATGGCTACAATCTTTTTTTAATTTTTTGATATTTTAGGTTCTAACTCTTGTTTTATAAGGGTTTGTGGCGGCAACAATCTTTTAAAAAATGGCAACAAAACTACCAAAAAGGGCTACAATCTTATTCTTTAAAACTTAGAAAATCTTAGAATTAGCCCTGAAAACTTTGTAGCCAGTTTTTTTTTTATTTCAATCTTTATTTTCAGAAATAAGATTCAACCCCTTTATTCATGCTACTTTGATTTATCTTGGAAAAAGGCTACAATCTTATTTTTTATGATTTTTCCAATCCAAAAATTCACTTGGTGAAACTCTTTTAAACCCCCTTTGTTTGCCGTAATTTCCAAACTTTCTTGGGGTTCTCATTCGCTCCCATCCTGGTATACTTTCCATAATGCTGTTTATCTCCGAACTTTCGAAATTTCTTATATTTTTGGTCTGCATTCCGAAGCATTCAACTAAAATCTCAACAGCACAAATTTTATCCCGATAGATAAAGTCTCCTTCATAAGTGTAATTGCCGCTCAAGTAATCTCTCCGTTTATCAGGAGACAGTTTGTTCCAGTTATCTGGGACTTTTCTGTCCAGAAACTCTTGAATTATACCTTCTTTAGGATTCGATACCCTATGCTCTGCCTGATATTGTCTTGAAAGCTCTTCAGCTTCTCCGGTAAGCATTAAGACTTCCCCGGCTTTATAGTTTTCGTAGGCTTCCGCCCAAATTTGGTCAACTTCGTTATCCAGGTCATCCCAGATTGATTTTCTAGGATCATTGATTCCCACGACCACCGGCCAAAAACGACGGTTCCCCGTTCGGTCTCTTAAGAACTCCCAGTCATTTGAAGTACCAAAGAAAATACATCTTCTAGGATATTTATTTGTTCTTCTTCCATATGCTTCCCTATAAATATCCTCATTTTTACTCAAGAACTGCTTTATCAAATTAGTTTCGGTCTTATTAAATCCTGTAAGTTCTCCTATTTCATTAATCCATGTTCCCTGAATCATTTCAGCGGCTTCTTTTCCTTCAAAATTCTGTAAACTGTCCGAGTACCATTCCATCCCTAGCTTATTCAGAAATGTGCTCTTACCTAAGCCTTGCCTACCTGTAAAGATTGGCATATAATCGTACTTAATGCCGCCTTCTACCGCTCTTGCAACTGCTGCTGTCAAGGATACTCTAATTACTGCTCTCGTATAAATATTGTCTTCAGCACCTAGATAATCAATCAGCAAGGTTTCCAGTCTTTTTTGGCCATCCCATTTTAAATTTTCTAAATATCTTTTTACCTTGTTAAACTTATTTTTGTGTGAGTTCAATAAGAGTGCGTCATTTATTTTCTTTTCTCCGCTTAACCCAAATTTAGTTTCCAGATAATTTCTCAGTCCGCTGTCATCGACTTCCTCATATTGCCTTACAATATTTGATTTGTTCCATGGAAGACTTCCTAAGACTACTGCTCTGTTTGAAAACTCATCAAGTGCCATTTTTCCCTTTAAGTGGGGGTCATTTTCTAATACAATTTGAACATTTCTTATCGTTTTTTTAATAACTCCGTTAGAAGTTATCTCAAATTTTGACATCCAGGATAAGTCCTTTTCGTCGTTTTCTTCTTCATTGAGAACTTCAAAGTCATCTTTTGCATTATATATTTCTGCGTTCACGATATTTGCTACTTCCGAAATCCCTCTTGCAAGTTTGGACATTTCAACAAATGAAGGTAATTTTCCATTTGGAGTATTTTCTTTTGCATCGGCATCCAAACTGGAAAACTTATGTATTCTCACTAAGTCAAAAGCGTTACATAGTATTCCACTCGCAGGGTCTGTCGCATGGTGTGAGTAGCTGAACAAATCATCATATACAACTACTCCGCCATAAGTACTTCCACCTGTATAGGTCATCCTTTTTCCATCGTCTGACAACTCGTAAACATCTGGAATAAATTTATTGACAGCTTCTATAATTCCATAAGTTTTACAGAAAGCTCCTACTATCCCGGTTTTTTCTAACGGATTTTCCTGTTTTTTCTTTAGCCGTTCCAACATCTTTTCAGAACCGGGAACTTGTGGCCACTCCCTCATATCGTGCCAGTCATCATACATTTTTAAAACTGCTTTTACATCAAACATAGGAGATTCTATATCATATTCATAGATATAATTACTATCTTTTGAACAGCTAGGCCAGTACATTAATCTTGCCGGTTCAAAAGTTGTGGGGTCACACATTGAAATTCCTAACATAGAACCAATCTTTCGTGCTACGGGCTCATATTCATCACAAGCCATACTTTCATTTGCCAAGAAGATTACCCGAAGCCTAGGAGCTGATTCTGTGTGCTTACGAGTGCTGTAAACCACATAGCTTACTCCTAGATCTTTTATCTTTTTTAAAACTTCTAAAGTCTTTCCTGGTTGTATGTTATCCAAATCCAGTGTTATCAAATTTCTGCTTAGCAGATTTGAGTTTTTTCTTCTGCCGTCTTTCAGCTCCCCACCAACGAAACCACCTACATCTTTTAAGTCGTCCTGCTTTGCTTTTAGCATTTTCATATACTCTTCCAATGTTTCGGTGCTTCTAAATGGAGTTTTAAGTCTTTCTATGAACTCCGACCAAAACAGCTTCTCCTGTTTCCACACCATATCTTTTCTGCTATTGGCGGTACTTATTGATATTTCTCTATTTGTCATACTTTTACCTCCTCCTTTCATTAATCCTTTTTATAATACATAGTTTCAAATCCATCAGCCCTTAACAGTAGCCCTTTAGCCCATTCTATTTCCTGCCCCATTATCTCGCATACTTCATCTACCGTTGTTTCCATAGGAGCTTCAATAACTACTTCATCGTGAATGTGCATTACAATTTTGAATCCTTTTTCAGTTAATCTTTTTATTGACACCGCCAGGCAATCTCTAGCGATAGCCTGCACAATATTTTCCACTAATTTTCCGCCATAGGTTTCTGTCGTTTCCCATTTTCCAGTAGTTTGATTCTGCGCCATATAGGTTATAACTTTTGAATCCCAGCTGTTTAATCTTGTTCCAGGATTAACATAGTGTAGTTTTCGCCCGCTTGGAAGCAGTACTGTTAAAAAATCCAGACCATTTGATAGATCCCCTTCCTTTTCAAAAATAATGCCGTTCACGGCTTTTCTTCCACCAACTTCGACAACTTCTATAGCTGTGTTTCCTATTGCCCACCAGAGCCCTGTAATGTTCTTATTCGAGTTTCTCCACATCTTTACTATGCCTGGCAGTTCTTCTTCAGTCAATCCCATGTTTAAGGCTCCCATTGCCTTTAATGCACCAGGTCCTCCCTGATAGCCAAGAGCAAGTTCTGCGACTTTTCCTTTTTGTCTCAAAGCATACTCAGGATTCCCTTTTTTTATCTTCTCAATTGGAACTCCAAACATCTGGCTGGCACTGGCTTCATAAATTTTTCCATGAGTTTTAAATACTTCACTTCTCCAATGCTCTCCGGCAAGCCAGGCAATTACTCTTGCTTCTATAGCTGAAAAATCTGCTATTACAAACTTTTTCCCTTCTTCTGGAATAAATGCAGTACGGATCAGCTGCGATAAGGTGTCAGGAATGTTTCCATAAAGAATTTCTAAAGTTGCAACATCCTTTCTTTTTACGACCTCACGAGTTCCACTTAAATTCTGTATGTAATTTCTTGGCAAATTTTGAACCTGCACAAGCCTACCAGCCCATCTGCCAGTTCTATTTGCTCCGTAAAATTGCAGCAATCCTCTTACACGATTTTGTTCACCTAATGCCGCTTTCATTGCAACATATTTTTTTGTGCTTGTCTTTGATAATTCTTTTCTTATTTCCAGAATTCTTTTTACTTTTCCAGTAACTTCTTTTATCAGTTTCTCTACCGTTGCTTTCTGCAAATTTTTAACTTTTACATCTTGGCTTTTTAGCCATTCCAGCAACTGACTTGTGCTATTTGGATTATCAAGTCCTGTAATATCTCTAGCCTCATCCATTAATTTTTCATTCCAGTATTCACTTATCCACAATGAGCTATCAACTAAATCAGTATCTATCGCAATACCTCTTTCATTCATCCTAATATCCATCCGCCATTGCTCCCATTCACCTTCAGGAACTTTTACGCTTTTTAATTTGTTCATTATCGCTATTTCTGCCACTACATCCTGCCTATTATATTCCACAAACAAATTCCACTTATCCAAGTCGTGATACGGTAAATTTCTTGTTCTTCCGCCGTTAGCTCGGGTCGCTTTGCAGGGAACGGAAAAATATCTTATAAGCGCTTTCCCGGACATATCCTTTTTCTTATCTTCTTCAAATCCTAATGCTTTACCCACTTTACCTAATCCGCCAGGAAATCCGGCATAATAGGCATGTACCATTGTGCATTTCCATTGCTCTAAATTAGTTTTGAACCCAGCACGATTCAAACAGTACCATTCAAAATTTGCATTGTAGGCCCTTAATTCAGTTTCATTGTCACTGAGCCTTTTTATAATCTCATCAGGAACTGTTTCTCCCTGTGCTAAATCAATAACTTTTACTTCCGAGCCGTTCAGTGAGTAAGCAAAAAGAAGGATTTCAAAATCATTGCTTTGAGCATATTTGTATAAACCTGATTTTCCAATGTCTATACTGCTGTAAGTTTCAATGTCTATATTTAATACATCCATATTTTTTTTATCCTTCTTTCTGTTTTTATCTATTTTAATCTTCTTCTATGCATAACACTTTTTTACCAAGGCATATCGTCATCTTCGACAACCTGGAAATCCTGCTGAGCATTTCTTCCTCCGGCTAAACTTTCGCCATCTTTTATCTTTTGTACATTTCCTAATCCAACTCCGATACCTCTTTTATTCATGTATGCATAAGGGTAAAAGTTAATTGAGACATTAGCATAAATTCCGCTATAAATTTCGCTTTGATCCATAATAGGCTCCACTTTAGCATTTACTACTTGTGGCGGGTAATCCACTTTTGCTGATGCATTAATAACCCAGCACCCTTTACATTCATCCCCATAAGGTGTTCCATCTTCTTTTTTCCCATCGCCGTCTTTTAACGGAGAATTTATTTTAATTGGTCTTACTCCTCCCCATTTATCCGAAACTCCATATTCTTCCGCCGCTTTTATCGCCGCATCTATTTTCAGTTTTGTTTTTGTATCTCTCTTATCGATTAAAATCGTTGTGCTATATTTTTCCTCTTGTCCTTGAACCGCCGCATGTGGCTTAAATAAATGAACATAACTTAATCTTCCTCTTACTACTATTCTTGTATCTGCCATAAAATATCATCCTCTCTATTCTTCTATTTTTTTAAATTCATCTGATGCATCAATTACATCTTTCTCATATTTTTTTCTTTTATCTGATTCAACTACCAAGGTTGGTTTCCCCTTTGGCTTAATAATCAAATCTCCTGCGATCTCCCCAAATCTTTTTTTACCCACAATCCCCTCAAGCTGTGTCAGCGGCAGCAATCTTTTTTCAAACAGTAAAGCCTCTTCAACATCATTTTCCTTAAGTGCTTCCACTAATTTATCCGAGTCTTTAATTTGTCTGATTGACCTTCCTTCCACAACTTTCCATCCAGGAATCTCTTCGCCGTTTAGTAACTTTGTCAAACTTTGATTTTCTATATCTTTAACCCATTTAACTAAGTCTTGGGCCTTTTTTAAAATTTCCCCCAGTTCTTCATTTGTCAAAACATTTCCTTTTAACTTCATTTCGGTTTCAAGTTCCAGATTTTTCTCAGCTCTTGCTTTGCACAAAGCCTTAGCTCTGCAAAAAGTGCATTCCCCCGGAGTAAATTCCCCATCGCCTTCATAAGCCTTTTGTGCTGCGGGTTTTACTTCATTTTCCGCCCAGTCCATCAATTCTTTAGAACTAATTTGAAAAGTGCTGATGCTATCCAATCTTGGCTGTACGATTCCCATATCTATGAGGTCTATGTCAAAATAAAGTGAATATTCTAAGTAAGCTCCAAGTGCATAAAGCATTAACTGTGGGTTGTTTTCTGCGAATACTGGAACTCCTTTTCCATATTTTAAATCCCTGACATATAAAACTTTTTTCTCTATATCAATGGATATGAAATCTGCAGTTCCGAATCCATCTGGCACATATTCGCTAAAGTTCACTTTCTTTTCTACTACCGTGGTGCTTATCGGATTTCCGTTGAACTTCATCAATAATTCTTTTATGTGGTCAACATAAAATTCTGTGAATCCGTCCATTTCATTTTTATACAAATCATCTGATTTTATCTTTTTTAGTTCACTGTTATATTTTTTGATTCCTAACGGGCTTAGATATTTTCTAAGCTTAAGCTCTGACAGTTCATGTGCCAATGTTCCTTCTCTTGCATAATCGGATGTTACATCTTCAAACATATCTTCCATTCTCGCACTTGGCGGACACTTCATCCATCTTTTAGCCCCACTTGCACTAAGTAAAGCGTGTCCTCTTTCAGAATGATTTATGGCCATTATATTCTTACCCCCAGTTCTCTTAAATCATTAGCAAAATCTAAATATCTTTCATCAGATAATGCATCAAGTTTTTTAACTTCATATTTTTCATTAAGCAGCTTTTTAATCTCCATACCTTTCCCAAGCCCAGAACCTTCGACACATCCAGCTCTTAACTGCTCAAGCGTCAATTTCGGCGCAACAGCTTTTGGAAGTTCAACCTTTTTTTCTTTTGATTCCTTTAATTTTTCATCCTTAACAGAATCCACTTTTATGTCCACTCCTGAACTTTTTCTTCCTTGAATCTCGCTTGTCATTTTTTCTATAACAACTTCACCTTTCATAATATTATTATTTCCTAGCGACATTATCGCTTTTGAAAAATTTTCAATCACAGGTCTGCTGCCTTCTTCAATTTCGATTATTAGCTTTATTTCCATAATTAATCTATCCTTTCTAAAATTTATATATTTTGTTAAACTCTTAACGCCAAAGGCATAGTGAAGTAAACACTGTTTTCTTCATTATCCCCTTTAACTTTTACCGAACTTCTTTTGTTTAGCAAATGTAGTTCGGTTATCCTATCTTTCACAACATTTAAATAATCAAGTAAAAACTTAACATTTAAAGCAATTCGCAAATCTTCCCCAGATTGAACAGTTTTTATTTCTTCATTCACCGTTACTGCTTCGTTTTGTCCGAGTATTGTAAGTTTGTTGTTATGAAAGTCAAATGTTGCTCCATTTTTACTCTCTTTATTACTTTTACAAACATTTAACACTCTTTTTAGAACATCTTTAAATTCTTTTGTGTTCAGTAATATCCTTACATCGTAATTAGAATTAGATATTATAGAATTATAATCCGGATATTGTAAATTGTGGGGACAAAATTTGACTTTTAAGTTGCCAAACTGTACGCAAAACTGATTTTCATTGTGCGCTATTTCAACAGTAAAATCTTGTTTTGTATTCATCTTAAATATTCCGTTTGTAACCTTGATTGGAATAAGAACATCAATTGTTCCATTTATTTTTGTCTCAAATGTTTTCTTTGCATACGATAATCTGTAGGTATCTGTCCCAACCACTTCTAAAATATTGTCCTTTGCAATTAATTTAACCCCGCATGTTGCTAAATTCTCTTGATCTGTGTCGGCAGCAATAATCACTTTTTTTAACAAATCTATGAAATCGGACTTATCTATTTTGAAGATTTCTCCATCTGTAATTTCGGTTTCAATACCTTTTTCTTGAATACAGTTAATTATTGCCGCTGAGTTATCTGTCTTGACCAAAAGTTTCTCATATTCTTCATCATAGTTAATGGTAACTATTTCATCGTTGAAACTGCTTAATGTGTCCTTCATCGCCGATGTTTCTACTAATGCACTTCCTCCATCAACCACACTAGCGTTATTCAATCTATAGCTTGCCCAGATTCTGTCCTTATCAGTTTTGTTAATATAAACTTTTCCATCTTTTGACTTTATTTCCAGAAAGTCGTTTCTCCTTGTTGAAGCAATTCGTTTGAGCCCTGTAATTGCTTTTAACAGTTCTTTTTTGTCTACAGTTAATTCCATTTTTTCTTTCCTCTTTCTATTTTATATTCTACATCTTCTAAAAATGCTATAATTTCATTTAATTTTTCCAACTTTCCATCCTGTGTTAAATAATCAGCTCCTACAGGAATCCTAAATCGTACATCTCCATATATGTTCGGCTTCCAACCTGACTTATAATAATCGACAGATAAAGTCTCTACATGCCTAGAATAATTGAAAAACAGCGTATTTTTTTTCTATTGAATTAATGTCCAGGCATAATTCAGCTATTTTCAATATCTTCTCTTTCATTAACTTTTCCATTTTCTTTTCATCCTTTCTATATTTTATAGGCTGACATTGATAAAAAAAATGGCAACTGCATTATTAATAAATATTTAGGAAGTATAATGTCAGCCAAGTTTTTTATGGAGTTTCTTCTCTCCAAAGTATTGATTTGTTCAACTAAATTTGTTATAATAACTTATAAGTTAATGACTTATCCATTTTCTTACTTAGCCAGTATTGGACAGTTGCTGGCTATTTTTTATTTTCATGGCCTCTTTTCTTTTATAACCAATCCATGCAATTTCAATTCCAGCTTCTTCAAATGCCAATAAACTTATAGCATCCTGTTCAAAGTCGGCTTCCCCACCTTCTATAATTACTTCTTTTATTTCCTCAAATTTCTTGTCCGTTTTTGTAATAAATGTTTTAATATACATTCTATTTTTCTTGTCAAAATCTTTTAGTTTTACCTGTACAAATCTCTTAAAAATGTTGTAATATGCAAATATCACAAGTATCTGTTTTGTCGCAGTTTCAGTATCTCTATACCTAGTTTTTAAATATTTGCCAAATTTAGTTTTTAAAATTTTTAATTCTTCCTGGTACATTTTAGAAAACTCTACAACCACAAATTCATTCTTAAAGTCCTGTATCTTACGCTGATTAGGGTTCTGCAGCTCTTCATAGTCATATTCCTTTACAAGCCTTGTCACAATCCTGAAACTTCTCTGTATGATGTCCTCAAGTCCAAAGGTGTACCACAAGGTATTTTCTTCGTTCAATTTTGGTATTTTGGTATCACCTCTTAGGAGATTACCATCTGTAATTCCAGGAATGTTAAAATAATTTCTATAATGCTTGCATAAATTTGACAGGCCCATCATTGAAAAGACCTTCGCTCTTTCATTTTCATCCGTTGAGAATTTTGTGTAATCCTTTGCCTTCGATACAAGCACTCGCTTTTCCTCTTGTTTTTTTAATTTTCTCTTTATTTTCATAACTGTTCTCCATTTTTACATCTTTTTAAAGAATGACGGCCACCAAAGTATTATTGTCAATAATATGGGAAATGCTAAATTCCCTCCAGCAATCCAGTGGCCATTCTCTCTAATAACTTCTAATTGTACTATAATCGTTGTGACTGCCAGAAATAATATCTTTATCAGATCTCTTGTTGTCAACATTTTCATTCCTAATCCTTTCCGCCCCAGCTCTTGTACTCTTTACTGTTTACAAAGCTGTAAATTCTTAATCCTATGACAGCGTATAGGGCAATAGTTGTTATTATTACTCCAAAATTCCCATCTTTAAAATCTTGTGTGTTGTTCAGCATAACTGCAACCCATAATATTCCCCAGTATGCCCAGTTTCTTTTTTTCACTTTTCATCACCTTCTTTAATTTACATATTTTAACTCCAAAAATTTTTTGTAGCTCATGCCGACATATCTTTCAACCTGTATTCGCTGGATGTCATAATCCCAAACTCCACGGGGTTTAGTTCTAGTCGGCTCTCTAGTCTGAACTGCAGAGCCAAACTTAAGTCTTCTTGTCTGTAGTCCCATTCTTACATACTGCTGACCTTTTCCGATAAATTCCGCTGTTTCTTTAATTGACAACTGCAATTTTGAAGCCTGTTTATTTATCCAAGATTCCAAATTTTCCATAGTTTTTCCTTTCCGGGATTGCCGTCCCTTAATCTTTTTTGGTGTTTGTTGTCATTACTTAGCCCTTAAACGATTTTTTTTAATATGAATGGCATAATCTACCGCTGGTATTTTTATTCCCAATCTTTTAGCAATTGCCGCTCTTTTAATTCCTTTTTCTGCTAATTCATAAATAAGTTCTTCTTTACATTTTTTCTTGTTTTTATAATCTTCAAGTTCTTTTTTGAAATACTTATGAACTGCATTGCAACAGGATTGCCAATTTCTATTTAATGCAATACCTATCTCGTTGTACGGGAGACCTTCCACAAATCTTAAAATTCTTAATGTCTGAAGTTCTTCTGTTGTCCAGTATGTATATTTATGGCGCTGCATAACTTATTACTCTCCTTCTACCCAAAAAATATTTCATCCAGAACTTCCAAAGGATATGTATTAATAAGCCCATATTTGCTATCCACAACCGTACCTGTAAGCAGTCCTCTAGTTCTGCATACCTTAGTAGCTTTTCTTCCCATGACACTTGAATTATAAGTGTTAGGCTTGATTCCTTTCATGTTTGCATAAGCGATTACTGTCAAATGGTTGCTTGTTACAGTTCTTCTCTCGTTATGCTCTATTCTTGTTATGTCCTTTTTCATGTTTCCTATGCTATGGTTGGTTTGAGCAACATCATTTTCAATGTTATTCATTCTATTTTCCGCCTCTACCATCCATTGTGCATTCATTAACAGCTGTTCAGGAATAGACATTGGTTTCTTCAAAGCCTTTTTCATTCTTTCAAATTCGTTAATGTATGTCACATTCAATAAAAATGCGTTTGGTACTGAAGCGTTATATCCTCCAATTAATTGTGCTATACCCTTTTCTGTGACTAAGTAGTTTCTTACTGTTCTACCGTTCAAAGACCTATAATTACTAGGTATATAGAATTGAGCGGAAAGTTCCGCCGAATTAAATTTGCTCACATAACCATCTATTTTCTCTAATAAATCCTTGTGATTAACTCCCAATTCTTCAGCTACTCTATTACTTGTTGTTACTAATACTCCGTTTACATTTTCTACGCTTACTTTGATTAATTCCATATTTTTAAATCACTCTCACTTTCTTATTTTATATTTATTTACATCTCCATTTTTGTGTTATAATATTATTCGCCAAAACAATTTTTTACACGAAAGGAGGTGTTATTTATTATTTTTATAATAATTTTTGCGGCTGTATATATAGCTATATTTTTAGCTATATTAAAAGATAAACCTATTAATTATTTCTGGATGACATTTGCAGTCTTGATAATAGTGTGTTTTCTTCCAATATATTATCAAATTGAATTTTCAGAAGAAGAACTAAGCACACTTTTAACTGTAGGCAGCATGTTCCTTGCTCTCTCTACTTTTACAAAAAATCATAAAATTATTAAAGCCTCTGTCATGAATTTCTTATTCGTACTTATTAATTATCTTGTAATTATTGTAGAAAAAAGACATTCTAAAATAATTGAAGTAAAATTTATCTTTACAATTTTTATAATGCTATCAATCGTTTATTTTATTATAACGTTGATAAAATACTATTTAGATGAAAGAGATTGAGACCATCAATCCGTACATTCTAAATCTAATAGTATGAAAAAGCAAAAACTTAGCAGGAAAAAAATACTATACAGTAGCCTGGTATCTATTTTATTTCCATACAAGGATGTGATAGATAAAAATAAAATAAAATTTAATACACTTAAAAATGCTATATTGCGATATTTACGTATTTTATGATTGTATTTTGTTTTAATTCTCTTTTCTATTTCATCCTTATCTATACGTATTAATATATCTACTTCCATTTTTCCACCTCGCTTTCTTTATTTGAGATTCCACATTCCATCCAACATTTTTTTAGATGTTTGTCATACTCATCTTTTTTATTTTCGTATTTTACGAATTAAATAGGTAAAAAAAATACATCATATACTTCCTCTTTTTTTAAATTAAGTAGTTTAACAATACTCAAAATCTCACTTCTCGTAAATTCACTTTTATTGTTTAATTTACCGCTTAAAGTAGATAAAGCCATACCTAAAGCCTCTCCAAAAGCATATTCAGAACCGAAATTTTCTCTTATTTTTCCTCTTAATTTTGAGTTATTAAACTTCATTCGATCACCTCCTATTTCGTTTTTTACGAATTAATTATATAACACAAATTTTATTTTGTCAACACTTTTTTTCGTAAATTACTAATTTTTTTAATTTTTTTCATAAAAATAATTGTATTTTACGAAAAAATAAGGTATAATTGGAGTATAAAATTGAAGGAGCAGAACGATGAAAAAGAAAGAAAGTATTGCAACTTTTGGGGATAGACTAAAAGAAGCCTTGAAAGTTAATAACATGACACAATCAAAACTTTCTGAAATTTCAGGAATAAATACTTCGACTATTAGCGAATACATAAAAGGAAAATATGACCCTAGTAGAAGTAGAATTTTTGAATTTTCTGAAATTTTAAAGGTAAATCCTGTATGGTTAATGGGTTTTGATGTACCAATGAAAGATGAAAAATTAGAAAAAGAAACTGAAGCACCACCAGTTGTTGACACAAGCGTATTAACAGCTGAAGAACTTGCAGAATTTGAAAAAGTGACTCAGACAAATAAGCTTTTATTTTTCAATGGTATTGAAGATGACGACCACGACATGGCAGTTTTCAAGAATTTGATTATAGATATTTTACTAAAACAGCGAAAAAACAAAGAAAAGGAGTAGCATAGTGGGTAGATTGAGGAGCAAGGACAGGTTTAAAAGAATTGCAATAGGATTGATAGCCAAATACGGAACTAATGATCCGTTCGAGCTGTGCAATTTGTTAAATATAAAAATCATTTACGAATACAACTTCAAATCCTTTTTTGGGATGTACTGCGAAGTAAACAAAGAAAAATGTATCATAATCAACTCAAACTACGATGAACTGACTAGGCGGATAATCTGTTCACACGAACTGGGGCATTCATTCCAGAACTTTGAAAGCGTAGTATTCATGAAAGAAAACTACCTGTTTGGGACAGAAAAACTGGAAAATGAAGCAAACTACTTCGCTGCAGCACTAGTATTCGGAAACTTGATTCCAAATGACTTGGTAAATGACGAGAATAGAAAAATGTTGAATGATTTGATTAGGTATTTATAAAAGTATGGTATACTGGTAGAAATATGAATAATAAAGAAAAATTATTACTAGTAAGTAATATACTAAAAAATATCTTAAATAGAGAGTATTTAAGTTCTTATAAACTAGCAAAAACGATAGGTTTGTCAGAAAAGACAGTTAAAAAAAATATTTATAAAAGGAGTGCTTTTATGGAGAGTAATAAAGATGAAGGAAATAAAGCTTGGGGTAAAAAATTTTGGTTAGACCTGATAGAAAAAGCAAAATTTAATCCGTATGCAGTCGGAATGATTACCTTATTTGCCGTATTCACTTTATTTGTGGTTTTAATCTCAGTTGGAAGCGGAAATACGAGTAACTCTACCACAGCAGAAAAACAGATAGAAGAAAGCCCAAAAGTAGACATGGGTTCTGAAAAAAGAAGAATTTACGAAGAGTTAATTAAATTAGAGGACTACCATTCACCAAGTTGGAATGCTTTATCCGAAAGTTTAGCCCAATCAAACAGGTATGAATCTTATTCGAACGCTCGAAAGTCAGAAGATGTTTTAATTAACATATGGTCTAAGCTGAGAGATATAAAATGTAATACCACCGGAGACAGCATATTCGACGAAAAATGTGAAGAAATTTTAAAACAGGCTAACAAGGCATATTCGGCGAAACGAATGGCGACCAAAGAATTGATGAAATGGTTGGACGATAACTCACCTAAAAAACTTTATGAGGCTGAAAATGCTATGGAGTATGCCGTTTCAGAGTGGAAATCCTATCAAATGCTGTTAGCAAAAAATTTCCGTTAATATCAGGAAATCTCGAGACAGTAAATCTATAAAAATAGGAAATCTCGAGATAATAAATCTAAATAAAATTACAAAACTATAAAAAGTTGTGTAAAAAAATGAAAAAAATTACAAAACTA
>ERZ772807.594-NODE-594-length-22009-cov-9.403343_pt1 | contig 22009 bp, 19 predicted proteins | sample MGYA00511472_ERZ772807 | MGnify/ENA primary metagenome ERZ772807 (study PRJEB29015, sample SAMEA2737947) | human oral metagenome | biome: human oral; feature: human-associated habitat; material: dental | place: China | collected 2039 ...
CACGGAGCCTCTCTCGCCAGGAGTATTCCGGGGTGGGCCGGGAGCGGCGCGATGACGCGGGAGGATGGGTGCGGTGCGGGTGCGGGTCCGCGGTGTCGGGGCGGGTGCTGCCGGGCTCGGGTGCGCGAAGCGGGCCGGCAACCGCCGTCAAGAAGGAGGATGCGGGCCGCGGCCGGGCCCGGGTGTGCGGCATCGGGGCGGCCTGGGCGGTGTTGCACATTCGACCGGGACCGGCCGGCGGCGGATCGGCGGAATCATGCGGAAACGCCCCGGCGCTCAACGCCGTTGAAATTCTCCCATGTGCAGAGGGATTCGCTCTGCACATGGGAGCTCGTCCACTGGAAACCGATGTTCTAGTAAGAACCCCGGAATCGCAAGGAAACCCCCGAACCGGCCCGCGCGGGAGGCGCCCTCCAATGTGCAGCACCCCCGCACGGGCCGGGAGGAGCTTCTCGGCGGAGGCCCCGCTCCCGTCAGATGAAGCGGCATTCCCGCAATCGGTCCGGGAAGACCCCGGCCCGCCCGGCGGCGGCCCTCCGCCGGTCCGCACGCGCCGTCCTCGCGCGTCCACGCCACGGCGAGCCCGTCCTTCTGGCCGAAGCGCGCCAGACGGGCGCCGACGGCCCGCTCCAGGCGCTCCAGTTCGGCGTCGGTCGCCGTCAGGGTCATAATGAGAGCGCCCCCTTCGCGGGCGAACTCGACGATGCCGGCCGTCTGACCCCCGCGCGAGACAAGGCGTCACCGGGGTGCAAGGTGCGTCTCGGTGGGTGCGTCGGCCCCCCGCGCGCGAGACGAGGCGGCGTCGGCCGGGGCCACCCGGGCGCCGTCGATACCTGACCCCCGTGCGCGAGACGAGGCGGCCGGTGGCGGCGTCCCCGTGGCCGCCGGCCCGTTCCTCCTCGACTGCTCCGAGTCATCCGCAGGATGTGCACTTTCCGCCGGTCTCGCGTGACTTTTCCGCCGGTTTCGGCGAGGACGGGAGGGGCGGGGTGTGCGGTTGACGCGGCGTCGCCGACGGCCTACGCTGACCCCCGCAAACAGAAATAAGCGTTTCTCTATGGGGCGGCCGGGTCCCCGGACCCGCCCGCCCCGCCCGACACCGTCTACGAAGGACCCGATATGTTCACCCGCATCGGCCGCGCCGTTTCCCGCCACCCCGTGAGCGTCGTCGTCGGGTGGGCGCTGCTGGTCGTCGTCTCGGCCGCCCTGGTCTTCCACGGCTGGGGCGCCGGAGGCCTGTTCGAGCGGCTGGCGAGCGGCGACGTCGCCACGCCCGACAGCGAGTCCGGCGTCGTGGCCTCCATGACCACGTCCGACGACAGTGTCGGCGAGAGGATCTCCATCGTCGTCCAGGGCGTCGACGTCGCCGGCGACTACGCGAGCGCCGCCGCCGCGGTCGGCGCCGCCCGCGAGGAGCTGTCCGGCCTGGACGGCGTCGCCTCCGTGGCGGACGCCTTCGCCCTGCCCGACCCCGCCTCGCAGCAGGCGCGGGCGATGCTGTCGACCGGCGGGGACGGCTACGTCGAGGTCGTCACCCTCGACGCGGGACTGTCCGACAAGGAGATCGACGCCGCCAACGAGCGCGTGGCCCGGGCGGCCGAGGGCGCCTACCTCGACTCCCTGCGCCAGTACGCCCCGGAGGCGAGGGTCTACGCCGTGTCCCCCGAGCTCATCGGGGACTCCATCGGCGAGCTCGTCCAGCAGGACCTCGCCCAGGGCGAGTCCGTGAGCCTCCCCGTGGCCCTCGTCCTGTTGGTCATCGTCTTCGGCGGCCTGCTCGCCGCCGGCCTGCCGCTGCTGGGCGCGCTCGTCTCCATCCTCATCGGCATGGGGGTGCTGTGGGGCCTGACATTCGTCCTGGACGTGTACTCCTTCATCCTCAATGTCATCTCGATCCTCGGTCTGGCCCTGTCGATCGACTACGGCCTGCTGCTCGTCAGCCGCTACCGCGAGGAGGTCGCCATCCAGCTGGACGAGGCCGGCCACCGGGACGGCGACCTGCCCGCCGGCGCGGACATGAAGGAGCTCGTGCGGCGCAGCGTCGTGCGCACCGTGGCCACCGCGGGGCGCACGGTCTCCTTCTCGGCGCTGACCATCGCCTGCTCCATCACGGGACTGCTCATCATCCGCTCGCCCATATTCAAGACGATCGCGGTCGGGGCGATCAGCGTGTCACTGGTCGCCGTGGCCTGCACGATCACGCTCGTGCCGGCGATCATCACGCTGCTGGGCGGGCGCCTGGTGCGCCCCAGCGCGCTCAGCCGGGTGCCCGGCGTCAACCGCGTCCTGCGCGCCGTCGGCGACTCCTCCTCCGACCACGGCGTGTTCAGCCGGCTCTCCCACCGCGTCGTGGCGCACCCGTGGATCGTCATGCTCGTCATCGCCGCGGTGCTGGGCCTCATGGCCGCCCCCATCGGTTCGCTGCGCATGCGCACCAATGTCGCGGAGTACATACCGCAGGACTCCGCGGTGCGCACCGGCTACGACGTCTTGCAGAACGACTACCCGGCGCTGGCCACGCCCACGATCAGCATCGTGGCCCGCACCGACGTCGAGGGCGCATCCGGGCTCGTCTCGGACATCGGGGCCATGGACGACGTCGCCCACGTGAACGCCTCGGATCTGACCGGCCACGAGGGCATGGTGCTCATCCGCGTCCTCATGAACGTGGACGACCCGGTGGGCCGGGAGGCCGTCGACGCCGTCGAGCGGATCCGGGCGCAGGACACCGGCTACCGGTTCTGGGTGGGCGGCGCGGCCGCGCAGCAGACCGACCTCATCGACTCCATGGTCGAACGCGCGCCGTGGGCCGCGCTCATCGTCATCACGGCGGTCTTCGTGCTGCTGTTCTGCATGACCGGATCGCTGGTGGTGCCGCTCAAGGCCCTGCTCATCAACAGCTTCTCGCTCATCGCCTCCCTGGGCGTCACGTCCTGGCTCTTCGAGCACGGCCACCTCGGCCTGCCGCAGACGCCGGGACTGCAGACCTTCATCGTGGCCTGCCTCATGGCCTTCGGCTTCGGACTGGCCATGGACTACGAGGTCTTCCTGCTGGCCCGCATCAACGAGTACTGGGAGGCCGGGCACGACAACGACGAGGCGGTCGCCCGCGGCCTGCAGCGCTCGGGGCGCATCATCACCTCGGCGGCGGTGATCATCATCGCCGTCTTCCTGGGCTTCGTCTCCGGGGAGATGATCTCCATCAAGGAGATCGGCGTGGGCCTGGCCATTATGGTCGCCGCCGACGCCACGCTGGTGCGGCTGCTGCTCGTGCCCGCGACCATGACGGTGCTCGGCCACTGGAACTGGTGGGCGCCCGCCCCGCTGACCCGCCTGTACGGGCACTTCCGCCAGAAGGTCTGAGGCCGCGGCGGCCCGGGCCGTCGGTGGGGTTCAGCGGTTGTCGAAGTGGGAGTCGAAGGCGGCCCGGGGCGGGTCGTAGACGTGGTCGCGGGCGTACTTCAGGGCCAGGGGGGCTCCGGTGAGGCGGTCCATGCCCGAGTCCTCCCACTCGATGGAGATGGGGCCGGGGTAGCCGATCTGGTTGAGGGTGCGGAAGTGGCCCTCCAGGTCGGCGTCGCCCAGACCGGCGGACACGAAGGTCCATCCGCGGCGGGGGTCGTCCCAGGGCAGGTGGGAGGACAGGCGCCCGTTGCGCCCGTCGAAGTGGGTGCGGGTGTCCTTGCAGTGGACGTGGTAGATGCGGCTCGCGAAGTCGGTGAGGAAGACGGCGGGGTCGATGCCCTGCCAGATCATGTGGGAGGGGTCCCAGTTGATGCCGAAGCCCTCCCGGTTGCCGATGGCGTCCAGGGCGGCCCTGGTGGTCCAGTAGTCGTAGGCGATCTCGGAGGGGTGGACCTCCAGGGCGAACTTGACGCCGACCTCGTCGAAGACGTCGATGATGGGGCCCCAGCGGCGGGCGAAGTCCTCGTACCCGTCGGCGATGACCTCACTGCTCACGGGCGGGTACATGGCCACGTACCTCCAGATCTTGGAGCCGGTGAAGCCGGTGACGACCTCGGCGCCGAGCTTGGCGGCGACCCTGGCGGTGAGCTTGAGCTCGGCGGCGGCGCGGGTCCGCACGCCCTCGGCGTCGGACTCGCCGGCGCCCCACACCCGGTCGCCGAGCAGGCCGCGGTGGCGGAAGTCGATGGGGTCGTCGCACACGGCCTGGCCGGTGGAGTGGTTGGAGATGGCGTAGCAGGTCAGGTCGTGGCGGGCCAGGGTGTCCCTCCACGCCCGGCAGTAGGCGTCGTCCTCGGCGGCCCGGTAGACGTCCAGGTGGTCGCCGGCCACCGCCACCTCCAGGCCGTCGAACCCCCACTTCTGGGCCAGGGAGCACACCTCCTCGAACGGCAGATCCACCCACTGGCCCGTGAACAGATTGATACTCCGAGACATCACACAACTCCTTCGCGACGACGAACAGGCGGACGGCCAGTAGCGGGGGCGCCGCCGCCAATGCGGCGCGGGTCGCGGGCCGACTCGTATCCGTGACGCTACTCACGACGGCGGTTGCCGGCCACGACCGGGAGCGCCCATTCTGCTCCCTACGTGCAAAAGGGGTGCGCTCGGAGGTGATCTTCCGGGGGCGCGGCCGGGACGGAAGGGGCCCGTGGACGGTCGGCGCCGCCGTCAAGACGGCGGCCAAGAACTTCGGCGTCTCGAACCCCCGCGGGCGGTCGGGCGCCGTAGCGCCGCTTGTCCGATCATGTCGGGCCGGCGGCGAGCCCCCGCGGGCGGTCGGGCGGGCGCCGTCGCCCGGCCCTCAGGACATCGTCGGCGGTCGGCCCTCAGGACATCGCCCGCCGGAAGACGGCGTTGACGGCCAGGACCGCCGTCCCGCGCATCTCGTCATCCGCCCCGTCGCGGGCCGGCAGGATCTCCAGGTGCTTCGTGGCCAGGGCGAGGGCCCGTTCGTTGACGATCCGGCGCGCCACCTGGAGGAACATCGCGCAGCCCTGCGGCATGGGGCCGGCCAGGATGACGCGGCCCGGGTTGAAGCAGCTGACGATCATGGCCAGCGCGTCGCCCACCGCCGTCGCCGAACGCACCATGAGGGTCACGCACTCGGTGTCGCCGGCCGCGACCCCGGCGACGACGTCGTCGATCGTCAGGTCGCCGGCCGACCCCAGGCGCTCGCGCAGGAACGGGCTGATCCCCTCGGCCCCGGCGCGCCGGGCGTCGCGCAGGACCGCCCACCCCCCGGCCACCGCCTCGAGGCAGCCCGTGCGACCGCACCGGCACACGACGGCGTCGGAGCCCGAGACCCGCACGTGCCCGATGTCGCCGGCGGCGCCGTCGGCCCCCCAGTGCAGCACGCCGTGGGACATGAGCCCCGCGCCGATACCCGTGCCCACCTGGACGTAGAGGACGTCCTGCAGGCGGCGCTCGGCCCGGTCGGGCAGGTCCGTCGCATATCCCAGCAGCATGGTGTTGACGTCGTTCGCGGCGACCGCGGGCGCGCCGAGGGCCCCGGTCATGGCCCCGACGACGTCGAAGCCGTCCCAGCCGGGCATGATGGGCGGCGCCGTGGGCCGCCCCGTCTCCTGGTCGATGGGGCCGGGCAGCGACACCCCCGCCGCCCACACCGTCTGCTCGAGCGGCGCCGCCATGTCGCGCAGCTGCTCCGCGGCCTTCGCCAGGGTCGCCGTCGGGCCCCGGGAGATGGGCCAGGCGAGTATCAGACGGTTCACCGGGGTGCCCGCGAGGTCCGTCACGGCCAGGTGCAGGGTCGAGGTGTGCACGCCCGTGACGAGCACCAGGCCCTCCTCGTGCCGGAAGCGCCAGGTCTCCGGGGCGCGCCCGCCGGTGGAGGGGCCAGCTCCGTTGGGGCAGACCAGCCCGAGATCGACGGCGGTGTTGAGCAGCGTCGAGACGGTGTTGCGGCCCATGCCCGTGGCCCGGGCCAGCTGCTGGCGCGTGCGTCCCGCGCCCGTGCGGACGTGGTCCGCGACGGTGATGACGTCGCGACCGGCTGAGGAGAGAGGATCGAACATGGGACTGCTTCCAGGAGAGCGGCCGTGGCGCCGTGCGCGCCCCTCACCCTACCCCGATGGTTGTGGTGCCGGGAGGCGAGTCCGGGGCCCGCGGGGGCGAGCCCGGGGTCCGCGGGCGGCCGCGCCGTCATCTGCTACGCCCCTTTCCGTCCGCTACGCCTCTTGGCCCTCTGCTGCGCCCCTTTTTCTCGTACAGTGGAGGGTGAAGAGGCGTAGTAAAGGGAAAAGAGCGTAGTAGACGCAGATCTGCCGGACGAGCCCTCCGACGCGGTGGTGATTCCCACATGGGGCGCCCTCGGCGGCGCCGGCCGCCCGGACGACGGCGTCACCCCCGAGGCGAGGCGGTGAGCGCCCCCGGTATCCCCGACTCCTCCGAGGGACGGGCCGCTCCGCTTCTGCGCGATCAATGCAGAAGCGGGGGCGGGGCGCCTGGCTGGGGCTGCGGCCGTCGTCGTAGCCTCGCATCGGCCCCGGGGAGCCCCGGCGGCAGCGGCTCACCACACCCGTGCCCCTGGCACTCGTGCCCGTCGGCCGCACCCGACCCCTCCAACGACGGAGAGAGGACAATAGTTATGACGATCAAGAAGGGCGTGTCGCTGTACTCGCTCCAGGACGCCTACGGCCGCGGAGGCCTGGGCCTGGAGGGATGCATCGCGGCCGTGGAGAAGATGGGGGCGCAGGGCGTCGAGATCCTGTCGGACCAGATGATCCGCGGAGCCGCGAGCGCCAGTGAGCAGACCCTGGCCGAGTTCGACGTGATCATGGAACGCCACCCCCTTCAGCGCGTGTCCAACGACATCTTCATCAACTCCTCCCTGTACAAGAACCGCTGGCTGACCACCGAGGAGCAGGTGGAGCTGCTCAGCGCCGACCTGCGTCTGACCCACCGCCTGGGCTTCCCCCTGGTGCGCCTGGTCTCGCGCACCGACCCCGCCGTCATCCGCCCCGTGCTGCCCCTGGCCGAGAAGCTGGGCGTGTCCATGGCGGTCGAGGTGCACGCCGGCATGAGCTTCGACCACCCGCTGACGGCGGCGTGGATCAAGGAGATGAAGGAGCTCGACAACCCGCACGTGGGGCTCGTCGTCGACTTCGGCATCTACTGCCACCGCCACCCGCGCGTGGCGGCGAACTACTTCCGGTCCCTGGGGGTGAGCGAGGACGTCATCGCCTACATCGACGACATCTACGAGCGGGGCTCGGACGGCCGTCAGGCCTTCCCCCGCGATCCCTCCAGCCCCGACGCCGACCGTTACCTTTTCCCGGACGACCTCACCAGGCTGTTCAAGCACCCGCTGGACGAGTTCTACGCCATGATGTCCTCCGGCTACGAGAACACCCCCCTGGAGACCCTGGACGAGTACCTGCCGTGGATCAAGTCCTTCCACGCCAAGTTCTGGGAGATCACGGAGGAGGGCGAGGAGTACTCCATCGACTACGGACGCATCTTCACCCGACTCAACAGGCTCGGATTCGACGGATACGTCTGCAGCGAGTACGAGGGCCAGCGCTTCGTGATCCCGGGCGAGCCGATCAAGGACCTCGAGCAGGTCGGGCTCCACCAGGACCTCATGTCTCGCCACATCGACGACGGAAAGTGAGAAGGACCGATGTTCGACGGATACATCTTCACCCCCGGCTCCCTGGCCGATGTCGAGGTCGACGGCGAGGCCGTCGGCTTCGAGATGCGCACCCGCATCCCCTACTACCGCGGCATCCCGCTGTCCATGGTGCACGACGTCGAGGTCGAGGTCGACGGCGAGGCGGTCCCGGCCGAGGACATCCGCTTCAGCGCCGACGGCGGTGAGCACTGGTTCACCCTGGCCGAGATGGAGACGGTGACCTTCTTCCGGTGGGAGTACGAGGACGAGGCGACCGTGCGCGTCCTGAGGCCCGAGGGCCTGGGCCCCGGCGAGCACGAGGTGCTGCTGCGGGTCAGCGTGCGCGTGGCCTACATCCCCGTGCCCTTTTCCGGCGAGATGACGCGCACCGTCGTCGTCTGACGCCCGTGCGGCCGGGCCGGCTCGACCGCCCGGCCCGTTCACTCGGCCCGACTGCCCGTTCACTCGGCCCGACCGGCCTGCCCGTTCACCCGACCCGGCCATCCGGTCTGCCCGGCCCGACCAGTTCGGCTGGCCTGTCCGCCCGCCCGACCCGAGGAGAGATCGCCATGACCCCGCCCGCTCACCGCCACGTCCTGGTCGGAGGCCGACCCCGGCTCCTGCTGGGGGGGGACAGCTCCACAACTCCACGAGCTCGGACCTGGACCGGGCCCGCGCTGCCTTCGACAGGGTCGTGGCGATGGGCGGCAACGCCGTCACCGCCACCGTCAGCTGGCACCTGGTGGAGCCGGTGGAGGGGAGCTACGACTTCTCCGGCGTCGACCGAGTGATCTCGGCGAAATCGGCGACGCTCGCACCGCGACGGCCGGGGGTCGTCGGCTTGTACTTACGAATTCCCATGGGTTTCGATCCTCAGTCTTTCCGTCAGCCGTAGATGTCGATGGTTCCCTCGCGCAGCGTGACGATCGCGCGCTTGGTGTCCTTGCGGCGGCCGACGCCATCGCGGGTCCGGCGAGTCTTGCCCTGGCGGTTCTGGGTGTTGACCGACGCGACTTTCACGTCGAAGACGGCCTCGACGGCCTGCTTGATCTCCGTCTTGCTGGCCCGCGGGTCGACGAGGAAGACGTACTTGCCCTCGTCCTCCAGGCGGGCCGACTTCTCGGACGCCACCGGTTGAAGGATGACGTCGTGCGGATCCCTGTTCCAGAAACTCGCTGCCTCGGTCATTTCTCCTCCTTGCCGTTCTTCGAGACGAACTCCGCGAGGGCCGACTCGGTGAAGACGACGTCGTCGGCGACGAGGACGTCGTAGCTGTTGAGCTGGTCGGCGTAGACGACGCTGGCCTCCACCGCGTTGCGCAGCGAGAGGACGGTCAGGTCGTCGCCGCGGGAGACGGCCACGAGGGCCGAGCGATCGTCGATCACCTTGCGCAGAAGCCCCAGCGCCGCGGAGGTTGAGGGCCTGGCCCCCTCGACGAAGGCCGTGACGACGTGGACGCGGCCCGCCCGCGCGCGGTCCGACAGAGACTGGCGCAGTGCCGCGGCGATCATCTTCTTCGGGGTGCGCTGCGAGTAGTCCCGCGGTTGCGGACCGTGCACGGTGCCGCCGCCGGTGAACTGCGGCGCGCGGATCGAGCCTTGGCGGGCCCGGCCGGTGCCCTTCTGCTTGAAGGGCTTGCGGCCGCCGCCGGAGACCTGCCCGCGCGTCTTGGTGGCGTGGGTTCCCTGGCGGGCCGCGGCCAACTGGGCGGTGACGACCTGGTGGATGAGGGGGATGTTGGCGTCGACGTCGAAGAGTTCGGCGGGCAGGTCGGCGCTGCCGGCCACCGCGCCTTCGGCGTCGAGGACGTCAACCTTGAGGGACTGCGGCATGGTCAGGCTCCCTTCACGGCGGTGCGGACCACGACCGTGCCACCCTTGTTGCCCGGGATGGCTCCGGCGACGAGGAGGATTCCCTTCTCGGCGTCGACGGCGTGGATGGAAAGATTCATGACGGTCACGCGGTCGGATCCCATGCGGCCGGCCATGCGCAGGCCGCGGAAGACGCGCGAGGGGGTGGCGCAGGCGCCGATGGAGCCGGGCTTGCGGTGGTTGCGGTGCGCGCCGTGGGAGGCGGAGACGCCGCCGAAGCCGTGGCGCTTCATGACGCCGGCGAAGCCCTTGCCCTTGGACGTGCCGATGACGTCGACCTTCTGGCCCGCCTCGAACAGGTCGGCGGTGAGCTCCTGACCGAGCTCGTATTCGGAGGCGTCGGGCGTGCGGACCTCGGCGAGCCTGCGGCGGGGTGCGACGCCGGCCTTGTCGAAGTGGCCCTGGAGGGGCTTCGTGACGTTCTTGGTCTTCAGCTCGCCGGAGGCCAGCTGGACGGCCGAGTAGCCGTCGGTCTCGGGGGTGCGGATCTGGGTCACGACGTTCGTGCCGACGCGAACGACGGTGATGGGAACGAGGCGTCCCGACTCATCCCACAGCTGGGTCATCCCCAGTTTGGTGCCGAGCAGCGCCTTGACGGGCGCGCCGACGGCGGCTTGCTTGGAGTTCATGGTGCGTTGTTACCTCAGAGCTTGATTTCCACGTTGACGTCCGCCGGAAGATCGAGACGGCGAAGCGTGTCGATGGTCTTCAGGGTCGGATCGACGATGTCGATGAGCCGCTTGTGGGTGCGCATCTCGAAGTGCTCGCGGCTGTCCTTGTACTTGTGGGGTGAGCGAATGACGCAGAAGACGTTCTTCTCGGTCGGGAGCGGCACAGGGCCGACAACCGTCGCTCCGGTGCGCGTCACTTCGTCGACAAGCTTCTTGGCCGCACTGTCAATGACCTCATGGTCGTATGACTTGAGCCGGATGCGGATTTTCTGTCCAGCCATGCCGTCGTTACCTCTTTTCTACCTCGGCGATCGCCGGTCCCCGCATCCGGGCGTGTCGCGCCTGCCGCAGCGATCCCAAGCCCATATTGCAGATTTCGACGAACCCTTGTGAAACGCCGGGCGATGTCCTTCCCGGCGAAGTTCCTGGCCCGGTCCTGCCGGGCAACTTGTTTAGTTTGCCAGAATTCGCACTGCCGCGGCAAGTCGGCCTGCTCAACAGTGGCAGGCGTGACATCCAGACCCGGCCCGCTCAGGGCCGCAGATGCAGGGAGGCGATGTCCGACTCCGTGCCCAGAAGGACGTCGAAACGGCTGCGATCGCCCCGGTGATGGGCGATGAAGGTTTCGACAGGCACCCCGTCCGCGTCCCGCAGCGTCGAGCGCATCCGCAGGATCGGCGCGCCCACGTCGCCGTCGAGCGCCGCGGCGACGTCTTCGCTCGCGGGCACGGCCTCGATGCTCCGCGAAGCCTGGCCGAAGGCGATGCCGTGCACGTCGGTCAGGCACTGGTAGAGGGAGCTCGACGTGAAGTCCTCTTTCTCGATTCCCGGCACGCGGCCGGCGGGAATCCACGTGATCGTGTGGGCCCACGGCTCGCCGTCGACGCGCCGGATGCGTTCGAGCACGAATCCGGGAGAGCCCGCGGGCACTTCGAGGATCGCGGCCGCGTGCTCGTCCATCGGCGCGATCTCCTGGCGCAGGATCTCGCTCTTCAGCGTGTGCCCCTGGCTGCGCGCGTGGGCGAAGAGCCCCTGGAGCGAGAGGGCGAGGCCGTGGTCGATCTTCGCCGGGGCGAGGAACGTCCCCTTGCCCTTGACCCGGTGGAGGACCCCCTCGCTCTCGAGTTCGGCCATCGCCTGTCGGACGACGCTCCGCGACACTCCGTACCGATCGCCCACCTCGCGATCGGACCACAGCCGATCCCCTTCGTTCAAGCCGTCCCGCGCGATCCTCGTCCGCAGGATCCGCTTGAGCTGGTGATAGTACGGCAGGACGGATTCCTGGTCGATCGCGTCGGCATCGTCCGCCTCTCCCGATCCGGCGTTCATGCTCCCATGATAACGTGCCCTCCCCGCCCGTCCCCGTCTCCCGGGCCGGGCGTCCGCAGACCCTTCCGTTCAGTGAGACGCAACGGCGAACCTCTTGTCCGGTTGTCCGTACAGGTGTATGGTGGGCGAAACGAAACCAGGTCTCACGCAAGGGACAGTGGCAACGACGCCACACGTCACAGGAGGTTTCCATGACCATTCGCATAGGCGTGATCGGGACGGGCCGTGCGGGCCTCATCCACGCCAGGGCATTCCAAGGGCACATCCCGGCAGCGCGGCTCACGGCGATCTGCGACCCGGGCCCCGAGGCGCTCTCGGCGGCGCGCAGCCGGCTCGGCGGCGTCGCGGGCTTCGCCGACTACCGCGAGCTCCTGGCCGCGGACGTCGACGCCGTCGTCATCGCCACGCCGACGAAGTACCACCGGCAGATCGCCGTCGACGCCGCAGCGGCGGGCAAGCACGTCCTGTGCGAGAAGCCCATGGCGATCAGCGAAGACGAGTGCCGCGACATGATCGAGGCCGCCGAGCGCGCCGCGGTCAAGCTCCAGATAGGATTCATGCGCCGCTTCGACGCGGGGCACGTCCACGCCAAGCGGCTCGTCGAGGACGGCGCGATCGGCGAGGTCGTCGCCGTCAAGTCCCTGACCCACGGCCCGAGCGTCCCCCACCCGTGGATGTACGACCTCAAAGCCAGCAACGGCCCCCTCGCCGAGGTCTCCAGCCACGACATCGACGCGATCCGCTGGCTCAGCGGCTCCGAGGTGGTCGACCTTCAGGCCTTCGCCGGCAACTACCGCTGCCCCGACGCGCGGGCGGAGTTCCCCGACTTCTACGACACCGTGATGGTCAACGCGCGCTTCGCCAACGGCGCGCTCGGCCACGTCGACGGCGCGCACGGGGTCCGATATGGCTACGACAACAGGGTGGAGATACACGGCACCCACGGCCGCATCGACATCGGGGACGTCTCGGCCGACCGAGTCGTCGTCCACGAGGAGACAGGGCGCTCCAGCCGGGACATCGTGGCCTCCTGGCGCGACCTCTACCGCGAGGCCTACATCGCCGAGGATCGGGCCTTCGCCCAGGCGATCGCCGAGGGGACGCCCGTGCGCGTGTCGGGCGAGGACGGACTCGCCGCGGTGCGGATCGTCTGCGCGGGGAACGCGTCCATAGCCAGCGGAGCGATCCAGCGTCTGACTCCCCCGCAATGACGCGGGGACACCGAGGGAAGGATACAGTCATGGCCAACGACGGCTACGTCATAGGAATAGACATGGGCACCGGATCCGCCAGAGCCGGCGTGTTCGACGCCCGCGGCCGCCAGGTCGGCTTCGGAACGGCCGCCTGGACGACCGCCTATCCGCAACCCGGATGGGCCGAACAGGACCCGCATGAATGGTGGAGGCAGACCGTCGCGGCGGTGCGCGCCGCCGTCGCCGACTCGAGCGTCGACCCGGCGGAGGTGCGCGCCGTCTCCATGGACGCGACGTCGTGCACCGTCGTCTGCCTCGACGGCGAGGACGAGGTCGTCCGCCCGGCGATACTGTGGATGGACGTCCGCTCGGTCGAGGAGGCCGAAGAGGTCCACGCGACGGGGGACCCCGCGCTCCGCCTGTGCGGTCAGGGGCCCGTCTCCGCGGAGTGGGGCCTGCCGAAGGCGCTGTGGGTGAAGAAGAACGAGCCGGAGGCCTTCGCCCGCATGGCCACGATCTGCGACGAGACCGACTGGCTCGTCCACAGACTGACCGGACGCTGGACGATGTCCGTCTCCCATGCGGCGGGCAAGTACTTCTACGACGAGGAGTACGGCGGGTGGCCGGTCTCGCTCTATCGGAGGCTCGACGCCCTGGACATCCTCGAACGCTACCCCACGCGCATCACCCAGGTCGGAGACGTCGTCGGCCCGCTTCTGCCCGACGTCGCGCGGGAGTTCGGCCTCCCCGAGGGCGTCGCCGTGGTCGAGGGCGGGATCGACGCGTACATGGGCGCCATCGGCCTGGGCGTGGCGGCCCCCGGGCGCCTGGCCCTGATCACCGGATCGAGCCACGTCATCACCGGCCAGCTGGCCGAACCCGTCTACACGAAGGGCCTGTGGGGCTCCTACACGAACGCCACCGTCCCCGGGTACTACACGATCGACGGCGGTCAGGTCTCCACCGGGGTCCTGGTCGAATGGTTCTTGAAGAACTTGGCCGGGGCCTCCCGGGCGGAGGCCGCGCAGACGGGCGAGAACATCTACGACATCCTCACCCGCGAGGCGGGCAGGGTGCCGATCGGCTGCGACGGCCTGCTCTCGCTCGACCACTTCCAGGGCAACCGCGCCCCGCATTTCGACGGGCGTTCGCGCGGCATGTTCTGGGGTCTGACCCTGCATCACACCGAAGCCCACATGTTCCGAGCCATCCTCGAGGGCATCTGCTTCGGCACCGAGGCCATCTTCGAGGCGATGCGCGCCCAGGGCGTGCCGGTCGAGGAGATCATCGTCTCCGGGGGCGCGACGAAGAACAGGCTGTGGCTGCAGATGCACGCGGACGTCTCCAACGTCCCGCTCATCCTCACCGACGTGACTGAGGGGCCTGCGCTCGGCTCGGCCATGGTCGCCGCCGTCGGCGCAGGGTGGTACGAGGACATCCCCGCCGCCTCCCTGGCCATGACGAAGGTCAGCGACGTCATCCAGCCCGACCCGCAGGCCCATGAGGAATACATGTTCAACTACCAGGCGTACAAGGACTCCTACGAGAGCATGAAGGACCTCATGGCTCGTGTGACCGACCACTACAGCAGTTAGGGTGACGGCATGTCTTCGCAGCGCGTTCTTCGGGCCCTGGCGTCCGCCACGGACACCAAGCGAATCGTGATCGGCCGCGACGTCCTTCAGGCGGCGGGCGAGGTGTTCGCGGAAACCGTCGGCGGCGCCGGAACGGCTGTCGTCGTCGCCGACGAGACGACCTGGCGGCTCGCGGGGCCGGCCGTCGCCGCCTCCCTGCGGGCGCACGGCGTCGATCTCGCCGACCCGCTGGTCTTTCCGAGCCGTCCGCCGGTGTACGCCGGGTACGAGAACGTCTCCCGCGTCCGCGAGCGCCTCCGGTCTACCGGCGCCGCCGCCTGCTCGATCGGCTCCGGCACGATCTCGGACCTGACCAAGCTGGCCTCCGGCGAGCTCGCGCGTCCCTACGTCCACGTCTGCACCGCCGCGTCGATGGACGGGTACGCCGCCTTCGGCGCGGCCATCACGAAGGACGGGTTCAAGATCACGCGCACCTGCCCCGCGCCCGCGGGGATCGTGGCCGACCTGGACGTCATGGCGACGGCGCCCGGGCGGATGCTGGCCAACGGCTACGCCGACCTCATCGAGAAGTATCCGGGCGGCGCCGACTGGATCGTGGCCGACGCCCTCGGGATCGAGGCGATCGATCCCGAGGCGTGGAACCTGGTCCAGGGCCCGCTCGACGAGGCGATGTCGCGTCCGCAGGCCCTGGCGGCGGGCGATCCCGACGCCTTCGAGGCGCTCGTGGTCGAGATCATGCTCTCGGGGCTGGCGATCCAGGCCCACCAATCCTCGCGCCCCGGATCGGGCGCGGGGCACAACTTCTCCCACCAGTGGGAGATGGAGGGCTACGGGCTGGACTGGCCCCTGCCCCTGTCCCACGGGGCCAAGGTAGGGCTGGGGGCGACTGCGATCGCGGCCGTGTACGACGCCGTGATCGACGCCGACTTCTCGGCCGTCGACCCCGACGCCGTCGTGGAGGGATGGCCGACCCCGGAGCAGAACGAGGCGCGCGTGCGCGCCCTGCAGGATATCCCCGCGATAGCGGACGCCGCCGTCGCGCAGTCCGATGGGAAGTACATCCCCCGCGGGCAGGTGCGCGAACACGTCCTCGCGATCCAGCGGGTCTGGCCGGGTTTGCGGGCGCGCCTGCGGGAGCAGGTCCCGACGGCGGCGCGCACGCGCGACATGCTCAGGGCGGCCGGCGCCGTCCACCATCCGGCGCAGGTCGGCATCTCCCTGGACAAGCTGCGCCGCACCTATTACCAAGCGCAGACGATCCGCAGCCGGTACACGGTGCTCGACGTGCTCTTCGCCACGGGGCTGCTGCACTCCGTCGTCGACTCGCTGTTCGAGCCGGGCGGTTTCTGGGCCGAGGAGGCCGTGCCGGACGGGGGGCATCGCACCCTGAGCGCACACCGCCCGACGATCGAACGAAACGAAGAGGTGACGCGATGACCATCACTGCAGCCGGGCTCTCCCGGCTGATCGACCACACGCTCCTGTCCCCCGACGCGTCGAAGGAGCAGTTCGCCGCACTGTGCGGGGACGCCGTCGAGTACGGTTTCGCGATGGTGGCGGTCAACCCCTACCCGGTGGCGCTGTGCGCCGAGCTCGTGAAGGGAACGTCCGTTCACGTCGGCGCGGCGATCGCCTTCCCGCTCGGTCAGACGACGATCCGGGACAAGGTGTCCGAGACAGCGCGGGCGATCGGCGACGGCGCCGACGAGATCGACTACGTCGTCAACCTCGTCGAGCTCAAGGACGGCAACCTCTCCTACGTCCGCGAGGAGATGGAGAGGATCGTCGCCGTGTGCCGCGAGGCGGGAGCCGTCTCGAAGGTCATTTTCGAGAACTGCTATCTCGACGAGGAGGAGAAGCGGGCCCTCGCCGGAATCGCCGCGGAGGTCCGGCCCGACTTCGTGAAGACCTCGACTGGTTTCGGCCCCGGGGGCGCCACCCTCGACGACGTCAAGCTCATGAAGGACGTCGTCGGCGACGGAGTGGGGGTCAAGGCCGCCGGAGGCATCCGCGACCTCGACGCGGCCCTGGCGTTCCTGGATGCGGGCGCCACTCGGCTCGGAACCTCGCGGGGCCCCTCGCTGGTCGACCAGCTCCGCGCGCGCTCGCAGGGCTGACGGCTGGAGACTGGCGGAGCCGGGCCTGCCCGGGACCGCGGCCCTCAGGCGCCGGCGACGCGGTGAGCCTGCAGTCTCCCGCGGATCGGCGCGACGAATACGGCCTCCAGGGTGAAGGTCACGGCCGTCATGACGACGGCGTAGGCGAAGATCTGCGGGGTTTCGATGTTGATCTGGGCGAGCCGGATCGCGCCTCCCATGCCCGAGGCTGTGGACAGGAGCTCGGCCATGACGGAGACGCGGATCGATTGGCCCAGCGCGACCGTCGCGGCGGCGAGCACGGGCACCGCGACCATCGGGAACGTCACCCGCCAGGCCGTCTTCATCCGGCCGAGACCGAAGATCCTGGCCATCTCGACGAGGTCGGTGTCGATGGCCCGCACGGCCGAGGCCGTCGCCGTCGTCAGCAGGGGCGTCGTCACGATCGCGACGACGAAGACGACGACGGCGCTGTTGCCTTCGAACCACACGATGCCGATGATGACGAAGATGACGGCGGGCGTGGAGAGGAGGATCTGGAGGAGGCTCCGGCATAGCCAGTCCAGGTGGAGCGACTTCCCGATGGCCGACCCCCATGCCACTCCCCCGACGATCGCGATGGCCAGGCCGGTCAGCGCCCGCCCGATCGTCTGGCCGAGGGCCGACCAGAAGTCCGAAGTGGAGAGGATGCTCCCCAGGGCGCGTGCGGTTTTGTCCGGGCCGGGCAGCATGTACTCCTGCTGGCCGCCGGCCAGGTAGGCCCAGATCGCGACGCAGGCGCATGCGCCGAGGAAGACCCACCAGGCCCGCTCGGCCTTGTGGAGCAGGCTGCGCCGCCTCCTCTCCGGGCCGTTCCGCCTCGGAGAGGCGCGTCGGGCGGTGCCCCGTCCGACGCGCCCGTCCTCCCCGGATGCAGGCGCGGCCACGGCCGGCTCACTTGGCGTAGAACTTGGCATTGGGCAGTTTGCCGCCGTAGATGGCCGGGTTGCCCTCGCCGATGCGCTTGAGGAAGTCCTCGTATTCGGACCGGGTCTGGGCGGCGGGGGCCATGTCGAGTTGGAGGCGCGGAATCACCTGTTTGACCACGCCGACGGGGAGCTTGTAGTGGTCGGCGATCTTCTGGAGGGTCTGCTCGTCGCCTGCGTTGGCTTTGGCGATCGTGGCCGCGACTTCCTTGCGAACCGCGGGGATCAGGGCGGGGTTGGCGTCGGCGACTTTGCCGGGGACGACCAGGCCGGCCATGGGGAACCGCGCTTTCTTGCCCGTCGCCTTGGCCCACTCCTCCTGGAGGTTCAAGGCCCGCGTGACCGTCTTGCCCTGCTGGGCGAGCTTCGTCTCCGCGAGGGTCGCCGCGTGTTCGGGCAGGATGGCGTACTCGGCCCTGCCGGTCGCCAGGAGTTGGATGGCCTGCTGGCCGTCCTGGGCCTGGACGACCTCGATGTCGGATTTGCTCAGTCCGTTCTTCTTCAGCAGGTAGGAGAAGACCAGGTCGGGCATGTTCCCGGGCATCGTCACCGCGACCTTCTTGCCCTTCAGGGACTTCCAGTCCCCGGTCGGCGCGCCCGAGGGGCCGAGCACGTACAGCATCCCCCACACGACGGGGCCGACGAACCTGACGTCCACGCCCTTGTTGTAGAGATTGGCGGCGACGTAGGCGGGCGTCGCGGCGACTTCGGCTTCGTTCTTCATGAGCGAGGACTTCAGCTGCTCGAGGCTGTCCCAGTTCTTCACGCTCACCTTCGAGGAGAAGGACTTCAGGTTTCCCTCCGTCCCGAAGCCTGTCATGGGAGCGCCGAAGGCCATCGTCGTGGGGACGATGGCCCGGATCTGCTCCATCTTCACGGGGGCGGCCGAGGAGGCGCCCTTCGTCTCCTGGGATGTGAAGCTGCCGGCGCATGCCGTCAGGGCCATGGCGCAGGCGGCTATGACGGCCGTGAGGCGTTTGGTGAACATGTGACTCCTTCGTTGTGGATGCGTGAGGCGGCCGCGCTAGTCGATGCGCCAGCCGCCGGGAGGGCCGTCGAGGTGGAGACGCGTCGAGGAGATCGCGTCGAGTTCGCCCGGATCGTGGGAGACCCACACCGTGACGAGGTCGGACTGGGCGACGATGGCCCTCAGGTCGTCGCGCAGTGCGCGCGCCAGCGGTTTGTCGAGCGCGGAGAACGGTTCGTCGACCAGCAGCAGCGCTGGATCGGTCGCCATGGCGCGGGCTATGGCGACCCTCTGGCGCATCCCGCCCGACATCTGCGCGGGATAGAGGTCCATGGCGTCGGCCAGGCCCACCCGTTCCAGCCATTCTTCGGCGACGAAGAGCTTGCCGGCCATGTCGGGGGCGAGCGTGAGCTCGACGTTCTTCCGCGCGCTGAGCCAGGGCAGCAGGCGCGGTTCTTGGAAGACGAAGGCCGTTCGGCCTTCGGGGCGGATGACGCTCCCGGCGTAGTCGTGCGTGATTCCGGCCATGATGCGCAGCAGGGTCGTCTTGCCCGCCCCGGACGCCCCGGAGACGCCGAGGATCCGCCCCGGCCCGACCGCCAGGGTCAGGCAGTCGATGAGGTGGAGCGAGCGCCGGTACACGTCGACGTCGAGGAGCACGAGGTCCGCGCTCTGCGTGATCTCGGCGGCCGGCGCCTGCCCGACGCCGCGCTCCATCCCGCTCATGCGGCGGGTCTGCGGGCTACGAAGCCGACCGCGTTCATGTTGTCGCGGTGCTTGCGGAAGACTGCGCGCATCGCGCGGATCCTCTCGCGGGCCGCTCTGTTGCGCAGGACGTTCCATCCGAACCGGAGGGCGCCGAACAGGCCCTCGTCGGACACGAGCCGTTTGGACTCCAGGAGGGCCATCGGGTTGGAGTCGGCGTAGTCGATCTCGAACCCGGCTTCGCGCAGGAGCCTCTGCCAGTTCGCGCTGGTCAGCGGCCGCGCCCCGACCTTGATCGTGCGCGACAGCGCACGGGAGACTTCGGCGACGACTTCCTCGGGGACGTCGTCGGGGCGGAATCCGAGTTCGTGGATCGCGTACCGTCCGCCGGGGGCGAGGATCCGGAAGGCTTCGCGCATGATGGCGAGCTTGTCCTGGTCGGACTGCATCGTCAGCAGGGCCTCGCCGACGACGAGGTCCGCGCAGGCGTCGGGAAGCCCGGTCTGCCTGGCGTCGGCGGTCTGGAGCCGGGCCTGCGGGTGGGCCTTGAGCACTTCGAGCAGCTGCGGCGCCCCCTGGGAGTTCTTCGGGTCCACCCCGGTGTACTGCCGTGGTTCGACGGCTAGGAGGATTTCGGCGGTCCGCCCCACTCCCGGGCCGAATTCGACGATGCGATCCTCGCTCGTGGGATCGGCCTCGGCGATGACCCGCCTGGTCAGTTCGATGCCGCCGGGGCGCAGCACCCTCTTGCCCATCTTGGCCAGGAGCCAGTGCCCCTGGAGCCGCTTCTCAGCGGGGCCCGAGCGGCTTCCGCGAGCGGGCGCTCCGTCCTTCGCGTCCCCCTCCCGGGTGTCCCTCCCGGGAGGGTCGCTGCGTCCGTCTCCCTTCGTCTCGGGCAGAGTCTTCTGGTCGTCGCTCGGCGTCTCCCCGGGCTGGGACGGGCTCATTCCCCACCGTCCTCGCCCTCGACGGCGTGCCCCGACTTGGAGACGTCGACCAGTGTGAGGGCCATGTGGCAGGGCTCGAGCGCTTCGAGCGCGTGGCGGGCGCCCGGGGCGAGGTAGACGACGTCGCCTGCGACGATGTCCTTCGTCTCGCCGTTGACGGTGAATCGCATCCTTCCGCTCATCTGCTGGACGACGACGGCGCGGGGCGAGGAATGCTCCGTGAGGACCTGGCCGGCGTCGAAGCTGAAGACGACGTGCCGCAGCACCTCGTTGTTGACGACCACCCGCGATGTCGTGGCGGCCTCCAGGATCGGCAGTTTGTCGAAAATACCCGTGAAGAAATCCGATTGTGCGACGGGCGTTGTAGGCATCCTTGCTCCCATTGATTTACATAAGGGCCGTGTTGCGTAAACCATCTTATCCCGTCTCGGACGGGCGATCCGACCCCCGGGAAGTGACTATGGCCACGAGAGGGGTGGACCGCCGTCCCTATCCGTTCGCCGCCGCGTTTCTCCGCATCGACGGCTGCGGCGACGGGGCGCCGGAGTACAGTGGGGACAGCCCGGCCCGAAGCCGGGCGAGCGGGCACGGTCCCCGCGGCATCCGGCGCGGCCCGGGGATGCGCGTTAGCAGCGGCGTTGAGGCGCCGAGGAGCGGAGAGACGGATGCATGGACGCTTCGAACACCGATGACGAGATGAGCGCGGCGCGGGGACGACGGGCCGCCCGTCCCCCGTCCCTGCCCAAAGCTTTGAGGAATTGGGCGACACTGCAAGGCGACGACGCCTCCGATTGCAAGGTGGTCCTACACCGCTCCAATGGCATCAGAATCGCTGCAGTTCTCATGCTCACCGTCTGTGCGGCATGGGCTGCCTATGGGATGTCGAAGTGGGTCAGCCGTTTCCCGACCGACCTCGATCCGCTCGAGGGCTTCTCGCTCCTCGTCTTGCTCGGTGTGCCGGGGATCTGGGCGGCCAATGCACTGCGGCGCCGAACCGTCCTGAGCGAAGACGGCGTCGAGATGCGGCGGCTGCTGTTCACCGAGCGGCGGCCGTGGACGTCGGTTCTTTCGAGGTTCGAACTGTCGACGATTGAAATGAAAGGCGAAGCAGCAGAAGGTCGTATCGATCGGACTCGGATCGTATTGGTGAATGGCGCCTCGGATGACGTCATCCGGTTGCCCGGTTGCCTTATCGGTTCCAGTGTTTCCAAGAACTCACGAACGAGGGGAAGATCCGCCCTCTACGGCTTGAAGTACTTCATATCCCGGCGGAAGTGGAATGCCTTCGATGTGAAGGATATAAAGCCGGACATCGGACTGCTGCAGGCGCGCCTAAACCATGGGGGCGAGAAGATGGCCGACAAGGCGCGACTGACCTTCTTCACACCGATGTGGCGCAGAATCCAGGAAGGTCTCTGCGATCGCGAGCTGTTTTGCATCTGCATGGGGGCATTATGCCTTTTGGCTTTTTCTCTGGACTCATCGGACATCGATTCTGAAAGCCGGAATGCAGCCGTTGAAGGGATTCTCTTGCTTTCCGGCGGCGCCCTCATCGCGTATCCGGCGTATAAGAGCCGCACATGCTTTCGACGGGTGGTTGTCACCCCTGAGGGGATTCGCACCGCAGGCAGGAGCTTCCCATGGCCCGCGTCCCGCTCAAGCCTGTTCGTAGCCGGAGACAGGATCTTCCTCGCCGATCGTCAAGGGCGGCCCGTCGCTTTGGACGGCGCCGGCGTGGCGTTGGGCGGGTTCCAGCGAAGGCAGGAGAAACTCGTTGCGCGGTGCGAGGCCATCTGGTACTGGGGCGTGGCCCATGGCGCGACCCGAGAGAGCGGCCGCTACGTTCCGCTGACGGATGCGGACATGCAGCGGGAACGCGAGATATTCGAGAAACGCTCCGGGATAACGGCGCCTTCGACGGCATAGGGCTCCCTCGCGTTCAACGCGTGAGCTCTACCCGGCTCGTCGACTGAGCGCCGCGAACCGCTCGGTTCCCGCACGGACCGCTGCGGGGCCCGCAGTTCCGCGGCCGTCTGCCCCCAACGTCCTGCCGCCGGCGGCGAGCCGACGAGG
>ERZ772807.598-NODE-598-length-21849-cov-6.891989_pt1 | contig 21849 bp, 18 predicted proteins | sample MGYA00511472_ERZ772807 | MGnify/ENA primary metagenome ERZ772807 (study PRJEB29015, sample SAMEA2737947) | human oral metagenome | biome: human oral; feature: human-associated habitat; material: dental | place: China | collected 2039 ...
GCCCCGAAAGGGAATCGAACCCTTGACCTTCTCCTTACCATGGAGACGCTCTGCCTACTGAGCTATCGGGGCAACGCCGGAAAGCCTATCCCATCTCCGCGTGCCGAGGCAATCCCGGAGCCTGAGAATGACATCACAGGCGTCACTCACTGGAACCAGCGAGTCTGTGGCAGGTGAGGGATTCGAACCCCCGAAGCACGAAGCGTCTGATTTACAGTCAGATCCATTTGGCCGCTTTGGTAACCTGCCGCGCGCCGCTCTCGCGGTGCCGTGAAAGAATAGCATTAAAATAGCTCCCAGCGCCAATCGGAAGGGCGTCTGGCGAAATATCAACGAAAGGTGACTCTCATGGCCGACTCCTCCTTCGACGTTGTCTCCAAGCTCGACCGCCAAGAGGTCGACAACGCCGTCAACCAGACCGCCAAGGAGATCGCCAACCGCTACGACTTTCGAGGAGTCGACGCGGCGATCACCCTCAGCGGGGACACGATCACCATGGAGGCGAACTCGGCCTCGCGCGTTCTCGCGATCCTCGACGTGCTGCAGTCCAAGCTGATCCGACGCGGCCTCTCCCTGAAGGTCCTCGACTACAAGGACCGCGAACCCAAGGCATCCGGAAAGCTCTACAAGCTCGCCTGCCCCCTCAAGGAGGGCATCCCGCAGGAGAGCGCCAAGAAGATTTCCAAGCTCATCCGCGAGGAGGGACCCAAGGGAGTCAAGGCCCAGATCCAGGGCGACGAACTGCGCGTCTCCTCCAAGTCGCGCGACGACCTCCAGGCCGTCATCGCGCTCCTCAAGGGCCCCAAGGGCGAGGAGCTGGACGTCGCCCTTCAATTCGTCAACTACCGCTAGAGGCGAGGCGCCCCGACCGGGGCAGCCGTGCGAGGGCGCCGCCCCTAGTAGCCGGCGATCTTCTCGAGCCTCGCGATGCGTTCCTCGATCGGCGGGTGCGTCGAGAGGGCCCGGACAACGGAGGCGCCGCGGAAGGGGTTGGCGATCATCATGGCGGCGACGTTGCGCGTGCGCGGCGTATCTTCCATCGGGTGCCGGTCCGTCGCCATCTCGAGCTTGCGCAGGGCCGAGGCCAGGGCGAGGGGATCCTGAGTCAGCATCGCCCCGTCCTCGTCCGCGTCGAACTCTCGGGTGCGCGACAGGGACAGCTGGATGAGGGTCGACGCGATCGGGGCCAGCAGGCTCATCGCGATCATCCCGAGAAAGCCCAGGGCACCTCCCTCGCGACGGGAACCGCCGCCGAGGAAGAGCATCACCTGGGCGATAGCCGTGATGAGGCCACCCATCGCCGCCGCGACCGACGTGGTGAGAATGTCCCGGTTGTAAACGTGCATGAGTTCGTGCCCGAGGACGCCGCGCAACTCCCTCTCCCCCAGGATCGCGAGGATCCCCTCGGTGCAGCACACGGCCGCGTTGCTGGGGTCGCGGCCCGTGGCGAAGGCGTTGGGCGTCAGTGAGGGCGCAACCCAAATGGTCGGCATCGGCTGATCGGCCCGCTGCGCCAGCTCCCGAACAATCCGATACAGCTCCGGCTGCTCCTCCTCGCTGACCTGATAGGCGCCCATCGACCGCAGCGCGAGGGTCGCCGAGTTCCAGAACACATAGGCGGTCTGCGCCAGCCCGAGACCCGCGAAAACAAGGATCCACACGACGCGGCCCGTGCTCGTCGCGACCAGCGAGCCGATCACCAAGAGAAGCGCCCACATGCCTCCGAGCAGGAGCGTCGTCTTCAGACCGTTGTGGTAGTTCCTATGCACCATGGGAGGATCCTACGGGGATCACCTGGAAGCCTCCTGGGAGAGACCAGAAGGTCGGGTGTGAGTTCGCGGCGACGCGCCGTCGGCCGGGCGCGAGGGTGTGGCCAATGTCCGCCCGCCCCCTCCGACAGCGTGCGCGGCACCCTAGATGCGGCGCCCGGGTCCCGTGTAGTCGTCGAATCGCTCGGGGGCCGTGGGGACTCCCATCTCACCCATCTGCCCGATGTGGTCCGCGGTGGCCGGATCCACCGGCACGCCACGCGAAATGTCGGTCATGACACGGCGCGAGACCACCTTGATGCGCTCCCGCCTGCCGCGACCGCCGGGAAGCTCGCCGAAGCTCTCCCCCAGCGCCTGCTCGTAGGCGTCCAGAAGCTCCCACCCCTCCCAGGTCGTGAACTCCACGCCGCGCTCCTCCAGCAGGGCGACCATGGCCTCGTGACCGACCGCCGCGGTCTTGGCGTGCAGGCGCCCCGCCGTCGCATCCTCCACCAGGTGCGTGATCGTCTGCTGCGCATCCGATTTGGTCGAGCCGATCAGCCCGACGGGACCGCGCTTGATCCATCCGGTGGCGTACACGCCGGGAACAACGGCCGCGGACTCGTCCTTCGTCGTCTCTCCCTCGATGACGCGCCCCTCGACGTTGGGCACCACGCCCGCTCGCCTGTCGAAAGGAAGTCCGGGGATCGGGGAGGAGTAGTAGCCAACCGCGCGATAGACGGCCTGCACCGGCCACGTCGTGATGACGCCCGTACCCGAGACGCTGCCGTCGCCGTTGAGGGCCGTTCGCTCGGTGCGCAGCGCCTTGACGTGCCCGCGCTCGTCGGCGACGATCTCGACCGGCGACTGGAACAGGTGAATGTGGATGCGCCGAGACGCGGTGTGCTCCTCCTCGTCGGCCATCGCGTAGTTCGTCAGGGTCTTGACGACCTGACGCTGCTGATTCGAGGCGCGCAGGGCCTCCTCGGACCCCTCGTCGAAGTCAAAGTCCTCCTCCGACACGATGACGTCCACGTCGGGCACCTTGCCCAGCTCGCGCAGCTCCAGCGGCGTGAACTTCACCTGCGCCGGGCCGCGCCGACCAAAGACGTGAACATCCGTGATCGGGTTCTCCGCCAGGGCTTGGGCGACGTTGGCCGGGACCTCCGTCTTGAGCATGTCCTCGGCGTGCTTGGCGAGCACGCGCGACACGTCCAGCGCCACGTTGCCCACGCCGATGACGGCCACCTGCCGGGCCTGAAGCGGCCACGTGCGCGGATAGTCCGGGTTTCCGTCGTACCAGGACACGAAGTCCGCCGCGCCGTAGGACTCCGGCAGATCCACGCCCGGAATGTCCAGCGGATGATCGCGATCGGCACCGGTCGCGATCACGATCGCGTCGTAGTGGTCGCGCAGGTCGTCGATGCTCACGTCTCGGCCCACCTCAACGTTGCCGAGCAGCCGAATGTCACCGCGTTGCAAGATCTTGTAGAGCGCGACAATGATCTGCTTGATGCGCGGGTGATCCGGCGCGACGCCGTAGCGCACCAGCCCATAGGGGGCCGGAAGCCGCTCGAAGAGATCGATGTTGACCTCGAGCCCCGACTTCGACAGGATGTCGGAGGCGTAGATGCCGGCGGGACCAGCGCCGATGACGGCGACGTTGAGCGGTGCCAACCAAGTTCTCCTTCTGTGACCGCGCGCGAGTGCGCGCACCTGGGCACCAAGTCTAGCGCCCCAACACCGAGGGCCACCTTACCTGAGACCCCTCACACACCTCAAGGTGCAACCGGGGATGCGACGAGGCCGGGGCGGGAACGCTCCACGGCGCTCATCCTGGCCCCGGCCTCGTGACGCGCACCTACGCCAGGCGGTCCACCATCAGGTTGGCGAAGGCGACGAGCGCCGTCTTCGCCTCGCCCTTGGGAAGCGCCTCCAGGGTGTCCACGGCCTCGCTCGCCCACCGGCGGGCCAGCTCGCGGGTCTCCTCCAGCACGTCGTGGGTGCGCAGCTGCTCGACGACGCCGGCCAGCGCCTCGTCCGAGGACAGGTCCCCCGCCAGGTCACGCAGGATGCGAGCCCCCGCCTCGTCGATCGTTCCGGCCGCCTCGCGGCGACGCAGGAGCAGGACGGGCAAAGTGTCCACGCCCTCGCGCAGGTCCGTCCCGGGCGTCTTGCCGGACTGCTCGCCCGAGGATGCCAGATCCAAGACATCGTCGGCGATCTGGAAGGCGACACCCACCTTCTCGCCGAAGTCGGCCACGACATCGGCGACCAAGCGCCCCGCGCCCGACAGGAGCGCCCCGAAGGAGGCAGCCGTCGACACGAGGGAACCCGTCTTGTCGGCCAGGACCTGCAGGTAGAAGTCGACGCGATCGGCCCCACGTGTCGGACCGAAGGTCTCGTTCAGTTGCCCCTGGCACAGGCGCTCGAAGGTGCGCGCGTGGTGGGCAACGATCTCGGGACCCAGGGAGGCAACCAGCAGGGAGGCACGCGCGAAAAGAATGTCGCCTGCGAGGATCGCTCGGTTGTTGCCCCACAGGTGCTGCGCCGAGGGAACCCCGCGCCGCGTCGGCGCGGAATCCATGACGTCGTCGTGGTAGAGGGACGCCAGGTGGGTGAGCTCGACGGCGGTCGCCGCCGTCAGCACCGCGTCGTCCAGGCGGCGATCGCTCTCCCCCAGCTGCGCGCACACGAGGGTCAGGAGCGGACGCATCCGCTTGCCACCCGCGACCGCCAGGTGTGACGTCAGCTCGTCCGTCAGGTCGCGCGACGAGGAGACGGCCTCCAAGAGACGACGCTCGACGACCTCGAGCCCCGGCGTAATCCGAGACTCGAGGTCGGGAACATGAAGATCGGGTGTTTGGACGTTCACGGAATCAGTATGACGATCTTTTCGAGGAGGCTCAACACGGGACCGGGGAAGACCCCCAGGGCGATCGTGCCCAGAACGCACACGATGATCGCGACGGCGCTCATGCCCTCGGACGTGACCACGACCGTCTCCTCGCCCGGCGCGGTGAAGAACATCAGGCGCACCAGACGGAAGTAGTAGAACGCCGTGATCGCCGACGCCGCGAGGCCCACGATCGCCAGCCAGCCGACTCCGCCGGCGATGGCATCCGAGAAGATCACAAACTTGCCGACGAAGCCGGCCGTCAGCGGGATGCCCGCGAACGAGAGCAGGAACACCAGCATCGACGCCGCAATCCACGGGTTGGTGCGGCCGATGCCCGCCCACTTGCGCAGGCTCGTCGCCTCACCGAGGACGTTGCCCTCCGCATCGCGGGCGCGCACCAGCGTCACCACGGCGAAAGCGCCGACGGTCGCCAGGCCGTATCCGAGCGTGTAGAAGAGCACGTGGCCCGTGCCGCCCTTCTGGATTGCGAGAATGCCCATCAGGATGAAGCCGGCGTGGGCGATCGAGGAGTACGCCAACATGCGCTTGACGTCGTCCTGGACGAGGCCCGCGAAGGTCCCCACGAGGATCGTCGCGACCGCGACGGCGGCAAAGACGTACAGGAAGTCCCACTGCAGGTAGGCAGCCACAGCCTGGTAGAAGCGAGCCATCGCGGCGAAAGCGGCGACCTTCACAGCGGCAGCCATGAAGCCTGTCACGGGGGTCGGGGCCCCGGTGTAGACATCCGGGGTCCACGCGTGGAACGGGGCAGCCCCCACCTTGAAGAGGAGACCGACCATGACGCTCAGCACGCCGACGAGGACCATCCAGTCCATGTCCGTGTTCGTCGAGATCGCGCTGCCCAGCGCCGAGATGCGCAGGGAGTTGGAGAACCCGAAGAGGAGGGCCGCGCCCATGAGCATGAAGCCGGAGGAGAACGCGCCCAGCACGAAGTACTTCAGCGCCGCCTCGAAGGACAGCTGGCGACGGCGGCGCGCCGTCGCAGCCATGATGTACAGGGGCAGGGACATGACCTCAAGGGCGACGAAGAGGGTGACGAAGTTGTCCGCCGCCGGGAAGATCATCATGCCGCCCAGGGAGAACAGCGTCAGCGGGAAGATCTCGGAGCGCTGATAGGAGCGGCGTTGGGTCAGTTCCTCGGCCGCCGAATCGGGGCGGTCCGAGGGTTGACCGGCGAAGGCACCGTCCCCGACGCTCGTCCGGTCGGCCATCACCAGCACGGCGACAAACCCGATGACCGTGAGCACGAACTGTGCCGCGATGGTGAGCGGATCCTCGATGTACTCCCCCAGCGTGGTCGGCGCGCCCACGACGGGCGCCCAGCGCAGAACGAGAACGGAACCCGCGCCGCACGTCGCGGCAACCGCGAGGGCGATGACGATGGGGCGACGGGCCTTCGCGGGGGCGAATGCCTCCACGAGGATGCCCAGGATCGCTCCGCCGAGCACGATGAGGATCGGTGTGAGGCTCAGCCAGTGGACCTGGGGGGCCTCGAAGGTAGCCATGGGTAGGACGTTCACTGTGCGCTCCCTTCAGCGGCGGCCGGCGCCGTGGCCGGGTGGCCGAAACTATCAGCAACCGGGGTCAGCGCTCCGACGAGGGGGGCCGACCATATACCGAGGACGAGCATCGCGACGACCAGCGGCGCCATCACGCCTCGTTCGCGACCGCCAAGGTCGGCCAGCTCCTCCTTGCCCTTGCCGGGCGCTCCGGTGAAGACGCGCTGGTAGGGCATGAGCACGTACATGGCCGCGATCACGACACCGATGACGGCCACGAGCGCCAGCGGCGCATTCACCGTCCACGTCCCCATGAGGACCAGGTACTCGGGAACGAAGCCCGACAGGCCGGGAAGGGCGATCGAGGCCAGGCCCGAGACGAGCCACAGGCCCGCCAGGACGGGCGTGACGCGCTGCATCCCGACGTACTCGCGCATGTCCTGCGTGCCGCCGCGGCGCGCGAGCCAGCCGGAGAGCAGGAACATCGCGGCGATCGACACGCCGTGGGCCACCATGTAGAACATGGCTCCGACCAGGGCGAGGTTTGATCCGATGAAGATTCCCAGGACCATGAAACCGAAGTGAGACACCGAGGTGTAGGACACGAGGCGCATGATGTCGTTCTGGCCGTTGGCGGCCAGGCCGCCCCACACGATGGAGATGACGGCGAGGACGCACATGACCCACTTCGCGTGCGACGAGGCGGTCGGCGTGAGCTGGAGGCACAGCGTGATCATGCCGAAGGTGCCGATCTTGTCGAGCACGCCCACGAGCAGGACTGAGGTGCCCGGGCGCGCGACGGCGGCCGTGTCGGGCAGCCACGTGTGAACCGGAACCATGGGCGCCTTGATCGCGAAGGCAACCATGAAGGTCACGAAGACGACCATCTGCACGGAGGATGCCGCGCCGGGCAGGGTTGAGGCGAGGGTGTCCAGGCGGAAGAACGTGGAGGCACCGTCCGCCGCGCGCGACGCGCTGGCCCACAGGAAGAGGATTCCACCGAGCATCACCAGGCCGCCGAACAGCGAGTAGAGGAGGAACTTCATGGCGGCCCTGTGGCGAGCTGTCTCCTCCCCCGTGCCGTAGCGGCCGATCATCAGGTAGAGGGGAACGAGCATCGCTTCGAAGGCGACGTAGAAGACCACGAGGTCGTAGGCGGCGAAGATGACGACCATGAACGCCTGGAGGGCCAGCACGAGGGCCGGGTAGGCTCCGCGATCGCCTGCCTCCTCCTCGTTCCATCCCGCGATGAGAACGAGGGGGACGAGGCCGAGGGCCAGGAGGATCATGACCAGGCCGAGGGCGTTGACGCCCAGCGACCAGGTGATGCCCATTTGCGGGATCCACTCGTGGCTCTCGTACACCTGGTACGTGGCGGGGGCCGACCAGTCGAAGACGGTGACGGCGGCGACGAGGCCGAGCGCGAGCTCGACGAGGGCACACGCGAGGGCGATGACGCGTCCTGCGGCGCGCCGCAGGGGCGGAACGAAGCCGAGGAGGGCCGCGCCCGCGGCCGGAACGGCCACGAGGACGGACAGCCACGGGAAGTTAGCAGCAACCATTGCACTTTCCATTGTCGTGTACCCCTTAGAGCCTGAATCCGAGGACGATGGCCAGGGCGAGGATGACGCCGCCGAGAATGTAGGCGGCGTACGTGCGTACGAGCCCGTTCTGGGTCACTCCGACGAGGCGTCCGAGCAACTGGGAGCCGCCCCCCAGGCCGCGAAGCGCACCGTCGATGGCGCTCGCGTCCCCGACTCTGGCCACGGTCACCAGGCCCTTGGCGGGCATCATGAACAGGGTCTCGTTGACGGTGTCCTGGTAGAGGTCGCGGCGGGCGGCCTCGGTGAGGGCGTTTCCGGCGGGGACGGAGGTGGGAACCTCGTCGCGACCGTACTTCATCCACGCGACAAGCGCGCCGACGACAACGAGGGCGAGGGTCGCGCCCTGGATCACGTACTCGTTCAGGACGGGGTGGCCGTGCTCGACGTGACCGATCGCGGGAGCAAGCCAGTTGATGAAGGTGTCACCCACGGAGAGCGCGCCGCCCAGGAGGACCGCGCCGACGGCGAGGATGATCATCGGGACCGTCATGAGGGGGCCGGACTCGTGGGGGTGTACGGCTGCTCCCTCGGCCTCGGTGGTCCAGCGGGCCTTGCCGTGGAAGGTCATGAAGAAGAGGCGCGACATGTAGAAGGCCGTGACCCCGGCGCCGACCAGGGCGACGAGCCCGTAGACCCAGCCGACCCACGCGGCCTCGGCGGTGCCGAAGCTGTGGGCGCTGAAGGCCGCCTCGATGATCTTGTCCTTCGACCAGTAGCCGGACAGGGGCGGGACGCCGAGGATGGCGAGCCAGCCCATCATGAACGTCAGCCACGTGACCTTCATGGCGCCTCGCAGGGCGCCGAAGCGGCGCATGTTGACCTGGTCACCCATGCCGTGCATGACGGAGCCGGCTCCCAGGAACATGAGGGCCTTGAAGAAGCCGTGGGTGAAGAGGTGGAAGATCGCGAACGCCCAGCCGATGGGGCCCAGCCCGGCGCCAAGCATCATGTAGCCGATCTGGCTCATGGTGGAGGCCGCGAGGACCTTCTTCATGTCGTCTTTGGCCGAGCCGACGATCGCGCCGAAGAGCAGCGTGATCGCGCCGATGACGGCGACGCCGGTCGCGGCGACGGGCGCGGCGACGAAGACCGCGCCGGAGCGGACGATCAGGTAGACGCCGGCGGTGACCATGGTGGCGGCGTGAATGAGCGCGGACACGGGCGTCGGCCCGGCCATCGCGTCACCCAGCCACGCCTGCAGGGGGAACTGGGCGGACTTACCGCAGGCGGCGACCAGCAGGAAAAACCCGATGACGGTCGCGGACGCGGTCGGAACCGAGGCGACCTTCGAGGAGACATCCGCGAAGGTTACCGAGTGGAAGGAGGCGACCATCGCCATCATAGCGATGAGCATGCCCATGTCGCCCACGCGGTTCATGATGAACGCCTTCTTCGCGGCAACGGCGTTGGCGGGAACGTGGTTCCAGAAGCCGATGAGCAGGTAGGACGCGAGGCCGACGCCCTCCCACCCGGCGAAGAGCCCGGCGTAGGAGTCGGCCAGGACCAGCGTCAGCATCGCCGCGATGAAGAAGTTCAGGTAGGCGAAGAAGCGGCGCCTGGCCGGGTCGTGAGCCATGTAGGCGATCGCGTAGACGTGGATGAGCGAGCCGACGAAGGTCACCAGGATCACGAAGGTGATGGAGAGGGGATCGACGAGCAGCCCGAAGTTCACGGTGAAATCGCCTGCGGGGATCCACGTGAAGAGCGTCTGAGTAAAGCGGCGCGCGCTCTCGGGAGCACTCCACATCTGGGCGGCGATGAGCGCGCCGACGACAAAGGTCGCCCACGACGCTGCCGTGGCCAGCAGATGTCCCCACCGGTTCGAGGCGCGCCCCAGGAGCAGGAGAAGGCCCGCGGAGGCGAGCGGGATCAGGATGAGGAGCCACGCGTAGGATGCGGGCCCCGAGGCCGCAACCACGTCGGTGGCTCCAACGGCCTGCGCAAAGACGAAGGTGGTCATGCGTTACGTCCTCCTTCAGTTCTTCAGCAGGTTCAGGTCGTCCATGCTCGTGGTCGAGCGCGAACGGTAGATGGACACGATGATCGACAGGCCGACGACGACTTCGGCGGCTGCCACGACCATGACGAAGAACGCCATGATCTGGCCGTCAATGTTGGAGTTGATGCGCGAGAACGTCACGAGGACGAGGTTCGCCGCGTTGAGCATCATCTCGACGCCCATGAGCGCGATGACCGCGCTGCGGCGCACGAGGACCGTCGTCGCTCCGATTCCGAATAGCACACCCGCAAGGATGAGGTACCAGGCGAGACTCACTTGCTCTCCTCCTTCTTCTCAGTGGGGGTGGTTGTGCGCCGGCGGCGAGGCTGGGGCTGTGCCAGTCCGGTGGGCGCGGTGGCGCCGGGCATCCCGAAGGAGCCGGAACGGGGAACGTCGGGCGTGCGCCCGATCGCGTAGGGCGACTCCGCCTCGGAGCCGCCGTCCTGATCGGTGCGAGCGAGGGTGAGCTGAGCGGAGACCTCGGGGGTGACCTCGCCGATCGTGCGGGTCAGGCCGCGTACGCGCAGGACGCGGGGCACGGACTCCTCAACGGGGCCCAGCGTCTCGCCCGAGAGCGCCGGCACGTCCGCCGCGTTCGACTGGGCGTAGACGCCGGGGGCGGGAAGCTGGCCGATGCGCGCGCCCTTCTCCTCGAAGGCACGCATCTTGGAGCGGGCGGTCTGCGCCTGATCGGCCTTGGCGGTGAGGCGATCGGAGTGGGTGAGCAGCATCGCGCCGACGGCCGCCGTGATGAGCAGGGCTCCGGCGAGCTCCATGCTCAGCCAGTGCTGCTGGAAGAGCATGATCGCCAGGTCGGTGATCGGCTCGTCGGAGGTGGGGGTCGCCTTGCTGGGGGCGTGCGCGGCGTGGGAGGACTTCACGATCGCCGTCGCGATGATGAGGGCGAGCCCGAGTCCGCCGAGGACGGATCCGACGATCGCGCCGCGGCTCTGGCGCACGTAGTCGTCGGAGGCGCCGATACCGATGAGCATGATGACGAACAGGAACAGCATCATGATGGCGCCCGTGTACACGACGATCTGGGCGACTCCCATGAAGGGCGCGCTATTGGCGATGTACAGGATCGCGAGGCCGAGCATGACGCCGACCATGCAGATGACGGCGTGGGCGGCCTTCTTGCAGAAGAGGACCCCCAGGGCGCACCCCACCATGGCGATGGCCGTGCACACGAAGAGGATGATCTCCCCCGTTGACTCCATGAGGGGCCAATCGATGGACAGGTTCATGAGCGTGCCTCCTGCGCGACTCGTACCGTCTTGAGGGAGGGGTCGTCGGGGCGGTGGGCCGCGACCCAGTCGACCTGGGAGGCGGTGGGGCCGGTGACTTCCCCGCGGTAGTAGTCCATGTCGTTCTTTCCCTCGACCATGGGGTGAGGCGCTGCGAGCATTCCCTCGGAGAGGGGAACCAGCAGGTCTTCCTTCTCGTAGATGTCGTCCTCGCGCGTGTACGTGGCGATCTCGAAGTCGTTCGTCATCGTCAGGGCCCGCGTGGGGCACGCTTCGATGCACATGCCGCAGAAGATGCAACGCAGGTAGTTGATCTGGTAGACGCGGCCGTAGCGTTCGCCCGCCGAGTACTGCTCGTCGGGGGTATTGGAGGCGGCCTCGACGAAGATGGCGTCGGCGGGGCACGCCCACGCGCACAGCTCACAGCCCACGCACTTCTCCAGGCCGTCGTCGTAGCGGTTGAGCTGGTGACGTCCGTGGAAGCGGGGCATGACGCGCGCGGGTTCGCGGGGGTACTGCTCGGTGACGGTGGGCCGGAAGAAGGACGACAGCGTGACGCCGTAGCCGGCCATGGGTGCGACGAACTGTGCGAACGCACCCTTGGGGTCGTGCTCGAAGAGCATCTCCTCGTCGGTGGTCTTCTCACTCATCGGTGCTCTCCTTCGGGCTGTCGGATGCTCCGGCCGTGGCCAGCTCGCCCTCGATGGTGGCGGCGGCGCGCGGCGAGGCAACGGGGGTCTGTCCGGGCAGGGGCGGGACGGGGAAGCCGTCCTCGAAGCCCGTGTAGTCGCGCTCGGATGGCGGAACCGGCTCGGGTTCGGGCCTGTCGGTCAGCCAGATGATCACCAGGGCGATGAGGAAGAGGACGCCGACTCCTCCGAAGAGGTAGGGGGTGGGTACCTCGACGAACTGGGTGATGCCGCGCACGAGGGCGACGAGCACGAGCCATCCCAGGGCGATGGGCATGAGGCGCTTCCACCCGAAGTTCATGAACTGGTCGTAGCGGAAGCGCAGCAGGGTCGCGCGGGTCCACACCAGCAGGAACATGAAGAACCAGAGCTTGAGGAAGAACCACAGCATGCCCCACCAGCCGGAGTTGAGGAACTCGACGTGGGATAGTGGCCAGGGAGCGTGCCAGCCGCCGAAGAACATCGTGGTGGCCACGGCCGAGACGTTGAGCATGTTGACGTATTCGGAGAGGTAGTACCAGCCGAACTTCATCGAGGAGTACTCGGTCATGTGTCCGGCGACGAGCTCGCCCTCGGCCTCGGGAAGGTCGAAGGGCAGTCGGTTGACCTCGCCGGTGGCGCTGATGCAGTAGATGACGAAGGCCGGCAGGAGCGTGAAGCCCCACCAGAACTGTCCCTGGGCGGCGACGATCTGCGAGGTGGACATGGAGCCCGACATGAGGAAGACGCTCACGAGGGACAGGCCCATGGCCAGCTCGTAGGAGATGACCTGGGCGGTGGATCGCACGGCGCCGTACAGGGGCAGGGTCGAGCGGGTCGACCAGCCACCGAGGACGATGCCGTACAGGCCCACCGACGCCATGGCCAGAATGTAAAGGGAGGCGACGGGCATGTCGGTCAGCTGCAGGGGCGTCGAGATGCCGGCGATCGTCACGTTGGGTCCCATGGGGATGACCGCGAAGACGCTGAACGCGGCGAAGGCGGCGATCGCGGGGGCCAGGAAGTACAGGAACCTCTCGGCCCGGCGGGTCCACATGTCCTCTTTGAAGAGGAGCTTACCGGCGTCGGCGAAGGCCTGGAAGAGACCCAGGGGGCCGGCCACGTTCGGGCCCGGACGCGTCTGCATGCGTCCCAGGCCTCGGCGCTCCACCCACAGGGCGATGAGCACGTTGGCGATCAGGAAGACGATGATGAAGACGGCCTTGATGAGGCTGAGCCACCAGGTCTCGTGGCTGAAGTCCGCGGCGGTGTACTCCGGGGCTGCGAAGGGTGCGAGTGTCATCGTGCCACCTCCTGCGTGGCGCGCAGCGTCGCGACGGTGCCGACACCGCCGAGGCGCTCGTGTAGGACGGAGCCGACCGAGCATTCGGGAACCCACGCGACGCCGTCGGGCAGGTCGCCGATAGCGGCCGGAAGGGTGATCGTTCCGCGCTCGGTTTCGAGCGTCGCATCGGCCCCGGGGGCGATGTCGGCACGGGCCAGCGTGGCCGCGGAGGCCAGGAGGACGGGGCGTCGGGCCGATCCGGCCAGCCACGGGGCTCCGTCCTGGAGGCGTCCGGCGTCGATCATGGGCTTGTGGGAGGCGACGAGGACGCGGCCGGGCTCCGGGGCGGGGGCCGAGGCCGGGGCAACCGGCGCGAACTCCTGCGGCTCGCCGTCCCACTCCATGAGGGCGTTGACCTCGGCGTACAGGTCCGACAGGGCGGTGACGCCCAGGTCATCGTCGAACTCCTCGGTCAGCCGAACGAGAACATCGCGGTCGGTCAGGGAGGTCGCCGAGCGGGCCTGGCCGAAGGGACGCAGGCGTCCCTCCCAGTTGATGTACGTGCCGTTCTTCTCGACCGCGGGTGCCACGGGCAGGACGACGTCCGCGCGTTCGCTCACCTCGGAGGAGCGGACCTCAAGGGACACCAGGAAGGGGACCTCGTCGAGGGCGCGACGCAGGAGCGCCGGATCGGGGAAGTCTCGCACGTCGACGCCGCCGACGACGAGGGCGCCGAGGGACCCGGTGGCCGCCGCCTCGATCATCTGCGAGGCGTCCAGGCCGCGCTCGGGCAGGTCGCCCCACCCGAGGGAGGCGGCTCCGGCCTCGTCGATTCCTCGGCCGAAGGGCGCCAGCCCCGGCAGCAGGCCGGCCTCGACGGCGGCCCGGTCACCGGCGCGGCGAGGCACCCACGCCAGGCGCGCGCCCGTGCGCTCGGCCAGGGCGACGACGGCGGAGAGCAGGCCGGGGGTGGCGCCCGCGCGCTCGCCGACGAGAATGATGCCGTCGGCGAGGGCACCGGCGAGGTCGTCGAGTCGTCCGCCGGCGCGGATCTCGTCCACGAGCGCGGGTTCGGCGCCGGGGGCCGCGTGCAGGACTCGGGCGTTCATCTTGCGTGATCCCGCCGAGGTGAAGGGCGCGATCGAGGCGACCGCGAGGCCCGACTTGCGCACTCCCTTGCGCAGGCGCAGGAACATCGCGCCGCACTCGTCCTCGGGCTCGAGGGCGACGAGGAGAACCTGTCCGGCGCTCTCGAGGTCCGCGTACGTGGTGGCCAGCCCGGACCCGGCCACGTGGGAGGCCAGGAAGGAGCGCTCCTCCTCGCTGGAGGGGCGGGAGCGGAAGTCGATGGAGTCGGTGCCCACGATCGTGCGGGCGAACTTGGACCACGCCCACGCGTCCTCGAAGGTCAGGTGCCCGCCGGGCAGGAAGCCGACGGAGGAACCCGCGCCCGCCAGGCCCTCGCGCACGCGGTCCAGGGCGTCGGACCAGGAGGTGGGAACCAGCTCGCCATTCTCGCGCACGAGCGGGACCGTCAGGCGATCGACCTTGTCCCATTCGAAGGCGAAGCGGTCCTTGTCGGTGATCCACTCCTCGTTGACCTCGGGGTCGTTGCCGCTCATCCGACGAACGACCTCGCCGCGGCGAATGTCCTGGCGGATCGCCGACCCGGAGGCGTCGTGCTCGGTGACGGCGCCCGTGGAGACGAGGTCGAAGGGGCGGGCGCGGAAACGGTAGGAAGCGGCGGTGAGGGCGCCAACCGGGCAGATCTGGATGATGTTGCCCGAGAAGTAGGAGGCGAACGCGCGGCCCGACACGTCGCGTTCGGCGACGGAGAGCTCGCCCTCGTTCAGGGAACCCACGATCGCGTCGGTGCCGAAGGGCGAGGACAGCGTCGACGTCGAGGCATCGGTGGCCGTCGGGTCGAAGAAGTCCAGGGTGGTGGTGTCGAAGCCCCCGACCTGCTCGCCCATGAAGTAGTGGTCGTCGGTGGGGGCTGTGCCGCCGCCGCGACCCTGCAGGTCCATGAACACGTCGCCGGAGATCTCCTTGCCGAAGCGCACGCAGCGCTGGCACAGGATGCAGCGCTCGCGATCCAGCAGGATCTGGGAGGTGAGGCGAAGGGGCTTCTTGAAGGTGCGCTTGGCGCCCGTGAAGCGGGAGGTGGCGCGCCCATCGCTCATCGCCTGGTTCTGCAGGGGGCACTCGCCGCCCTTGTCGCACACGGGGCAGTCCAGCGGGTGGTTGATGAGCAGGAACTCCATGACGCCGTGCTGGGCGCGCTTGGATACCTCGGAGGTGTGCTGGGTCTTGACGACCATGCCGGGGGTGACGGTCTGCGCGCAGGAGGGCTGGGGCTTGGGCATGAAGCGCAGCTCGCCCGTGTTGCGGTCGGGCATGCCGACCTCGACCAGGCACTGGCGGCACGCGGCGACCGGGGCCAGCAGCGGGTGGTCGCAGAAGCGCGGGATCCGGATGCCGGCCTGCTCGGCGGCGCGGATCACGAGCGTGCCCTGGGGGACTGAAACCTGAACGTCGTCGATGGTGACGTCGATCATGTTGGCAGCGTCGCTCATCGGCCACCTCCTCGCGCGTAGTTAGCGGACGCCTCGTAGGGGAAAAGTTCGCGGGCGGGCGTGGTCAGCCCGGCTTCGAACTCGTCGCGGAAGCGCTTGATGCCCGACATAATCGGGGTTGCTGCGGCATCACCCAGCGGGCAGAAGCTGCGCCCGGCAATGTTGTGAGCGATCTCGTCGAGCAGGTCGACGTCGCCGGGGCGGCCTTCACCCCGCTCGAGGCGCAGCATGATGTGCTTCATCCAGTAGGTCCCCTCGCGGCAGGGCGTGCACTTGCCGCAGGACTCGTGCTGATAGAACTCGGACCACCGGGTGATGACGCGCACCACCGAGACGGTCTCGTCGAACACCTGCAGGGCGCGGGTGCCGAGCATGGACCCGGCCGCCCCCACGGACTCGTAGTCGAGCGGGGTGTCGAGCTCGTCCTGCGTGAAGATCGGGGTGGAGGATCCGCCGGGCGTCCAGAACTTCAGCGTGTGCCCCTCGCGGATTCCACCGGCCATGTCGATGAGTTCGCGCATCGTGATGCCGAAGGGGGCCTCGAACTGGCCGGGGTTGGCGACGTGGCCGGAGACGGAGAAGATGCCGTGGCCCTTGGACTTCTCGGTGCCCATTGACGCAAACCACTGCGGGGAGTTGCGGAAGATGCCCGCCACCTGCGCGATGGTTTCGACGTTGTTGACGACCGTGGGGCGGGCGTACAGGCCGGCGACCGCGGGGAAGGGGGGCTTGAGGCGCGGGTGACCGCGGCGTCCCTCGAGCGAGTCGAGGAGCGCGGTTTCCTCGCCGCAGATGTAGGCGCCCGCGCCCGCGTGGGCGGTGATGCGCAGGTCGCCGAGCACGCCCGCGTCGGTGGCCTCGCGCACGGCGCTGAGGAGGCGGCGGTACACGTGCGTGACCTCGCCGCGCAGGTAGACGAACGCGTGGTCGCAGCCGATCGCCCGCGACGTGATCGCGATGCCCTCGATGAGGACGTGCGGGTTACCCATGATGAGCGGGATGTCCTTGCAGGTGCCCGGCTCGGACTCATCGGCGTTGACGACGAGGTATCGGGGGCCTCCGTCGGCGGGGGGCAGGAAGGACCACTTGAGGCCGGAGGGGAAGCCCGCGCCTCCTCGGCCTCGCAGGCCCGAGTCCTTGACGGCGGCGACGATGTCGGCGGGGTCCATGGCGCGCGCCTTTTCGAGGCCCCGGTAGCCTCCGCGCGCGCGGTAGGAGTCCAGGGTCCAGGAGCGCTCCTCGCCCCACCCGTTGGTGGTGATCGGGGTCAGCGGCCCGGGCGCAGCGTATGCGGTGCTCACTTCGCGTCCTCTCCCTTCGATTCGGTGGCCTCGGCGGAGCCGAGCGCGACTGGTTCGGTCCAACCGTGCTCCTCGGCGATGCGTCGGCCCAGCAGGGTGGCCGCCCCGGCGGAGGGCCCCTCGTTCTCGTGGCCGTCGAGGAAGCCCGCCAGGACGCGCTCGTTTTCCTTGAAGGTCGGGGCGACGACGGGGCCGCGGGTCGGGTGGATGTCGCGGCCCGCCTGGATGTCATCGATCATCGCTGCGGCCGACTCCGGCGTTTGGTTGTCGAAGAACTCCCAGTTGACCATGACGACGGGCGCGTAGTCGCACGCGGCGTTGCACTCGATGCGTTCGAGGGTGATGCGGCCATCGGCGCTGGTCTCGTCGCTTCCGACGCCGACCTTGTCGGAGACCCTCTCCCAGATCTCGTCCCCGCCCATGACGGCGCACAGCGCGTTCGTGCACACGCCCACAAGGTAGTCGCCGGTGGGGTGGCGCTTGTACTGGGTGTAGAAGGTGGCGACCGCGCTGATCTCGGCGCGCGGCAGCTCCAGGGTGGCGCTGATGAAGTCGATGCCGTCGGGGCTGACGTAGCCGTCGACCGACTGGATCAGGTGGAGCATCGGCAGCAGGGCGCTGCGGGCGTGGCCCTGCGGGTAGCGGGCGATGATCTGGGCGGCGTCTGCCTGCAGGCGCGCCAGGGTGTCGGGTGTGTAGCTCATCGGTCAACGCCTCCGAGAACGGGGTCGATAGCGGCCAGGGAGACGACCACGTCGGCCAGCTGGCCGCCCTCGGTCATCATGGCCAGCGATTGCAGGTTGGCGAAGGAGGGGTCACGGAAGTGGGCTCGGAACGGGCGGGTTCCGCCGTCGGAGACCAGGTGGACGCCGAGGATTCCCTTCGCGTGCTCGACGGTCTGGTAGACCTGGCCGGCGGGCACGTGGAAGCCCTCCGTGACGAGCTTGAAGTGGTGGATGAGGGACTCCATGGACTCCCCCATGATCTCGCGGACGTGCTCGGCGCTGGTGCCCTGGCCGTCGGTGGCGACCGCCAGTCGGGCGGGCCAGGCGATCTCGGGGTCGGCAACCATGGTGGGAGCCCCCTCGCATTCGTCGAGCTTGGCCAGGACCTGCCATACGATGCGCATGGATTCGTAGCACTCGTCGAAGCGGACCATCGTGCGGTTGTAGACGTCGGACTTGTCGCGTGTGGGCACGTCGAACTCGAAGTTCTCATACCCGCAGTAGGGCTGGGACTTGCGCAGGTCGAGGGGCAGACCGGCGGCTCGCACGCCCGGCCCGGTGGTGCCCAGCGCCATGAGGGCGCTCAGCGGCATGACGGCCACGTCGCACAGGCGCTTCTTGAAGATCGGGTTCTCCTGCAGGATGTCCTGCAGCTCGCCGATGTCCTTGCGGGCGCGGTGCAGGCGGTCACGGATGTAGTCCGTGGTGCCCTCGCCGATGTCCTGGACGACGCCGCCGGGGCGAATGTACTCGTGGTTCATGCGCAGGCCGGAGATGCGTTCGAAGACGCGCAGGATCTCCTCGCGGGCGCGGAAGCCGATCGTCATGATCGTGGTGGCGCCCATCTCGTTGCCGGTCGAGCCGATGGCGACCAGGTGGGAGGCGATGCGGCACAGCTCCATCATGAGCACGCGGATGAGGCTAGCGCGTTCGGGCACGTCCTCGGTGATGCCGAGCAGTTTCTCGACGCCGAGGCAGTAGGCGGCCTCCTGGAAGAAGGGGGCAACGTAGTCCATGCGCGTGCAGTATGCCACGCCCTGGGTCCACGTGCGGTACTCCATGTTCTTCTCGATGCCGGTGTGCAGGTAGCCGGTGTCAACGCGGGTTTCGCGGACCTTCTCACCGTCGAGCTCGAGGATGAGGCGCAGCACGCCGTGGGTGGAGGGGTGGACGGGGCCGAGGTTGACGACGATGCGTTCGGAGGTGATGGCCTCGATCTCGTGCAGGACGTCGTCCCAGTCTCCGCCCTGGGTGAGGACCTCGGGGATGTCCTCGAGGGGCAGGTCGCTCGCGCCGGCGGGCGCGCGGAAGGCGTTGGTCATCAGTTCACACTCCTACGGACGTCGGCGGAGGCCGTGACGGCGCCCTTGAATTCGACGGGGATGCCGCCCAGGGGGTAGTCCTTGCGCTGGGGGTGTCCGACCCAGTCGTCGGGCATCGCGGTGCGCGTCAGGGAGGGGTGCCCCGTGAAGATGATGCCGATGAGGTCCCAGGTTTCGCGTTCCTGCCAGTCGTTGGCCGGGTAGACCGAGACGATGGAGGGGATGCGCGGGTCGGAGTCGGGGCAGGTGACTTCGAGGCGGATCAAACGGTTGTGCGTGATCGAGTACAGGGGGTAGATGGCGTGCAGCTCGCGCCCCTTGTCGAGGGGGTAGTGGACGCCGTTGGTTCCCAGGCACATTTCGAAACGCAGGTCGGGGTCGTCGCGCAGGTAGGAGGCGACGCGCACGATGTGCTCGCGGGCGATGAAGATACCGAGCTGTCCGCGATCGACGGTGACCTTTTCGATGACGTCGGCAACCTTCAGGCCGTCGGCCGCGATGAGCTCTTCGAGGACGTCGACGACCTGGTCGAACCAGGAGCCGTAGGGGCGCGAGGCCTCGCCGGGCAGGAAGGAGTCGGCGACGAGTCCGGCAAAGCCGGAGGTGGAGGAGTCGGTGCCCGCGCCGAAGAGGCCTTCGCGGTGGGCGATGGGCTCGGGCAGGGCGAAGCCGCGCTGAACCGGAGTCGCGTCGGTCTGGGCGGGCGCGTTGTCCTCGGGGATCGACAGGTCGCTCATGCCAGGAGTCCCTTCATCTGGTGGGTGGGCGTGGCTTCGAGGGCGGCCTGCTCGGCTTTGCGGGCGATCTCGCGGCGGTGGACGCCCAGGGGTTCCTTGCCGATCTGCTCGCGCAGGACGAGAACCGCGTGGATGAGGGCCTCGGGGCGGGGCGGGCAGCCGGGCAGGTAGACGTCGACGGGGACGATGTGGTCGCAGCCCTGGACGACGGCGTAGTTGTTGAAGACGCCGCCGGAGGACGCGCAGGCGCCCATGGAGATGACCCACTTGGGTTCGGGCATGGAGTCGTAGACGCGTCGGATGATGGGGGCCATCTTGTGGGAGACGCGGCCCGAGACGATCATCATGTCGGAGTGACGCGGGGAGGCGCGGAAGACCTCAAGGCCGAAGCGCGCCATGTCGAATCGGGGGGTTCCGGCGGCCATCATTTCGATGGCGCAGCACGCCAGGCCCATGGTGACGGGCCACTGGCTGTACTTGCGTGCGAGGCCGAGGACTTTCTCAACGCTGGTGAGCGCGATGCCCGCGGGCAGGGATTCTTCCAGTCCCACTTGTTTCTTCCTTACTCTTCTTCTCAGTAGTCCAGGCCGCCGCGTCGCCATTCGTAGGCGTAGGGGACGCACAGGGTGACGAGGAAGCTCATCATGACGATCAGGCCGAAGAGGCCGAGCTGGTTGAAGCTGACGGCCCACGGGTACATGAAGACAACTTCGATGTCGAAGATGATGAAGGTCATGGCGACCAGGTAGTAGCGCACCGGGAAACGGCCGTCGGTGAGGTGGGCGCTGGTGGGTTGGATCCCGCACTCGTAGTTGTCGGCCTTGGTCTTGGACTTCTTGGTGGGGCCCAGGATCGCGGAGGCACCCAGGCCTCCGAATGCCAGCACGAGGGCGGCTGCCGACATGATGAGCAGCGGCACGTAGGGATTCGTCATCGTTCCTCCCGGTTGTGGTTGGCGGTGCTCATGCGGGGCGCACCACCTTGGTCAGCGTTGTGATGAGTTGGTCGTCGAAATCGCCGCCGCTCCTCTCGTACCCGTCCGAGAGGAGCTTGTGGACGAGCGTCATGAGGCGCGGCATGGGCAGTCCGACGTTCGTGCAGGTGCGCATGATTGTCGGGTTTTCGATGAGCGCGACGAAGATGCGGCCGAGCTGGTAGTAGCCCCCGTATTCGTCGCGGAGCATGTGGGGGTATTCGCTCATGGCCCGGTCGATGCCGGCGCGATGTGCGCGGCGCAGGGCTTGGGCGATGCACGAGGCGGCGTAGCGTCCCGCCTTCATGGCGGGGGCAATGCCTTCTCCGTTGTAGGGGGAGACCATGCCGCCGGCATCTCCGACGAGGACGAGGCCCTGGGTGTAGTGGGGCTTGCGGTTGAAGCTCATGGGCAGGGCGGCGGAGCGCAGGGGTCCGATCTGGTTGTCGGGGGTGAATCCCCATTCGCCCGGCAGGTTGGCGGTCCACGCCTTGAAGACGTCGCGGTAGGGCAGGTTGGTGGCGCCGGCGTGGGAGGCGACGGAGCCCAGGCCGACGTTGACGACCCCCTCGCCCATGGGGAAGATCCACCCGTATCCGGGAAGCAGATCGGAGGCTCCGGGGGCTCCGCTCCACAGTTCGAGGTGGGATTCCATCCATTCTTCGTCCCCGCGGGGGCTGCGGAAGTAGGCGCGGGCGGCGACGCCCATGGGGCGGTTCATCTTCTTGTCGATGCCGAGGCCGGTGGCCAGTCGGGCGGCCACTCCCCCGGCGTCGACGGTGATGGAGGCCCGCACGGTGAGGGCGGTGGCGTTCTTCCCGCGCCCGCTCTTGGCGGTGACGCCGGTGACGCGGCCGGAGCCGTCTTGGATGGCTCCGGTGACGGTGACGCCTTCGTACAGGCGCGCTCCGGCTTCCTGGGCGCGGCGGGCGAGGGCGTGGTCGAGGTCGGTGCGGGCGCGCGTCATGCCGTATCCGGGCAGGGACTTCTGGTCGGGCCAGTCCATGTGGACGGTGTGTCCACCGCCGATGACGGTGAGGCCTCGGTTGCGCATCCACCCGGTGGTGTCCACACCCATGGCGATGAGTTCGTGGACGGCAGCGGGGGTGAGCCCGTCGCCGCAGATCTTGTCGCGGGGGAAGGTGTTTTTTTCGAGGAGGATGACGTCGAGGCCCGCTTGGGCGAGGTGATAGGCGGTGGAGGAGCCGCCGGGGCCCGCGCCGACGACGACAACGTCGGCGCTCA
>ERZ772807.601-NODE-601-length-21785-cov-7.476944_pt1 | contig 21785 bp, 25 predicted proteins | sample MGYA00511472_ERZ772807 | MGnify/ENA primary metagenome ERZ772807 (study PRJEB29015, sample SAMEA2737947) | human oral metagenome | biome: human oral; feature: human-associated habitat; material: dental | place: China | collected 2039 ...
TCCTGGCCGATATGGCCGCGGGCGCAACCGTCGGCAAGGCGGTGCTGGTGCACGAGAGAGAGCGATGACGCTGCCGGACTGACTTTGCGGTCGCTCCCGGCCACGCCGCCAGCTCTTCTAGCGCCCAAACCACCAGCTCTTCTCACGCCCAAACCGCCAGCTCTTCTCGCAAACAACAGGACTCTCCCACCGTCAAATCGCCGCCTTCCCTCGCAACGGCGGAGTCCAGCGGTCAAAAATCAAAAGCATCCGCCCCAAAAACACGAGTCGGCTCTAAAACAACAACAGCCGGCCTACGAAAGGAACAATCATGAAGGCTCTTCAGATCACGAGCTACACAGGCCCCGAGGGCCTCGTGTATCAGGAGGCGCCGGTCCCCAGGCCGGCGCGAGGTCAGGTCACGATCGACGTCGAATATGCGGGGGCGAACTATGTCGAGGCGCTGTTCGCGGAGGGCCTGGCCTCTCGGCCGCTGCCTTGGACTCCGGGGATCGAAGCGGCAGGGCGCGTCCGCGAGCTTGGCGAAGGCGTGGAAGGATTGACGGTCGGCGAACCGGTGGCCGCGCCGATCACGATTTTGGGCGCGGGCGGCTACGGGCAGGTGGCTTTGGCGAAGGCTCCGCTCACCGTCCCTTTGCCTCCCGGGATGGATCCCGCGCTGGCGTCGGTCGTTCCCTCGAACACCACGACTGCCTTGGCCGCCCTGGAGCGGACCGTGCGCATTCAGCCGGGCGAGCATGTGCTGGTGCAGGCCGCGGCGGGAGGGCTCGGCACCCAGTTCGGCCAGATTGCGCGGCTGTTTGGCGCGGGCAGGATCGTGGGGGTGGTCGGCTCTGAGCAAAAACGCCAGGTTGCCCTCGACCTCGGGTATGACGAGGTGTGGCTCCGCGACACGCTTCCCAGCAGAGATTCCGGCCAGTTCGACGTGATCGTCGATCCCGTCTCCGGCCCTGCGCGGCCGGAGAGCCTGAGGCTGTTGCGCTTCGAGGGCAGGCTTCTTGCGCTCGGCGACGCCGCGCAGGCCGGGGATCAGCGAATCAGCACCAACACGCTGTGGTCGAAGGGCGTCAGCGTTCTCGGCTTCAACATCGGCGGCTTGGGCGACGCCCACCCCGATGTCGTCGGTTCCTATCTCCGTCGCGCCCTCACGCTAGTGGCAACGGGCCAGGTCACCGTTCCGGTCCAGGAAAGGCTTCCAATCGCCGATGCCGCCCGGGCCTTGACGGCGCTGCGTTCGGGAGGGACCATCGGGAAGTTCATTCTGGTGCACGAGCGCGACTGACGCGGCGAAAGGGCCGTCGCCGCCGTCGCCCGCCGTCCTCGCGAAAAACTCCCTTTTCGCGGCTTTGCCGCCCGATTGCCTCGGCATCGCCGAGCGGCCGACCGCGCAATCAGTGTAGGGTACACGAATAACGCCTGTTCACGCATCAGGCGCCAACGGTTCGGTTGCTTGCCGTGCCCGCCCACAGAAAGGGAGAGCTGTTATGCCAAATTCCCCGACTAACGTCGAGGACGACGTCGTCGGTGCCGGACGCTTGATCACCAGCCGGTGGCGCCCCAGCACCCTGCGAACAACCCCGTCGCGCGAGGACCGCGGGCTGTTCGGCCACCCCCGGGGCCTGCCCTGGATGCTCAACGTGGAGATGTGGGAGCGTTTCTCCTACTACGGGATGCGCGCGATCCTGCTGTACTTCATTGTCGACACCGTCGGCAACGGCGGCCTGGGGCTGAGCAATAACTCCGGCGAGGTCATCCTTGCCGTCTACAGCGCGGCTGTCTACCTGCTGGCCATCCCCGGGGGCATTTTCGCCGACCGCGTCATAGGGCCGTGGCTGTCCACCCTTTACGGCGGGCTGGTCATCATGGCGGGCCACGTCTGCCTGTCGATCCCCGTGCCAGCCGTTTCCTGGCTTGGAATCATCCTGGTCGCGGTGGGAACCGGCTTCATCAAACCGAACCTGTCGACGATCGTCGGAGGCCTGTACGACGATAACGACCCCAGGCGCGACGCCGGATTCCAACTGTTCTACATGTCAATCAACGTCGGGTCGCTTGCCTCTCCCATAGTGACCGGCTGGCTGCGAGGACACTACGGGTACCACGCGGGATTCGCCTCTGCCGCTGTCGGCATGGGGTTCGCGCTGGCCGCCTTCGTCTACGGCCGCCACCGGCTTTCTGCCTTCGCATTCACCGTCCCCAACCCGATCCGCCCCTGGGAGCGCCGCAAGCTTGTTATATCCGCTGTGGCCGCGATCGCAGGAACGGCGACGCTGGTCACAGCCCTGTATTACCTCACCGGCAACTTGCTTAACGCCCTCTCCGCCACAATGCTCGTCGTCCCGGCAACGGCGGCGCTGGGCTACTTCATGCTCATGTTCCGTTCCCCGAGGGTCACCTCCCGCGAACGCACCCATCTGCGCGCCTACATCCCCTTGTGGATCGGCGCGGTGCTGTTTTTCATGATCTCCGAGCAGGCCGCCGGCAAAATGGCAACCTTTGCCAAGGAAAACACCGACGGGAAAATCCCCGTGGTCGGCTGGGTCCTCAGCCCTGAGACCTATCAGTCCATCAACCCGGCCACGATCGTAGTGCTGGCGCCGTTGGTCGGCTGGCTGTTCACACGGCGGGCGGGGAGGTTCCCGTCGACCATCGCGAAGTTCGCGATCGCAGTGCTCTTAGTCGGCTTGTCTGCCTTCATCCTAGGCTTCGGGTTCCAAACGTGGACCGGCGGCAAGAATCTTGCGCCATGGTGGTTCCTGGCGGCAGTGTTCATCGTGCAGACCGTGGGCGAGCTGTTCTTGTCTCCGGTGGGACTGTCCACGACCTCGGCGCTGGCGCCCAAGAACTTCGCCTCTCAGGCGATGAGCCTGTGGCTGCTGACGACCGCCACAGGCCAGGGGCTCGCCGGTTTCATCATTTCTCAAACCAGGGACATCCCGAACTCGACGTATTACTACGGCCTGGGCGCGGTCACGGTTGCCGTGGCGGTCATCCTGTTCGCCGTCGCCCCGTGGACCAAGCGGCAGATGGCCGACGTCGGCGCATTCTCTCAGGAGTAGCGGGGCTCCGCGCCTCTGATGGACTGAACTCCGCCGGCTTCGCGGTGCCGTCACAGGCGAGAGGCGAGGCGGCTGCAGCAGGTTTTCCAACGTGCCAGATCGGTTTCACCAACGTGCCAGATCGGTTTCGCCAGCGCGCCAGATCGGCAAAGGCTCGGCCAGTCGCGGCGGACGGCTAGTCGCGGCCTTCCGTCTCCTCGAATTCGGCGCGGGTCGGCATGTCGAAGTTGAGAGTCTCGCTCCAGCGGAATCCGAGGGGGTCGCGGCCGGCGTCGTACTTGTCGTCGAAACGCAGGCCCGCGAAGGGACCGGCGCCCTTGACGCTGGATTCGTAGACGACCGCTGCGGCTTCGTTCGTCTCGCTTGGAAGGGCGTCGATAGATTCGCCGATCCACGTGCACATCGAGGCTTCGGCTTCGACCATCTCTCTCATCATCGCCTCGTCGCCGCCGGAGAGGATGTCGAGTTCAACGGTTTCGAGCTGCACGTACTTGTTCATGTGCAGATCGAGGAAGGTCCGGGTTGAAATCGTTTCATCGAGCAGATTAGGGGCCTCGAAGTGCGAGCTGCCCGAGACGAAGCGAATCACGTCGATGAACCTCAAGAAACGGGCGAACCCGACGTCGTACTCCCCGTTTATGGCGTAGACCTTGACGTCGGGGGCGCCTTCGAGGCCGTTGGCGATGAGGGACGAGCAAATCTGCGTGTTTCCCGAGGCGAGGATGCGGTAGGAGATCGGAACGGCGCCGGGCCACTCGGAGAGCCCGCTGGCCCTGTCCGGGCGGTCGAAGTAGCTGACCGGCCGATTGTCGAGGCTGTACAGGTATGCGCGATTGACCACGTGCGTTCCTTTCTGAAGCATGTGCGTCCCATTCTGGACCGTGTTACTTCCTTCGTCGGCTACGTGCGTCCCTGTGTTGACCACGCGCGTGTCCCGTTGCTGATGACCACGGGCGTCCCTTCGTCTGGCGTTCCGTGCCCGGCTGCTCAAACTCGGAGTCCGGGTCTCGGAAACGAAGCCGCCAAGCAGGCGGCTCTCCTTTCGTCTTCTTCCGTTCTTCCCCCCTAGGTTCCCACTGCCGATCACTTCAACGCGAACACCCTCCGAATCTGCGTCGGAGATTAAGCCAATCGCCTTCAAACGAACGCCCACGGCAAGAGTGCTGACTTTGAAGTTTTCGGCCACCGTTTCCGCCAGGCCCCAAGGATCTTCGACGACGTCGGACGCCTGCTCTGTGATCCTCTCCTCTTCGAGCATCCGAGAGACGGCGCCCCGTGGGCCCCTACAGTTCCAGCACGGCCTCTCGATACTGCTTCGCCCGGCGCATCTCCCGCGCCAGCAGAGGCGAAACTGTTTCCCCACCGCGGCCGCTAAAATCAACGACGCCAGACACGCCGGACTCGGCGGGCGGCGTCGTGAAGAAGAAAGCGAGAGTTTCATCGAGTTTTTCCTAAGAGGCCGAGCTGTCTAAGCGTCGGCATAGCATTGTTCGTTTCGAACGCCTCTATTCGTATTCGCGCTTGAGAGGTTCCTGCAGCCCGGGCAAGCTCGTCTCTCGACATGAACATGCTTTCCCGCGCCCATATCTCCGCCCACCACGACCCGGAACGGTTCTCCGACCGCGAGACACCCCCTGTACGAGTACCATTCCGCGTTCCAGCTCACCGCCCCATCCTCCGTGACGATGCGGAGTCAAGCGAGGATGCGGATGCGACGGTGCAGGCAGCGGTCGCGGACGCGACCCGATTGTTCGTGCTGCCGGGCTGGCCGGAAGCCTCTGCACAGGCCGGGGCGGATCACATCGCCGACGCTCTCCAATCAGCCCTCACCAACCCGGGCGGCGCCACCGCCTCCGGCACTGTGGATGTCAACGACGAGAGGGGCGACGAGCCTGCGGGGCGTCCGCAGCTGCGCGCCATCTAATTGCACTGACCGGGGACGTTGATCGAGGCTCTGACGGCCTTCGCGTTTGTGCAGTGATTCTTGCACGATTATTATGCAGGAATCACTGCACAATCCAAGGAGGTTCGATGACACCGCGGGACTATCACCACCCGAAGACTGACGAGCTCACTCTGGCCAGGGTGCTGGCAGCCTTGAGCGACCCCACCCGTCTGGAGATGATCCGCCGGCTGGCCGACGGGCAGGAGCACGACAGCCTTGAGCTCGCGGACGATCTGCCCCGGTCGACGCTGACATACCACACGCGCATGTTGCGCGAGGCAGGGGTGACGTGGACCCGGGGTGAGGGTCGCGCATGCCTGATCCGGTTGCGGCGCGACGATCTGGACCGGCTGTTCCCGGGTGTGCTAGCGGCCGTGGTCGCCAACACGGGCCCTGGGGCGGCGCAGGCATGATGCGTCGGCTGTGGCCCTTCGTGGTGGGCAGTGTCGCGCTCGGCCTGGATGCCTACGTCGTAGCGGGTCTGCTGCCCTCCGTTGCCTCGTCGTTGGGTGCGCGGGAAGCCACTGTCGGTCTGGGTGTTGCGGCATTCACGGGCTCCTATGCGGTCGCGGGACCTTTGCTGGCTGGGCGGGCAGGGCAGCGGTCACGGCGCAGCTTGGTCACAGCCTTGCTGGTGTTCACGGCGGCAAACCTGGCCACGGCGCTGTCACCGACGGTGGGGGTCTTCCTGGGCGCTCGTGTGGTGGCTGGCGCAGCAGCTGGCGTGTACTCGCCGCTGTCGTCCGCGGTCGCCGCCAAGCTCGTGGGACAGGAACGTCGAGGGCGTGCGGTGGCGCTGGTCCTTGCTGGGTTGGCGGTCGGCACCGTGTTCGGCGTGCCGATCGGCTTGGCCCTGGCGCAGCGTTGGGGGTGGCGCGCCGCGATCCTGCTGATCGTGGCCATCGGCGGCGCCGCACTGGCGGGCATCGCGCTGCGCGGCGGGGACCTGCCGGCGATCCCAGCTTCTAGTCCCGCTGATCGGCTGCGGTCGATCGCACGTCCCAAGAATCTGCTCACGGTCACCGTGACCCTGCTGACCGGCGTCGCTTCTCTGGGCCTGTACACCTACCTGACTGTCGTGCTGTCCGCGGGAAGCCTTGCGTCGCATCAGAGCATGGCGATTTGGTTCTGGGGACTCGGCGGGGCGGTGGGAGCGCTGGGCATCGGGCCGCTCGTCGACCGATTTGATCCGCTGCGCCTGAGCGCTGTCATCCTCACTGGCCTCGTGTGCGCGCTGTTCGGCATGACCCAGGTTCATGCCGCGGGGGTCACGGTGGCAAGTCTGTTCGTCTGGGGGATGTGTGGTTGGGCGTCCCTCGCGTCCCAGCAGCATGTCCTGCTACAGGCCAACCCGGCTGACGGCGCCACGGCTGTGGCTGCGAATGCTTCGGCCAACTATCTGGGCTCGGCGCTGGGTGCCGCCATCGGCTCGCTGCTGGTCGCTGCACACGCGGCGCCGGCTGTGCTGTGTGGTTCCGCCGCGGCCGTGGCCGCGCTCGCGCTGCTCTGCCAGGTTGTCCGACAGCGCATGAGCTCCAAGGCGTAGGCGTACATCCCAACGCGGCCCTCACACCGCGACACCGACTGGTCGTCGCGCGCTTGGCCGTCAAGAAGGGCTGGCTGATCAGCCGAAGAGCAAGTGGCACGACCCGTTGATGGGCAAGGCCTACCACCGTCATCGACGACACTCCCGCCTCGCCTACGCAGAGATCCACGACGACGAAGCCGCCCTCACAGCCGCCTCCGTCCTCGTCCGGGCCGTCTCCCTCCCCATCCACCAGTGCCACCCCTTCGGGTGCGTCGTCGGTGCCACCGGTTGCGCGGAGTGCTGATCCGGAGCAGTTCGCTCGCAATGTCGCGACCACGCTGTTCGCGTGGGACACCACCACCGGGCTCCTGCCTTTGGACTACACGTCGACGATCCTCGCTGTCGGGGACCCCAGCGGCGCCGAACAAGCCGGGCTCGCTAACGACGTCGCCGCCTACCTGCCCTCGCGGGCCGTCTGGCCAGGACCCGCGTGAGTACGGCACCAGTCAGCATCTGACGATCGACCGCGCCAACGTCCCTGACCAGCGGGGTGAAGCCATCGCCCAGGGCACCCGAGGGGCAGCTCGCACACGGGACGATCGCCTAGACAATCGAGGGCACCCGGCACCGCACCGGGACCTGGAACGGGGAACCGGCCACCTCGGCCCACGAGGTGGCGTTCACGGTGTTCATGGTCTGTGCGCCGACCTATGACACCTGCCACCTGTTGCGCCCGTCGCAGCTCGACAACCCGCTGCGGTGACCCGAGATGAAAAAGCTCGCCGCTATCGCTGCCGTGCTCGTGCTGTTCAGCCCCGCCCTCCTGCTCGTGGGGATTGGGATGATTTTCAGCCCCGGCGCCAACGCCTCCTGCGCCACCACCAGTGCTTCGGGGACCAGGGTGGTAGGGCCACTGCCGGACTCACTGGAGGTGACGACTGCTGACGGGCAGACTTTCACGCTGAAAACGATCCAGCTCACCCACGCCGCCACCATCATCCAGACCGGCTTCCAGATCGAAGGGGTCACCCGTGATGGGCTGCAGATCGCGCTCATGTCCGCGCTCACGGAGTCGAATCTGTGGATGCCGGCCAACACCAGCGCCTACGCCGACTCCGGGAACTACCCCCACGACGGGGACGCCTCCGACCACGACAGCCTCGGCCTGTTCCAGATGCGACCCCAGGCCGGGTGGGGCACCGTCCCCGACCTCATGGACCCTACCTACCAGGCCCGAGCGTTCTTCGGCGGCCCCACCGGCCCCAACCGCCCCTCACCCCGCGGCCTGCCCAACATCCCGAACTGGCAGACCCTCACCAAAGGTGAAGCCGCTCAAGCCGCCGAAGTCTCCGCCTACCCCGACCGGTATCGTACTACGAGCCCGTCGCCGACGGCATCGTCACGCACGCCTCGATGTCCGGCGGGTACGGCGGGCTGATCATCATCGAACGCCCCCTCGAACGGGCCTGCGACGTCACATTTGGCAACCCCATTGACGCCCGCCTCACACCTCAGCAGCTCGAAACCGGGTGGGCACTGACGAACTGGCTCAAAGACAACGCCTAAACCCTCGGCGTTGAGTACCTCATCTGGCAAGGCCAAACCTGGTCCCTCGCCCGCGATGCAGAAGGCCGGCACTACAACGGCGGCGGCGTGCACGACCCCACCGACGTCACCGGCGGCCACTACGACCACGTCCACATCACCGTGAAGGAAGGCAGCTGATACTCGTGGACATCTACCCCGACTTCGGCGCCTTCGGCGACAACACCACCATCCAGACGGTGATCGGCGCTCTGCTTACGTTCGCCCTTGTCACCGCCGTTCTCACCATGCTTATCTCCCCGGCATTACCTGGGCGATCGCTACCGCCCACGGCAACCACACCACTGCTACCAAAGCGCACACCGGGCTCCTCGCCGCCCTCGAACAAGCCGCCATCCAAGCCAACTGCGAACCCCGACTCCTCGCCGGACAACAAGGCAAAACCTTCACCACCGCAGCCCTACCACTCTGCCGTCAAGTCTGAGCGCGACCTCAGGTGGGCCAAGTCCACTTCTGTTTGAACATGTCGTAGAACTGTTGAAGGTAGTTCTGGGACCGGATGACGATCCCTTGCTTCAACATGGGCACCACACAGTAGTCCCACACGGCTTTGTGCGCGTATGGGTCAGGACAAAAGAGGATGGCCAGGACTCGTAGCTGCAAGACGATCGGGTCCAACGTCCCCTGGGTCGCTTCTGTCACTCCGGTCATCAAGGCCGTGATCAGGTTTTTGACGGCCTTTTCCAGGATCGCCTCATGCAGCCCTGCCGCAAGATCATTGTCTGCTCTGGAGACCGTTTTTCGTGACGTCTTCCGCTGACTCGGCGCGTTCCCTTTCGACCCCGCACGTTGGGCGTGAACCGCTTCCCACGTTCGTGCCGCCAGTATGTCGACGACGAGCTGTGAGACACGGCTGGGGAACTTATCGATCTCATCGAGCGCCTCAGTGAGCACCTGCACCAGAGCAGAGAGCACGTCGCACCAGAAGTGGTCTGCAAGTCGCGCGTGGGTGCCCGGATGCTGCGTGAGAACTTGTTCGCAGACATCGCCCACCTGCCGAGCCATCCACTGGATCTTCTCGCGCTCGCTGGGGTTGGCAACCAGCCAGTCGACGATATCGACTGTTCGAGTGGATTCGAAGAAGGCCGTCGCGTCAGCACGTCGCGGCTTCTTGCGCGAACGACGGTGTGAATTCTCCTGGCCCTTCACCTTTGAAGTCGCGCGGCTGCGCTGAGCAGCAGCCGTTACCACCTGTTGGTTTTGGTCAGAGGTCCGTTGCGGAGCTGGAACTGTCAAAGCAGCCGCCCAAGCAAGCCTGGCAAGAGCTCCGTGGTTCCCGCCGCCGCAGCCACATTCGCAACCAGGGCTCACAGCGTGCCGGCAAGAACTTCCCGTGCACGTCAACATGTCGGATTCCTCTCGAAAGAACATTTTTGCCCAACTTCAGCGTAGTAGATCACCGACGGCTCCGCCTACCTCAGCCAAGTCTTGCGATGCTGCGCGCACCTCCCTCGTAGGCATACCGCCGCTACGTAGAGAGGATTGTTGGAACGGCGACGTTTGTCGATCCGGTTGCTGATGCTGCTGAGGCCTATGAGGGGTTGCAGGGGTTGGCGCACGCGACTCGGGCGTTTGAGGATCCCGTCGACACGTATCGGGTGTTGGTTAGGTGTCAGGGTCGCTGCGGCTGTTGCGGCAGGTGCTGGACCAGCCGTCTCGTGCTCATGCTGATCACCGGGCGATCGTGTTCACCGATGACCGCGTGCCTGCGGAGGCGGTGGCGTTGGCGGATGAGTTGCACCAGGCCGCCGATGTGCTAGATGAGGTTGCTGATCGGGTGGTGTGCGCGCACGAGGCCTCCGGGCAGATAACCTGGCACACCAGCTCTGAGCCCGAGCGTTCGCGGCGGTGGGTGAATGCGGTGTTCCTCCAGGGTGCCGAGGCCGATGGGGAGCTGGAGCCGATTGATGTGGAGGGGTGCAGGCGGGGATTGCGCATCTGGCGCAGTGGGACTTCGGCGATGAAACCACTGGTGCGGCGTTCGTGAACGGTGAGGTGTATGACCAGTTGCCGGCTGGGCAGTGGGATCGCAGCTTCGACGCTGACGGATATGTGCTGACCTACGGGATAATGCCTGTATTGAAACCTTCTATGCCTGCCTCAAGCGGGAGTGGCTTACGAGGCGGGTTCTGGCGAGTCAAGCAGACTGTCTTTGTCTACATTGACGACTTCTACAATACTACCCGCCTCCGCCAACATTGTGGCCTTCTCTCGCCCAACCAGTATGAGGCACAGTATTGGGCCACGAGGACGCAAAAAGATGCAGTAGAGAGAAAGAAAGAGACGGAAAAAGAAAAATAAGATAAATTGAATTATTTGGAATATTGAAAAGTTGACACAAGAACAACGAATATAATAATATTCATTATGTGAATTATTTGAGACAGTTAGCTGCCTCACTACCGAGCGAGCCCGAGGAGGCTTCCATGAGTCGAGCGATCGAGTACCGGAGATTTGGCGAACCAGAGGTTCTGGAGGAGGTCGAGCGCCCGGCGCAAGCACCCGGCGACGGAGAGATACGCATCGCGGTACGCGCCGTCGGACTTAACCCCCTCGACTTCAAGACTTTCGAGGGCGACCTGCGACGGCTTGAACGGGTTCAGCGCCTCATCCATCCTCGGCGCTGGTTCGAGGGCACATCAGCCCGCTTCCCTAGGGGCGTGGCCCGGGACTTCGCAGGCGTCATTGACGCTGTCGGCGCGGGCGTCACAGACCTCGCAGTGGGCGACGCCGTGCTGGGTACCTTGCGAAGCGCACCCGGACAGGCTGACACCCGCGGGGCACTCACCACCGAGCTGGTGGCACCCGCCGACGACGTCGTCAAGAAGCCTAACCCGTTGTCATTTACTCAGGCAGCCTGCCTGGGTGTTGCCTCGCAAACCTCGTGCGGCGCATTCAGGCAGCTGAACCTGCACAGCGGCGACGTGGTTGTCATCAGTGCCGCAGCGGGCGGCGTAGGATCAGTTGCAACGCAGCTTGCTTTGAGCCGAGGAGCCACCGTCATCGGCATCGCCAGCACCCGCAACACGGACTACCTCCGATCCTTGGGAGCCATTCCAGTCACGTACGGCGAGAACCTGACAAGCCGAGTTCGCGATGCGGCTCCGTCGCCCGTCACCAAGCTCTTTGACTGCTATGGCGGCGGCTACGTGCAACTTGGCCGCGATCTCGGGCTAACGGGACGTTCCATCGGCACTCTAGTCCCCTCACCCGCCGCGATCCTCAAGGGCGCACAGTTCACCGGCTCACGGCACAGCAATGGACGCGGCGACCTCGAGGAGGTTGCACAGCTGGTGGCGGACAACGCCGTCAAGATCGAGATCGCCCACACCTACTCCTTCACGCTGGAGCAGGTTCGCGCCGCCTACATCGAGCTGGCGACGGGGCACGTCCGCGGCAAGCTCGTCGTCAATCTATCCTGACACTCATCCATGTTCACCCCGATCAGGAGGCTCGCTTGAGCAAACGGATTCACGATGAGCGTCTCATCCGGGCGCTGCGCGCCATGAACAGCGAACTCGCCGCCAGCAACCGCGCCATTGCGGCACGAACAGGTCTCAATGACAGCGATCTGGCTGTGCTTGACATCCTGCACCGCGACGGCCCACAGACCCCCACCTCTCTGGCCCGCCGCACCCGGATGGGAACCACAACCATGGCCAGCGTGCTGCGGCGACTCACCCGCGATGGTTGGGTTGAGCGTCGCCTCAGCCAGACGGACCTGCGTTCCTTCACCATTCACGCCACAAGTGCTGATCGTCTTGCCAAGATATTCCTGCCCGCCAACCAGAAGCTGACCGCTCTGGTGGAGGGATGGTCTGAGAGCCAGGTCGATCAGCTCATTGAGTTCCTGGAGGATGCCACCAAGGTAATCCACGAGTCGGCGGAGCAGCTATCGACCAAGGACCGCAGCGACTCCTGACCTCACACCACTTCCTACACTCCCCTATGTGCGGTACCGCATCCGCATCGGCTCCGGCCACTGGAGGTCCTTCCCCGGCGATTCCCTGCCATAGGGAAGGGAAACACCGGTTCGATTCTCTAAGGCCGCGAAGAGATCAACGCCATTGCCGTCGGCGTCACTGTGCCTTGGACCGAACGGCCACGGCCCAGCAGGTTCCCTCGGGGTCAGACCACATCCACTCAATCTATGACACATCAGCTCACCGAATGCGAGCAAGCATCTCACCACCGATACGAGTAACCAGGACCAGCTGCCGCCAACCTCAACCATACAGTAGAATTACACGCTCATGCGCTGTTCTCACAATCCAGAGATCATGTATCCCAAGACTATGTATTCTGCTAGAACCGAATAGCCAAGGGGGTGGTCACCATGGGCGGCTGCTGAGAATCAGGCATACATCGCACCAGACGCGATCTGCGTAAGGAGCCTTAGACAAGTGCCTTATCAGACTCGCTGCGTGCGCCAGAGTCGCCAAAGACGTGGCCGCCGTCCCCACGGGAGGCGAAATCCATCAGGCGCAGGCGGGAAATCGCCTCGTCGTAGCGCATGTCGACGGCCAAGCCCCGTGTCGGCCGGTCGATGTTGATGTGCACGACGTGCCCGCCTCGGGCACTCGGGTGTGGAACGCAAACGAGACGACCACCGGTTTCGCCTGGGATGCAGCCGCCTCGCCCAGATCGACGACGTAGGACTGGGAGACTGCATCGACATGGCGCTGAATTGCCAACGGTTTGCCGTTTCTGGCAAACCGTATAGGCTAGAAGGAGGCAGGCAGCAAAAGCAAGGAGGCGATATGCGGACGGCAATTGTGAAATACATGCTCAGTGTCATAATGATAGCAGTCGGATGCCAGCTGGTGACTCCACTGCCAGCCCAGGCTGCTGAGCGGAAGACAATCTCGGTCTATGTCAGCGACGAGAATCTCCCAAAAGTGACTGACGAACATCTGAAGATGATCGATCGGCTCATTGTCCATTTTGGGCGCATTGCGGCCGATGGGCGTCTAACACTTGACAAATTGCCGCATCTTAAGCAGGCGGCTACGCTGCAGCGGATTCACGCGGTTAATCCGCGCATCTCCATTATTCTTTCAATTGGTGGCGGCAATGATGCCGCGCGGAGTGAGTTCGATGCGATGGTGCGCAAAGCAGGCACCCGGCATGCCTTTGTGAGCTCTGTCAAGGAGGCGCTGCACGCTCATCAGTTAGACGGGGTGGATATCGACTGGGAGTTTCCAAAGGGGAGCCAGCAGGCTGACCTGATTGCTCTCTTGCGCGAATTGCGCACGGCAACGACCACCAGTGGACGCAAACCAAGTATCTCGATGACAGGTGCACCAGCCAAGTGGTATGCCGAGCAAAATAAGTTTGCTGAGTACCAGCAGTATCTTGATCAGATTGCAATTATGACGTATGACATGCGTGGGTTTGGCTCGTTCAAGACGTACGCTGGGCACCATGCTGGGCTCTATACCGCACCTGATGACCCGCTCGACCAAAGTGCCAACTCTGCAGTGAAGCACTACCAAGCTCACGGCGCGCCAACAAACAAATTGATGATCGGGGCGGCGTGGTATAGCCGGCGGTTTACCTCAGTTCCTGGGGTGAATCATGGGCTGCACCAGCCCGTTGGGGACACCCAAAAGGCTGGCGAGTACCACACCACGTATGACCGGCTCGAGCGAGAGTATATTAACAAGAATGGCTACACTCGCTACTGGGACAACGCAAGCAAAGCGCCCTATCTCTACAATGCCGCGCGGCGTGAGTTTATTAGCTACGACGATGCGGAGTCGATGAAGTATAAGGCAGAATATATCCAGCAGCACAACCTACAGGGGATCATTGTGTGGCGTTATCTCTCCGACCCACAGAGTAATGATGCGTTGCTGCGGCAACTCGACCGCACGCTGCATGGCAGCGCTGCGACATCATCGACCCAGCAGCAGTCAAACCATCCGCAGAATACCACCTTGCCGCCGAAGGCCATGCATATCTCACAGGCCGAACAGTCGCAGCCAAGCCAACCGCAGCACGAGGCTGCATTGGCAGCTGCTGGTGATAATGTTCCGCCGCCATATTATGGCGGAGCGGCGCCGATTGTGCTGGGTGGAATTGGCGGCGCGGTGTATATTTGGCGCCGTCGGCGCGTGGCACGGCGTTGACAATAGTTTAGAAAGTAAAGCGTCGGTGACCGCTGGTGAGGATTTGCTCATTCACGCGCTCGAGCAACCGTTCCGCATCCTGCTAACCACTCGTTAGCCAGCAGCTAAAGCGAGCGGCACAGCAGGCGGCAGCGGCAGCATTCGAAGCGGCAGCGGTGGGCACAGCACGGCCAGTCACGACCACCCCACACAGCACAGACAACCATCACGACGCATCTGGCCAAGCCGCGGACGGCCCTAAAACAGCAAGAGCGCACGGCACAGCACCCGGCTAGAAGGCAGACTGTGGAGTACCCACAACAAGAACGCCCGTCCACGTTGTGGACGGGCACCGTCGATGCAATTTAGGCAACAATTCGGCCCCCGCCCTTGTTACTCAGGTTGAGGGGTCGTATACGGAGCTTGTGGTGGCCCTTGCTGACGTGGACTCGAAACAGTGGAAGCCGTTGTTGGACTTGATCGCGAGCTTGCCCCCTGATCTGGCCGCTGACCGTCCGTCATGGCTTGGCGCTGCGGTGCCGCGTGTGACTCGTAAGGTCACGTTCACCTCTCTGACCCAGGCCCAGCGTGCTGACGTAGCCCGTCTCTACGCGACCGGCGTACCAGTGCGGGATATCTGCGCGCGTTTCAACATCACGAAGAACACGGTCATCCGACTTCGCAAGCAGGCCGGCATTCCCCAACGGCAACGTGGACTCGATGAGCCTCAAGGGGATGAGGCCGAAGCGATGTACGCCTCCGGCACGTCCCTCAAGGCCATCGCCGAGCGCATCGGCGTCGGCGTCGGCGCCGTACGGGGATGCCTGCTACGGCGTGGGGTAAAGATGCGGAAGAAGAACGGGGCACTGTAGGCCGTGCAAGGGCCGCACGGCCTTTGCGCGAACCGCGTCTTTCTCGATTCCCGCCAAAGACAGCGGCCGTTGACAGCGACGCAGGTCAAGCAGTAGGCCGTGGGCCAAGTCCAAACGACGCGCTCTCCTCCACAGGAACCATCTGACCCTGCTCTAAGCAGGTAGAGCTCACAGAGATCCTTTTTTCTGCCCACCCCTCAGCACCATGTTCGACCGGCACGTCAGAGGGACGCTCCCAGCCAGCTCCGCCGGACTGTCATCGTCTGGATCGAGAACCGCCGAGTTCCTTATCTTCACCGCACAGGAAGATGGTTCCAGCATTGAAGCGCGGTATGGGGATGAGACGATCTGGCTGACGCAGCGCCTGATGGCCGAGCTGTTCGATGTTGACGTGCGCACCATCAGCGAGCACCTGGGGAACGTCTTCTCCTCCGGCGAGCTGGAGCGCGAGGCAACTATCCGGAAATTCCGGATAGTTCGGTCCGAGGGTTTGCGCCAGGTGACACGCAGCATCGACCACTACAAAACTTGCACTAGCACACAAGCAACTTCACTCTCTACATCGTACCTGGCCTCCTCGGCTAGGCTGTCTGTGTGAGCAGCAGCGACGATCCTGGCGGGCGCGTCCGTTTTGCGGAGGAGGCCATCCTCCAAGAGCTTCGGGCTGCTCGTAAGCGTCCGGGCGGGTTGTCGCCGCAGGCGATGGCTCAGTGTCCGGTCATGTGTGATCTGCTGGGCAACGGCGATCCCGAGGTTGCGCTGGTGGAGCTGACTCACAAGGTCATGGAGCTGATTGACTCCGGCGACGACGTAACGGCGGTGGAGGCTGCCAGCTATTCTCTCGGCCTGTGCACCTATGCCGACACTCACTTGGCCCGGCTTGAAGAGTTCGGGGCTGCGCATTTCCTCGACCAACGCCAGGCCCGGCGCTACAGCGACCGCGGCCTGCTCCAGCTGGCTCGCTTGATTTCCACCCATTGGACGACCCAGACCGTCCCGGAAGCCACGCTCATCCTCATCGGTTTGGACGAGAGCCGAGTCGGCTTTACCGTCCAGCTGCGCTGGCAGCGCCACATCCACATGCACCCGCCGAAGCTCAGTCTCTGGCAAGGCGGCCAACCGCACCCTGCGCCCTTTGCTGCGACCTGGACGGCCGCCTCCGAGCCTGATGCGCTGTGGCACGAGCACGAGCTTGCAGAGCCGGCCGTCGTCGAGCTTGAGGGAGAGACAACCGTCCGCCTGGTCTGGCGAGGAGAAACCTGGCCCACGTTCATCGTCGTGCTGACCGGCGACATCCACGCCGACATGGTCAAAAGCCAGACGCTGGCAGCAGCCTGCGCCGTGACGGTGGTGCCAGCGACTTAAAGAACCTGAGATCGCATTATCCTCAAAACCACCGCCTCGAGGCTGCCGAACCCTGCCCTAGGCAACGAGTCGTCGACGAAACGCCAGGCAAGCCAACCGCTGACCACACCTGCGCCAGTCCGCTCGACATAAGGCGCAGAACAGCCGCCCCGTCTACGCCGCGATCCCCATCCGCTCTTCCAGCACGAGCACCCGCTTTGCCAACTCGCTGTAGCGCTCGGTTTCTGCGGTGTGGATGGCGTCGTCGGCAGTCTCGCGCAGGCCGCCCTCCAAGAAAAGATCCCGACGCAGCTTGTCGATGCCGGCCTGCAGCTGCGCTTGGCCGGCTTTCAGATCACTGAAGCCCTCTGCCATCCGCAGATCCATATCTGTCGTGATGTCACGCTGGACCTTCAAATCCTGCCGGATCTCCTGGACATGCGCATCCAGACTGGCCTGGACGCCGTCCAGCCCGGACTTCAGACTAACAATCTCTCCCTCGACCTTCTCAAACCGTCTGTCCATGCCATCGAGACGCTTGTCGATCCCGTCGAATCGCACGTCCATGCCATCGAGACGCTTATCTATCCCGTCGAACCGCTGGTCCATGCCGTCAAGACGTCTATCAATCCCGTCGAACCGCCGATCCATGCCATTGAGGCGCTCATCGACCTTCTCGAATCGTTCATCCATATCATCAAGACGCCTGTCGATCCCGTCAAACCGCTCATCCATCTTGTCGAACCGCAGGTCGATCTTCTCGAACCGTTGGTCCACTTCTTCAAACCGGCCGTTGATCTCTTTTACTTCGTTGTGTATTTGCTTGATCTCTTGCAACACTTCTTCCATATAACTATTTAACTATATATTAACAATACATACAAGATTCAAAGCTGTTTTCTATAAAGTAGATAACTTTACAAAACTATTTCTACTCTAAAGCTAAAGTATGAAACGAAAATCTGCACTCTAACCCCTATTGCACCTGAATCTCATCAAACGGATGGTGTTTTAGATCTCGCCGGAGTACAATCTTTATGAAGCTCACTCAACTTACATCTACTAAAGCGGTAAAAGATGCGTATTCAAACACTAGATATCGAAAACTTTCGCGGCATCGCTAACGGACGCGTAATCTTCCAGAAGCATTCATTGCTTGTTGGAAGCAACAATATTGGTAAGTCAACTGTATGTGATGCTCTAGAGCTGGTTTTAGGACCTGAGCGTCTTTATCATCGACCAGTTATTGACGAACATGACTTTTACTGTGGTAGCTCTCAAAAAGACGATGGATCTTCTCTTGAGATCGTTATTCGTATTGTTTTAACAGATCTAAATCATAAGCAGCAACTACGCTTCTACCAACACCTTCGTCGCTGGGATAAGGGTCAACTGAAGTTTGTCGACGAAGAAGCCGACGGCATTTCCCACGCCGATGACCCAAACGTCGACTGGGCACTTCCAGTCGTTTTCATTGGTCGATACGACCCTGAAGAGGACGATTTCGTCGGCGACACCTTCTTTGACCACCCGATGGACGATCCAGATAGTCTGAGTGACGAAGAGAAAGCCTCATTGGGGCAAGGGCGTTCTATATTCACCCGCGCCCACAAGCGAGACTGTGGATTCATCTATCTACGCGCACTGCGCACCGGCTCACGGGCCTTGAGCTTACAACGTGGTTCACTGTTGGATACGATTCTTCGGCTTGGCGAACAAGGCAGCGCAAACATGTGGCCAGCAGCACTTCGCTCGCTCAAAGAACTCGATCCGGCAATTGGGGAGATAAGTCAGCTTGGGTCGATCCGCACTCAGCTGCAAGAGCGTCTTGGCCGTTTCATCAATCTCGCTTCTGAAGGCGACCAGACTTCCTTTTACGCCTCTGACTTAACTCGCGACAACCTCCGTGAGGTTGTCAAACTATTTGTCGCGACTTGGCCGAGCAACTACCCCGTCCCTTTCAGCAGACAGGGGACCGGGTCAGTTAACTTGCTCGTATTCGCCTTGCTGACAATGATCGCCGATTTGAAGGAGCAGAACTCAGCCATATTTGTAATGGAAGAGCCAGAGATCGCCTTGCCACCGCATATCCAGCGCAGGGTAGTGAAGTATGTACTTCAGAAGATGGGGCAATCTATCGTCACATCACACTCGCCTTACATCATTGAGCAATACGAAGCCGAAAACGTCGTCGTTCTTGGTCGCGACGATAAGAGTTGCTTTGGAGGCAAACCAATCGACCGTAGCCTCATCAAACAAAAGAGCTATCGAGCTCAACGCCGGCAGTTTGCAGAGGCTATTCTCAGCCGAGCAGTTTTCGTTGTCGAAGGAGCGACTGAAGTGGTCGCCATCAACGCTGCATCGACAGCGCTCGAAAGATTCCATGCCGGCTACTCCCATATCGATCTATCTGGCGTGTCACTTTTCGACGCTGGGGGCGACCAGGAAGTGCCAAAGTATGGACCGATCTTTAAAGCGCTTGGGAAACCGGTCTTCGGCATGCGAGACAAGCCTAACCGCCAAGATCAGCCGGGCACTAGAGACAATATTGATGCATATGACAAGTTCTGGGAGTCACCAAAATTGGGAGTCGAACGCATCCTAGTGGACGATGTACCTGAAAGCGTCCTACACAGTTTCCTTAAAGAAGTATCATCCCGTTCTGACTATCCGGCAAACTGCGAGTATGACGCGTCAAAGGGAGGTGAGGAGCTAAAGAATCTTGCTCAAAAGGTATTAAAATCACGAAAAGGTGACTCATACGGCTACGGTTATGCTGCGACCCTGATTGAACAATGCCAGAAAGAAAACGAATTGCCTTCGTTTATTCGCGACGCTTTACTCTATATCGACAGATATCTAAACCCTTCGACACAAAGTAATCCCATTCGATCCGAAGGCGAGACGACGGTGTCATCCGAGACCGCTTCAGATGGACATCCCGGCAATGAACGATAGTGAACTTACCGGCATGAAATTATCAGATACTGCCAAGAACGCGTTACAAAGTGAATGTCCTATGCTGGTGCTTGGCGGCCCCGGTTCCGGCAAGACCACCCTGTCACTGCTGAAAGCAAAGTCGTACGTCTCAGAGCTTGTGTCTGAACAAGCGATTCTGTTTCTGAGCTTTTCTCGGGCAGCCGTTCGACAGGTTGAGATCAGATGTCGTGACCTGCTGAACGCAGAAGAGCGACGGGCAATTGAAGTGCGCACCTACCACTCATTTGCCCTTGACGTTCTGAAAACACACGGCAGACTGCTCACTGGCACTCCCCCGCGGATTCTGTATCCAAGCGAGGAAACACTTCTTAAATCACGTCACTCCGGATCTTGGGAGGAGGAAGCCAAGCGCTTGACTGTTGAGGAAGGCCGCTATGTTTTCGGCGAGTTTGCATCGGCGGCAAACAAGCTCCTCGTTGGATCAAAGGCGGTCGCAAAGCTCGTCGCAGACAAGTATCCAGTTGTCATCCTTGACGAGTTTCAGGACACCAACGACTCTCAGTGGGAGCTGGTCAAGACTTTGTCTCTGCGGTCACGCATGGTGTTCCTTGCCGATCCTGATCAGCGCATCTTTGACTACGACAAACATGTGAGCGCTGAGCGGCTTCAACATCTTCGCGACGATCTCAGACCGGCGGAGTTTGATTTGGGAGGCGATAACCATCGCAGCCCGAACTCGGGGATCCTCGCCTACGCCAACGCAGTCCTCCACAATAAAGCTTTCCCCGGTAGGATCGGCGAGATCGAGACGATTACTTACTACCCGAATAGCTTTGACAAGAGTGTACATTTTGCCGTAGTTTCAACGTTATCGAAACTACGAAAGGAAGGCCTCGAGCGACCTTCTGTGGCGGTTCTTGCACGAACCAATGCAATGGTGGCGAAGACGTCCGACTGTCTTACTCAAAACCGTGAAGACAAGAATCCGTTGCTGAAACCAGTTGTGCATGACGTCCTCTGGGATGCCGGCCTGACGACCGCTGCCGCTCTGGTTGTCGCATCTATTCTGGAGTGGACGGCACTTCCCAAGGAGACGGCTTTGGCCCAAACATTCGAGCTGATTGCTGAATACTTCGACATGAAGAATGCGTACGCGTCAAACCATAAAGGGGTTAAGTATGCCCAGGAATCTTCTAAAAGATTTTCGAACGAGGCAAATAGCCTCAAAGCTGGCGGTAAACCAAGGTATAAGGTGACGAAAGACTTTGAGAAGGCCTATGACAGTGAGTCACCATTTATCGGCCGTCCAGCAGACGATTGGCGAAAAGCTCGCGATTTACTAGATATAACAACCGACAACCTGGACCGTCTACTTGGTGATGTGAAGTTTGTTCGATTGTTCAGGGCAACGGATCAGATAGGCGGCTGTTTGAGTGATCTGTGGGATAAACACGGCAACTACATCAACGCCTCTGGTCTGCTTCGTCGGCCACTTAGCATGCAGTCTCTCCAATCAGATTATCGCGAACCCGCCGGCTGCTCTCTGATGACGGCGCACAAGGCGAAAGGGAAAGAGTTCGACGGAGTCGTAATCGTCGACGGCAACCCAAGAAGCTCTGACGCCTTCTTCCGCGAGAAGGCCTCATCTTCGGAACGTGAAAGCGCACGTCGATTGCTACGGGTCGCCATCACACGCGCACGTCGCCACGTCCTCTTGGTGCGCCCGTATGGCGCTCTGCCGTTGACCGACGAGTAGCTGCAAACGGGAATCTTGCACCACACAGCATGCTACGACTAAAGACTGCCCAACTCCCCCGGCGGCAGAGGTAAGCGCGTGCCTTTACACGCTACTCGTGCCTGAAGATGCCAGGTCAGAAACTACATCACGAACAGAGACTCACAGTCTCACACCCACTCCCTGGTGAGCGTTGTCGCCCGCACAGCTCACTGGGGAGTGTTTTTGCATTGGCACGCCCCTCACGCTAGAAGCTCTCCCGCTGCCGGTCTAATCGCCGTCAAAGTCTTGCAAGCCGCGCATCAGCTCGCCGGCATCGACGCCGAGGGTGCGGGCGATGCGCAGAATGTTGTGCAGGGAGAGATTGCGCCGTCCTCGCTCGACTTGGCCAAGGTACGTCCAATGGATGTCGCTGGTGGCAGCCAGTTTTTCCTGGGACAGGCCACGCTCTTGCCGGAGTCGGCGCACACGAGCGCCAAACTCAGCGGCAGCGCCAGAGATAGGCGATTTCGACGTCAAGGAATGCACCCACCAATCCCATACGTCTCAAGTCTCACAATCCAGAGATCATGTATCCCAAGACTATGTATATTGCTAGAACCGAATAGCCAAGGGGGTGGTCACCATGGGCGGCTGCTGAGAATCAG
>ERZ772807.602-NODE-602-length-21753-cov-7.571666_pt1 | contig 21753 bp, 16 predicted proteins | sample MGYA00511472_ERZ772807 | MGnify/ENA primary metagenome ERZ772807 (study PRJEB29015, sample SAMEA2737947) | human oral metagenome | biome: human oral; feature: human-associated habitat; material: dental | place: China | collected 2039 ...
CCAGCCACGATCGCTGGCTCGTCGCCCACTGGAGCGGGCCCCGGTTGCGCCTGACGAGTGCGCCGCAGGATCACCGGCCGATGACCCGAGCCGATGAGCCGCGGATGCAACCTCGCCGCGGCGATGTTCATGAGACCCGGACGCGCATAGGCTGACCCCATGATCCTCGAGCGCACAATCGCCCCCGTCTTCGCCGCGAACTGCTACGTCCTGGCGCCCGGGCCGGGCAGCCCCGCGCTGGTCGTGGATCCCGGAGCGGGTGCGGTGCGCGGTGCACTGGCCCTGCTGCGATCGAATCGACTGAGGCTGGGGGCGGTCCTGCTCACTCACGGCCACGCCGATCACGTCTGGGACACCGCCGCCCTCATCGAGGAGGCCCATGACGGGGGGCTACTGGCCGTCGAGGATCCGGCCGATGCTGCAGCATCCGTACCGGTCTACATCCCCGGGCCCGACCACTACCGTCTCGAGGACCCGGACGCGACCACGGGCATCCGCGCGAACGGCATGACCTTCACCGATATGGCCGGAACCCCCTGGCGCAGGCCGAGTGATAGTCGCGTCGTCCCCGCGGAGGCCTTCAACCGCGCAATCGAGTTGGTTCCCGGTGTCCCCGTCCGGGCGATCGCCGCACCGGGCCACTCGGAGGGGTCGACGCTCTTCTTCCTCGACGCCTCCTTGACGGACAACGCGCTGCTGCACGAGGCGGAGGCCGTCGAGGACGACCCGTCCGTGGCCGAGGAGGAGCATGACTACCTGGTCGCCCTGGACGGCGACGTCATCTTCAAGGGCTCGGTGGGACGCACCGACCTGCCCGGCGGGGACCAGGTCCAGATGTGGGCCACGCTGCGCTTCCTCGCCTCGGCCGTGAATCCCGAGACGGTGCTGCTGCCCGGGCACGGCGCCGCCACCACCATGGCCCACGAGCATCACGGCAACCCCTATCTGGCCGAGGCCAGGGTGCGCGGCGGGGACCGGCACGTGTGAGCGGTCGGGGAGGCGGGCGGAGCACGATGGGGGAGCAGGGGCGATCGCCGTGAGAGGATGACGCCCATGGCGCACTCCGCACAGGCACGACCGGCTCTCTCCTCCCTCTCCGGCTTCCCCGAATGGCTCCCGGCGGGCCGCGTGGTCGAGCAGCACTTCATCGACACCCTGCGCCGCACCTTCGAGCTTCACGGCTTCAGCGGCGTCGAGACCCGCGCCGTCGAGCCGTTGAGCGAGCTGACCAAGAAGGGCGAGACCTCCAAGGAGGTCTACCTCCTGTCCCGACTGCAGGCCGAGCCCGCGCAGGCATCCGCCGAGGCCGATGCCGCCGACCCCTCCAGGCAGCTGGGCCTGCACTTCGACCTCACGGTCCCCTTCGCCCGCTACGTCCTGGACAACGCGGGCATTCTCCACTTCCCCTTCAAGCGCTACCAGATCCAGAAGGTCTGGCGCGGCGAGCGCCCACAGGAGGGCCGCTTCCGCGAGTTCTACCAGGTGGACATCGACGTCGTCGGCGATGGCGCGCTTCCGCTGCATCATGACGTTGAGATCCCCCTGATCATGCACGAGGCCCTGTCCGCCCTCCCGATCCCGTCGGTCACCATCCACGTGTCCAACCGCAAGGTCGCCCAGGGCTTCTATCAGTGCATGGGGATCGAGGACGACCGACTCGTCGATGTTCTACGTGTGGTCGACAAGATCGACAAGATCGGTGCCGACGATGTCGCCGCCGCGCTCGTCGAGACCGTTGGCGTCACGCGCGCCCAGGCCGAGGCCGCCCTGCGCCTGGCCGCCATCACCGGTACGGATCCCGATGAGCTGCGCGACTCCGTCGCGGCCGCCCTGGGCGCTCGTCAGCCGAACGGGCTCCTGCGGGCGGGGCTGGATGAGCTGAGTGCACTGCTGCGGGCCGCCGCCCGACGTCGTCCGGGCGCCATCGTGGCCGACCTGAAGATCGCCCGCGGTCTGGACTACTACACCGGCACCGTCTACGAGTCCTTCATGGCCGGCCACGAGGACCTCGGAAGCGTGTGCTCGGGCGGCCGTTACGATTCCCTCGCCTCCAATGGCAAGCGCACTTTCCCGGGGGTGGGCATCTCCATCGGGCTGTCGCGCCTGCTGGCCCGCGTCGCGGACGCCGGGCTGGTCGAGGTGAGTCGGGCGGTGCCCACCGCCGTGCTCGTGGCCGTGGCCGATGAGGAGCACCGCGCCGTCTCCGACTCCGTGGCCGATGCTCTGCGGGGGCGCGGCATCGCCGCCGATGTCGCCCCCACGGCCGCCAAGTTCGGAAAGCAGATCAGATTCGCCGACAGGCGCGGCATCCCCTTCGTCTGGTTCCCCGGTGCGGACGGGGTCCCCGACTCGGTGAAGGACATACGCTCCGGCGAGCAGGTCGATGCCGATGCCGCCACGTGGAGGCCGGCGGACGAGGCGGACCTCGCCCCACGACTCCTGATTCCCGTCGAGGGCTCCTTCGACTCTCGCGGATGAGGGCGATGAGAGCGCGGAGCGCGTCGACTACTGGTCGGAGCCGGTGACCGCGAGGGGGTGACGACGTCCTCGGCGGCGGGCACCGACCGACGTGCGTCGACTCGCGGGGTCAGGCCCCGGTCACCAGCGATCCGAGCGACGCGAGGAGCGATCGTTGCGCTGGAAGCCTCCGCGCTGGCCGCTGTCACGACGGTCCCCTCCGTACGTGCGGCCCTCCCGGCGGTCATTGCCGCCTCGGCGATCGTCCCCGCGGCCGCGGTCCTCCCACCGACCACTGCGACGGTCGTCGCGCCACTTGCTGTGCTGGCCGTGCTGGCCGCGGTCCTCCCACTGGCCGCCGCGACGGTCGCGCTGGCCGTGCTGGCCGCGTCCCTCCCAGCGGTCGCCCCGACCGCGGTCGTCCCGGTGGTCGTCGCGGCGGCGGTCGCGCCAGTCCTCGCGTCGGCCCGTGCGGTGCGAGGCCGCGTCGCCGTACCGGGAGTCGCCGCCATTCCACCCGTGGCCCGGGCCCTGATCGGGACGGATGCGCAGCTCGCGGCCGCCGAAGGTCGCCTGGCCCATGGCGGCCAGCTGCTCCTCGCTCAGCGGGGCGTGGATCTCAACCAGGGAGAAGGACTGGAGGATGTCGATCTTGCCGATGTCGGAACCGGGGATCCCGCCCTCGTTGGCGAGCGCGCCCACGATCGCACCGGGCAGGACCCGGTCGCGGTGTCCGACCTCGATGCGGTAGACGGTGCCAGTGCCGTCCTCGTGCCGGCGCCGGCCGCGCCCACCGCCGGACCGGGCCTCGAAGCGGTTGCCGCCGCGGCCGCGGCGATCCTCCCGGTCGCGTCCGCCCTCGAAGGAGGCGGATACGAAGGTGCCCTCGGCGTCGAGGCGCTCCTCGCGGCGTCCGCGCCGCTGCGGCCGGCCATCGTCCTCGCGTCGGCGCGGACCGTCATCGCCCACGGCCAGGGCGAGCAGGGTGGAGGCGAGTTCCGCGGCGTCGATGCCCAGCTCCTCGGTCCTGAGCTCGACCAGATCCCGGTACATGGACAGGCGACCGCGCCCATGACGGACGGCGGCCCTGTCCAGAAGCCTGCGGGCCCGGTGGGAGGAGACGTCGGCGGGGGAGGGCAGGGTGATCTCCTCCAGCTTCGTTCCCGTCAACCGCTCGATCTGGCGGAGCTTGCGCTTCTCCTTGGGCGTCAGGAAGGTGACGGCCTCTCCGTGGCGGCCCGCGCGGCCGGTGCGGCCGATGCGGTGCACGTACGCCTCGGCCTCACGGGGGACGTCGAAGTTGACCACCAGGCCAATGCGGTCCACGTCCAGACCGCGGGCGGCGACGTCGGTGGCCACGAGGACATCGAGAGTGCCGGTGCGCAGGCGCTCGACGAGGCGTTCGCGCTCGCGCTGGGCGACGTCCCCGGAGATGGCGGCCGCCTGGATCCCGCGGCCCGCCAGCTCGATGGCGACGTCCTCCGCGGTGGACTTGGTGCGCACGAAGACGATGGCGGCCTCGGCCTCGGTCACGGCCAGGACGCGGGAGACGGCGCCGATCTTGTGGCGGAAGGGCACGACCGCGTAGGCCTGGTGGACGGTGTCGACCGTGGAGGCCTGGGGGGAGACCTCGATCTGGACCGGATCCGTGAGGTGCTGACGGGCCACGGCCTGGATGGCCGGCGGCATGGTCGCGGAGAACAGGGAGGTGCGCCGCTGCTCGGGCAGGGAGCCCGCGATGGTCTCGACGTCCTCCGCGAAGCCCATGCGGAGCATCTCGTCGGCCTCGTCGAGCACGAAGTACCTCACGTCCTCCAGGACGAGTGCCCCCTTCTCGATGAGGTCGATCACGCGCCCCGGGGTGCCGACGACGACCTGGGCGCCGTCCCTGAGGGCGCCGATCTGCGGACCGTAGGGGGCGCCGCCGTAGACGGCGACGACGTCGAGACCGCGTGAACGGTGCGCCATGTCGGTGATGGCATCCGCGCTCTGGAGGGCGAGCTCACGAGTGGGGGCCAGGACCAGGGCCTGGACGACAGGCTCGCGGGCATCGACGGCGTCCAGCAGGGGCAGGCCGAAGGCGGCGGTCTTGCCCGTGCCGGTCTGGGCGACGCCCACGACGTCGCGGCCCGACAGGAGCACCGGGATGGCCTCGCGCTGAATGTCGGTGGGAGTCCTGTAGCCCATGTCGGTGACGGCCCTGAGCAGGTCCGCGGGCAGGCCGAGGTCGTCGAAGGTGATCTCCTCGGGCGCCTCGGCGTCCGTCTCGGCGCCCCCGGTCGCTCCGGCGGCGTTCTCATCGCCGGAAGCAGCATCGTCGGTGTCGATGAAGGGCGCGTGGCCGTCGACGTCGTCCTCCTCGGTGTCCGCATCGCCGTCGTCGGAGTCGTCCTCCTCCTCGTCCTCGGGATCGGCCTCGGGCGGGGCGAGGTCGACGTCGTCGTCCTCGCCCTCGTGCTCGACGTCCTCGGGGTCCTCGGGGGAGTCCGAGGAGGCCGGGGTCGCGAAGTAGTCCGGAGTGGCGGCGGAGGAGGCCTCCGCCGCATGGGGCGCGGCGACGCTCTCGGCGGGGGCCGCGAGCTCGGCGTCGAAGAGCGTGTCGAGATCCGGTGGGACGCCCATCCCGTCGGAGGACGCAGAAGGGCCAGTGCTGGTGGCAGTCATGAAGATCTTCCCGTATCCGGCCTGCAGTGGGGCCTGTTGCGGAGTGTGGGGGAGGGCGGCTTGCCCTCCGCTCTTGCCGCACCGCACCCACCACACTCGCCCTGCACCACGACCTGTCCTCATGGAGGACGACGGTCACCGATTGGGCTTCACGCACAGACTCACGGGCTGACCGGCTGCACGTGCACGCGCGCTCACCGGCCCCGAACGGGGTTCGCAATGCGGATCGCTCCTCGGAGGAGTCTACGGGCCGGCGCCGTTGAACGGGAGCGCGCGCACGGCGTGACGCAGCACGTCACACGTGAGGACCGTCTCGTCGCGGGAGAGGATCGTCGACGCGGAGTCTCACCGACCCAGTAGGTGCAGGATCCGGCGGCGCAGGTCCTGGAATCGCGAGGACGCCGGGTCCCGCCCCGCATCCTGCGGCACAGCGATGTCCTCGACGACGTGCGCGGGCCGCTCGGACAGGACGACGACGCGTCCCGACAGGCGCAGGGCCTCATCGACGTCGTGCGTCACCAGGAGGGCGGTGAACTGCTGCGAGAGCCACAGGCGCCTGATCTCCTCCTGCAGGGTCAGCCGGGTCAGGGCGTCCAGCTTGCCGAACGGCTCGTCGAGGAGGAACAGGCGGGGGCGGTTCACCAGAGCCCTGGCCAACGACGCCCGTTGCGCCATCCCACCCGACAGAGTCGCGGGATAGGCCTCGGCGAAGTCCCGCAGACCCACGATCTCGAGGGCGGCGGTGATGCGGCGCTCGTCAGCGGCGAGTCGTCCGCGCGCCTGAGGCCCCAGCCCGACATTCTCCCGGACAGTGCGCCAGGGCAGCAGAGTGGCGTCCTGGAAGGCGAGCGCTCGTTCCGGCGCGGGCCCGGTCACGGGCTGCTCATCGACCTCCACGACGCCGGAGCCCGGTGCCTCGAGGCCCGCGAGCAGACGCAGGATCGTCGACTTGCCGCAGCCCGACTGTCCCACGAGGGCCACGAACTCGCCCGGTGCGATGCTCAGATCGATCGCGTCGAGCACCTGCAGCTCGGAGGACTTGGCGGCCTCCGCCTCGTGACGGGCGCGGGCGGCCGGGGACACCATGCGCATCAGGGAGGGGACCCATCCGCGATCGAGGTCGTGGGACAGCGGGTAACGATGCGAGACGCCGCCGAGGTGCACGCGGGCGCCGCGGGAGCGCTGCGAGTGCGGGCGCGGTGGGGCGCCGTCATCATCCGCGGTGGTCCTCGGCTCAGTCATGTCAGCGGATGCTCCTCTCATGAGCGGGCTCACCACCTGACGAGATTCTGCTGCCAGGCCAGCAGCGAGGAGCGCAGCTTGAACAGCAGGACCATCAGGGCGCGGCAGAAGAGGACGAGGACGATGAGCCCCACGTACATCCTCCGGTAGTCGGCCCACCCCTTGACCCAGTTGATGTACCACGCCAGGCCCCGATCGACGCCGACGAGCTCGGCCGTCATGAGAGCGGCCAGGCTCGTGCCCAGCCCAGTGAACAGACCCGTGAGCATGTCGGGCAGAGCCGAGGGGATCGCCACGCGCAGGACGAGGAAGCCGTCGTTCGCGCCCAGCGTGCGGGCCACGTCGATGAAGGACCGGGGAACCGAGCGCGTACCCGCGCGGGTCATCGTCGCCATGGGGAACCAGGCGCCGAATGCGACGATGAACGCCGCTGACAGGTACGTGGACGGCAGAACGAGCACCGCCAGGGGCAGCAGGGCGCTGGCCGGTACCGGCCCGACGGTCTGCAGCAGGGGGTGCAGCCAGTAGTCGGCCCGTGGCGACCATCCCATGAGCAGTCCGGTGATGAAGCCCGCGACCGAGCCGATCACGTAGCCGGTGAGGAGCAGCAGCCCGGAGGACATCAGGCACGTGGCCAGGAGGGTCCAGTCGTCCGCGAACGCCGCGATGAGCACCTCCGGTGCCACGAAGTAGGGCGGGCCGAGCAGGCCGGACTTCACGGTCGACAGCTGCCAGAGGAGGAACCAGCCTCCGCCGAAGGCGATCCACGGCAGGCGGTGCGCGAGAGCGCGCGCAGCGGCGCTCGGCCGCCGCGCCCCGGCGAGCGCGAGCCAGCCCACGAGCCCGGCGAGGAGGAACGCGATGATGACGACCAGCGGTGCGATCGGGGCCGTCCGGGCCCCGACGGCGTCGGGCAGCAGGACAACCGCGGCGAGATGAGCGGTCCACAGGACGACGGCGGCGGTGCCCCACAGGCGCAGTGTTCGGCGGGTGCTCATCGGGTGATGCCCAGATCGGCGTAGACCGCGTCGGCCAGCTCGGCCGCGCCGGCTTCGGCTGAGATGAATCCGGTGCCCTTGAAGTCCTTGATGCCGCTCTCGACGGCGGTCCGGAACTCGACGGCCGAGGCCCTCCACCCGTAGGTCTCGAGGATGTCCTCGATGACCTTCTGGTCGGCGGCGACGTACTCGTTGTCGACCTCGATCCTGGCGATCTCCCGACGGTGGGACTCGTCCTGCGCCAGGTAGTCCGAGCCCTTGAACCACGCCTCCGTCAGCGCCTTGGCCTGCTCGGGCCGCTTGGCGACGAAGTCTCCGTTGAGGGCGACCGAGCAGCAGAAGGGCTCCGCGTCATTGGAGGTCAGAAGCCTCGCCGTACCGTTCAGCACCGGCAGGAGCGGAGCCGGGTCCGAGCCCATAACGGCATCGACGTCGCCGTTCGTCAGACGTGTGCCCAGGGAGTCCTCGTCAATGGTCACCCAGGCGATGTCGCCGCTCTCGGGATCCACATCGAGTCCGGCGTCGGACAGGCCGATGGCGAAGTAGGCGAAGGCCGAGCTGGACAGGGAGGGCACGCCGATCCTCCTGCCCCTGAGGTCGGCCAGCCGAGTGATGGGCGAATCGTTGTTGACGACGAGCCTCAGGCAGCCGGAGTGGAGTCCGCCGGTGAGCCTGGCATTGATGCCGTTGTAGATGGGTTCGAGCCAGGAGAAGAAGATCCCGGGCGCTCCGATGTACTTGCCCGCACTGACCGCGTCCTTGGTGTCCTCGGTGCGCTGGGTTCGGGCCAGCGTCACCTTGAGCCCGGCGTCGTCGAAGTAGCCCTGATGGTAGGCGGCGTACAGCGGGGCCGCGCAGATGTCGCCGCCGATGACCAGCGGAAGCTCCTCCGCGGTGCCGCCGATGCCATGATCGGTTCGGCGGACGGTCAGCCACGCGCCTCCGGCGACGATCGCGGCTGCGGCGATACCACCGCCGATGAGCAGGCGACGACGCGATGTGCGAGCGGTGGGCGGAGGGGAGTCGTCCTCGGCTGCGAGGATCTCGGCGGCGTTCTCGACGGTCACGTCGATGTCGTCGGGGGGCGTGGCGTTCTCGGCGGTCTCGGGGACCCCGGGAGCTCCGGGGGAGGGGGTGCAGGGCGAGCCGGCGGATGGCGTGTCGGAAGAGGCGGAGGAGGGCATGGGTTCTCCTGGACGGGGCGGTGGATGCAGGGATGTCGTCCGGCGAAGAGCGATGGAGAGGCTGCCAGGCGCGTGGGCGGGAACGATCGAGACGGACCGGTTTCACGGGCTATGAGCTCGCACTGGTCATGATTCGCGACTCGGACCGGGCGGGGAGCTGAGCCCGTCCATGAGAGGCGCGCACCGGCAGAGGAAGAAGCGATTCGGTGCTCCTCGTTCCTCCGGGAGGCGCTGACTCCCATGGGCCCGGCGATCGCCCGCACCGTGCGGACGAGAGGTCAGAGCGCCTGACAGTGGCAACACATGCGAGGACCGCGCATGACGGCAGTCGTCCGAGCGCCGCGAGTGGTGCGAGTCGTCGAGACGGAGCGTGCCATGGCCCGGACGATACGCCCCCGGGTGCGCGTCGCACGAGTCGCCGGGACGTGGTGCGGGTCATGGCGCGGGCATCGTGCGGGCATCGTGCGGACCGCGGCACTTGCCGTGGCCCCGGGCCATGACGCGGCGACACGGACGGGGCCGACAATCCTCTCGATGCCCCGGCGCGGCTCTCGCTACACAGTTGTTACCAAGATGAGACCTTTGCGGCGACGGGCTCGGCAGCTGTCCGACCGGATCGTCAGGGAAAGGTATATCGTTGAAATGACGGGAGAAGGTTCGTGTGCGCAGTTGCAGCGGCGGGAGCGGCGCGGTCGGTCGGCTTCGGTCTCGGCCGGCTTTAATGCCGCCTGCGGTGACGATACGATTTCTTTCGCCGGTTACTGGTCGGTCACGGCACCCGTGCTCGGCGGGATCGGTCTCCCACCGCCGCAGCGGCCCCTGAGCTCTCGCGACACGACCCGTACCCATCGAGCCCATCGACGAGAGTCACTGCATGACACGCTCAGAGTGCTACGCCGCGTTGCGCCGCGGGGTCAGGTCCCCCGTGCGCGCCGCGCTCGTGCTTCCCGTGGTGGCGGGAGCAGTACTGACGACGAGCGCAGGTGCGGGAGGAGGTGCCGCGGTGGCCGAGCCCGGCGCGCGTGCCGGGGGCGTCCGCACGACCCTCGCGGTTGCCGGCAACGGGATCCTTCGCAGCGATGGTGCGAGCAGCACTGCGATCGGGCCCGGGGCCGGAGGGGATCCCTCCGCGGCTCCGGAACCCACGGCGGGCGCGTGCGAGGAGGACGGCGCGCGCGTGGTCATCGGGGACGGTGATGACGCCGAGCCCGTCTTCGACCCGGGGACCTCACTTCGCATCGCAGGCAGTGCCTGGTGCGTTGACGGCCGGCTCGCTCAGGGGGAGCGGACTCTTCACCTTCGTCTGGTCGCGGTGGGCGGCTACGCGTTCCGCGAGGAGGCCCTGCTCCCCGTCACGTTCAGCGATGGCGTCTTCGACGCCTCCATCCGGATCGATGATCTCCTGTCGGGACGCGAACCCGGCGCCTATTACGTGTCCGCCACCGTCGACTCGCGGTTCTACGTCGGCACCAACCAGTTCCGGATCGCCGAGCCCGCCGCGGCCCCGGTCGATGGCTCCGCGTCGGCGCCGGCCGACGAGCCCCCGGCGGAGGCGACCGGCGATGCCCCCGTGCCGCCGACCGACCCCTCTGCGCAACCGAGCGCTGAGCCTGTTCCGGAGCCTCCGCCCTCGACGGCGCCTGATCCCGTCGACGCCCCAGAACCCACCACACCCACCACGGCACCGCTGGCGGAGGCCGATTCGGAACCGACCGACGGACCCGTGCCGACACCGAGTCCGGGGCCGACCGATGCCCCTGCCACTCCTGCTCCGGATTCGACGGCGTCGACGGCGGCGTCCGAGCCCGCCACCCCCACCACCACGGCATCTCCTGCGGAGCCCGTTCCGGAGCCGACGCCGGAGGCCTCGGCGTCCGAGACCGGTTCGGGCGAGGAATCCCCGGGACCTCCCGACGGACCGGGCTCGGAGACGACGCCCGCCGCAAGCCCGATCGCGACGTCGCGTCCCGAGACGTCGCGTCCCGATGAGGGGAATCCGCGCGGGGGCCGGCTCCCATCGCCGGGTTCGGACGGAGCCGCGGACGATCCGGGGGAGCGGAGCGCTGCTCCCACCATGGCACCCCCATCCGAGCCTTCTGAGCCCGGGAGCGCCTCCGCATCGGACGCCGAGGCGGGTCGGGGACGACCATCCGAGAGGCCCACGGCCCCTGTCAAGGACGCCAGTGAGCTCGACGCCTCCAACGCCGGCTCCCTGTCGGGGACTCGTCGCGGCAATGTCGTGACGCTGATACTCCCGTCGGACAAAGCCGAGAAGGACGACTGGGTCGCGGTCTTCCTCTTCCCCGAGGAAACGACTCCGGGATGGACGCAGGTCGACGCCGACAACTCCGTGTCGATCGACGTCTCCGACCTCGCGGCCGGCACCTATCAACTCGCCGTCTGCGACAGGGAGTCCCGTCTGCTCGGGTGGGCGCAGCTCGAGATCACCACCGCGGCCGGCAGCACCTCCGAGCCGGCGAGGATGACGGTGGGGACGGCGACCGCGCACGGCTCGAGCGCACTGGGTCGGGACGACTGGATGCTCGTCTCCGCGGGCGGGCTCCTCCTCGTGGGTGCGGCATCCTTCCTGGTCCTCGCGCGCCCAGCACTGGCAGGCCGTAGGCGGTAGAAGCGCGCGGGGCGACACGAGCCAGTGAAGAGGACGCACGCAGAACTGCGACCGGTGCGCAGGGCCCTCCCGGCACGGGCCCTGAGGCACGTGGCGCCCCGCGCTCTCTCGGCCCTCCTGCGACGTGGTGCGGCGCTGGCGGTCTTCGCGCTGGTGGTGGTGTCCGCACTGGCCCCCGATACGGCGTGTCCGCCGGCGTCCGGCGCGGAGACCGGCGAGTCGACCACCGGTACGGCCTCGACCGTCAGTCCCTCGACAGTGGCGGTCGGCGGGACTCTGACGTATACGCTGTCCGGCTTCCCGCCCGGGGCCGCCATCCGGATCTCGGTCGACGATGGCGTGTTCGGCAACCAGGCCCGCGGCCAGGACGTCGTCGGAGTCGCCACAGTCAATGAGAACGGGGCCACCTCCGGGGCCGTCGAGTTGCCCGGTCATGTCGCCAAGGGCGTTCATTGGCTTCGATTCGAGGTCTCGGCCGGTCGGGACGTGCCGACCAATGAGGTGAGCACTCTGGACTACACGAACAAGAGCCCCTACTTCACCGTCGGAGACGTGACGATCATCGGCGGTTCCGGTGCGGCCACCGCGACGGCGCCCGCCCCCGCACCGACCTCCTCACCGATGATCGGGACCCCGGAGCCGGCGGAACCCGCGGGGTCTGAGGCGTCCGGCACCGCGGTGCCGGACGTCCCCGACGCCCCGGATGGCTCTCGTACGACGCAGGTCGACATCACGACCGGCGAGGAGGACGCGCAGGCCTCCGCCGTTGAGGTCGGGGCGAGGACCTTCCCGACCGTCGGCGCGTCCGCCCTCCTGCTCGTGAGCCTGCTGGTGCTGCTGGCCGTCATCGGCCTGATGAACAGTCGTCGGTTCGCGGCGGACAAGGCCACCTCCTCGCGGGCCGCCGGTTGAGGGACGCCGGTCGACCCGATCGCGGTCCCGCCCGATGCCCGGTCGCACCGGCATGGGCTTCGACGCGCGGAGACGGGCCCGGCATAGGATCGTGGACGGCGCCCGCTCGTCTCGCGGCGCGCCCCGACGAGCACCGGCTCAGTGCTCCCAGTGGAAGGAACACAGCACCATGCTGCGAACTCGCACCGCGGGCTCCCTGCGCGCCGCCGACATCGGCCAGGTCGTCACTCTCACCGGCTGGGTCGATCGCCGTCGCGATCATGGCGGCGTGGCCTTCGTCGACCTGCGCGACGCGTCCGGCATCGCCCAGGTGGTGATCCGCGAGGAGATCGCCCACGACCTGCGCGCCGAGTACGTCCTCAGGATCACCGGCGAGGTGGCGAAGCGCCCCGAGGGCAACGCGAACCCGAGTCTGCCCACCGGCGAGATCGAAGTGGTCGTCACCGATGTCGAGATCCTCAATCCCGCGGCTCCGCTGCCCTTCCAGATCTCCGATCACGCCGAGGACGTGGGCCGGGTCGGAGAGGAGGCGCGGCTGAAGCACCGCTACCTCGACCTGCGCCGCTCCTCCATGCAGCACGCCATGCGCCTGCGCGCCAAGGTCAACCAGGCCGCTCGTCGAGTGCTGGACTCCCACGGCTTCGTTGAGATCGAGACTCCCACCCTCACCCGCTCCACCCCCGAGGGGGCGCGCGACTTCCTCGTCCCCGCCCGCCTGGCGCCGGGCTCCTGGTACGCCCTGCCGCAGAGCCCGCAGCTGTTCAAGCAGTTGCTCATGGTCGCCGGCATGGAGCGCTACTACCAGATCGCCCGCTGCTACCGCGACGAGGACTTCCGGGCCGACCGCCAGCCGGAGTTCACCCAGCTCGACGTGGAGATGAGCTTCGTCGACCAGGAGGACGTCATCATGGTGGCCGAAGACGTTCTGAGGGAGATCTGGACCCTTATCGGCCACGACCTGCCCACGCCGATTCCGCGCATGACCTACGAGGAGGCGATGACGAGGTTCGGCTCCGACAAGCCGGACCTGCGCTTCGGCTGCGAGTTGGTCGAGCTCACCGACTACTTCAGGAGCACCACGTTCCGCGTCTTCCAGAACCCCTACGTGGGCGCCGTCGTCATGCCCGGTGGCGCCTCCCAGTCCCGTCGCACCTTCGACGCCTGGCAGGACTGGGCCAGGCAGCGCGGTGCCAGGGGTCTGGCCTACGTCACCGTCGCCGAGGACGGGACCCTTGGCGGGCCGGTCGCCAAGAACATCACCGATGCCGAGCGGGCCGGCCTGGCCCGGGCGGCCGGTGCCGAGCCCGGCGACTGCATCTTCTTCGCCGCGGGGATCGCGGATGCGTCCCGCGCCCTGCTGGGCGCGGCGCGTCTGGAGATCGCCAGGCGCTGCGGACTCATCGACAACGACGAGTGGTCCTTCGTGTGGGTCGTGGACGCGCCCCTGTTCAAGCCCTCGGCCGAGGCCCGGGCGGAGGGCGACGTCGCGCTGGGGGGATCCGCCTGGACGGCGGTGCACCACGCCTTCACCTCGCCCAAGCCCGAGTGCCTGGACACCTTCGACACGGATCCCGGCAGCGCACTGGCCTACGCCTACGACATCGTGTGCAACGGCAACGAGCTCGGCGGGGGCTCGATCCGCATCCACCGCCGTGATATCCAGGAGCGGGTTTTCAAGGTGATGGGCGTGGACGAGGCGGAGGCGCAGGAGAAATTCGGCTTCCTCCTGGACGCCTTCGCCTTCGGGGCCCCGCCGCACGGCGGCATCGCCTTCGGCTGGGATCGTATCGTCGCCCTGCTGACCGGGGCGGACTCGATTCGCGACGTCATCGCCTTCCCGAAGATCGGCGCGGGCTGGGACCCGCTCACCGACGCGCCCGCCCCGATCACCTCGGCTCAGCGCAGGGAGGCCGGCGTCGACGCCGCCCCGGAGTCCGCGGGGAGCTGATGCAGCGCCGTGCGTCCTCGGCGTTGAAGGCCCCGGAGCCCTCAGAGGGGCTCCGGGGCCTTCCCGGGCCTGCCGGGCGGAGAATCGGCGACGCTCCCGGACTCCTCCGCGCCCCGGGCCACGAGGAGACGATGCGCGAGGCGGGCCTCGCCCCTCAGGTCGTCCCCCTACGGGGTACGTGGCCGACGAAGCGGTTCAAGCGGCTCGCAGCCCTCCACGGCCACCACCGCGGCGAGGACGGCGCCGATCGGGCGCACGGCGGCCATGCCGATACCTGACGAGTGACGGAGCTCTCAGGCCGCGTGGGCGCAGGTGGGGCAGGAGCAGTCCTCGCATGTGCACGAGGAGCAGGAGTCGTCGCAGTGCTCGCAGGAGCAGACGTTGTGGTTGCAGGTGGGGCAGGTGCAGTCGGAGCACTCGCACATGGCGCAGGAGTCCGAGCAGTGCGGGCAGTCGCAGGTATCGCACTCGTCGTAGTGACCATTGTCCTCGTGGTGGAGGTGCCCGTTGTGAAGGTAGTCGACGTGGTCCTCGTGAATGATGGCCAGATGGCCGCAGTTCGGGCCGTGCGTGTGGTGGTGGGTCTCAGCGGGACGGTGCTCGAGTGTGGCGGGCATGTGAATCTCCTGATCCTGATGATGGCGCAGCGTCGTGCGGCTGCATTATTAATTCGTGAGAACCATAAGAGGGGGTAGGTCGGAATGCCAAACATGAAAACGTCTCTCATCTGCTTGCGGCGACGGAGTGAATCGTGCCGACTAATGCAGTCCTGGAATGCAAATCATTTTCATGAGATTGCGGGGCGCAGATTCGCTTCGGAATCGTTACGGAATCGCATGGGATCGCTATGGGATCGTGCGGCTCGGGTCCGGCGAGGGCCGCTCCGCCTGTCGGCTACCGCGTCGCGCGGATCTGGAGCACAATGAGGCTATGTCGCGATACATCGAGCTCCATCCCGTCAACCCGCAGGCCCGCCTCGTCGACAAGGTCGTCGCCGTGCTGCGCGACGGCGGACTGATAGCCTACCCCACTGATTCGGGCTACGCCCTCGCCTGCGCTCCCGGGAACAAGGAGGGGCTGGATCGCATCCGCGCCATCCGCCGGCTCGACAGCAAGCACAACTTCACCTTCGTGTGCGCGAGCTTCGCCCAGGTCGGTCCGGTGGCGATCGTCGGCAACAACGCCTTTCGTCTCATCAAGCGTCTGACTCCCGGACCGTGGACCTTCATCCTCAAGGGCACCAAGGACGTGCCCCGGATGACGCTCAATCCGAAGAAGCACACCCTGGGCGTGCGTATTCCGGACCACGCGATCACCCAGGCTCTCGTCGCCGGCTTCGACGCCCCCATCCTGTCGTCGACCTTCATCCGCCCCGGGAGGAACGAGCCGGAGAGCTCGGGGTGGGAGATCGAGGACGCCCTGGGCCACCTCGTGGACGTCGTCATCGAGGGCCCCGTCGGCTCCACCGAGCCCACCACCGTCGTCGATCTGACCGACGACGCTCCCGAGGTCATGCGTGAGGGATCGGGGGACATCGCTCTACTGTGAGTGCGGGGCCGGCTGGACCGTCGGCTCCGCAGGTCGCGCTCGTCTCCGTCTCGCATTGTCTCTTGCACGGGCTCGTGGTGCTCTTCGGGGCGCCACGGGCCCGTGCGCGTGAGCGCCTCCTCGATGGCGGTCGCGGTCGCCGCAGTCGCCGCGGGCCGTCAGGCCGGCTCGATCGCGGAGTACGAGCCGGTGTACTGGCTCCGAATCCGCTGCAGGAAACCCGGCGCCCACCAGTTCCAGCGCCCGAGCAGGCCCATGGTCGCGGGTACGAAGAGCATGCGCACCACCGTGGCGTCCAGCCCCACCGTGACCGCCAGGGCCAGGCCGATCTCCTTGACGATGAGCAGCTCGCCGGACACGAAGCCGAGGAACACGATCACCATGATGAGGGCCGCCGAGGTCACGATGCGTCCCGACCGCTGCAGCCCTCTCTCGACTGCGGTGTCGTTGTCGTCCCCGCTGTCCCAGTATTCCTTGATCCTGGCCAGGATGAAGACCTCGTAGTCCATCGCCAGGCCGAAGCCCACGCCGACCGCCGTCACGATGACGTACGCCTCGACGCCGCCGATCGGGGTGAAGCCGAGCAGTCCGCTGAGATGACCGTCCTGGAACACCCACACCAGCACGCCCAGCGAGGCCGCCAGTGAGACGGCATTGACCAGTAGCGCCTTGAGCGGCACGAGCACGGAGCCGGTCATGGAGAACAGGAGCACGAAGGTCGCCAGCACCAGCGCTCCGGTCACCCAGGGCAGTCCGTGGATGAGGATCTGCCGGAAGTCGAACTGGCTGGCGGCCTGGCCCGTGATCCAGGCGTCCGCAGGGGCGTCCAGGGCGCGGATCGAGGCGACGGCGCGCTCGGCGGTGGTCGAGGACGCCTCGCCCTCGAGGTCGAGATAGACCACCGTGTAGTCGCCCGCGGTCGCCGACCGCAGCACGTGCACGACGCCGCCTGCGGAGGCGACCTGATCATTGATGTAGGACGTGACCCGATCACCGGTCGCGGCGATGATGAGCGTTGCATCCTCTTCCGTGGCCGCCGGATAGTCCTCCTGCAGGGTCGTCAGGTACGTGCGCTGGTCGGATTGGGGCGGCAGGAGCTCGGTGGTGGAGGTCAGCATGTGCAGTCCGCGCAGGGGCGAGGCGAGAACCACCAGAAGTGCGATGCAGGCGACGAAGACGACCCAGGGCATCCGATGGACCTGATGGGCGATCCAGGCGAAGGCTCCGGAGTCGGAGGAGTCGCGGCCCGACGGCCGCCGGCGCGCGGCCGGCCTCAGGAGCCGCTGCAGCGCGGCGGGACGCAGAAGCCGTCGTCCTAGGAGCACCAGCAGCGCGGGGACCAGGGTCAGAGCCGCGGCGACGGCGATCAGGGCGACCGCCATGCCCGCCACCCCGATGGACCAGAGGATGCCGGTGCCCATGAGCACCAGGCCCATGAGAGCCGCAACCACCGTCAGTCCGGAGAACAGCACGGTGCGTCCCGCCGTTGTCAACGTCGTCGCCATGCACTGGGCGATGAGCGGGTCCCGCCGACCGGTGCGTCGTCGGCGCAGGCGCCCGTCGCCCGTGGACTCGATCTCATCCCGGCTGCGGGCGAGCTCCTCGCGATAGCGGGATGTCAGAAGCAGTCCGTAGTCGATGGACAGACCCAGACCGATGATCGAGATGATATTGACGACGAAGGACTGCAAGTCGGTGAAGAAGCTGAGCGCGTAGAGCACTCCCAGCGAGCCGGCGATCGATGCCAGGGCTCCGAGCAGGGGCATGCCGGCGACGAGGAAGCCTCCGAAGACCAGGACCATGACCAGCAGCGCCAGGGGCAGGGAGATGAGCTCTCCTTTGATCAGGTCCTCGGCGACCTGATCATTGACGGCCCGGGACATGAGCGCCTTGTCGGAGACGACCCCCGTGGCCCGGGGACTGATGGCGCGCAGCTCCTCGGGGACCGCGCTCAGCCGGTCCTCCACCCTACGCGTCAGGCTCGCGACCTCCTCCTGGTAGGCCTCGTCGTCGGCGGGGGCGACCTTGTCCCCGTTGGGGTTGACGGTCACGATCATGAGGAAGCCATCCAGGTCGGTGGACGCCAGGGCCTGCGCCGCGGGCTCGGAGAGCATGCCGGGGACGACGAAGGGGTCGAGCACATTCTGCTCGCCCACCAGGGCCCGCAGATCGGCATGCGCCTCGGCCAGCGCGGAGGCGATCCGCTGCTGCATCTCGGTATCGGAAATGTCGACACCGGTGACCAGCAGGCTCACGGTCTGCGAGTCGCCGGCCAGGGTGCGCAGGATCTGCTCGCCCTGGGCGCTCTGGGTGCCCGAGACCTCCGGGTCGCCGGCCTCGAGCCGATCGAAGAGGGCGGTGCCCCCCAGGCCGCCGAAGGAGACGACGAGGAGCGTGACGGCGAGCACCGCCCACGTACCGACGACGTACCAGGCGTTCTTGACGACGCGACGGGAGAGCCAGACGAGCATGCTTGCATTGTCGCAGACAGGCGCCCCTGGTCGTCGCAGGGGCGCTCCGCGGTCCGCGTCCCGATCGCCGGCGCCGCATCGTCGGGACCTGCGGGGCCCGTGGAGGGTCTAGGGTCTCGGGCATGGACCTGTTCGAGAGCGCCGGAACGGACGATACCGGTCTGCCGTCGGACGCCCATGCCCCGTTGGCCGTGCGCATGCGCCCGCGCGAGCTGGACGAGGTCGTCGGCCAGGATCATCTCCTCGCGCCGGGCTCCCCGTTGCGGCGCCTGGTGGAGTCCTCCGGCGGCGACGCGCGCGGCGCCGGCGTTTCCAGCGTCGTCCTGTGGGGGCCGCCGGGCACCGGCAAGACGACCCTGGCCTACCTCGTCGCCAGGGGGAGCGGGCGCCGGTTCGTCGAGCTGTCCGCGGTGAGCGCGGGTGTCAAGGACATCCGTCGGGTCGTGGCGGACGCGCGCCGCCGGCTCGTCGCCGGCGGTGAGGAGACCGTCCTCTTCGTCGATGAGGTCCACCGCTTCTCCCGCTCCCAGCAGGACGCCCTGCTGCCCGGCGTCGAGAACCGCTGGGTCGCGCTCGTCGCCGCCACCACCGAGAACCCGAGCTTCTCCGTGGTCTCGCCCCTCCTGTCCCGATCCCTGCTGCTCACCCTCCAGCCCCTGGATGCCGAGGCGATCCGAGCGCTGGTCGATCGCGCGATCGCGGATGAGCGCGGGCTGGGCGGTGCCGTCGCCGTCGATGACGAGGCCCGCGAGCAGATCGTGCGCATGGCGGGCTCGGATGCGCGCAAGTCCCTGACCATCCTCGAGGCTGCGGCCGGCGCGGCCCTGGCGGAGGGCGCTCCAGTGCCGGAGCGGGCGCGGGGCGGGTCGGATCCGGCCGACCCGGCCGATGGGGAGCGGGTCCGCCCGCTCGTCACGCTGGCGGATGTCGAGCGCGCCGCCGATATCGCCGCCGTGCGCTACGACCGGGCGGGGGATCAGCACTACGACGTCGTCAGCGCCTTCATCAAGTCCATGCGCGGCTCCGATCCGGACGCCACCCTCCACTACCTGGCGCGAATGGTCGCCGCCGGGGAGGACCCCCGCTACATCGCGCGGCGCATCACGATCCACGCGGCCGAGGACGTGGGCCTGGCCGACCCCGCCGTGCTCACCACCGCGGTCGCCGCCCAGCAGGCCGTCGCGCTCATCGGCATGCCCGAGGCCCAGCTGGTCCTCGCCCAGGCCGCCCTGGCGGTGGCCACGGCGCCGAAGTCCAACGCCGTCACGCTCGGCATCGGCCGGGCCCTGACGGATGTGCGTGCCGGCCGGGGCGGCCGGGTTCCACCGCACCTCCGCGATGCCCACTACGCGGGCGCCGAGCGCCTGGGGCACGGTCGGGAGTACCTGTACCCGCACGACTTCCCGCACGGCGTCGTCGCCCAGCACTACCTGCCCGACGACCTGGCCGGACAGCGCTACTACGAGCCGACCGGCAACGGCTTCGAGAGACAGCTGGCCTCCCGCCTGGAGGCCGTGCGCCGCATCCTGGACCGACGATGAGCGCGACGACCGTTCCGGGGAATCCCGCGGGGGGCTCGGGCGGCGCGCGCAGGACGGGCCTGGTCCTGCTCACGGGAGCGGGCGCCGGCTTCCTGTCCGGTCTGTTCGGCGTCGGTGGCGGACTGGTCATCGTCCCCGCGCTCATGACCGTGCTCGGCATGAGTCAGCGTCGGGCGGCGGCCACCTCCCTGGCCGCCATCGTGCTCACCGCCGCCGTCGGCTCGGTCTCCTACGGGGCGCGCGGCGAGGTCTCGCTCCTCGCGGCGGGACTCCTGGTCGTCGGCGCGCTCGTCGGCGCGCAGGCGGGAGTCCTGGCGCTGCGGCGCCTGCCCGAGTGGACGCTGCCCTGGATCTTCATCGGCTTCGCCGTCCTCGTCGTCGTCTCCATGCGATTGCGCGCGCCCGTTCGCGAGGCGGCGCTCGTGCTCGATGGACCGCGCGCCGCCGCCCTGATCGTGGTCGGGGTGGTCGCAGGCATCCTGTCCGGGCTCGTCGGCGTGGGCGGGGGCGCCGTCATCGTGCCCGGCCTCGAGCTTCTCGTCGGCGTGGGCGACCTCCTGGCCCGGGGCACCTCACTGCTCGTCATGATCCCGACCGCCGTCACCGGGACATGGGCCAATCTCAGGCACGGCGTCGTGGACCTGAGGCCCGGCCTGGTCGTCGGGCTCGGCGCCGTCCTCGCCGCCCCGGGCGGAGCCGCTGCGGCCGCTCGTATCAGTCCGGCGACCGGCACTCTCCTGTTCGACCTGTTCCTCCTGGGCGTCGTCGTCAGCACGCTGCGCAGGGAGCGCGCGCGTCGGCGCGCACGGGTTCGGGCGATCGGGCCCGGGCTCGAATGACACCGAACGGCTCCGGAGAACGCTGGACGGCGCTGGACGGCGCTGAACGAGGGCGAACGACGCTGGCTGAGGATCGGCTCACAACCGGGCTCCGTAAGGTGCGTGTGGGACTCGTCGAACGGTAAAGTGCCCGAGTTGTCGTTGCGCGCGGTGCTTCTGAGTGCCGACGAGTCTCGGGGTCTCCTCCAGCGCCGGGTGACGTGCGCGGCGGCAGTCCTGGGGTCTCAGCCCGCGCAGGCCGGCCCCGCGTCCCGGGCCTTTGCCAGTGACGTGCGATTGTCCATTCCGACAGGAAGAAGAACGAAGAACCATGAGCTCCTCCCGCTCCCGCCGTCAGGTGCGCCTGTCCCGCGCCCTCGGCATCCCGCTGACGCCCAAGGCCGTGCGCTACTTCGAGAAGCGCCCCTACGGCCCCGGCGAGCACGGCCGCGCCCGCCGTCGTGCCGAGTCCGACTACGCCGTCCGCTTGAAGGAGAAGCAGCGTCTGCGCGCCCAGTACGGCATTCGCGAGGCTCAGCTCCAGCGCGTCTTCAAGGAGGCCCGCCGTGAGAAGGGCCTGACCGGTGAGTCCCTGGTCGAGCTGCTCGAGATGCGCCTGGACGCCCTCGTTCTGCGCTCGGGCTTCGCCCGCACCATCGCCCAGGCCCGCCAGGTCGTCGTCCACCGCCACATCCTCGTCGACGGCAGGGTCGTGGACCGCCCCTCCTTCCGCGTCAAGCCCGGGCAGACCATTCAGGTCCGCCCGCGCTCCCAGGTGATGACCCCCTTCCAGATCGCCGCCGCCGGCACCCACCGGGATGTCCTGCCGCTCGTGCCGGACTACCTCAGGGTCGAGCTGGAGAAGCTCTCCGCCACGCTCGTGCGTCGGCCCAAGCGCGATGAGGTCCCGGTGACCTGCGACGTTCAGATGGTCGTCGAGTACTACTCGCGCTGAGAGCCGTGAGTTCGCGACGCGATGCCCCGGACCGCCCGCCGGTACGGGGCATCATCGCTCCCCGGGGTTATCCTCGCACCGGGGCCCCTCCCGCTCCGCCTCCACGTCATCGGGTGCGACCTCCGCACGACACATCACGCACGACACACTGAACACACTACGAGGAACTCCATGCGCACCTCCGAGATCCGTACTCGCTGGCTCGACTACTTCGCCGCGAACGGTCACGAGATCCGTCCTTCCGTGCCCCTGGTCTCCCCGGAGCCCTCGATCCTGTTCACGGTGGCGGGCATGGTCCCGTTCATCCCCTACATCCTGGGCACCGAACCGCCTCCGTGGCCCCGGGCCGCCTCGGTGCAGAAGTGCATCCGCACCAACGACATCGA
>ERZ772807.604-NODE-604-length-21675-cov-4.430527_pt1 | contig 21675 bp, 18 predicted proteins | sample MGYA00511472_ERZ772807 | MGnify/ENA primary metagenome ERZ772807 (study PRJEB29015, sample SAMEA2737947) | human oral metagenome | biome: human oral; feature: human-associated habitat; material: dental | place: China | collected 2039 ...
AAAAAAGCAGCTACACCGTTGCCGAGCGCATCGCCTTTTTGCAAGACATGGCAAAGCCCTATCCCAACGTGCGTGTAGCATCGTATGAATATCAATTTTTGGTGAACTACGCCCACGACGTTGGCGCGGCGTTTATCGTGCGCGGCATCCGCTCCGCCGGAGATTATGAATACGAACGCGCCATGCGCCACATCAATGCTGATTTGCAGCCCGCCATCAAAACCGTGTTTCTGATGCCGCCGCGCGAAATCGCCGAGATTTCGTCCACCATGGTGAAAGGGCTGGTGGGGCCCAAAGGCTGGCGCGACATTGTGAAACGCTATGTTCCGCCCAGCGTGTACCACAAAATCCTTGCCGATAACGCCGATAAATGATTTTCAGGCTGCCTTAATGTAAGCAACAAACAGCACAAGGCAGCCTGAAAATGTATCCCAGCAAGGCTATGATATAATTGCGCGTTTACATTATTTATTCCCCTTTCAGGCAGCCTGAAAGGGCATTCAAGGAAACGCCATGACTTTCGCCTATTTCAGCATTCTCCTATTCGCTTTCTTTAATCTATTCTGCGCCGCCGCTGCCAAAAAAGCCGCCAATATGCACGCCGCCGAAAACTACAACCCGCGCGAAATCCTCGCCCGCGCCACAGGCAAAGCCGCACGACTCAACGCCGCGCAACAAAACGGCTACGAAATGCTGCCGCTTTACGCCGCCGCCATCATCATCGCCCACGCCACAGGCGAAGCCGCGCAAGGCACAATCAACTTTTGGGCAACCCTGTTTCTGCTCTCCCGCGTTGTCTATATTTGGGCATACGCGCAAGACAAAGCCACCGCGCGTTCCGCCATTTGGGGCGCAGGCTTTGTTTGCGTGATTGCGCTGTTTATCGCCGCGTTCTAAGGCAGCCTGAAAACACATCAAACCCCATCAAACCCCATCCTATTCACATAAAACAAAGACCAAAACCATGACCCAACCCACCAACGACTACGGCGCAGCCAGTATCCAAGTATTAGAAGGGCTAGAAGCCGTGCGCAAACGCCCAGGTATGTACATCGGCGACACCCAAGACGGCTCAGGCCTGCACCACATGGTGTTTGAAGTGCTAGACAACGCCATCGACGAAGCCCTCGCAGGCTATTGCGACCGCATCACCGTTGCCATCAACGCCGACGAATCCATCACCATCGAAGACAACGGGCGCGGCATTCCCACAGGCATACACCCCAAAGAAGGCCGCTCCGCCGCCGAAGTGATTATGACCATTTTGCACGCAGGCGGAAAATTTGATAACAACAGCTACAAAGTATCAGGCGGCTTGCACGGCGTGGGCGTGAGCGTGGTCAATGCGCTGTCCGATTGGCTCAAACTCACCATTTGGCGCGAAGGCAAAGAGCATTTTGTAGAATTCAAGCGCGGCGAAACCGTAGCGCCGCTGAAAGCCATCGGCGCAGCGCAGCCTGAAAACCGCCACGGCACGCGCGTGCAATTTCTCGCCAGCGAAGACACCTTCGGCACAGTGGAATACAAATTTGAAACGCTTGCCAAGCGTATCCGCGAACTCTCGTTTTTGAACAACGGCGTGCGCATCGAGCTGTTTGACAAACGCGACGGCAAACACGAAGACTTCGCCGAATCAGGCGGCGTGCAAGGCTTTGTGCAATACATCACCGGCAGCAAAAAACCCTTGCACAGCAAGATTTTCTACGCGCTGGGCGAAAAAGACGGCATGACGGTGGAATGCGCGATGCAATGGAACGAAAGCTACCAAGAATCCGTGCAATGCTTCACCAACAACATTCCGCAGCGCGATGGCGGCACGCACCTAACCGCCTTGCGCCAAGCCATGACGCGCACCATCAACCAATACATCGCCGATAACGACATCGCCAAAAAAGCCAAAGTGGACACATCAGGCGATGATATGCGCGAAGGCTTAACCTGCGTGTTATCCGTGAAACTGCCCGACCCCAAATTCAGCTCGCAAACCAAAGACAAACTGGTTTCCAGCGAAATTTCGCCCGTGGTGAACGAAGTATTGGGAGAAGCGTTGAAAAATTTTTTGGAAGAAAACCCCAACGATGCCAAGATGATTTGCGGCAAGATTGTGGAAGCCGCCCGCGCCCGCGAAGCCGCCCGCAAAGCCCGCGAGCTCACACGCCGCAAAGGCGTGATGGACGGCTTGGGTTTGCCGGGCAAGCTCGCCGATTGCCAAGAAAAAGATCCCGCGCTGTCTGAATTGTATTTAGTGGAGGGCGATTCGGCAGGCGGTTCAGCCAAGCAAGGGCGCGACCGCAAATTCCAAGCCATTTTGCCGCTCAAAGGCAAGATTTTGAACGTGGAACGCGCCCGCTTCGAGCGCATGCTCGCCAGCCAAGAAGTCGCCACGCTGATTACTGCGCTGGGCACCAGCATCGGCAAAGAAGAATTTAACCTAGAAAAATTGCGCTACCACCGCATCATCATCATGACCGATGCGGACGTGGACGGCTCGCACATTCGTACGTTGTTATTGACCTTCTTCTATCGTCAAATGCCGGAACTGATTGAGCGCGGTTATGTGTATATTGCCCAGCCACCGTTGTATAAAGTGAAAAAAGGCAAACAAGAGCAATACATTAAAGACGATGAAGCCATGGCGGAATTTGAATTGGCGATTGCGTTGGAAAATGCGGCGCTTTATGTGAATGACAATGCACCGGGTATGCAAGGTGTGGCGTTACAAAATCTCGCTTCCGAATATCTTGCAGTACAAAAAATGACGACCCGCTTGAGTCGTTATTATCCGGAAAGCGTGTTGAAAGAATTGATTTATCAACCGGCGTTGACGACGGCGTTAATGCAACAGGAAAGTGCGGTCAATTCTTGGGCTGATTCTTTAGTTGCTTCTTTAAATGGAAAAGAAACTGACGGCAGACATTATAGCTATCGTTTGCAATTCAATGCTGAACGAAACTTGCATGAAGTGGTATTAACGGTAAGAACACACGGGATTGATACGGATTATTTCTTGAACTTCCAATTTGTGACCGGTAATGAATATGCCCGCTTAATTGCATTGGGTGAAAAATTGGTCGGCTTATTAGAAGAAAATGCTTATGTTATGCGTGGTGAGCGCAAAGTTGCAGTCGCTTCTTTTGAACAGGCGATTGAATGGTTGATGAAAGAATCTCGTCGTGGTTTGATGATTCAACGCTATAAAGGGTTAGGTGAAATGAACCCGGAACAGCTTTGGGAAACAACAATGGATCCGAATACTCGCCGTATGTTGAAAGTATCTATCAAAGATGCGGTGGCGGCAGATCAGTTATTCACAACCTTAATGGGGGATGAAGTAGAGCCTCGTCGCGAATTCATTGAAAGCAATGCGTTAAGAGCGAATTTGGATATTTAAAACAGCCTATTGCGTTTTATCCTGTTCACACAAGCATAGAAAAGCCGGCAATATCGCCGGCTTTTTTACATTATGAATGTTTCCATTAACCTTGCAATGACACGCGTTTCATATCTTTCATGTAACCACGTAATTCTTGACCGATTAATTCTACCGGGTGATTGCGGATTTCATCGTTCACATCGCGTAAGGTGATGTTGTCGATTTCCACGGTTGGTGTCGGTTCGCCAATATCGCCTTTGCGTAAAGTCGGCACCAATGCTTTTTGCATAATCGGGCCGGCAACGTTAGCAAATAAGTAGTTACCGTATTCTGCCGTGTCGGAAATCACTACATTCATTTCATATAAACGTTTACGCGCAATTGTGTTGGCGATTAATGGTAATTCGTGTAAGGACTCATAGTAAGCGGATTCTTCGTAAATACCGCTGGCTACCATGGTATCGAATGCCAATTCCACACCGGCTTTCACCATCGCAATCATTAACACGCCATGGTCGAAATATTCTTGCTCGCTGATTTTGCCCTCATATTTCGGTGCGTTTTCAAAAGCGGTTTTGCCGGTTTCTTCACGCCATTTTAAGAGGTTGGCATCACCGTTTGCCCAGTCTTCCATCATCACACGAGAGAATTCGCCGCTGATGATATCATCCATGTGTTTGGCAAATAAGAACGCCAATTCTTCTTTGATTTGTTCCGCTAACTCGAACGCACGCAATTTTGCGCTGTTGGACAAGCGATCCATCATCAACGTGATGCCGCCTTGTTTTAAGGCTTCGGTGATGGTTTCCCAACCGTATTGCACTAATTTGCCCGCATAAGCCGGATCTTTGCCGTCAGCCACTAATTTGTCGTAGCAAATGAGAGAACCTGCTTGCAACATACCGCAAAGGATGGTTTGTTCACCCATTAAGTCGGATTTGACTTCCGCCACGAAAGAGGATTCCAACACGCCTGCACGATGACCACCGGTTGCCGCTGCCCAAGCTTTGGCAATTTCTAAACCTTCGCCTTGTGGGTCATTTTCCGGGTGCACGGCGATCAAGGTCGGCACGCCAAAACCACGTTTGTATTCTTCACGAACTTCTGTACCCGGGCATTTCGGTGCTACCATTACGACGGTGATGTCAGGACGGATTTGCTCGCCCACTTCAACAATGTTTAAACCATGGGAATAGCCTAATGCCGCGCCTTTTTTCATCAACGGCATCACATCAGCAACCACTTTGGAGTGTTGTTTATCCGGGGTGAGGTTAATGACTAAATCGGCGGTTGGAATCAGTTCTTCATAAGTGCCCACTTTAAAACCATTTTCACTGGCACGTTGGAATGACGCACGTTTTTCTGCGATGGCTTCCGGGCGTAATGCGTAGCTGATGTCTAGACCAGAATCACGCATATTTAACCCTTGGTTTAACCCTTGTGCACCGCAACCGACGATCACGATTTTCTTGCCTTTCAAGAAATCCGCTTCAGTTGTGAACTCACTGCGATCCATAAAACGGCAGCGACCGAGTTGGTCTAATTGTTGGCGTAAGTTTAAGGTATTGAAATAATTAGCCATGATGTTTTCCTTTTGTGTGGGAGTGTTTGTTTAGGTTTGGGTGATTATAGGGTGTTTTGGTGTTGCGTAAAGTGATATTATTGGGATTTTATGTTGCGATTTTTGCAATTACATATGATGCTAGGGATTTCGCCCTAGGGCGACCTACTTTTTACTGCGCTACGCTTGCACTTCGTGTCGTTGGCAAAGCCAACGTTCAAAATCTAAGGATTTTGTCTTTGCTTGTGCAAAGTAAAAGTAGGCAAAAAGAAAGCACACCCCAGCTTTACCGCTGTTCTTCGCTTGGTTGTAATTTTTTTAACGGAAATTTTCGAACTCACCGCAAGCGGTTCAAACAGGCGAAAATTTCCTAAAAATTACAAGTCGCTCAGGCGGTTCAGATGGGGCCCTAAATTTGTCCGAGTATTATTAACGTTAAAGTGCGGTTAATTTTTTAAGTGTTTTTATTTGAAATAACGATTTTAAAATCAATCCTATTTTTAGAATGATGCTCAGAAAAATGGGGCCCCGTGTAAGACGCCATTATGGAAATGCAATTTTTAGCTAAATTTCGCTTTGTTTGAGCGAAGCGAGTTCGAAATTTAGCGTCAAGAAAAATTGCATTGAAATAAGGTCAAGCGGCTTATCCGGGGTGCCTTTTCTTTTGGTTCGTTTTCTTTGGGCAAGCAAAGAAAATGAACTCGTACTCAACGACGTTGAGTACGAAACCCAAATCAAACTTAAGCAAAATAAATATTATGAACTTTAACGATCTCAAAATCTTCATCACCCTCACCCAAACCCAAAACTTCGCCAAAACGGCGGCGTTGCACCATATGTCGCCGTCAACTTTGTCCCGCCAAGTGCAAAAAATCGAAGAAGAACTGGGACAGCAACTTTTGTGGCGAGATAACCGTCAGGTGTCGTTAACGCCGAATGGTGAGGTGTTTTTGGCGTTTGCACAGCAGCAGTGGCAGAATTGGATGCTGTTTCAACAGCAGTTGCATACCCAAGAGGAAGAGCTTAGCGGGGAGCTCAAGCTATATTGCTCGGTGACGGCGGCGTATAGCCATTTGCCAGGGATTTTGGAGAAATTCCGGGCGCATTATCCAAAAGTGGAAATTCAACTGACCACAGGCGATCCGGCGCAGGCGGTACATTTAGTGCAGACGCAGCAGGTGGATTTGGCGTTAGCGGGGAAACCGCCGGTATTGCCAAGTGCGGTGACATTTCATTATATCGATGATATTGCGTTGTCGATGATTGCGCCTCGTGTGGCATGTTCGGCAACACAATTATTGCAACAAGAACCGATTAATTGGCAACAGGTTCCTTTTATCTTGCCGTTAGACGGCATGGCACGGCAGCGGATCGAAGAATGGTTTAAACAAAAAGGCATTAAACACCCGAAAATCTATGGCACCGTGGCTGGGCATGAGGGCATTGTGTCCATGGTGGCACTGGGCTGTGGTTTGGCGTTATTGCCCGATGTGGTGATTAAAAATAGCCCGTTGAACAGCCAAATTTCTACCTTGCAGTTAGAGGAACCGATTACCCCTTTTGAACTCGGTGTTTGCGCCTTAAAGCCTGCCTTAGAACGCCCTTTAGTGCGTGCATTTTGGCAGTTATTAGCGTAAAGTGCGGTCATAATTTAAGGAGTTTTTATGCTAAAAGGCGTTGCGTTTTCATTATTTGCCTCTCTGCTGTTTGGCTACATGTATTATTTTTCTACGCTGTTGCTGCCTTTGAGTGGCACAGATATTTTCGGTTATCGCATTGTATTTACCTTGCCTTTTGTGGCGGCGGCTGTGTTTTTGTTTAAACAAAAAATGGCGTTGATTGCCCATTTAAAACGCATTCAAAGACAACCGCACTTTGCGTTGGCTTTTCTCTTTACCGGTGCATTGATGGGCTTTCAAATGTGGCTATTTTTGTGGGCACCTAATAATGGTAGCTCGTTGAGTGTTTCTTTCGGTTATTTATTGCTGCCTTTAGTGATGGTGGCGGCAGCGCGAATTATTTTTAAAGAACGGATTTCGCGCATTAAGTTTTTAGCCGTATTGATTGCTGCCGTGGGGGTCATTTCCAACATCGCTTTAAAAGGGGAAATTTCTTGGGAAGCATTGGTAATTTGCGTGGGATATACCTCTTATTTTGTGGTACGTCGAATGTGGAAAATCACCGATCTTGCGGCATTCTTCTTAGAAATGTTGACCCTTTTGCCATTTTGTATTTACTTCGCCTGGCAAGTGGATATTGCCCAAGTACAACAAAGCAATCCAAATATTTTGATTTTATTGCTACTGCTTGGCTTAATTAGCGGCACGGCACTTAATTCTTACATTCTTGCCAGCAATCATTTGCCGATGAATTTGCTGGGCTTACTTGGTTATGTAGAGCCTTGTCTGATGGTGGGAATTTCCTTATTAATTGGTGAAAAGATTGATGCGCAAAGTTATCCGCTGTTTATTTGCTTGATCCTTGCCATGCTTTTGATTATCACGGATGGCATTCTGCAAGCGAAAACGCGCCAATAGCTTTTTTATAACTGTTCAAATAATGGCGTAATATTTGGCATTACGCCTCGCCATAAATAAAATGAATGCGCTGCTTGCGCCAATAACATCCCGAAACCGTCACTTCGGTTTTGCACACCTAACGCACGACAGCGCGCCAAAAACGGCGTGTCTTTTTGTCGGTCATATTGCATATCATAAACCGCTTTTGCTGTTCGCAGAATCTCATCGTTAATCGCGACTGTGCCGCCGTGCAGACCTGAGGAGGTCGCATTGATAATCACATCAAAGGATTGCGCGGGAAGTTGACCAAGTTCTACGGCGCAAATGTTGCCATAAGGTGAAAATTTCTCTGCCAACAGTTGCGCTTTGGCTAACGTGCGGTTGGCTATCACAATGTTTTGCTGTGCATGTAAAAGCGGTAGCAACACGCCTTTCATGGCACCGCCTGCGCCTAAAATGAGTAGGGTTTGATTCGGCTTAAGCCAATTTAACCGTTGTAAATCCGTTACCAGTCCTGCGCCGTCAGTATTATCCGCATACAGCGTGCCATCGTCTAATTTTTTCAACGTATTGCAGGCCTCCGCCATCAGACAACGCTCACTGTGCGCATCTGCCAGCTTGAACGCCCGTTCTTTGAAAGGCGAGGTGATATTACATCCTGCTGCGCCTTGGGCAAAAAATGCCAATAATTGCCATTCAAAATCCTGTTCGTCGCCTAACATAGCATCGTATTGCACGTCTTGGGCGGTTTGTTTGGCAAAAATGCGATGAATTTGCGGCGATTTGCTTTGAGCAATCGGGTTGCCCCAAACGGCATATAACATGATTTATCCTTGACGAAAAACTTGGTTGGTGAAAATGTCGCGAATTTCGGATGGATTTACCGCACCGCCCACAGGCATATCTAGCACCGGAAAATCCGTGCCGAATTGTTGTGTCACTTCTTGTGCTGTGCGGCAAGGCGGCTGTCCGGTTAAATTCGCGCTGGTGGAGGTGAGAGCAAAGCCCGCCTGTTCGCATAATAGCTTAACGGCAGGGTGTTGGCTGATGCGCACCGCAATACTGTTAAAATCGCCGGTAAGAAATTTGGGTGTCGTCGTTCTGGCTGGGACGACCCATGTCGTTGGCCGATCATATTGCGTGGTTAAGCGTTGCCAATGCGGTTCCATCAAACGGCTTTCATCTATAAAAGGCAATAAAAAATCCAAGCTCGGCGCAATTAAAATTAGCCCTTTTGACATCGGGCGCTGTTTTAAAACAAGTAAATTTTCTACCGCACTTTGGCTGTTTGGATTACAACCTAAGCCGAAAACCGCTTCGGTAGGGTAGGCAACGACTTGCTGATTTTTTAAATGGTTAACAATCTCTTGTAAATTCATGAGGTTACTCGGTCGTAAAAATATGGCGGCAGGTTTTATTCACACATTGCCAAGTGCGTTGTTCGCCCTGTTGTTTTTTTAATAAGGCTAAATTGCCGTGGCATTGCGGGCAACCCACTAAATAAGGTTTACTTGGTACGGAAAACTTACAATGCGGAAAACGGTTGCAGGCGTAAAATAGCTTGCCGGCACGACCACGCCGCGCCACTAACTGCCCTTCTTGACATTCCGGGCAAGGTACGTGTTCTTCCGTTTCCTCTTCTGCTTCCTCATGCACCACAAAATGACAGTCGGGGTAGTTGCTACAACCGATAAACATGCCGAAATGCCCTTGTTTTAACGCCAATAAATGGCCGCATTGAGGGCAGGTTTGCTCCAATATTTTAAGGGTTTTTACTTCGTTGGAAGTCTGTAACGGTTTCAAATAATCACATTGCGGATAAGCAGAACAGCCGAGAAACAGCCCTTTTTTCCCGTGTTTTATTTGCAACGACGCACCGCACTGCGGGCAGTGTTCCTCATGTTTGGTAGGCTGAAATAAAGGTTGGTTCATGGCATGCCCTAAAAGTGCGGTGATTTTTCTCGACAAATATTAAAACGCTTCAAGCGCCATTCTACCGCAAGTTTTGCGCCTTTCGCCAGCCATGAAATGAAAAAGCAAAAGGTCGGCAAAGGCCACTGATTTCCTTTATACTAACGCCCAATATCAGGAGGGAATATGTTTGCATTGGATATTGATTTAAATTTGTTATTGGGCGTTTGCGTCGCATTGGGCGTGCTTTGCCTTATTTTGCTTTTTGTCAGCGCGCGCCGGAAACGGGATAGCTTGGAATTACAACAAGATTTAAATAAAAATATTGAAGATTTTAATCGCTTATTAGAAAAATTTGATGCCGTTACTGCCCGTAAAAATCAATTAGAACAAGAGGTGGTGAAAGCGCAAACCGCGGCGGATGGGCTACAAATTCGCTTAAACGAACGGGATGAAAAAGTACAGTATTTGCAAACAGAACTGAACGAAGAACAGGCGCGCCATTCCGCCATCGCAGAACAAATAACGACGCTGAAAGAACGTTTTGGTGTGGCGTCGGCACAAGCGGACAGCTTGCGCGGACAACTTGCGCAAAGCCAAGCGCAGATTGTCCGCAAAGAAGAATCGCTGGCAAATTTAACGGAAAAACATACCGCACTTTCGCAGGAACTGGCGGAATTGAAAACCACGTTAACGGAAAAAGAAAAGCATTTTGTCAAGCAGCAACAACATGTTGAACAAACCAAACAGCAGCTCAATACGGAATTTCAAAACCTCGCCAATCGTATTTTAGAAGAGAAAAGCCAGCGTTTTCAGCAAACGAATCAAGCCTCAATGGACAGCCTGTTAAAGCCTTTCCGTGAGCAAATTGAGAGTTTCCAAAAACGGGTGAATGAAATTCACTCGGAATCCCTTAAGGGCAACGCAGGCTTGGAAGCGGAAATTAAGAAAGTGTTGGAAATTGGTTTGAGTATGTCGCAACAAGCGAACAATCTAACATCCGCTCTGAAAGGGGAAAAGAAAACCCTTGGTAACTGGGGGGAAATGCAGTTGGAGCGGGCGCTGCAATCTGCCGGCTTGGTGGAAGATGAACATTACACCGCACAGGCGCATTTTAAAAACGAAGAAGGCAAGCGCAATTATCCTGACTTTATTCTTAACCTACCGGATGAGAAACATTTGATTATCGACAGCAAAATGTCGCTTAACGCCTATGAAAGTGCAGTCAGTGCTGAAGATGAAATAGCGCGGCAGGCGTTTCTGCGCGAGCATATTAAGGCGTTGCGTAATCACATTGACGACTTATCCCGCAAAGATTACAGCAACCTTATCGGCGTACGTAGCCCGAATTTCGTGTTGATGTTTATTGCCGTGGAACCGGCTTACATTGAAGCCTTAAAAATGGACCCGAGTTTGTTCGGTTATGGTTATGACAAAAACGTCATTATGGTGTCATACACCACGCTGATGCCGATTTTACGCACGGTAGCGAACCTGTGGCGGGTGGAGCGCGGTAATGCGGAAGCGCGTGAAATCAGCGAAAAAGCCGGCGACATTTACAACCAAATCTGCTTACTCGCAGAGCGTTTAGCGAAAGTAGGAAACAGTCTTTCCACCGTCAGTTCGCACTACAACAGTGCTGTTACTGCGTTAGTGGGGCAACAGGGGTTAATGGGCAAAGTGGAACGCTTTAAAGCCCTCTCTGCCAAAGCCAATAAAACCATGCCCGATATCGAACCGCTGCATCATGATTTTGAAACGGAACGGTTGTTGCTGAATAAAGAAAAAACAGAGAACGAACCTAAAGAAAGCCTAGAAAGCACATAGAAAAATGTACAAAAAAATGCCGCACTTTAATAAATTACATTAAAGTGCGGTTTATTTTAAGACCAAACCACGCATGGAACGTGATTTCGCCCTTTCGGGTATTCATGATTTCGTGCGTAGCGTGCATCTTGATGCACGACCAAACCACGCACGGAACGTTATTTACCCCTTTCGGACATTCATGATTTCGTGCGCTACGATTCTAAAAATCATTCCAAAAAATGACCGTACTTTATGCTAAACAAAAAGCCCCGAATGGCTATTCGGGGCTTTTTCTTCGGGAAAACATTACTGATGATAATGGGATAAGAACCGCGCAAATTTGCCTAAGGCTTCTTCAATTTGATAAACATACGGCAATGTTACAATGCGGAAGTGATCCGGTGAATGCCAGTTAAAACCACGACCATGCACCAACAAGACTTTTTCCTGTGCCAATAAATCAAACACCATTTTTTCATCGTCATACATATTGAATTTTTTGATATCGATTTTCGGGAACATATACAACGCCCCCATCGGCTTCGTACAACTAATTCCCGGGATTTGGTTGAGCAATTCATAGGCTTTATTGCGTTGTTCCAACAAACGGCCGCCCGGCAAAATGAATTCGTTAATGCTTTGATAGCCGCCAAGTGCGGTCTGAATCGCATGTTGCATTGGCACGTTGGCACACAAACGCATAGACGCCAACATATCCAAGCCTTCAATGTAACCTTTAGCGTGTTTTTTCGGCCCATTTAAAATCATCCAGCCTTGGCGGAAACCGGCTACACGATAAGCTTTTGATAAGCCGTTAAACGTGATCGTTAATAAATCAGGCGCTAATGCAGCGATATGGTGGTGTACCGCACCATCGTATAAAATTTTGTCGTAAATCTCGTCGGCAAAAATAATTAAATTATTCTGACGTGCCACCTCAACGATTTCTAACAGCAATTCTTTGCTGTAAACCGCCCCCGTCGGGTTGTTCGGGTTGATTACCACAATCGCTTTCGTGCGTGAGGTGACTTTGCTTTTAATGTCTTCTACATCCGGGAACCAATCTGCCTGTTCATCACACAAATAATGTACCGCTTTACCGCCCGCCAATGTCGCCGCAGCAGTCCATAATGGGTAATCCGGCATAGGAATTAACACTTCATCACCGTCATTCAACAGTGCCTGCATCGCCATCGTAATCAACTCTGACACGCCGTTTCCGATGTAAACATCATTTACCGTGACGCTACGAATATCTTTCGATTGATAATATTGCACAATCGCTTTGCGGGCAGAATAAAGCCCTTTGGAATCACAATAACCTTGGGCAGAAGGAAGATTGCGCAAGACATCAACGAGAATTTCATCCGGCGCTTCAAAACCAAAAGGCGCGGGGTTACCGATATTCAGTTTTAAAATTTTATGCCCTTCTTCTTCAAGGCGTAGTGCCTCTTTATGCACGGGTCCGCGAATATCGTAACAAACGTGCTCTAATTTATCTGATTTGGGAAAGCGTTCCATAGTTTTGACCTTGAGTAATTAAGAAATGAAATATTTTGTGAAAAATTCCCGTAAAGTGCGGTAGAATTGCGGTTCATTTTTAACTTATTTTCCCGTTAAAGACAATGCTTTTTCAAAATGGATAGTTTGCAATCAATTAAAACGCAATTAATCAGTCAAATTAATGTATTACAATTAAATCAACCTCATCACATTGCGGTCTGTTCAGCACAAGCCGAATGCGCGGTTGATTTATTAGGTTGGCTAAAAGCACAACCGCACTATCCGCAATTCTATTTTCAATTACAGCAAACAACACAATGCTTTGCTACGCTTGGCGCCATTCGTACATTTCAACACTTAGATGTGGCGCAAGATTTCGTGAATCAACACAATTTGCCTCTTTTCGGCGGTATCCAGTTTTACGGACAAACCACCTTTTTTCTGCCACAGTTAGTGTTAGAACAGCGCGATAATCAAATTAATGTCACGGTTTTTATTGACCAAAATGATCTTATCCACAGTAAAGACAACGCATTACAGGTTTTAAAAACATTTGAAAAAACGACCGCACTTTTACCGCTTCAAACTCGAGCGGATTTGATTGAGCAGCAAGTGAATCCGACGCAATGGGCAAATTGGGTAAAAAAGGCTCTTGCGCAAATTCATGAAAAAGCGGTCACCAAATTGGTGTTAGCCAATAAAAGCACCTTTGCCCTCAATCAACCGCTCAATGCCAAGGATTTTTTAGCGCAAAGTGAAATTTACAATAAAGGCTGCTACCACTTTCTTTTCGCGCAAGATGACAAAACCAGTTTCCTTGGTTCTTCGCCGGAACGTTTATATGCACGTCATGAGCGCCATTTAAAAACAGAAGCCCTCGCAGGCACCGCCCCCATGAGCGAGGATCATGAAGCCAATCGTAAACAAACCGATTGGTTACTTAACGACAAGAAAAACATTCATGAAAACCAATTAGTGGCGGATGGGATTTGTGCCAATTTAGCCCCTTTTACTCAACACATTGAGGTCGGCAAGCTCGGCATCAAACAGCTGCGTCAAGTACAACATTTACGCCGAGAAATCACCGCACTTTTAACCGATAACTGTACCGACTTAAACTGTTTGCAAGCCATTCATCCAACGGCCGCGGTTGCCGGTTTGCCCCAACAAAATGCGAAAACATTGTTACAGCAAATTGAACATTACGATCGCAGTTGGTATGCGGGTACATTAGGTTTTTTTAATCAACAACAAGCGGAGTTTTGTGTGGCGATTCGTTCAGCCTTTGTTGAAGCAGACAAAATTCATGTGTTTGCCGGCGCCGGTATTGTTGAGGGCTCAGTTCCCTTGCTAGAATGGCAAGAAATCGAGCGCAAAGCCGCGGGATTAATCTCATTATTAAAAATAACGAAATCTGAAAACGGAGAGCAAAAATGTCAGTAAGCGTCTTTAATCGTTGTTGGTCAAAAGTGATCTTGGAAACCCTTGTGCGTCAAGGCGTAACCCACTTTTGTATCGCGCCCGGTTCGCGTTCGACCCCACTGACATTGGAAGCCGTGCGTTTACAAAATGCCAATCGTGCCCTTTGCCATACGCATTTTGATGAACGCGGTTTAGGTTTCTTTGCCCTTGGCATCGCAAAATCCACCAAAAAACCCGTTGCCATTATCGTGACTTCTGGCACGGCTGCCGCCAATTTATATCCGGCAATCATTGAAGCCCGTCAAAGCCATGTCAATCTGATTGTACTGACTGCAGATCGTCCACCGGAATTGTTAGAGTGCGGTGCGAATCAGGCGATTTTGCAAGAAAATATGTTTGCCGATTATCCGCTTGCCAATTTGAATCTTCCGCGCCCAAGCCAAGATTATGCTGCAAGCTGGTTGATTTCAAAAATTGAGCACGCCTGTCATAAACAAGCGGAAGAAGCAGGCGTGATTCACATCAATGTGCCTTTCGCCGAGCCGTTATATGATGCCAATGCAGAAGAAATTGATGTTCATCCTTGGTTAGCGCCCGTTCAACGTTGGTTAAGCCAAAATAGAAGTTGGACATCCTACCCTGCGCCACATCAAGAAGTGTTAATTCACGAACACTGGGATCAGTGGCGTACCAAACGCGGAATTATTGTGGCGGGCAGAATGCCGGCAGAACAAGCCATGGGCATTGCTTCTTGGGCAAATACGATGGGCTGGGTGTTGCTGACCGATATTCAATCCGGCGTGGAAGCCAGTTTGCCTTATGCGGATATTTGGCTTGCGAATCAAACGGTAAAACAAAAAATGTTACAGGCAGATATTGTCATTCAGCTTGGCAACCGTTTTATTAGCAAACGCATTAACCAGTTTTTAGCTGAATTTAAAAACGAATATTGGATTGTGGATGAAAACCCACAAGCGGTGGATCCTTACCATCATTCCCACACCCGTTTTGTTGCCAAAATTCATCATTGGTTACGCGCCCATCCACCGTTAAGACAAAAACCGTGGTTACTGGAAGCCTTGGCGTTATCCAAATTCTGCGCCACCTTTATTGAGCAGCAAGTGGGTGGCAATTTAAACGAAGCTTCGTTAGCGCACCACATCGAACGTTTATTACCGAATAATGGCACCCTTTTCCTCGGCAACAGCTTATTTGTGCGTTTGGTCGATGCACTCACCAAATTACCGGAGGGCTATCCGATTCATACCAATCGCGGCGCAAGCGGCATTGACGGTTTACTTGCCACCGTTGCCGGCATTGGTATCGGTTCTAATCAACCTGTCGTCGCCTTAGTAGGCGATACCTCTGCGCTTTATGATTTAAACTCGTTGGCATTGTTCAAAAAACTTACTCAACCGACCATTTTGTTTATTATCAATAACAACGGCGGCGCAATTTTTGATATGTTGCCGGTGGATGCCGAAGTCAAAGACAAGTTCTATCGTATGCCGCACCACACCGAGTTTTCCCAAGTGGCGTCCATGTTCGATTTAAAATATGCCCGACCTTACACCTGGGCGGATTTAAGCTCCGTGCTGAAACAAGCCTATTCACGTCGTGAAGCCACTATCATCGAAATTAAAGTCGCGCCGAATGACGGCAGCACCATTTACAAACGCCTCATCGACCAAATCAGCTATGCGGTTGTCGGCGAATAAACGGAAAGATCAAAAGCAAACTATCTCATGTTAGTTTGCTTTTTTCATGTGATGAAACCTTACCTCGTTTTTTTACACGGCTTACTCGGCACTCAAGCCGACTGGCAAAAACTCACGGAAAATCTACCGCACTTTCATTGCGTTGCCTTGGATTTGCCTTTCCACGGCAGCGCGAAAAATCACCCTGTACGGGATTTTGATGACACCTGCGCCTACGTGGCACAACACATCCAAAGTGCGGTAGGAAATCACCCGTATTTTTTAGTGGGCTACTCCCTCGGTGGCAGAATCGCGCTTTATTACGCCCTTTGCAGTCAACAGGACAAATACAACCTGCAAGGGCTGATTATTGAAGGCGGCAATCTTGGATTGACGAATGAGGCAGACAAAAAAGTGCGGTGGGAAAATGATGTGTTTTGGGCGCAACGTTTTTACCATGAAACCGCGACTTCCGTACTGAATGATTGGTATCAACAACCGGTCTTCGCCCATTTAACGGAAGACCAACGCAAGGGATTGATTGAAAAACGCCAAGCCAACTGCGGCGATAATATTGCCCAAATGCTGTTAGCAACGTCTCTTGCTAAACAACCGGATTTACGCCTTTACCTCAAAAACAGTCCCTATCCGATCTATTATTTTTGTGGCGAACGAGATCATAAATTCAAACAAATGGCGTTAGAAAATCAGCTGAACCTGACACTGATTCCTCAAGCAGGGCATAATGCGCATCAAGAAAATCCAACGGCGTTTGCAGCCCAATTAAATGCGTTATTACAGGATAAATTCGTTGCTTTTTCGCCGCGCAATAGCTAAAATCTGCACTCCTTTGTCGTCGCTGAATTAGAGATCGGCGAACGATGTATCATTAACCACTTCATATTAGGAGTTATTATGTCTCTAAGTACTGAACAAAAAGCAAAAATCGTTGCTGAATTTGGTCGCGATGGTAAAGACACCGGTTCTTCCGAAGTTCAAATCGCTTTATTAACCGCACAAATCAACCACTTACAAGCACACTTTGCTGAACACAAAAAAGACCACCACGGTCGCCGTGGTTTATTACGCATGGTTTCCCGTCGTCGTAAACTTTTAGATTACTTAAAACGTACTAATCTTGAACTTTACAGCAGCTTAATCGCGCGTTTAGGTTTACGTCGCTAATCTACGTATTAAATAACTGAATAAGTGATGTCAAAAGCTGATTTCTCTTCGTGGGAAGTCAGCTTTTTTATTGTGCATGGTTTGTGTTGTTGATCGCCGTGCGGAGCATTTTCAGATTCAGAAAACTTCCGCTATAATGACCGCACTTTTTAACCTCAATAAAGGAATTTCTCATGCAAAACCCAAAAGATGATGTTTTATATGCACCGGTTGAGTGGGTGGATCACAGTGCGGGTTACACCGACATTCGTTATCACAAATCCACTGACGGTATTGCCAAAATCACCATTAATCGTCCTGAAGTACGCAACGCGTTTCGTCCGCAAACCGTGAAAGAAATGATCACCGCGTTTGCTGATGCCCGTTTTGATGAAAAAATCGGTGTCATCGTGTTGACCGGTGAAGGAGAAAAAGCCTTCTGTTCCGGTGGTGACCAAAAAGTACGCGGCGATTACGGTGGCTACAAAGACGACAGCGGTGTACATCATCTTAACGTCTTGGATTTTCAACGGGATATTCGTAGCTGCCCGAAACCGGTTGTGGCGATGGTGGCAGGTTACGCCATTGGCGGCGGTCATGTATTGCATATGTTATGTGATCTTACTATTTCTGCAGACAACGCGATTTATGGTCAAACCGGCCCGAAAGTGGGTTCCTTTGATGGCGGCTGGGGTGCAAGCTACATGGCGCGTATTGTCGGTCAGAAAAAAGCGCGTGAAATTTGGTTCTTATGCCGTCAATATAATGCCCAAGAAGCCTTAGAGATGGGCTTGGTGAACACGGTAGTACCTTATGCAGATTTAGAAAAAGAAACCGTGCGTTGGTGTCGCGAAATGCTCCGCAACAGCCCGATTGCTTTACGTTGCTTGAAAGCGGCACTCAATGCGGACTGCGATGGACAAGCCGGTCTTCAAGAACTTGCCGGTAATGCCACCATGTTGTTCTACATGACGGAAGAAGGACAAGAAGGTCGTAACGCATTTAATGAAAAACGTGCGCCTGATTTTAGTAAGTTCAAGCGTAATCCATAGTAAACGCGCTTTCTTAACATAGACTGTTAATTTATCTAAAAAAAACGACCGCACTTTAGGTGCGGTCTTCTTTTTTATTTCCTAAACTCACGTTTCTCTTTAAAAGTGCGGTGAGATTTTTCTTTAAATTTACGATCGCCTTTGAAGCCTTTGTCTTCAAAACGACCGCCACGGCGTTTTCCGCCAAAATTATCACCGCCACGCTCGCCTTTTGCTTCGCCGATAAAGGACATACGCATTTGTTTATTCAACACTCGCGTTTTCGCAAATTGTTGTAACAATTCTTTCGGCATACCTTGTGGCAATTCAATGGTGGAATAATCATCATACAACTTGATGTGACCGATGTAGCGACTATTAATATCGCCTTCATTCGCAATAGCACCAACAATATGGCGAACTTCCACACCATCTCCGCGGCCCACTTCAATACGATATAAATCCATTGGTTGTGGATTGCCATAGCCTTTACGTTCACCACGACGTTCTGCTGAACGAGGATTCTCACGACGGTCACTACGCTCACTACGATCACGACGTGCTTTTTTATCCACCACCGGATCTGGTGGAAGAATCAGTTTTTGCTTGCCTTGTAACAACATCATCATTGCGGCTGCAATATCTTCTTGAGATTGGTCGGCAGTAAACATATCTTCCAACAATTCACGATAAAGCTCTAAATCATGATGTTCCAACTGCGTGGTAATTTTATCTTTGAATTTTTTACGACGGCAGGCTTGTAAGACTTCATGATTCGGCAATTCCACCTCTTCAATATTTTTCTTGATAAGGTGTTCAACATTACGCAACAAACGACGCTCACGCGGTTCCACGAATAATAACGCACGACCAGAACGTCCTGCACGGCCGGTACGACCGATACGGTGTACATAAGATTCTGCGTCCAGCGGAATATCATAGTTCACCACAAGGCTAATACGTTCAATATCGATACCACGCGCCGCGACGTCTGTCGCCACTACGATGTCTAAGCTGCCACTACGCAAACGATCTAAGGTTTGTTCACGTAACTGTTGAGTCATATCACCATTCAATGCCGCCGCACGGAAACCGTGTTTTTCTAATAATTCCGTTACGTCTAACGTGCCGGTTTTGGTACGGGTGAAAATAATCGCCGCATCAAAATCTTCCACTTCCAAGAAACGCAACAAGGCATCATTTTTGCGGAAGCCATGAACATACCAACAACTTTGCGCAATATCCGGCGCACTTTGTTGGGTCGCTTTAATTTTGACTTCTTGCGGATCTTTCATAAAGCGTTTAGTAATTCGACGAATCGGCTCAGGCATAGTGGCAGAGAAAAGTGCGGTTTGGTGATGTTCCGGTAATTCTGCCATCACGGTTTCCACATCATCAATAAAGCCCATGCGCAACATTTCATCCGCTTCGTCTAACACGATCGCTTTAAGCTCAGCAAGGCTTAAGGTGCCACGACGTAGGTGATCCAAAATACGACCTGGTGTGCCCACCACAACTTGCGCCCCTTGTTTTAACGCACGTAATTGGATGTCATAACGTTGACCACCGTACAAAGTCACAATATTGATGCCTTTGGCATATTTCACGAATTGCTCACATGCATCTGCAACTTGAATAGCTAATTCACGGGTTGGCGCCATCACTAATAATTGCGGGTGTTTTTCGGTCGGATCGATTTGCGCCAAAATAGGCAAAGAGAAAGCCGCTGTTTTCCCACTACCGGTTTGTGCCATGCCCAGTACATCGCGGCCTTCTAATAAGTGCGGTATACAAATTTGTTGAATTGGCGAAGGTGTTTCAAAACCAAGATCGGAAACAGCATTAAGGATGAATTCAGGCAAGCCTAAATCCTTGAAAGTCATTTTAGTTTCAGTCATTAAAAATACTCGAATGTATAAAAGGAAAGCTCAATAGACGCTTTCAGGTTAATCACAATGTGTCGTTTTGCGTCTTACAACGCATCGCCGGTTGAACTATGCTCACCGTTATTCTGCTTGAGCCTGTTGTCCTAATTTCGATAGCTCAAACACCGCAAAACGATACTCCACAAAGTTATACACCTGATTTGCAACAGCCAGTTTGAATAAGGTCTCTGCCTCATCAACCTGTCCCATATTGAGTTTTTGTTTTGCTAGATAAAAGTAGGTTTCAGTCAGGATCTCTGCGTATTGCGTCGCGGTTTTTGTTGCAAACTGCTGCGCTTTAGCCTGTAGTTCCTGAACTGACAATTTGCCCAAATAATACTGGACAATGTAGGTACCCCAATAATCCTGAGAAAGCCCAACGGCACGTTGAGCCAGATTTTTTTGCGCCTCAGCCGGCTTGAATTTTAATTCATTCAAATACAGCCACAAGACGCGGTAAGGATCCGATTTATTACGTTGATAAAATGCCAAGAAATCCTGTTCGGCGAGGTTATACCGTTCCACATAATAGAAGTCTAATGCTCGATTAAGGAAGGTATATTCATAGTCAGGATCGAGGCTGAAAACCGTATTAAAGGCCTCTAATGCGCCGTCATAGTCTTCATCCAGTAATAAATAAAGCCCTAGATAGTTATACACTGCCGCCATTTTATTCTGTCATATTTTATGTACCTAATATAAATCGCCATTTTTGGTTGCAATGCAAGTGCTTGAGTAAAGTCATAACGCGCTAAAGCCCAAAGCCCCAAACTATCGTAAAGCACGCCCCGTTCAAAATGGAGAGAAGCACGTTCTTCATTACTCATTTTTCCAACGAGCAACACCTGACTAATTCGAACAATCATGACTTCCTGTTCAAAATGCTGGCTTGGATTTTGCTCGGCTAACACGACTTTATTTTTAGACACAAAGGTATTGCTCAAGCCGACACAGCCTGATAATACAAAGACTGAAAATAAAATAGTTAGGAAAATCGCGAAATTAGACAACCCATTACGTTGCGTCATTTCTTTATAAGCCTTAAAGCAGAGTATTGCTTGTTGAAAAACAAATGTTACGGCACATAATGTACCGTAACATTTTGAAAAAATTTAAATTATGCCTGCTCTACAATATCATTGGATACGTGTTGAGCAGTTTCTGCTTTCGGAGCAAGTTCTTTCATGGTTAAACGGATACGACCTTGACGATCGATTTCAACCACTTTAACCATCACTTCTTGTCCTACTTGTAGATAGTCGCTGACTTTTTCCACACGTTCTTCCGCAATTTGAGAAATGTGAACCAAGCCTTCTTTATTACCTACGATAGAAACGAATGCACCGAAATCGGCTAAACGAGTCACTTTACCTTTGTAAATGGCACCCGCTTCTACTTCAGCAGTGATGTCTTCGATACGTGCCATCACATCTTGTACGGCATTCTTATCCACTGCCGCGATTTTCACTGTACCGTCATCATCAATATCAATGGAAGTACCGGTTTCTTCGGTCAATGCACGAATCACTGCACCACCTTTACCGATCACATCTTTGATTTTCTTCGGATCAATTTTCATGGTGTAGATACGTGGTGCGAAATCAGAAATATCTGCACGTGGCGCCGGAATCGCTTGCTCCATCACACCAAGAATATGCATACGTGCGCTTTTCGCTTGGTTTAATGCAATTTGCATGATTTCAGCGGTGATACCTTCAATTTTGATATCCATTTGAAGTGCGGTGACACCTTCACGTGTA
>ERZ772807.606-NODE-606-length-21570-cov-6.721264_pt1 | contig 21570 bp, 21 predicted proteins | sample MGYA00511472_ERZ772807 | MGnify/ENA primary metagenome ERZ772807 (study PRJEB29015, sample SAMEA2737947) | human oral metagenome | biome: human oral; feature: human-associated habitat; material: dental | place: China | collected 2039 ...
GCGGCTTGATGGAGACCGACACTGCGGATCCCCCTTCTATATACTCGTGCTTTGGTTGAGAAAGCCTGGACGCGGGACCCGCCGTCGCGGGGGCCGGGCCCGAACCGGGCACGCGCAGCTCTCGCTGCGCCTGATAAAAGATTAGCACTCGCATGCGATGAGTGCCAGCTTTTCGCCGTAGGCGCAGCGCCCCGTGCGAGACTTGATTCGTGGACGCTTTTCCCTCCCCGCCCCGAGACGCCGATTCTCCCCTTTCCGACGCCGATTCTCTCCGAAACGCGAGAGCATCCCGCAATCTCGCCGTCGCCCGCTGGCTCCTCGGCGACGCAGGACGGGCCGTTCTCGCCGCGCTTCCCCCGTACCGTTCAGACGACGTCTTCGCCCTCACTGCACGGCTGAGGCGCGAGGGGCTGGACGCCGACCAAGCGGCGGCCGCGCTCACGCTGTCTCGCCTGCGAGCGCGGGCCGCGGCCAAGTTCGGCGAGCGCGCGGGCGCGATGTTCTTCACCGCAGACGGATACGAGCAGGCGACCAGGCTGAGCGTCGGAGCCTTGCACGCGGCGCGTTTCGTCGAGGCGGGAGCGAGGCGGGTCATCGACTTCGGCTGCGGCATCGGCGCCGACTCGCTCGCGTTCACGCTCGCGGGACTCGACGTTGCGGCGATCGAATCGGACCCCGTGGCGGCCCTGTATGCGGCCGCAAATGCGCCGAAGGCGAAAGTGACGTGCGCTAACGGCCTCGCGACCGAGCTCCCCGACGCCGACGCGATATGGCTCGACCCAGCCAGGAGGGCCGAGGACGGCCGCAGGATCGCCTCCCCCGAACGCTGGATTCCGCCGTTCTCGCGCGCCCTGAGCCTTGCGAGGGGTTTCCCGCTGGCGGGAATCAAAGTTGCGCCCGGGATCGCCTATCACGCCTTGCCGCCGAGGGCGTTCGTCGAGTGGATCAGCGAGCGCGGCCAACTGCTCGAAGCCGTCGTCTGGCTCGGAATGGGAACGGGGCGTGCGGCGACGATCGACGGCGAGCAGCTCGACTCCGGCGCGAAGACCGCCGACGAACCGGCGGTCTTCGTCGCCCCGCGCCCCCTCGGCCCCCTGCTGTTCGAGCCCGACCCCGCAATCGTCCGATCGGGCGGCATCGCGCGTCTGTGCGAGAAACACGGCCTCGCCCCGGTCTCAGAGGGCATCGCCTACCTCACGGGCGAGGCGGTCCCGCCGCATTGCGCGGCTTTCGAGGTCTTGGACGTCGTCGTTCCGGAGGCCAAGCGGATCAAGCGGTCCCTGGCCGCGCACGGGATCGGGCGGACGGAGGTCAAGAAACGCGGAACGGAGGTCGACGTCGCGGCGATGGCGAAGAAGCTCTCGGGCCGCGGCGGCGACGCCGGCGTCGTCCTCTTCTCCCCCGTCCTTGGCCGCCATCGGGCGATCGTCGCGCGGCGGACGGCCGTCACATTTTGATGCGGCCCAGGTCCATTCCCGTATCGACGGCAATGTCCAGGGAGGAAGGCTCGACGCCGTTTCTGACGAGCTCCCACCCGAGCGAGGCGATCATCGCCCCGTTGTCGGTGCAGTATCGGATGGGAGGGATCCTGACGGTCACGCCGGCTTTGGCGGCGCGCTCGGCGGCGAGTTCGCGCAGCCTCGAATTTGCGGAGAAACCGCCGCCGATCACGAGGGTGTCGCAATCGAAGACCTCGCAGGCCGTAAGGGCCTTGGCTGTCAGAACGTCGCAGACCGCTTCGGAGAAGCTAGCGGCGACGTCTTCCCTGTTCAGCTCCTCGCCTCGTTCGGCCAAGCCTTCGACGTAGCGGGCGACTGCGGTTTTCAAGCCCGAGAAGGAGAAATCGTAGGGGTGGCGCGCCTTGTCCTTGCCCTGCGAGAGCCCTCTCGGGAAGCGGATGGCGCAGCGGTCTCCCAGTCGCGCCAACCGGTCGATGTGCGGGCCGCCGGGGTACGGCAGGCCGAGCAGTCGCCCGACCTTGTCGAAGGCCTCGCCCGCGGCGTCGTCGAGCGTTCCGCCGAGTTCTTCGACGTCGGTCGCTATGTTGCCTGCCCGAAGGATCGACGAGTGCCCGCCGGAGACCACGAGGCCGATGAAATGCTCGGGGAACGGGCCGTCGACGAGCTCGTCGACGCACAGATGGCCGATGATGTGGTTGACGCCGTAGAGGGGCTTGCCCGCCGCGAGCGCCAGGGCCTTGGCGGCGGAAACGCCGACCGTCAGCGATCCGATCAGGCCCGGGCCCGCGGTGACGGCGATCGCGTCGACGTCGCCCAGCGCGACTCCCGCGCGTTCGAGCGCCTCGTCCAGTGTGGGAACGAAGGTTTGAAGGTGCGCGCGCGAGGCGATCTCGGGAATGATGCCGCCGTAACGCGCATATTCGTCCATCGACGTCGCGGTGACGTCGGCGAGGAGCTCCCCGTCGCGGACGACGGCGACTCCCGTCTCGTCACAAGAAGTCTCAATGCCCAGAACAGTAATGCTCACGTCCCAGAATTCTAGCCGACGGAACGGCGCGGGTTAATCCTTCGCGGCTCCGCGCTTGCGGCGGACGGCAAGAGGGGCGCCTAGCTAATGGGAGACTCGCTCTGACCGTCCGAAGCGTCGGCTTCGCCGGTCCCGGCTTCGACGCCGCCGGATTCAGAGCGCCCTGCTTCGCTGTCGCCCAATCGGCCTTCTCCTGCGTCACGGCCGTATGCCCTGAGCCGCTGACGGGCCTGGGAGACGAGTTGCTCCGTCGTCGCCGAGTCTCCGAAGTTCGAACGGGCCAGATCTTCGTACTTTTGAACGGCTTCGCAATGCGCCTGGCGAACGACGTCGAGGATGAGCTGCGAAAGCGCCTCCGGCGTCAGAGAAAAGGCTTTGGCCGTCACTTTCACGTCGAGCGGCACGCCTCCCCCGTCGACTTCGACGCTCACTTCGCCGCCCTCGCTGCGCACAAACGCCTTCAAATCCTGCGCCTGCGCCGCGAAGACCTCGGCTCGCTGCACGTTTCTCTGCGCCTCGGCGAGCTGCTCGTCCAACCGCGCTTGAATGCCTTCTAAGCTGCTGGAAAACTCGGGAAGTTCCATAACACATTCCTTTCTGACGGAAAGCGCGGCCGACGGCCGCTCACGTGAAGGGGACGACGCCGCAGCACCGTTTCCGCATCGTCGATCGCATGTGGCTGGGCGAACGAACCGTCCAAGGCGCGAAGCGAAACGAAGCGGCATGCGACGCCCTCATGCAGCATCCTAGTGCCTGAAAGCCAGGCGGTCCTCACTGCGGCCGCACCCGCGGGCCCGATCGTCGGCTCCGGCTTGGCAGCCCCGCCCATGCCGCCCCCGCCGCCACGGTTTGGACCCGAGCTTCCGCCCCGTCCGACACGGCGACGAACCTCAAACGGCCCCGGCGATCTTGACGCGAACATCCCCCTCCCGACGCCGGCCTGAACGTCCCCCTCCCGGCGTCGGCTCGGCGGACAAATCGGAGACATCGGCCCAGCCGCGTTTTCCCCCGGAACGACGCGCTTATCCCCAAAAGATGGCTACGTTGGAGTCCCCTCCCCCGAATTTCGGCTCTCATTTGCCCGCCAGATTGGGTACTGTGTAAACAAGTTCCTACCGACGAACCCACGCCGTTTATGAAACCCGGGCCACCATCCCTCACACGTCCCGCATCGCATCGGCGTCACAGCAAATCGAAACGAAGAACCGGCGACAAAGGAACGGAGAACGAATGTGAACGTGCCTTTCCTTCACATCTTCATCCTGCATGACTCCCAAGGATCGCATCCGCTGATCGACCTGCGGTCAGACTGGCGCGATTCCGCATCCGGTCGCCACGCGAGGCGGACGCTGCCCCGGCAGTGCGCCGCAGTCACGTTTACGAAGCCCCACAATTCGCACCACTGAAAGGAACCCATCATGACCAGCGACGACAACTCGCCGGCCCGACGTCGCAGACGAGGGCAGACGACTTCCTCCATGCAGCCTCGCTTCCCTTCAAACAGGGAAAACCACGACGCTTCGAAGTCTGGAGACCGCGTCTCCGAATCTGAAGTCCGCGTCCCGTCCCCCTCGGAAGGCCCCGGTCCCTCCGAGGCAGAGGTCTTCAAAGCCTTTGCGAGCTGGAAGCTGCGCGAAAACCCAGACGCGTGGGTGGGCACGGTGGACGACTGGAACATCAACCCCTACGAAGACGCGTTCGTCATCTCCCCGAGCGGGCGTCGCAGGTCGAACCGGCTTCACCTCATCAAGGGCGAGAAGGGCATTGGATTCGCCCCGTCCATGATGAGCGTGGAAACCGCCTACCGCGAGCTCGTCTCCGGGACGGATTCGCACCGGCACTGCGAGAGCTGACCGAGCGCTTCTTGACTTCGAGCGCGCTTGAACTCGTAAGCTCCCTTCCATGGAAAGGATGCGCATAGGCCAAGTCGCTCAAGAAACGGGACTTTCGGCGTCGACCCTCAGGTACTACGAACGCGAGGGCCTCGTTTCGGTTGCGCGCGACGGGGCCGGAAGGCGCCTTTATGACGCCCAGGACGTCTCCTGGATACGGTTCCTCCAGCGTCTTCGTGCCGCGAGCATGCCGATAGGGCTTATGCGCCGGTATGCGCAGCTGCGCAAAGCGGGGCCCTCGACGCTCCGTGAACGTCTGGAGCTTCTTTGCGATTACGAAGCCGACGTCCGTTCGCGCATAGCCGAGCTTTCCACGCACGCGGACGCCTTGGACGCCAAAATCGCGCTTTATCGACAATGGATCGACGACGCCGAAGGCTCCGGGCAGACGCATATCCCCGATATCCATGGAAAGGAAAACGATGGACGAGAAGACCGACAAGAACAAGAACCTGACCGCAGGCGATGAGCGCTTCGCCGCAGGCATGAGAATGCTCAACCGTGTCGACGGCGACGCCGGCGCGCGCGTGCTCGACTCACTGCGCGACGTCTGCCCCGAACTCGGGTACCACATCGTCGCCTGGGGATTCGGCGACATCTACTCGCGCGAGGGGCTTCGCCCGAGAGACCGGCAGCTCGTCACGCTCGGCATGCTCACGGCCCTTGGGGGCTGCGAGCCGCAGCTCGAGGTGCACGTCGGCGCCGCACTCAACGTGGGCCTTTCGCCGAAGGAAATCGTCGAAGCCATCCTTCACGCATCCGCCTACTGCGGATTTCCCCGGTCTCTGAACGCCATGTTTGCGGCCAAACGCGTCTTTTCGGAGCGAGGGCTCCTGCCGCTTGCCGACTGATTTGCACCTCGTCGTCGCCCGTTCTCCGCTCTGGGCATAGCTTCTGAACCAGTCTCTGACAAACAGCGGCGACTTCATTAGTGTAATGAATAAAGTCTTTCGACCAGACTCGAAAAGGCTTTCTATACATCTCGCACATGCCGTCCGCCCAAAAAGGAGGCGACATGTCGCGCCAAAGGAGACACACCAAAGGAGACAGAAGATGACCGACTATGTCGCCCTCGTCGTTTTCCCAGAGAGATCTACGGCGTATGAGGCCTTCAACAAGATAAGCCGCACGGCGCAAACGGGGGCCTTGTCGATTTCGGCGGGCGCCGTCGTCGAGAGGAATGCCAACGGAACGGTCGAAGTCGCCGAGCACATCGACGGCTTCAAGGGTTCCGGCGCCGCCGGGGGCGGGTTGCTCGGCATGGTCGTCGGAGTGCTCGGAGGACCGTTGGGCATGCTTTTCGGGCTCGGAGTGGGCGCGCTGGCGGGTTCTCTGGTCGACGCCGACAGGATCGACGTCGGAACCGAGGCGATCGCCGAATTCGGCCGGACTATCGCTCCGGGCTCCAATGCCATTCTGCTCGAAACGAGCGAGGGCACGACGGACGCGCTGGATCGGGTAGTCCGCGATCTGGGCGGAACGATCATCCGCCGCGAATCGTCCGAGGTGCTCGACGAGCTCGTCGCTCAGCAGGCCGCGGCCGAAGCTGCGGCGAAAGCGGCTCGCGAAAAAATACGCGACGAAAAGAAGGCCGCCCGCGAGGAGCAGCGCGAGGAGCGAATCGCCAAGCTCAAGTCGCGCTTCCAGCGCGACTGAGCGCGAGCTGGCGGCGCGCAACGCCGACCTCTCGTAGCGCAGTGCAAAATGAAAAAGGGCGGGGCTCTCTTAGGGCCCCGCCCTTTTTCACCGCGGCCGGAAGAATCAGGCCGCTTGCGCGTCTACCTCTGGCGGGCCTTGTGCCCGTAGGACTTGATGAGGTCGCGATTGAGCAAGGAAATCAGCTCTAGGGGGATCTCCTTGGGGCACACGCTGGCGCATGCTCCGACGTTCGTGCAGCCGCCGAATCCCTCGTCGTCCTGCTGGGCCAGCATGTTGACCACCCTGTCGCGGCGCTCGGGCTGTCCTTGCGGGAGGAGGCCCAAGTGAACGACCTTCGCCGAGGTGAAGAGCATGGCCGAGCCGTTGGGGCAGGCCGCCACGCAGGCGCCGCAACCGATGCAGGCGGCGGCCTCGAAGGAGCGGTCGGCGTTGCCCTTCGGGACGAGCTGCGAATGCGCCTCGGGGGCGGCTCCGGTGTTGACCGAGATGTAGCCTCCGGCCTGGACGATGCGATCGAAGGCCGAGCGGTCCACGACAAGGTCCTTGATGACGGGGAAGCCCTTCGAACGCCACGGCTCGAGGGTGATCGTGTCGCCGTCCTTAAACGTGCGCATGTGCAGCTGGCACGTCGTGGTCCGCTTGGGCCCGTGCGGGTCGCCGTTGATGACGATGCCGCACTGGCCGCAGATTCCCTCGCGGCAGTCCGAGTCGAAGGCGAGAGGCTCCTTGCCTTCGTCGAAGAGCTCCTCGTTGAGGACGTCAAGCATCTCGAGGAACGAGGCGTGCTCGTCCACGTTGTCAAGCGTGTGCGTCTCGAAGTGGCCCGAATCGGACGGGCCGTTCTGACGCCAGTACTCCAGGTTGATTCTCACTTGTAACTCCGCTGCTTCATGTGGACGAATTCGTAGTCGAGGTCTTCCTTGTGGAGGATCGGCGGGTTGCCGTCGCCGGCGAACTCCCAAGCAGCGACATAGGCGTACTTGTCGTCGTGGCGAAGGGCCTCTCCTTCCGGAGTCTGCGATTCGACCCGGAAATGGCCTCCACAAGATTCCTCGCGGTGGAGAGCGTCGATGCACATGAGCTCGCCGAGCTCGAGGAAATCGGCGACTCGTCCTGCCTTCTCCAGAGAGACGTTCAGCTCCTCGGGCGTGCCGGGAACCTTGACGTTCTTCCAGAAGTCTTCACGCAGGGCTCGAATTTCGTGAATGGCTTGGCGCAACCCGTCGGCTTCGCGAGCCATTCCGCACCTCTCCCACATGATCGATCCTAGCTTCTTGTGGTAGTAATCGACCGAATGCTCGCCGCTGAGCCCCATGAGCGTGGCGATGCGAAGCCTGACTGACTCGCACGCCTCGACCACGGCGGGATCGTCGGGAGCAAGCGGCTCAAAGGGGCCAGAAGCTAGGTAGTCGTTCATCGTGTCGGGAAGAACGAAGTAGCCGTCCGCCAGGCCCTGCATGAGTGCGGAAGCGCCCAAGCGGTTGGCGCCGTGGTCGGAGAAGTTGGCTTCGCCCGCCACGTATAGGCCGTGCACCGAAGACTCCAGATCGTAGTCGACCCACAGTCCGCCCATCGTGTAGTGGACGGCCGGGTAGATGCGCATGGGCACCTCGTACGGGTCGTCGTCGGTGATCTGCTTGTACATGTCGAAAAGGTTGCCGTACTTGGCGGAGACCGCGGCCTTCCCCATGCGGTCGATCGCATCGGAGAAGTCGAGGTACACGCCCCTGGCTACTCCGTCGATCTTCGGGCCCACCCCGCGGCCCTCGTCGCACATGTTCTTCGCCTGCCGAGAGGCGATGTCGCGGGGAACGAGGTTGCCGAAGGAAGGGTAGATGCGTTCGAGGTAATAGTCTCGGTCCTCTTCGGGGATCTGCCGAGGGTCCTTTTCGCAGTCCTCGGCCCGCTTGGGCACCCAGATGCGCCCGTCGTTTCGCAAGGACTCGGACATGAGCGTGAGCTTGGACTGGTAGTCCCCGTGCTGCGGAATGCAGGTCGGATGGATCTGCGTGTAGCACGGGTTGGCGAAGTAGGCGCCCTTGCGGTAGGCGCGCCAGATAGCCGACCCGTTGCATCCCATCGCGTTCGTGGAGAGGAAGAAGACGTTTCCGTATCCGCCGGTGGCGAGGACGACGGCGTCGGCGACGTGCGGCTCAATCTCGCCGGTGACCATGTCGCGGGCGACGATGCCCCGCGCACGGCCGTCCTTGACGATGAGCTCCATCATTTCGTGGCGGGAGAAGCTCTCGACCGTTCCCGCGGCCACCTGCCGTTGGAGGGCCTGATAGGCGCCGATGAGGAGCTGCTGGCCCGTCTGGCCTCGGGCGTAGAAGGTTCGCGAGACCTGGACGCCGCCGAAGGAGCGGTTGTCGAGATATCCGCCGTATTCGCGGGCGAAGGGGACTCCCTGGGCAACGCACTGGTCGATGATGTTGTTGGCGACCTCCGCCAGGCGGTAGACGTTCGCTTCGCGCGCCCGGAAGTCTCCGCCCTTGATCGTGTCGTAGAAGAGACGGTAGACCGAGTCGTTGTCGTTCTTGTAGTTCTTCGCCGCGTTGATTCCGCCCTGAGCAGCGATCGAGTGCGCGCGGCGAGCTGAATCCTGGTAGAAGAAGGCCTTGACGTTGTAGCCCATTTCGCCGAGCGACGCCGCAGCGGCTCCTCCGGCGAGCCCGGTTCCGACCACGATGATCGAAAGCTTGCGGCGGTTGGCCGGATTGACGAGCTTGGCGTCGAATTTGCGCTTCTCCCACTTGCCTTCGAGCGGGCCGGCGGGTGCCTTGGTGTCGGCGATCGCCGACCCTTCGGTGTAAAGAATCTGAGTCATGTCTGTCCCTGCTGGATGAGTGCGAGCACGGTGGCGCAGGTCGGTGCCCGTCGGATCTTGCGTGTGAAGAGTCTCAGCCATGTTCGCCCCTCACTCGATGAATCCGAAGGCTATGGCGAAAGGCGGAGCGAGGAAGCCGATGAACAAAGCCAGGCCGCACAGGGCGGAAAGCCCTTTGAGGAACGCCTCAGCCCCTCGCCGCCCCGCTCCCAGGGTCGTCAGCGCCGAGTAGAGGCCATGCCACACGTGGAAGCTGACGAAAGTGACCGCGACGGTGTAGATGACGAGCGCACACACGGAGGCCCAGCTGTCCAAGTTGAAGGAGGCGACCATGCGCTCATACGGCGAGAGCCGATGGTAGTCGCCCCCGATCTGAATCTTCAACGCCGTGAAATGGAGGATGTGGAAGACGATGAACAGGAGGATCGTCACTCCGCCGACCTTCATCGTCTTCGACGGCCACGATTCCTTCTTCTTCGTCCCCGACTTCACCTTGTACCGGGTTCCGCGCGCTCTGTAGTTGCGAACGACGAGGTGGGCGGCGGCGCCCACGTGGCCGAGCAGAACGAGAATGAGGCAGATGCGGAAGATCCAGATGAACCAGCCGTGCGGGAGGATCGGGTAGAGCATGTCGTGCTTGAGCCACTCGGCGTAGTGGTTGTAAGCCTCGGGCCCGAAGAACATCTTGAGGTTTCCATACATGTGGAACAGGACGAAGATGACGAAGATCAGCCCGGTGAACGCCATGACGACTTTGAGTCCCACGGACGTCATCATGCCGCGCTTCTGTTTCAGTGAGTTATCCACACTTCGACTTTACCCAGTCAGGTCGAGAATACCGACGTCAGAATAAATAAAGGAACACATTGTTGTGTAATTAATCGGCGACTTTTCGGCAAAACTGCGAAGCATATGCGCCTTACGTCCCAGGATTCGAGGCAGGCGTCTCGATCCTCTCGGGCGGCGTCCCTCCGGCCGGTCCTCAGGAGGCCTCGCCCATGCTCAGGCGCATGACGAGGGCGTCGTCGTCGCTGTAATACCCTTTGCGCAGGCCGACGGCGGCGAACCCTCTGCCGGAATATAGCTTTTGGGCGATTGGGTCGCGCGAGCGAACCTCGAGGAAGACGTCCTCGGCTCCCCCGTTCCGCGCGCGTGCGAGCAGTTCGTCCAAGAGGGCGCCGCCGAGGCCGCGGCCGCGTTCCTTCCGGGCGACGGCGACGGTGAGCACTTCGGCCTCAGGTCCGAGGCCGACTCCTCCGGCCGCGACGATCTCGGGAACGGCCGCGATCCCTCCCTCGCGAACGATCGCAATGTAGACGCTGCGGCGGCTTGCGAGCTCCTGGACCCATTGCTCGAAGGGCCAGGCGTCGCGTCCGAAGGCCCGCACGTCGAAATCCGCCAAAGCGCGGGCCCAGCCGGGCGCGGGCGAGGCGAAGGAAAGGCCGGGAGGCAGGCTCATGCTCCGTGGACGTCGGGGCGGCGCAGGTACTGCGGTTCGGTGTCGAGGCGGACGTCCTCGCCGGCCTCCTTGCGCGCGAGGAGCGCAAGGGCGCGCCGAGCAAGGTGCTCGGGGCGGCATTCCACGGCCACGGCGCCGTCGAGCTCGGGGCAAAGGTCTGGATTGGGTGTGACGATCGCCGTCTCGGGCCCGGCGTGCAGGTCCGCGCGGGCCGCGATTTCGGGGCCGGAGACGACGGCGACGTCGTCGGAGCCGAGCGGGTGGGCCCGAAGGACGAAAAACTCGCGCCTCCTGGCGTCGATGACGGCGAGAATGTCGTCCAGCCCTCGCATCGCGCCGCCGAGCGCCAGCGCCTCCAGAGAAGAGACGCCGTAGAGCGGGACGCCCCAGGCGCGCGAGAGGGCGCGGGCAGTCACGAGCCCGGCGCGCAGCCCGGTGAAGGCGGCCGGGCCGGTTCCCGCGACGATCATGTCCGGGCGGCGCCCTCCGGTCGCCCTCTCGACCATCGGGGCCAGGCTCTCCGCGTGGCGGCGCGCGTCCGCGGAGCGCTCGCACGCGATCTCCTCAAGCGTCGTCTCTGCCTCGACTACGCCGACGATCGACCGATCCGAGGTGTCGACAGTCAGTATTCTCAACGTTCTCCTCCGTCCCTTCCTTCGCCCCGGCTGGGCGGCATCTCGTAGACCCTCACGATCTCGCCGGTGTCAAACCGGATGGTCCTCGAACCGTCGTTCGATTGCCCTGAACGGCTGGAAGTCGCGGCGCGCAAGCCCTCCCGCGAGGGGCGCCCGCCTCCGCTCCGGTCGGCGCCGCGCCCTTCGCCGACGGGCTCCGAAGCGCCCGCCCGCCGCTTGACGACAGCGCGGCGAATCCACACCGCCGCACCGAGAGCCCCGAAAAGCAGGATCAAGCCGGCGACGACGATCTTCAGCACCGTCGAATCCCCTTGACGCCGAGCGGCTTTCTTCGCCGCGCTGGACGAATGCCCGGATGCCGCGTCGCGAAGGGAGTCGCGCACCGAGGCGAACTCCCTGAGCGTCAGCTGGCCGGCGACCACCTTCCGGGCGCGCGGGTCGAGCGGCCGCACGTGGCCGTCTTGCGTCAGAAGAAACCAGCCTTGAGTGAGCGGATCGACGACGACGGTCGTGTTGGGAGTCCTGTTGGCAAGCTCTTTTCCGAAGGCCTCTTCTGCCGTGAGTATCGGGGTTCCGACCTTGCCGTCGGTCACCTTGACGGCGATTGTGCCGAGCACTTTGTCTCCCGATTTGACGGGCGCCGCCCAATACTCGGAGCCGGTCACGCGCAGATCGTCTTTGTCGCCCGCGAAAACGGAGGCATGCGTCGGCTCACCGACCTTGACGTCATACCGTGAGCCGAATGTGTCGCCGGCTTTGCTCCGGGCGGCGTCTTCGGCGGAGCGGCTGAACCAGCTCGTCGCGGTTGAAGAATCCGAATCCGTCGCGAAAGCCGGAGCGCCGAAGGCCGTTGCGGGGGCCGTGGCAATGGCCGCGGCGGCGATCGCCGCCTGTAGAGTCCTCTTCACCGACCGGCCTCGAGCCCTCGGAGAATTTCGCGGGATCTCTCTCCCGTGGCTTCGAAAGTCAGCTTTCGGGGGCAATCGGCTCCGATCTCCTCGCCGCCCGTCGGCCGGGCGACCTTGATCGTCAGGCGGTCGGGCGTGAGCACCTCGACTTTCCCTTCGCCCCATTCGACGACGGTCGCCGACGCGTCGAGGGAGGCATCCAGGTCGAGGGCGTCGACTTCGTCGAGCGATTCGAGCCTGTACGCATCGACGTGAACCAAATCGGGCCCGTCGCCAAGCGACCTGTGGACGTTGGCGATGACGAAGGTCGGCGAGGCGACTCGCCCCGTCACCCCCATGCCCTCGGCTATCCCGCGGGTCATCGTCGTCTTGCCCGCGCCCAGCGGGCCGTCGAGCATGACGAGGTCGCCCGCGGCCAGAAGCGAGCCGAGACGAACGCCGAAGGCGTGCATGGCATCGGCGTCGTCGATAATCAGTTCTTCCATAGCGTCACCCATGATAGCGTCGCGGAACCCTCGCCCCAAGGCGGGTGACAATCTCATACCCGATCGTTCCGCAGGCCTGCGCCCATTCGTCCGCGCTCGGCAGGTCTCCCGCCCCGAATAGGAAGGCCGTGTCGCCCGCCGTGGCCGCTTCGGGAACGTCGACGACGAACTGGTCCATGCACACCCGCCCGCGTATGCGAGTGCGGACCCCGCCGACGCTGACGGGGCCGACGCCGGATGCGGCGCGCGGGATCCCGTCGCCGTAGCCCAGGGGCACGACCCCCAAGCGCGTCGGCGCCTCTGTTTTCTCGGTGTGTCCATATGAGATCGGCGTCTGCGCGGGGACGCCGCGTTCGAGGATGAGGCTCGCAGAAAGCTCCATCGCGGGCGTCAGGCCGAGCTCGCGCGCCGTCGCCACCTCCGGATTGGGGGAAAGCCCGTACAGGACGATGCCCGACCTGACCATGTCGTATCTCGCCGCCGGATGCCACAGAGCGCCGCCGGAGGCGGCGAGGTGAAGGATCTCCGGTTCGATTCCCTCTGAGCGTGCGGCGGCCCTGGCCTGCTCGAAACGCTCGATCTGCCTCTCGGTGGCCCCGGATTCGGGCTCGTCGGCCCGGGCGAGGTGGCTCCACAGCCCGACGACTGAGAACAGCCCGTCGGCCTGAAGCGCCCTGAGCCTGCGGGAGGCCTCGGCGACGTCGGCGAGGTTGAATCCGCCGCGGGCCATGCCCGTGTCGACCTTGAGGTGGACCTTGGCAGTCGTGCCCGTTTCCCTCGCTGCCCGGGCAACCTCGTCGATCGCCCAGAAAGCGCCGGCGGACAATTCGACGTCTGCTCGCAGCGCCTGGGCGAGGGGCGCCCCGGGTGCGAAGATCCAGGTGAGTATGCGAGGCCCGGGGCCGACCTCTTCTCTGAGCGCAAGGGCCTCGCCAAGCTGGGCCGCACCGAGATAGTCCGCCGCGGGCGCGAGGGCGCGGGCGACCTCGGCGCGCCCGTGCCCGTACGCGTCAGCCTTGACGACGGCGAGAACGGCCGCTTCCCCCGCCGCCTCGCGGACGGAAGAAAGGTTTGACCGGATGGCCGAAAGGTCGATTCGGGCCTCGGCAGGGTAATAAGAGATCACGATTCCTCCCGCGCTGCGCGTGCGCATTCGTCAATTTTCTGCATGGGACGCCGGCCTCCGCTCACGCGTGCCCTCCTCGCCGGGCTTCCCCGGCACATCGCCTGCACCCCGCCGGCCTCCGCTCACGCGGGCCCTCCGCATGTGGAAGGCTGAAGCGGAGGCGCCCGGCGCGCCAAAGGTCCAGGCGGAGGCGCCCGGCGCGCGGTAGCCGGATCCTTCTTCTGAGCCGCCGCCCGCAAGGGCGGCCCGAACAACCGCCGGGACGTTTCGAACGATGTCGCTCGCCCGCATCGGCCCGTTTTCACTTGCAAGCCCGTGGACGCACGCGGCTGCGGCCGCGGCTCGCGCGGGCTCGAGGCCGGCGGCCAAGAGGGCGCCGAGCAAGCCCGCGTAAACGTCGCCCGCGCCCGCAACGGCCCGCCAGGCGGGGCCTGACTGCGCGTACACGGGGCTTCCCGGCGAAACGACGACGTCGACGGGGCCCTTGAGCACGACGGTCGCGCCCGTGAACTCGCTCGCCAGCTTGGCGGCCGCAGCCGGACACGCGGCGATGCCCTCGCGGGAGCCCTCGATTCCCAGGCGGGAGAATAGCGCCGCCAGCTCCCCGGCGTGCGGAGTGAGGACCGTCGCGGGCGTCATGCCACGCTCGGCCCAGGCGAGGGCGCCCGCGTCAAGGACGGCTGGCGCCGTCCATCCCTCGCTTCGGAGTCCGTCGACGATAGGCTCAGCGCGAGCAAGGGCTTCCCTGTCGAGCCCGGGCCCTATGACCCAGGCATCGACGCGCCCCTCCCCCAGAACCGCTTCGGGACAGGACGAAACGACAGCCGAACCGAGCGTTCCCGCGTAGCGGACCATGCCGGGCCCCGCAGCCAGGGCCGCGTCGACGCACAGGAACCCCGCCCCCGGGTAGCTCGCCGAGCCTGCCGCGACGCCGACCACTCCCCTCGTGTACTTGTGCGAGGAGGGCCCGGGAACGGGCCACAGGAGCGGAAGGTCGGCACGCTCGATCGAGACGAGGTCGGGGCTGGGAAAGCCGGCGTCGATGTCGGCGACGTCGAGCACAGCGCAGCCTGCGGCGCGGGCGGCGGCTGACAGGCCGAGCCCGATGTCCGCCGTTTCGACGCGCCCCGCATACCTGCGCGCAGGGTCGAGAAGGAGACCCGGCTTGGGCGCGCCCATCGTCACGGTGAGGTCGGCGCGCAAGATCGGGCCGGGCGCTGCGCCGTCGTCCGTTCCAATTCCGGAAGGCACATCGACGGCGACGACGAGCGGCCCGGCTCCGGCCGACCGTCCCGCCTCCGGCAGCAGCGCGGAGCCTTCCCGCGAGCCCTCGAGGCGTTCGACGAGCGACGCAAAAGGCCCGCGCAGCCCGCCGCGGGCTCCGATGCCCAGAATTCCGTCGATCCAGACGTCGGCGCGGGCCGCTTCCCGGACGACGGCGTCGATGTCGGCGACGTCAAGCACAGCGCAGCCTGCGGCGCGGGCGGCGGCAAGGCCCGCCCCATGCGCGCCCTCGGCAACGACCGCAGCGACGCCCATGCCTCGCCGGGCGAGGAACGCAGCGGCGAAAAGGGCGTCTCCCCCGTTGTTCCCGCGTCCGACGAGGGCGAGGGCCCTCCTGCCGTAGGATCCGCCGAGAAGCCGCAAGACCGCAAGGGCGAGGGCGCCCGAAGCCCGCTCCATGAGGGGAACGCCCGCGGCCAAGAGCGGCGCTTCGGCCTCGCGGACCTTCCGGGCGCCGAATGCCCGGATCATTCGACCGTCACGGACTTCGCCAGGTTGCGCGGCTTGTCGACGTCGTATCCCTTGACCGAGGCCAGCTCGCAGGCGAAAATCTGCAGCGGCACGACCGTCACGAGCGGCATCATGAGCGTGGGCGTCGACCGAGGCACCCAGAAGACGCGGGTCGCGTAGCTTGCGGCCTCCTCGTCGCCTTCCTCCGCGATGACGATGACGCGGGCGCCGCGGGCCTTGACCTCCTGAAGGTTGGAGATGACCTTGGAGTGAAGGAGGGGCCGCCGCGGCGTCGGCACGATGACGAAAACCGGCAGCCCCTCTTCGATGAGCGCGATGGGGCCGTGCTTGAGCTCGCCGGCTGCGAATCCTTCGGCGTGGATGTAGGCAAGCTCTTTCAGCTTGAGCGCGCCCTCGAGGGCGACGGGGAAGCCCACGTGGCGGCCGAGGAAAAGAACCGAGGTGACGTCGGCCATCGAACGGGCGAGCGTGCGGACCTGCTCTTCTTCGGCCAGCACCTCCTCGATGCGGCTGGGCATCTTGCCCAGCTCGTCCAGATAGGTGGCGACTTCGTCGACGTATTTGTTCCCGCGGAGCTCGGACAGGTAGAGGCCCAAAAGGTAGCAGGCCGTGATCTGGGCGATGAACGCCTTTGTCGAGGCGACGGCCACCTCCGGTCCCGCGTGAGTGTAGAGAACCGCGTCGGATTCGCGCGCGATCGTCGATCCATGGGTGTTGACGATGGCGAGCACCTTCGAGCCCTGCTCGCGGGCGTGGCGAATGGCCATGAGGGTGTCCATCGTCTCGCCCGACTGCGAAATCGCCACAACAAGCGTCTTTTCGTTGACGACGGGGTCCCGATAGCGGAATTCGTGCGCCAGCTCGACCTCGACCGGCACGCGGCACCAGTGCTCGATCGCGTATTTTGCGACGTGTCCGGCGTATGCGGCTGTTCCGCAGGCGACGACGATGATCTTGTCCACCGAACGCAGAACCGACTCGTCGATGCGAAGCTCGTCGAGGTGGAGGCGCCCGTCGAGGCTCGTGCGCCCGCGCAGCGTCTCGGCCACGGCCTTGGGCTGCTCGTGGATCTCCTTGTCCATGAACGTCTCGTACCCGTCCTTCACGGCGGCGGAGAGGTCCCAATTGACCTCGAAGCGCTTGCCCTCGGCGGGCCTGCCCTCGAAATCGACCACCGTGACCTCGTCGGCGGTGATGCTGACCGCCGTGTCCTGGCCGAGTTCGAGCGCGTCCGACGTCGAGCCGACGAACGCCGCCACGTCCGATCCCAGGAAGTTCTCGCCCTCCCCCAGGCCGACGACGAGCGGCGAGTTCCTGCGCGCTGCGACGACCTCGGAGTCGCCGGCCATCCCCACGAGGGTGAAGGAACCCTGCAGACGCGAGGCCAAGCGGCACATTGCCGCAAGAAGGTTGCCGTCCTTCGCGTATTCGAGGGCGAGGTGGTGGGCGGCTATCTCCGTGTCGGTCTCCGACCGGCGAAAGATTCCCCGACGGTCGAGCTCGAGCGCCAGTTCGGGGTAGTTTTCGATGATTCCGTTGTGGACGACGGCGACCGCGCCGTCGAAGCTGACATGAGGATGCGCATTTTCATCCGTGGGGCCGCCGTGGGTTGCCCATCTGGTGTGTCCGATGGCGGCTGTGCCCGGGGGCAGCGGGCTGTGAGCAAGCGCCGCCCGGAGGTTGTCGAGCCGACCGGCCCTTTTGACCGCGCTCATCCCCTCTGGCCCGGCGACGGCGACGCCGGCGCTGTCGTACCCCCGGTACTCCAAACGGGCGAGGCCCTCGAGAACGACGTCCAGCGGGCGGGAGCCCGCGGGACCATGACCGACGTATCCAACGATTCCGCACATGGCAGTAATCTAACCACACTCGGGCGCGTGTTTTAAGCCTGGTGCCCTACGTTTTTCCAAAGACGAATATTTGCCGCCGCCTGGGCCGTTCAGCCTCCTCCCTTGCCGCCCGGGCCCATCCCGTGCCGCCCGCCCCCTCGTGCAAGTCGCCCGCCCATTCGCTTGCCGCCCTCCGGGACGTCGTCGGCGGCCCCAAAGCGGCTCAACCCAACCAAGCACCCTCGCGCGAGCCTCCCATTCGGCATATCTCGCTTCGCGCTTCGGAAGGTACGACGTGTGCGCGGAGGCAGCGAAAAACGCCGTTACAATTGAATCCATGATCGCCCCCGCGCACATCGGGCCGAGCGCCACACCGCCCGCCTCCCACGTGATCGACTTCTCCTACGAAGAGTGGGCCAGGCTAGCGCAATCGACTCCCCTTCCGCTGACGCAGTCGGACATCCGCCGCCTTTCCGCCCTGGGCGACCCCATCGACCTCGATCAGGCCGACGCCATCTACCGCCCGCTGTCGGCCCTGCTGCAGATGTACACGGCCGAGGTCGGCGCGCTCCACAGAAAGACGTCGCATTTCCTCGGTCTGCGCGAGGAGCGCACGCCTTTCGTCATCGGAATCGCGGGATCGGTGGCGGTCGGGAAATCGACGACGGCGCGCCTGCTGCGCGAGCTGCTGCGGCGCTGGCCGGCAACCCCGCGCGTCGAATTGGTGACGACCGACGGATTCCTCTACCCCAATGCGGTGTTGGAAGAACGCGGCCTCATGGAGCGCAAGGGATTCCCCGAGTCATACAACCGCCAGTCCCTCATCGATTTCCTCAAAGCCGTGAAGGCGGGACGGAGCGCCGTGCGCGCCCCCGTGTACGACCACATCATCTACGACATCGTCCCCGGCGCCTCGATCGAGGTCAACCGGCCGGACATCCTCATCATCGAGGGCCTCAACGTGCTCCAACCGGCCAAAACCGACGGAAGCGGGCGCGACCTGCAAGCCGTTTCGGATTTCTTCGACGTCTCAATCTACGTCGACGCCGAAGCCACGCACATCGAACAGTGGTACATCGAGAGGCTTTTCAAGCTCCGCGAGGTGGCCTTCAATCAGCCCGAGTCTTACTTTCAGCAATTCGCGACGATGAGCGAGGAAGAGCTGCGCGAACGCGGCGAATACATCTGGCGCACAATCAATCTGCCGAACCTCCTGGAGAACATCGCGCCGACGCGCTCGCGAGCCCACATCGTCTTGCGCAAGGGCGCGAACCATCTGATTGAAAACGTCATCATCAGAAAATTGTGACCGGCGCGGTCCGCTTCGACCTGCGCGGCCTATTTCATTTGGGCGTTTTCCGCTTCGCCTTTTTCATCTTGGGCGTCGCTGGCTTCGTCTCGGGCGTCGCCGCTTTGGACGTCGCGGACCTTCGTGCCGTCGCCTTTTGACCCGTCATCCTGCACATCGTCCGGCGTTCGGGCCGCATCGCCGAAGACCTCTTCGGGAGTCGAAGGCCCCGACGTCGTCCTCTCGATGACGATGTTGATGACGGCACCCAGGGCGATTCCGCCGCTCACGCCCACGAGCATGGACAGAATGGGATGGCCGTTGAAGACATGCCCGGAGACGATGCCGATCAGCGCGGAGTAGGTAGACCAAATCGGCCCGGAGAGCAGCGTCAGAGGAATGAACTTGTGGCGGGGGTATCCGGTTGCTCCGGCGATGAGATTGACGGCGACCCTGCCGATCGGGATGAAGCGGGCCGCGATGATGTAGAGGGGGCCCCGCCTCGCAAGGCCCTTCTGGGCGAAGCGAACGGCGACTTGCCCCTTCCCTTCGCGCAAAAAGCGAATGCGCTCCACGTTGTATCTGTGCCCGATGCCGAACGCGAGCTGATCGCCGAAGATCGCTCCGAGCGCCCCGGTGAGGATGAGCAGGTAAACGTTGGGTCCGTTGCTCTGAACGATGAGTGCCCCCAGCGCAATGATCAGGGTTTCCGACGGGAGAATCGGGAGGAAGCCGTCGATCACGCAAAAGACGAACAGAAAGAACAGGGTCCACAGTGAGGGCCCAAAATCCAAGACCCAGCTCTCGATGGAGTGAAACAGATCCACGTTGTCCTTTCCGCCGGTGAAATCGCTGCGATACGCTGGACAACCTTAACACCCGGCAATGAAGGGGCAAGAGAGCAATTCTCCCCAAGGAAGCGCCCCAGCCGCTGCTGACCGCCGGTAAACCGTCCCGAACGTCACGGGTTTCACATCTCGTAAGCGACTTGGCGTGAACACGGTCGATGCGCAGCCGCGCCCGCACACCCTGCTGGAAAACTGTACGCACCCTGCTGAAATACTGTAGCTGTCTAAGTGAATTCCGGTTGACGGTCGGATCGAGCAGAGTGGGAGCTTGAAAGACTATCCTGATCTTGTCCGGCCGTTTTAGGCGATTGCCGTTTCTCGAGGACACAGGGAGACTCAACATGACCACCCGTTCAAAGAAAAAGTCAAACATTCTCTATGCTTTCTTGACTCTATCAGCTTTCATTCTCACGGGATGCCGCATGGAAGCAACCATAGAGGTGCATGCTAACGGTAAGACCAAAGAAGTCCTTATTTTCGAAGACGACAACGGGCAGATGGCCTCAATTGGCAGGACATGCGAGAACTTAAAGAACGTCCTCCCTAAAATCGGAAGTTTTGCGCACGGAGAAGGCACTAAAATGGAGGACATAACCTCTCCCGGAGGTCCCCTCACATGTAAGTTCACATCAGACAAGCCTTTAAACAAGGGAGATGGACTAGTTGACAATGGCGATTCTTATGGATTTGCCATACCTAAATCGCCGATGGAAGCTACAGAAACATACGAAGGAATAAGGATAAAGTTAACGATTCAAATGCCCTCTAAAGTAACTAAAACAAACATAGGAAAAATTGAGGGCAATAAAGTAATTATCAATAACTTTGACTATCTTTCTACAGGCATTTCTATCACTTCCGAGAAAGAGAGAAGTGCATCGTCCTTTCCTGCGCCTACTTCCGTCTCTGGCAAAAAATCGGATACTGCGACTTCGAAAAACGATAATGACGGATTCCCAGTGTGGGGATGGGGCGCCATTGGAGCAGCCGTCGTTGCAGCGGGCGCTGTAATCGCTTTACTCGCGAGACGCAAGAAACGTCACCCACAAAGTAATTAGCAACCCGAAGATCAAAGCACCGAATAACTTACTCATTGGTCATCAAAGCCGGCAACTTAAGAGCTTCAACAGATGCCGTTCATCGAGTTAAACCCACTAGTCCGTGGTGGCTCCCCGCGAGGGAGGCTGTGAGTGCTGTTCTCGCTGTGACGATTGGACGCGGGAAGAAGGGGGCTAATCTTCAAGAACCCATAAACCAGAATGTGAAAGAGCCCTCTTTCACCCGCAACGGCAATCAGTAGGCGCACCCAGATGTTGCGTGTCTGGACGCAATGGCCTTCCTCCGCTGCCGAGCAACTAGCTTCGAATCCAAAGCGAGTCTCAGTGCCTGCCTCAGCGCTTTTTGCGCAATCCTAATGGCGGGAACGAATCAACCTAGGAGTTGATCATCGTATGCGCGCGATGTTTCCGGAACCCTGTAAAGTTGAAGCGAGCGCGCCGATTCCACACAACGGTCAATTCCGACAAATAGCAATGCAGCGATTATCCTTATCTTGTCGGGCCTTTAGGCATTCGCAACTTTCCGAGAAGTACGGGGAGATTTGTCATGGCCACTTATAAAAGAAGGCAATCACGGTTTCTTGCGCTGTCGGTAGCCGCAGTCGCGTTTGTCCTCACTGCATGCCGTATAGACGCGACTGTTGAAGTTCACACCGACGGGAGTGTGAAGACCGCTATGGTGTTTGAAGACACTGACGATACATTGACAAGCCTGAATAGGAAATGTAATAACCTCAAGAATCGCGCGGCCCTGGTAGGCAGATTCGCAGAGGCGACGATGAAGGATATCACTCCGCCCGGAGGACATCTGACGTGTAAAGCTGAATTAAACAAACCGTTATATGACGATGTTAGAGTCGAAACCGGGCGGAATACGTACTCGCTTACTTTCCCTCCATCAATGCTAGAAGTCGCGGAAGGCGACTACATAAAGCTTGCGATTACGGTTACTATGCCAGGTAAAGTCATAAAAACCAATATGGGAACGATAAATGGAAACAAAGTAACTGTCAAAGGATTTAGCTATATAAAAGAAGGCATTTCAATTACATCAGAAAAGGGAGATTCCGCGACTTCCCCCAGCGTATCGCCTAGTTCTTCAGCAAAGGAAACGGCACCATCAACACAGAAAAACGGGCTCCCCTTATGGGTTTGGTTAGTTATTGGTGTTGGCTCTGCAGTCGCGATAGTTGGCATCGCTGCAGTCGCAGCTAGCAAACGACGCCGATTCCCGAAAAGAAACGTGTAACTGTCCGTCTGCGAGCGACTCGATCCTCCTCGCTCCGATCCCAGCGACGAAGATGAAATCACTAC
>ERZ772807.608-NODE-608-length-21560-cov-10.943595_pt1 | contig 21560 bp, 22 predicted proteins | sample MGYA00511472_ERZ772807 | MGnify/ENA primary metagenome ERZ772807 (study PRJEB29015, sample SAMEA2737947) | human oral metagenome | biome: human oral; feature: human-associated habitat; material: dental | place: China | collected 2039 ...
GCGAGGAGGGCGGTGGCAAGCAGGGAACGAAGCGGGTGGGTCATGGCTGTCTCCGGTTGAAAAACTGCCTGCATTATAGCCAGTAATCCCGCGTGGTTGCCCCATCCGGCGGCTGTTAACAGGTATAAATCCTAACCAAGCGTAAAGAACGCGCCGCCGCGAATCCGCTAAGATGCGCCGCCTCACCCCAAACTCTGCTAAGGAGACAGCCATGAGAAAGACCCTGCTCACCACCCTCGCCGCCGCGTTTGCCGCCGGTGCCTTCGCCGAAGTGCCGCTGAAAGCGCTGCAAGACCTGCCGCAAGACGCCTACATCCCCGCCGGTGTAACCTTCATCGAAGGCGCGGATGATGAAACCGGCGGCGTCGATTTCACCGTTCAAAGCAGCGGCAAACTCACCGACATTGCCGCCGATATTCAGGCCAAGGCACAGGAACGCGGCTGGACCGAAGCCGCGAACGAAGTCGGTGAAGATAATGCCAAACTCGAATACAAGAAGATGAATGGCGACGAGCTGGAATACAGTATTAACTACGTCCTCCTGCCGGAAGACGGCAAGACGCAGATTGAAGTCGTCTTTCTGGATGAACGGAAATAACCGCTCATGAGCAAAGCCCCGCTTGCCGGGGCTTTTTTCATGAATCAATCCTCGTCGTCATCATCGCTAAGCGGTTTGCCCTGCCCGAAAGGAATCTCCTCGCCCTTAATCAAACGCTCAATATTGCTGCGATGGCGATAAATCAAAATGGCGACCATAACGAATACCGCCGGACGCAACCAGGTGCCGGAATCGCCCGGCGCATAAAAAATCGTCGCAATCACGGCAAAGCCGGCGGCGCTCAAAGCCGAAAGCGAAGAAATCTTCGTATTCCAGAATACCGCCCCCCAAATACCGGCAGAAAGCAATGCCACCACCGGCGTCCAGCCGAGCAACACCCCGAAAGCCGTTGCAACGCCCTTGCCCCCCCTGAAACCAAAAAAGAACGGATACAAATGACCAAAGAAAGCACCCAGTCCGACCAGCATAATCGTCAAATTATCAATACTCGCCGGGAACATCGGATACAAAACATACTTGAATACAATGACGGGCAAAAAACCCTTAAGACTGTCGCCTGCCAGCGTCAATGCCGCCGCTTTCTCTCCGGCAATACGCAACACATTGGTCGCGCCCGGATTCATTGAGCCCAACGTGCGCGGATCGCCATAACCCATCGCGCGACAAACCATTACCGCCGACGACAAAGAGCCACAAAAATAACCGGCGAATGCGCCCACAATCCAAAAAAGAAGATGTTGCATAAAAACCTCCGAATGCGATAATTCCCGTTTTTCAGCCCGTAACCCCATGAACTCACAAGATATCATTTACATCCATGCCATCAAGGTACGAACCGTCATCGGCATTTTGCCCCATGAACGCGCCATGAAGCAAATCCTGATTATCGATTGCGAACTGGGCACCGATACCCGTGCCGCCGGCAAAAGCGACGACATTGCCGACGCCCTCAATTACGCCGCCATCTGCGACAGCATCATCGCCTTCGCCGCAAGCGCCAACTACCAACTGCTGGAAGCCTTCGCCGAAGCCCTCGCCGCCACCCTCCTCGAACAATACCCGGCCGCAAACATCCGCCTTGCCATCCAGAAACCGGGCGCGCTCGAAGCCACCCGTGAGGTCGGCCTGCGCATATACCGCGAGCGAAACTGAAGCACTATAATGCGGACGCCTGAAAAACCACGGCGCACCAGCCCCTGGCACGCGCTGCTCGCCATCGCCCTCGGCCTGCTTTTGGGCGATCGCAGCGGTGGCCTGATCAGCTACTGGCTCGTCCCGGAAATCATGCGGTTGGAACTCAACTGGCTGGATTACGCGGCCAAAATCCCGCGCCTCCTGCAAACCGACTTCCCTCCGGGCATCAGGAGCACCATCCTGCACGCCAAACTCGCGGGCGCTGCCCTCGGCGCACTCACCGCGTATGCCCTCTACCACACATACCAAAAAAGGAAAAAACCATGTACAGACAACACTATGCGGCAGACGTAACCGAAGCATTGGACGGACAGACTGTCAAAGTCGCCGGCTGGGTACACCGCCGACGCGACCACGGCGGCGTCATCTTCATCGACCTGCGCGACCGCAGCGGCCTCGTGCAAATCGTCATTGACCCCGACACCGCCGACGCCTTTGCCCTTGCCGAACAAGTACGCAACGAATACTGCCTCGCCATCGAAGGCCGCGTCCGCCTGCGCCCCGCCGGTACCGAAAACCCCGACCTCGCCAGCGGCAAAATCGAAATCCTCGGCAAACAGCTCACCGTCCTCTCCAAATCCGAAGCGCTGCCCTTCCAGCTCGACGAAGACAACGTCTCCGAAGAAATCCGCCTCAAATACCGCACCATCGACCTGCGCCGCGAAGTGATGCAAAAAAACCTCATCCTGCGCAGCAAAGTCGCGGCCAGCCTGCGCCGCTACCTCGACGACCACGGCTTCATGGACATCGAAACGCCGATGCTGACCAAAGCCACCCCCGAAGGCGCGCGCGACTACCTCGTCCCCTCGCGCACCCACCCCGGCAAATTCTTCGCGCTGCCGCAATCGCCGCAACTCTTCAAACAAATGCTGATGATGAGCGGCTTCGACCGCTACTACCAAATCGTGCGCTGCTTCCGCGACGAAGACCTGCGCGCCGACCGCCAGCCCGAATTTACCCAGCTCGACATCGAAACCTCCTTCCTTGACGAAGAAGACATCCTGCAAATCATGGAGCCAATGGTGCGCGGCATCTTCAAACAACACCTCGGCGTCGAACTCGCCGACCCCTTCCCGCGCATGACCTATCGCGAAGCCATGCGCCGCTACGCCTCCGACAAACCCGACCTGCGCATCCCGCTCGAACTGGTGGACATCGACGACCTCGTCAAAAACAGCGGCTTCAAAGTCTTTGCCAGCGTCGCCGCGCAAGACAACGGTCGCGTCGTCGCCCTGAAAATCCCCGGCGGCGCCAAACTCACCCGCAAAGAAATCGACGACTACACCGCCTACGTCGCCCGCTACGGCGCCAAAGGCCTCGCCTACATCAAAGTCAATGACGCCACGAGCGTTGAAGGCTTGCAATCGCCCATCGTCAAATTCCTGTCCGAAAGCAGCCTGCAGGAAATCATTAAACGCACCGGTGCGCAAAACGGCGACATCATCTTCTTCGGCGCGGACAAAGCCAAAGTGGTGAACGAAGCCATCGGCGCATTGCGGATTAAAATCGGCAAAGAACACGGCGCGGAAAACGGCTATTTCGTGGACGAGTGGAAACCGCTGTGGGTGGTGGATTTCCCGATGTTCGAATACGACGAGGAAAACGACCGCTGGGCCGCCATGCACCATCCGTTCACCTCGCCCAAACCCGGCCACGAAGACCTGATGGAATCCGACCCTGAAAACTGCCTGGCCCGCGCCTACGACATGGTACTCAACGGCTGGGAAATCGGTGGGGGCTCGATTCGTATCCACCGCGCCGACATTCAGGAAAAAGTGTTTGCCGCGCTGAAAATCACGCCTGAAGAGCAGCAAAACAAATTCGGCTTCCTGTTGGACAACCTGAAATTCGGTGCGCCGCCACACGGTGGTTTGGCCTTCGGCCTCGACCGTTTGGTAACGCTGATGACCGGCGCCGAATCCATCCGCGACGTGATTGCCTTCCCGAAAACGCAACGCGCACAATGCCTGCTAACCAACGCGCCGAATGCGGTGGACGATAAGCAGCTGCGAGAGTTGAGCTTGCGCCTGCGTCAAAAAGCGGCGGAAAACAAAGAAGCGTAACCACGGCAATAAAAGTGCAGGCTGCTTTTTCATCTCAACCAAACGATGAAAAGCAGCCTGCACTTTTATTGAGCAATCCCCTCCCTAACAGCACCATTTCTAATGTGCCAATCATTAAATTTAAAACAAAAGAGAAGCACAAACACCATCACGCAACACAAAAAACATATCCATTCAATCATTTGCAGAAATAAATTTACTTAACACACAAATATGTAAAAATGCAGGCTGCCTGCTTGACACAAACTTTACTTTCCTGCACAATGCCGAACATTCTTAACTGGAAACGTTATTATGAACGCTACACGACTCGCTCAAGTGTGTTATTGGTGCCCACCTCGGTGCGGTACTGATTTGTCGTGTGCAGCGTAATCACACTATATCGAATTTCAGACCGCCCGCTTCCGTGGCGGTTTTTTGATTGTGAGTCCATGCCGCCACTCCATTAAAATAAAGGAGAGCACCATGTTCGCACAAACAATCCGCGCTAATATTTCCCCCGCCGAACAAACCGAGCTGCGCCAACTTTGCCTGATTACCGACGGCAACGCCCACCGCCCCGATTTACTGCGCACAGCCGATATCTCTTCCGGCCATGCCGATGTGGTCAGCGAAGCCTTGTTGCCCGAAATCCGCAGCACCGCCATGCTGATTGCCGCTTCCCGCCACGACTGGAACATGCCGACGCCGGATGTTTTTGCCGATGAAGCCGATTGGTTTGCCGCACGCATCTTGTTGCTGAACGTCCGTTTTGTGCATTTGCACACTTCGCTGGCCCCCATGCTGCAACTGGCCAACAGCCGCGCCCAAGCATTTGCGGAACGAAACCGCCTGCCGTTCACTGCGGCCAAAATCCGCCCCAGCCTGCACAACAAACGCCCCGCACACGTGCTGCTGATGGCCTGCGACCTGCCCGCCGCACAGCAAACCCATTGGATTGCCAGAAGTTCCGCATTACGGCAATTATTGGTTAAATCCGTGTAAAGTTTCCCACAAGCGGTTGGAATCGAGTTACAGTAGCCGCTCATGCAAACCTCGATAAGGAGTACACAATGAAAATAATGCATACGCTGGTTGTCATGAGCATGGCCTTGAGCTTGTCCGTTGCACACGCGGGCGAACGCGAACCCAAAATTGCCAGCAACACTTCCGGCATTTCCGACAGCGAATTTATCAGCAACATCGCCGGTGCTTCCGTTGGCATGGGTGCGAAAGAACCTTTGTCCATCAGCGCCAGCCGCAACGGCGGCAAACTGGTGGTGGTCGTAACCGGCAGCAACGGTACAAGCTGCAAAATCCCCACCAGCGGCAACCCGCCGCAAATGCAAGGGATTAACTGCCAATAACCCCCCTTTTCGCAACCTTGCTCCAAAAAGCAGCCTGCACTTCCCAAAGGTGCAGGCTGCTTTCTGTATGCTACAATCACCGTCTCTTTTTTTGCCTACCATCAAAGCCTTTATGACCCTGTGTATCATCCCCGCACGCGGCGGCAGCAAACGCATTCCGCGTAAAAACATCCGCCCGTTCAACGGCAAGCCCATGATTGCCCATAGCATTCTGGCCGCCCAAAGTGCAGGCTGCTTTGAGCGGATTATCGTGTCCACCGATGATGACGAAATCGCACAAATCGCCCGGCAATACGGCGCAGACGTGCCGTTTGTGCGCCCAGCCGAGCTGGCGGACGACTTTGCCACCACCGGTGCTGTGATTGCCCACGCCGTCAGCCATATGCGGCAACACGGCTGGCACGGGGAACATGCCTGCTGCCTGTATGCCACCGCGCCGTTCGTTCGTGCGGAGGATTTGCAGCAAGGCTTGCGGCAATTATCGGAACAACAAGCAGATTTTGCTTTTTCCGTGACCCGTTTCCCGTTCCCGATACAGCGCGCCCTGCGCATGAATGCCGAACACGGCGTCTCCATGTTCGCGCCGGAAAATTTTGCCGTGCGCTCACAGGATTTGGAAGAAGCATGGCACGATGCGGGGCAGTTTTACTGGGGCAGCGCGGATGCCTGGTTGCAGCAAAAACCCATTTTCAACAGCCGCAGCATCGGCATTCCCCTGCCGCAGCACCGCGTGCAGGACATCGACACCGAAGAAGACTGGCGGCGCGCGGAATATTTGGCGCGGCTCTTGGCCGACGAAGCGCAAAAGGACGCACCATGATTGACCTGCATTGCCATTCCCATATTTCAGACGGCGCGCTGCCGCCCGAAGAAGTGGTGGCGCTGGCCGCCAAAAACGGCTGCACCATGCTCGCGCTCACCGACCACGACCACACGGGCGGTTTGGCCGCCGCACGTTCGGCAGCGCAGCAGCACAATATCCGCTTTATCAACGGCGTGGAAATCTCCGTTACCTGGCGCGGGCGCACCATCCACATGGTCGGATTGGATTTCGACGAACACGAAAGCAGCCTGCAGTCTTTGCTGGCGCAGTTGCGGCAGGGGCGCATCGAACGCATGGAAAAAATCGGCGCGAAGCTGGCCAAACGCGGCATTGAAGGCGCGGCGGCCGGCGCATTGTCGCTGGCGGCAAATCCCGAAATGGTGTCGCGCACCCACATGGCGCAATGGCTGGTACAACAAGGCTTGGTGCGCAACAAGCAGGCTGCGTTCACCCAATTTCTGGGCGAAGGCAAATGCGCCGCCGTGCGCCACCAATGGGCGGAACTGGGCGATGCGGTGGCCGCCGTCCGCGCGGCAGGCGGGCTGGCCGTGATTGCCCACCCCATGCGTTACGACATGTCCGCCACCGCGCGGCGGCAACTGTTTGAAGAATTTAAGCAACTGGGCGGGCACGGCATCGAAGTGCACAGCAGCAACTGCAGCTTGGGCGACCGCCTGAATTACGCATTATTGGCGCAACGTTACGGCTTGCTCGCCAGCCTCGGCAGCGATTTCCACCAGGAAGGCGGATACAGCGGTGCGATGGTGGGCATCTGCCCCGAACTGCCGCCCACCTGCGAACCTGTTTGGAAGCATTTCCGCAACGCATAACCGAACACAAAAAGCAGCCTGCACACGGTGCGCCGCCCAGATAAATTTGCATAAACCCCGAAAAAACCTTAAAATTTCTTTACACTTCTGCCGCGCGGCAGAATTCTTTATGCGTGCAGGCTGCTTTTTGCCCCTGCCGCTTCACTGTTTCACCAAAGGACAATGAATGCACCACAAAATCAAACTTGCCCTGTTCCCGCTCCTGGCACTACCGCTCACCGCCAACGCATCCGGCTTTAACGCCGCTGAATTAAGCCTGATTTGGGGCCTTCCCTTCGCCCTGATTCTGTTGTCCATCGCCACAGGCCCGCTGCTCTTTGCCCACACATGGCACCACCATTTCGGCAAAATTACCGCCGGTTGGACGCTGCTGTTCCTGATTCCGTTCACGCTCGTTTTCGGCTTTGGCGAAAGCGTCCACCTCATCGCGCACGCCATGGTGGGCGAATACATACCGTTTATTTTGCTGCTGCTGGCCTTGTACACCATTTCCGGCGGCATTCTGGTGTGGGGCAACCTGCACGGCTCACCCAAGCTCAACACCGCGCTTTTGGCCATCGGCACCCTGCTCGCCCCCATCATGGGCACCACCGGCGCGGCCATGCTGATGATTCGCCCGCTGCTAAAAGCGAATGACAACCGCAAACACAACGTGCACGTCGTGATTTTCTTTATCTTTTTGGTGGCCAACATCGGCGGCGGCCTCACACCGCTGGGCGACCCGCCGCTGTTCTTGGGCTTCCTGAAAGGCGTGGACTTCCTGTGGACGGTACAGCACATGCTCGCCCCCGTGCTGATTTCCACCGTCGTCCTGCTCACCATTTTCTATATCATCGACAGCCGCTATTTCGCCAAAGAAGGCGAACTTTTATCCCGCGATCCGTCGCCCGACAGCGAAGAAGGCATCAAACTGTTCGGCAAATGGAATTTCGTCTTGCTGCTCTGCGTGATTGGCGCGGTACTGCTGTCCGGCATGTGGAAGCCGCAGCACCCCGGCTTCGATATTTTGGGAACGAATTATCCGCTGCCCAATCTGGTGCGCGACGCTATCCTGCTAGTTTTGACGGTGGTTTCCCTCATCATCACGCCCAAACCCGTCCGCTCGGGTAATGAATTCAACTTCGACCCGATTGCCGAAGTCGCCAAGCTGTTCGCCGGCATCTTCATCACCATTTCGCCCGTGCTGGCCATGCTGCAAGCCGGAGAAAAAGGCGCGTTTGCCGGCATTATCTCGCTGGTGCACGATAGCGCCGGCCAGCCCATCAACACCATGTATTTCTGGATGAGCGGTATGCTTTCCGCCTTTTTGGACAACGCGCCGACTTATCTGGTGTTCTTCAACATGGCTGGCGGCGACCCGCACGAACTCATGCGCGGCGATTTGTTCCACACACTTCTGGCCGTGTCGATGGGTTCCGTGTTCATGGGTGCATTGAGCTATATCGGCAACGCACCGAACTTCATGGTAAAAGCGATTGCCGAGCAGCGCAAAGTGCCGATGCCCAGCTTTTTCGGCTATATGGCCTGGTCGTTCGGCATCCTGATTCCGCTGTTCCTCCTGCACACGCTGATTTTCTTCGTGTTCGGCTGGCTGTAATGCCCGAATCTTTCCCATAATAAAAGTGCAGGCTGCTTTCCGAATCGGCAAAAAGCAGCCTGCACTCTTTTAACCCATTGAATATAAAATATTATGAACATCATCAAATACCTTCAAGCCCAAGGCATCGACACGCGCAAAGGCTGCCAATGGCTGGTGAAACACGGCCTGGTGCAAATCAACGGCGAAACCGTGCCGGACGACAAAGCCGACATCGCCCCCAACAGCGTGCAAACCCTCACGATTGACGGCGAAGATGCAGTGGTGATTCCGCTGCCCTATTTCTACATCCTGCTGAACAAACCCGCCGGTTACGAAACCTCGCACAAACCGCGCGACTATCCCAGCGTGTTTTCGCTGCTGCCCGATCAAGTCCGCGCGGCCGACATTCAAGCCGTCGGGCGTTTGGACGCGGACACCACGGGCGTGCTGCTCATCACCAACGACGGCCAATTCAACCACCGCATGACATCGCCCAAGCACAAAGTGGACAAAATCTACCGCGCCACGCTGAAACACGCCGCCGACCCGTCGCTCTGCGCCCAACTGCAAGCAGGCGTGCTGCTGCACGACGACAACGAAACCGTGGCCGCCCAAGCCGCCGAACTGCACGATGCGCACACGCTGATTCTGACCATCCGCGAAGGCAAATACCACCAAGTCAAACGCATGGTGGCCGCCGCAGGCAACCGCGTGGAACAACTGCACCGCCTGCAATTCGGCCCTTGGGACACGCAGAATTTGCAGGCAGGCGAATGGCGGTTTGTCCGCGTGGAATAACCGCAAGTAAAAATAAAAGTGCAGGCTGCTTTGGAACGGAACCAAAAGCAGCCTGCACTTTCATCATCATTTTAAAAACAATGGTTTATGCGCCATAAATCCGCAAACGCGAAGGCACGTCAGCAAACGTTTTTTCGCCCGCAGGCGCTGCGATGCCGCCCAAAACCATCTGTGCGCGCAGCTTCCAAGCGGCAGGGATATTCCACGTTTGCGCCACTTGCGCGTCAATCACGGGGTTGTAGTGTTGCAGATTCGCCCCCACGCCCGCCGCCGCCAAAGTCGTCCAAACCGCATACTGCACCATCGCATCCGCATGTTCGGCCCACACGGGGAAATTGTCCGCATAAGCCGCAAACTGCTCCTGCAAGCCTTTCACCACCGACTGGTCTTCGAAAAACAGCACGCTGGCCGCCGCCGCTTTGAACATATTCAGTTTGTCTTCCGTGGGTTGGAAGCGTTCCGCCGGCACGATTTTGCGCAATTCGTCCTTCGCGATGTCCCACAATTTTTCGTGTTCCGCGCCGAACAGCACCACCATGCGCGTTGATTGCGAGTGAAATGAAGACGGCGTGTGCAGCAGCGCGTGTTCCACAATCTGCACCACTTCTTTTTGCGAAATGGGCAGGTTTTTGTTCAATGCGTACACGGAACGGCGGGTTTCGGCGGCGTGTTGCAAAATTTGTACAGACATTATCAATTCCTTTCAAAGATTTACATTAAACATAAAAGCATAGTAATTATAAGGTTTTTGCCACCCTTCATCCATCCGCCTTCGGTAAAATTTATTTTTCTTGTTGGTAAAACACGGCGTTTTTCGGTATTATCTCGCCCCTTTGGGCACAGGGCAGCGGGCTTTGTCCGACCGAACCCTTTTGTTTTTCAACACACACAAGGAATTAAAATGTCTATTAAACAAGAATTTAAAGAATTTATCATGCGCGGCAACGTGATTGATTTGGCGGTCGGTATGGTCATCGGTACGGCGTTTTCGGGCATTGTGAAATCGCTGGTGGACGATGTGATTATGCCGCCCATCGGCCTGATTTTGGGCGGTATCGATTTCTCCAACCTGTTCATTACGCTGAAAAACGGCGCAACGCCTCCGGCAGACGGCTATGCCACGCTGGAAGCCGCCAAAACCGCCGGCGCCATCACGCTGAACATCGGCTCGTTCATCAACACGATTGTGAGCTTCCTGATTATCGCCAGCGCCATTTTCATGGTGGTGAAATTAATCAACAGCCTGAAAAAGCAGCCTGCACCCGAAGCGGAAGCCCCTGCCGAGCCCAGCGAAGAAGTATTGCTGCTGCGTGAAATCCGCGATTCGCTGAAAAAATAAACCGCCGCTTCCGGCCACATTTCCAAAGCAGCCTGCACTTTTGCCGCGAACACCGGTTCGGGTAAAAGTGCAGGCTGCTTTTTACCCGCAACTCTGTTAAAATCGCCCTTTGCTTTTCCATTTAACACATAAGGATTTTGTATGATTGAACTTGCCAATGCCGCCGCCGGAGCCGCTCCCCAGCAACCTTCCGGCTTCGTGGCGTTCCTGCCGTGGATTGCCATTTTCGCCGTGATGTATTTCATCATGATCCGCCCGCAGCAAAAACGCGAAAAAGAGCGCCAAGCCATGATTAGCGAGCTGAAAAAAGGAGACCGCGTTTTGTTGATGTCCGGCATGTACGGCCGCGTGGTGAAAACCGGCGAAACCGTGTTCACCGTGGAATTGGCCAAAGGCTTCACCGTGGAAGTGGAACGCAACGCGATTGCCGCCAAAGCGGACACCCCGGCCGAAAACACTGCCGGCGAATAAACGCGCCATCATACTGCCGGGCCGTTTCACCTTAACGGGCGATTCGGGCATCGGCAGTATTGCCGCCATCATAATGCAGCCGCCCGACCAAAGTGCAGGCTGCTTTCAAAGATACCGCCGAAAAGGTTGACCATGAACCGTTATCCCCTTTGGAAATATTTGCTTATCCTGCTGACGGTGGCGATTGCCGTCATTTACACGCTGCCGAATTTATACGGCGTGACCCCCGCCATCCAGATTTCCACCAACCGCCAATCCATCCACATTGACGAGTCCACCGAAAAAACCGTTGCCGACGCGCTGCAAAAAGCCAACATTGCCCACGACGGCATGTTTATCGCAGGCGGCAGCCTGAAAGTGCGCGTGTCGGATGCCAACAAAATCTCCGCCCGCGACGCCATCGACAACGCATTGGGCGAAGGCTACATCGTGGCGCAAAACCAAATCGCCAACAGCCCGGAATGGCTGGAAAAAATCGGCGCACGCCCCATGTTCCTGGGCTTGGACTTGCGCGGCGGCGTACACTTCACCATGCAGGTGGACATGAAGGCTGCGCTGGAAAAAACACTTGACCGCTATGCCGGCGATGCCCGCCGCACCCTGCGCCAACAACGCATCCGCACCGGCACCATCCGCAAAAGCGGCAACAGCCTGATTATCCCCTTCCAAGACGCGGCCGACATTCAAAAAGTCCTGCCCGAACTGAACAACATGATGGAAGGCGCACAGCTGACCAGCGAAGGCACGCAGCTGACCATCACGCTGCCCGAAACGCTGCTGGCGCAAATCCGCAGCGATGCCGTGAAACAGAACATCAACACGCTGCACAACCGCGTCAATGAATTGGGCACGGCCGAACCTGTCATCCAACAGGCAGGTGCAGACCGCATTGTAGTGCAGCTGCCCGGCATGACCGACACGGCCAAAGCCAAAGACATCATCGGCCGCACCGCCACTTTGGAAGTGCGCATGGTCAGCACCGACCCTGAATTGACGGAACAGGCCAAACAAGGCAACATCCCCGCCGACTACGAATTGCTCACCGATGCGGAAGGCAACGGCTATCTGGTCAGCAAACAAGTGGAACTGACGGGCGATAACATCAATTCGGCGCAGGCTGGTTTTTCGCATAATGACAACCGGCCGGCCGTTGATTTAACGCTCGACAACGCAGGCAGCCGCATTTTCGGCGACCTGACTTCTGCCAACAAAGGCAAAATCATGGCCATGGTCTTGATTGACCAAGGCAAATCCGAAGTGATTACCGCACCGCGCATCAACGAGCCGATTTTGGGCGGGCGCGTGCAGATTACCGGCATGGAAAGCGTTGCCGCCGCCAACGACGTGGCCTTGCTGCTGCGCGCCGGTTCGCTGGCCGCACCGATGGAAATTGTGGAAGAACGCACCATTGGCCCGTCTTTGGGTGCGGAAAACATCAGCAAAGGGATTCACTCCACCGTGTGGGGCTTCGCGGCCGTTGCCCTGTTCATGATGGTGTATTACCGCCTGTTCGGCGTGTTCTCTTCGATTGCGCTTTCTGCCAACCTGCTGTTCCTGTTTGCGATTTTGTCGGCACTGCAAGCCACGCTCACACTGCCGGGCATTGCAGCCATGGCATTGACGCTGGGTATGGCCATCGACTCCAACGTGTTGATTAACGAACGTATCCGCGAAGAGCTGCACGCCGGCAAAAAACCGCAGGCTGCCATCAAGGAAGGTTACGACCATGCGTGGGACACGATTTTGGACTCGAACCTGACTTCGCTGATTGCCGGTATCGCCCTGCTGATTTTCGGTTCCGGCCCGGTGCGCGGCTTTGCGATTGTGCACTGCCTGGGCATTATGACGTCGATTTATTCATCGGTTGTCGTTTCCCGCGCGCTGGTGAACCTGTGGTACGGTTCGCGCCGCAAACTCAAACACATTTCCATCGGCGTGCGCCAAAACATGGCCGTGGTCGATGCCGATGACGGCAAAGCAACGCAGGAGTAAACATTATGGAATTATTCAAATTCAAACGCGATATTCCGTTTATGAGCTATGGCAAGCTCACTACTTTCATTTCGCTGGCCACGTTTATTCTGGCGGTGTTCTTCCTGCTGACGCGCGGCTTGAACCTTTCGGTGGAATTTACCGGCGGCACGCTGATGGAAGTGGAATACGCTTCGCAGCAAGGTGCGGACTTGAACCAGGTGCGCCACCAGCTGGACACGCTGAAAATGGGCGAAGTGCAGGTGCAGGCATTGGGCACGAACAAGCACATCATGATCCGCCTGCCGAACAAACCCGACGTATCGTCCGCACAACTGTCCAACCAAGTGATGGAAACACTGAAAAAACAAAGCCCGGACGTGAGCCTGCGCCAAGTGGAATTTATCGGCCCGGCAGTGGGCGATGAATTGGTCAGCCACGGTTTGAAGGCTTTGGGCATGGTCATCGTGGGCATTATCGCCTATCTGTCCATGCGCTTCGAATGGCGCTTTGCCGTGTCCGCCATCATTGCCAACCTGCACGATATCGTGATTATTCTGGGCTGCTTCGCCTTCTTCCGCTGGGAGTTCTCGCTCACCGTATTGGCGGGCGTGCTGGCGGTGCTGGGTTATTCGGTGAACGAATCGGTGGTGGTGTTCGACCGTATCCGTGAAAACCTGCGCAAAGGTTCGATGCGCAGCAAAACCGTTCCCGAAGTGATTGACAACGCGATTACTGCCACCATGGGGCGTACCATCATCACGCACGGTTCGACCGAAGCGATGGTGATTTCCATGCTGGTATTCGGCGGCGCGGCACTGCACGGCTTTGCCACCGCGCTGACCATCGGCATCGTGTTCGGCATTTACTCTTCCGTGCTGGTGGCCAGCCCGCTGCTGCTGATGTTCGGTTTGACCCGCGACAATGCGTTCAAGCAGAAGGAAGAAAAAGAAGAAGCGGTTGTTTAACCGCGAAAGCAGCCTGCACTTTACTTTTCGTCCATGTGCAGGCTGCTTTTTTGTATTTAATTTTAAACAGGAGGTTTTATGAGCAATATCCAACGTTTGGGCAGCGGCGAACGGCTTTCGGAAGCCGTGGTGGCCAACGGTTTCGTGTTCTTATCGGGCATGGTGCCGGAAGTGGCTTCGGACAACGTTACCGTGCAGACGGCAGACGTGTTGTGCCAAATCGATTCGTGGCTGGCGCAGGCCGGTTCGGACAAAGCACACATTCTGGAAGCCACGATTTTTCTGGCCGATATGGACGACTATGCCGGCATGAACGCCGCGTGGGACGCATGGGTCGATACGCAGAACACGCCCGCGCGCGCCTGTGTGGAAGCGAAACTCGCCAAACCGGAATGGCGTGTGGAAATTAAGGTTTCCGCGCTGGTGAAATAATCCGCCTGCCGCAAAAAAGCAGCCTGCACTTTAGTTTACGAAGTGCAGGCTGCTTTTTGGAATTTATGCAGCCAGCGGCGGGGCTTCTTTGGCATGCACCCAATTTCGGGGCGGGCTGCAACGCCAAAGAGTGGGTATGGCGGCGATACGCCATGCCCTGCGTTTAAATTTATTGTTTCCGTTCGGGTTTGCGCGATTTCACAGGAAAGGGAACGGGTGCAGGCTGCTTTTTCAGGTTTCGGGCAGCCTTCGGATGGCGGATGCGGCTAGCTGCAAAGTTTGTGTAATTGAAAACGCAGCCTGCATTTAAGTTTCCGGAGTGCAGGCCGCTTTTCCCTCCGCCGCCCTGCCCCATCGGTCGCGAATGATAAATTCTGGACGTTTTGTGTAAATTTGCGTATATTTTGCCTTTTCGTTTTTTTGGCCTTCACAACAACAAGGATTTTTATGTCTCACACACAATTACGCAACAATCCCTATAAAGTGGCGATTGCGTCCATGGTGGGTACTGCCATCGAGTTTTACGATTACTACATTTATGCGGCGGCGGCCGTGCTGGTCTTCAACACCCAGTTTTTCCCGAAAACGGACGAAACCGCCGGCATCATCCTGTCGCTGTCCACGCTGGCGCTGGCGTTTTTGGCGCGCCCCATCGGCTCTGCGCTATTCGGCCACTTCGGCGATAAAATCGGCCGCAAAAAAACTTTGGTGGCCTCATTGCTGACCATGGGTTTGTCCACCGTCGCCATTGGCCTGCTGCCCAATTACGAGCAAATCGGCATTCTCGCGCCGCTGCTGCTGTGCCTGTTCCGCTTCGGCCAAGGCTTGGGCTTGGGCGGCGAATGGGGCGGCGCGGCATTGGTCGCCACGGAAAACGCGCCGGAAGGCAAACGCGCTTGGTTCGGCACTTTCCCCCAGTTGGGCGCACCCATCGGCCTGTTCATGGCCAACGGCGTGTTCTTCTTGATTAGCTCGTCCGTCGGCCATGAAGAGCTGGTGAAATGGGGCTGGCGCATTCCGTTCATCGCTTCGTTGGTGCTGGTGCTGGTGGGCTTGTGGATGCGGATGACGCTGCACGAAAGCCATGTGTACCGCGAAGCCGAAGCCAAAGGCAAAACCAGCCAAGCGCCGGTGAAAGACGTGATGGCGAAACACATGAAGCCGATTTTACAGGGCACGTTCATCATGGCGGCCACCTATGTGCTGTTCTACATCATGACCGCCTTCGTGCAAATTTATTCCAAACACCCGGTCGGCCTGTCTGAATTCGGCCATCCCAAAGGCTTGGGCATTCCGGCCAACACTTTCACGGGCTTTTTGCTGATTGGTGCTGTTGTGTTTGGTATTTTCATCAGCTTATCCGGCGTTTATGCCGACAAAATGGGCCGCCGCCGCTTCCTGATTTTGGTCAGCTCCGCCATTTTACTGTTCGGCCTGTGCATGCCGCTGTTCCTGACGCACGGTTCGCCTTCTTCCGTGTTGGCGTTCCTGCTTATCGGCATGGCGCTGATGGGCATGACTTTCGGCCCGATGGCGGCCCTGCTGCCCGAACTCTTCCCCACTGAAGTGCGCTATTCCGGCGCATCGCTGGCGTATAACCTTTCGGCGATTGTGGGCGCGTCCGTTGCCACCATGGTGGCCATTTGGCTGAACGACCACTACGGCATCTTCGGCGTGGGCGTGTATCTGGCCGTCAACTGTGCGCTGACGCTGATTGCGCTGTTCAGCACGCACGAAACCAAAGACGTGGATTTGACCCAAACGCATTAAACGCAATCGAAAAGCAGCCTGCACTTCGTTTACCGTTGTGCAGGCTGCTTTTGGGTTTTCGGCAGCCAGAAACCTGCCGCGGATACCATTAAAAGCAGCCTGCACCTTGGAGTTCCCCAAAGTGCAGGCTGCTTTCATATTGTGCAGGCGGTTAGTCCATGGTCAGCACCACTTTCATCGCATTGTGTTCCGCCGCATGTTTGAATACATCGTATGCCTGTACCAATTCGCTGAATTTGAAATGGTGTGTCAGCATTTTGGTGTAGTCCACGCTGCTGGTGGAAATCGCCTTCATCAGCATTTCGGTGGTATTGGCGTTTACCAGGCCGGTGGTGATTTTCAGGTTTTTAATCCACAGTTTTTCCAGTTTGAAATCAACGGATTTACCGTGCACGCCCACCACGGCCAAATTACCGCCCGCTTTCACCACCTCTTGGCACATATCCCAAGTTACCGGCAGGCCGACCGCTTCAATCGCCACATCCACGCCATCCTGACCCACAATATCCAATACCTGTTGGCGCACATCGCCAGCCGCCGGATTCACGGTATGCGTTGCACCCAATTCCTTCGCCAGTTTCAAGCGGTTTTCGTCCATATCGCACACAATCAGCACGCTCGGGCTGTATAACTGCGCCGTGAGCAATGCCGACATACCCACCGGCCCCGCACCGGCAATAAACACCGTGTCGCCTGGGCGGACATCGCCATACTGCACGCCGATTTCGTGTGCAGTCGGCAGCGCGTCCGACAGCAGCAGCGCCACTTCTTCATTCACACTGTCTGGCAGAAAAATCAGGCTGTTGTCCGCATACGGCGTGCGCACGAATTCAGCCTGCGTGCCGTCAATCATATAGCCCAAAATCCAACCGCCGTTGCGGCAGTGGGAATAGAGCTGCTGTTTGCAGTTGTCGCAAGTGCAGCATTTCGATACACAGGAAATGATGACTTTGTCGCCTTTTTTGACGTTTTTCACCGCCGAGCCGACTTCTTCCACAATCCCGATGCCTTCGTGCCCCAAAATCCGGCCGGCGGAAATTTCGGGATTTTTGCCCTTCCAAATGCCCAAATCCGTGCCGCAAATAGTGGTTTTGGTAATCTGCACCACTGCATCGGTCGGATCGATAATGCGCGGTTTGTCGTGTTCTTCAAAACGGATGTCGCCTTCGCCGTAGTAAACCATTGCTTTCATGATGTTTCTCCCTTTGGGTTGCGTTTTGGCAAAACGGGCGGACGCTTGACCAATCCGCCGCGCAACACAATCGCCACATTGTGTGAGAATGATTATATTCTCACTTAATTTATTTGAGAAAACTTTTACAATTCAATGTGTTATATCATAACAAAGGAAGCCGACCACGCGGTTTGACTCTTATGCGAAATATACCTAAACTAACCGATTCCGCGTATAAGTAAGGATTGGTTATGCAGCACCGGCTCACTTCCCTGTTCCATCCCAAAGGCATTGCCGTGGTGGGCGCATCCGACCGGCACGGCAGCTTCGGGCGCAAGGTGTTTTCGCAATTGTGGGCCGACCATGCCGCGCCAACCATCGTGCCGGTAAATCCGAGCCACAAAATGGTGGGCGGGCAAAAAGCGTATGAATCGCTGACCGAGGCGCAGCAAGAGCACCGTTTAGATACTGCGGTGGTGATTTTGTCGCCCGACAAATTGGCCGGCATTGTCCGCGAGGCAGGTAAAACCGCCATCCGCCAGGTGATTTTCGTCAGCGAAATCGATGCGCCGAACCATGCGGTGCGGCAGAAACTGGAACGTGCGGCGGCATTGGCGCGCAAGGCGGACATTCAGCTGCTGGCCATGCCGGCGGGCGGTTTGCGCGGTGTGTTTGCCGTGCCGCAAAAAGCAGCCTGCACCTATATCGGCCAATCGTCCGACATTGCCGACTGTATGACACATTATGCGCAGGAACGCGGCATCGAATTCAGCCGCTTTATCACGCTGCACCCACAGAATTATCCGGTCAGCACGGGGCAAATCATTGATTTCGTGGCTGCCGAAGACACCACCACTTCGCTGTTGGTGCATGTGAGCGTGCTGGACAACGTACGCGAATTGGTGAGCGCGTTGGCGTATGCGGCGCGGTATAAACCGGTGATTGTGCTGACCACGCTGCCCGATGCGGCGCAAGAGGCGCTGTTCACGCAGGCGTTGGAGCGCGTACATGTTTTGTCCGTGCACACACTCACGCAGTTTTCCACGGCGGCGAAACTGGTGCACACAGGCATCACCAGCCGCGGCAACCGCCTGCACATCATCAGCAATTCGCCGCAAATCAGCGCATTAAGCTGCCGCGTGCTGGACAACACGCCGCTGGTTTTGGGCGGACGAAGTGCAGGCTGCCTGCGCCAGTTGGGCAAGCTGCTGCCGTATAAACCCGAACGCCACAATCCTTTGGACGTGCCGATTGACACATCGCCGTCCGTCTTCCAATCGCTGGTCGAAAGCAGCCTGCACGATGAAGAATCCGATGCAGTGCTGGTGATTTATGCCGGACAGCACAGCAACGACTGCCTGCAAACCGCGCAACTGATTTCCCAACTCCAAGCCAAATCGGGCAAACCGCTGCTGCTGACCTGGCTGGGCAGCGCTGACACCGACAGCGTCCGCGACCAGTTCAACCGCCAGAAAAACCTGCATTTCAAACAACCGGAACATGCGGTTCAGGCATTGGCGCAGCTGGATATTTACCGCAACCGCCAGCAGAACCGTTACGCGTTGCAACCGTTCCACGATTACCGTTACGCCGTGGCCGCCGCCGAAGAGCTGCAAAAATCACTGCGCCCGATGATTCCCGTGGCCGTGCTGAGCGCGGGCAAAAGCCACATCACCCATCTTTTGAACACGCTGCGGCTGCACAACCTCACCGCCGAAGCCCAAAAGCAGCCTGCACTTTTGCACCTGCAATCGGAACGCGACCCCGTGTTCGGGCAACTCATTCATCTGTATAACGAATCCGGCCACCAAACCCTGCTGCCGCCGCTGTTGCCCACCGAAGCGCAGCGCGCCCTGCAAGCACTCGGATTGGACGCCGGCATATGGCTCGACTGCCTGCTTGACACCGCCGAAACCGTGTGCAGGCTGCCTGAAGTACACAGCCTGACGCTGGCGCTGACCGTTTCCGGAAAAGGCATTGCCTGCACGGAAGCCAAGCTCCACCTGCAAGACACGCCCTATCCGCCCGCACCGAACGTCTTTGCCCCGCCCCCCGCCCTGCCGACCGAACAATTCACGCTCGCCAACGGCCAAATCGTCCGCCTGCGCCCCGTGCGCCCCGAAGACGCCTCCCTGTTGCAAACCCTGTATCAGGGCATGGACGACCACAGCCGCTACCTGCGCTTCATGATTGCATCGCCCGAACTGCCGCCCAGCCTCATCGCCCGCTTGAGCCACCCCGACTACCAGCGCGAATTCGCCCTGCTGCTACACGACGACCAACACCGCCCGCTCGCGCACGCCCATTACAGCACCGATGCCAACGGGCAAAGCGGCGAATTCGGCATCGGCATCACCCCATCGCTGCAAGGACAAGGCGTGGGCGGCTTCCTGATGCAGCAACTGCTACAACACGCGCAAAAACAAGGCTTACAGCAAATGCGCGCCGAAATCCTTGCCGAAAACCACCCCATGCAGCGGCTCGCCCTCAAACTCGGCTTCACATTGAGCAAACACCCCGAAGACCCGCAGCTATTGGAAGCCCGGCTGGACTTGAACAATCATTCCTAATCGCGCCCATCAATGTTAAAATCCGCATGGTTGGCCACGCGGCACACACCAACGTGCAGGCTGCTTTTGAAAACGGCAAAAAGCAGCCTGCACGGACTTTACCGGCCGCCAAGCGCAAACCGATTCGATAATGACGACTGCCGTTTTCAAGAATGCAAAGGCAATGGCTGCGTGCCGATATGTTCAGGCAGCCTGCAACCGAAATATCATCGCGGCACTTTCACGACTATTTGAATTGAAAGACATGATCCAATCCAAATTTACAAACCGCATTCTTCGTAACAGTTTGCATTATGTCGCCAATAATTTGCATGAAAACACGAAAAAAATCACATGGAAAAGCGTCCTGTTTTATACGGACGATGAGCTGGAACCTTTCCGTAAAGAAGCAAACGGCTGCATGGTTTTGTTTACTATATTATTGCCGATAGCAATAATAATCGGGTTCCTTTCCTTCATCGACATCACTGATGCCGTCATTGATAAGCGTTCAGCAACGATGCATCATTTCGGCACAGCCGTGATCACCGTGATTGAACTGTCGTTGCTCTGGCACGCAAGGTATGCAAAAGAGAGGTCTCAACGTAATTATCAACTGGTAGATTTCACCTTGAATTTTCGACGGAAAACGTTGAGGGTGAAGTGGGAAACAGCTACTTATACCACCTATAATTTTAAGAGGTTACAAGCATTCCCCGATATTCTTCCATTGCCCAGCAATGCCTCGGAAAAAGAAAAAACTTTACAAAAAGAGATTTATCATAAAATACAAAAAATGACCGACTCCCCCTTGATGCCATAATCATCCAATTGATATCGCCAACTTGTTTCAGGCAGCCTGCAACCCCGAATAACACTTGATAAAGAAAGACCCCTTATGACCTGGGAAACCGTAATCGGACTGGAAATCCACGTCCAACTCAACACCAAATCCAAAATCTTCAGCGGCGCATCGACCGCATTCGGTGCGGAACCCAATGCGCACGCCAGCGTGGTGGAATGCGCGTTGCCGGGCGTGCTGCCGGTAATGAACCGCGAAGTCGTTGAAAAAGCCATTAAATTAGGCTTGGCTTTGGATGCGAAAATCAATCAGAAAAACGTGTTCGACCGCAAAAACTACTTCTATCCCGACTTGCCAAAAGGCTATCAAATCAGCCAGCTGGATTTGCCGATTGTCGAACACGGCAAACTGGAAATCGTGGTCGGCGACGATGTGAAAACCATCAACGTAACCCGCGCGCACATGGAAGAAGATGCGGGGAAATCCGTGCATGAAGGCTTGAACGGCGCAACCGGTATCGACCTGAACCGCGCCGGCACGCCGCTGTTGGAAGTGGTATCCGAACCCGAAATGCGTTCCGCCGCCGAAGCCGTTGCCTACGCCAAAGCCTTACACAGCTTGGTAACATGGCTGGACATTTGCGACGGCAATATGGCGGAAGGCTCGTTCCGCGTCGATGCCAACGTATCCGTGCGCCCGAAAGGCCAAGCGGAATTCGGCACGCGCCGCGAGATTAAAAACCTCAATTCCTTCCGTTTCTTAGAGCAGGCGATTAATTACGAAGTGGAAGCGCAAATCGAGATTTTGGAAGACGGCGGCAAAGTACAGCAGGCAACCATGCTGTTCGACCCGGAAAAAGGCGAAACCCGCGTGATGCGTTTGAAAGAAGACG
>ERZ772807.609-NODE-609-length-21559-cov-8.027390_pt1 | contig 21559 bp, 15 predicted proteins | sample MGYA00511472_ERZ772807 | MGnify/ENA primary metagenome ERZ772807 (study PRJEB29015, sample SAMEA2737947) | human oral metagenome | biome: human oral; feature: human-associated habitat; material: dental | place: China | collected 2039 ...
CCACCGGCACATTGAGGAGATGGGGTAGGAGCCTTCTTCGCGGTTGATGACCTCGCAAGTGCTCGGTCACGGTCGTTCCTTGGCGAAGTCGGGTGGCCCGGGGACCATGGTCCCCGGGCTCCCACAGAACCGTACGTGACAGTCTCCCGTCATACGGCTCTTGTCGTTCTGGTGTCACCACACGGGGCCAGGCTCGGTAACCCAGGCCCAGTGCGCGAAGTAGCTTGGCGCTTTCTTGACGCCTGTGTACCACTTCCGCATGGTTCTGGCCCAGCTGGCCCGCAGTCTGCGGTACTTTCCCCTGAGCCACCGGACCAGGTAGGAGTTGATTCTCCTGAGCAGGGGGTAGAGCGCTGACGGATGGAAGGCTCCGTAGTAGCGCATCCAGCCTCGCACCACCGGGTTGACGTGTGCTGCCAGATCACTGACCGTCGCTGTCACCCATCGGTGCAGACGCCAGGAGCGTACTGTGGCGCTCATCCGTTTCAAGGCCGCCCTGGACACTGCCGGGGAGAAACTCCGGAACAGTCCATGTCGCCCTTTGACGGTACGCTCACGGAACTCATACCCCAGGAACGTGAACTCGGTGTGCTCCCATGAGCCAGTCCGGTTCGCGTCCTTGCAGTACACGATCCGGGTCTTGCGCGGGTGCAGCCTCAGCCCCACCTGCCTCATGCGCTCCGTCACCGCGGCCAGCACCGCCCGGGCCTGTTCCAGGCTCTTGCAGTGGATCACCACATCGTCGGCGTAACGCTCGAAGACAACCCCCGGAAAGTTCCGGGCAAGCCATGCATCGAGCGCGTAGTGCATGAACAGATTGGCCAGAACCGGCGAGACCGCCGACCCCTGAGGAGTACCCCTCCATCGCTCAGTAAGCGTCCCATCCCCCTGCTGCGCAGGCGCCTTGAGCCAGCGCCGCACGTAGAGCATCACCCACGGCAGGTCGCACACCATTGCCACCGCACGACACACCAGGTCCCACGGCACGGTGTCGAAGAACGCCTGGATATCCATGTCGATGACCCAGCTGCTCTCCCAGCACCGCCTCCTGCACGCCGCGACCGCGTCAATCGCGCCGCGTCCGGGACGGTAACCGTACGAGCCCTGGTGGAACACCGGCTCGGCCCTGCGCTCAAGCACCAAGGCCACCACCGTCTGCGCCAGACGGTCAGCGACTGTCGGCACACCCAGCACCCTGATACCTCCATCAGGCTTGGGGATCCGAACCTGACGCACCGGAGGCGGGAAGTAGCTGCCCGAGGACATCCGGTTCCAGATCTTGTACAGGTTCGCCTGTAGATCCCTCTCAAAGTCCTCGATAGCCGCCCCGTCGACCCCGGGCGCGCCCTTGTTGTTCCTGACCCTCTCCCAAGCCTCCACTACCAGAGCCTTGGGAATATCGAACGCCTTACCCGCCGTTTTCGACGGCCTTGGCGCCACCCCTACCAATGACACTGACCCGCTCATCCCAATTCCTCCCAGAGACCCTGGTTGACCAGCACGAACACATCACGAACGACCCGACCCCTTCGCTCCGCCCCCATTACAGAAGCATCATCACTACTACGAGTCGGTCCGCCGGCGCCTCACCCGCACCCAGCAGGCACGACCACAAGGCGCCTTCTCCTGTTTCACGCAGACGCAGCAGACCGGGCTCACGCCGCCTTCACGCCGGGCACCGCCTGACCAGCAATACGGACACACCGCCAGACTCATCCCAGGGCACCTTCAAACCCCAGTTCTGATGCCATCCAAGCATTTCGACGCTTCCACAGCGGTTCACTCGCGTTCGTCTTCCCGGCCCCCACCTGACATCCGCCCACGGACGCCTTTTCCTTGAACGCTCACCACGACGGTCTTCAACCAACGCAGCACAAGGCGGTTTGAAGCCATCATCCGCACAACGACTTCGAGGGGCCACAACCCTCATCATCTACGCAACACCATCCAGAAGCTACAGAACTACATCCACAGCTCCCTTCCGTTCAGGACACACGAAGGCGGCTGCTTTTTTCAGGAACTCGTTCTCCTGACGCAGCTCCTTGTTCTCTGCTCTCAGTTTTGCTATCTCGGCTGACTCGGATGCCTTCTTGCGGTCCTGATCGGTGGCGTGCTCCCTCTTGTATCTTGCGACCCAGTTACCTACTGTTTGGGCTACAAGATCGTATGAGGCGGCCACCGAGGCGATCGTGCGTTCCTTCTCGATGACCTCGCGCACCACTTGGGTCTTGAACTCGTCTGAGTATTTCGCTGCTGGCATGGTCTCCATCCTATCGACTCACGGGAAGAAAAACTCCCCCAGTCCGAGAAACACCACGCACTCCACGTCCATGTCATAGCTGGTGCGTTCGTAGGTTAGCTTGCGTGTTCGGGGGTTAAGGGTACGAACTGGCGACCTACCCTACGAACGCGTGCACCAGGCGCGGGCGGGGGCGTCGGCCGGGGCCGGCGTCTGGGAGAAGGTCGGCAGGTCTGCGGGCCGGGGCCATGATCGGGCGCCAGATACGGTTCTGCGCGAGATTCTGCGAAGGGACGTGGTCGAGCCGGGTGTCTTTTGTGCGGCGGATGCGGTTTTCTGGTGGCGGGTTCGTGGCCGGTGGCGGACTTCGAGGCCTGGGAGCCGGCCTCCTTTTGTATTGGTGGCGAGGGCGGTGGGCCGGTAGCCCCCGCGATGTCCTCGAAGCGCGGCCGGGGGCCCTGGTGGGGCCGCTCGTGGCGCGCGGTTGGCCCGCATGCCCTGGGGCCAGGCGGTTAGGTCCGGCGGGTCGGCGGGTCTCGGCGGCGTGCGCCCCGTTCCCGGGGTGGCCGTCGGCGTTGTACGCGGGTGACCAGGCGGTCTGGGGGATGGTGCCCGTGGGTCTGCGGTGTGGTCGGGCAGGGTGAACCCCTACGCTGCAGGACGCCCGGCGGCGGGTGAGGAGCTCGATGGTCTCCTTCGTCCCTCCGGCCCCATCGGTGCGCGCCAGGACCCGCCTGCCGGGTCTGGGGCCGGACCCGGCCTGGTCCAGTGCCCGGCGGATGATCTCGACGTGGTCGGCGCTCGTGCTGCGTCCCGGAAACGCCGAGGCGCAGCACGAGTGCCGCGCGCTTCGTCTCCTGCGTTGCCGGTGCCGTGGTCGAATCATGCGGTCAGGGGGGCGGTCACCGAGCCCCTTCTTGAAGGGTCGGGGCCGTATCCTCTATTTCTCCGAGTGGACGCCCACCAGAGTGGCGTCGATGTCGATCACCGGCGGCCGGTCCGCCCAGACACCGGCGGTCGGTCCGCCCAGACACCGGTGGCCGGTGAGTGCTCGCCGGCCGGGGTCCACGCCCGCTGTCTCGCTGTCTTGCGGGCCCGGCCTCGGCGGCCTCGACGTGGTCGGTCAGGGTTCCCACCAGTCGTGAGACCGTGGGGTCGGAGGCAACGGACCCGAGGATCTCCTTCTCGCACCGCGGCGAGAGGTCCGACAGGCAACGGCCTCCCAGGGCCGCGCGCACCGCCGGATCCGCCATGACCTTGCCCGGGTCGTGCACCGACCACGGCCGCCGCCACGCAGACAGGGCACCGCAGAGCTCGTTGCCCAGCCCCGCACCCGGACGGCTTCGGTCAGCAGCCTCGCCCCGGCCGGCCCCACCGCAGCAACATCCCCGGACCCCACACCCGCAGCCGGATACAACCCGCTTATTCTTCACCACGAGGATGCCCTTCCCCTGAAGCTCTCGGACCTCAGCAACCCGCATCATCCCAAGCGAAACGACACCCCCACCCCGCCTTCAACACCCCAACAACAAAAACTCGAGGCTAGGATCTCGGGCGGGATGTCGCGCTCCTCGAGATCGAGGTAGGTGATCCCGAGATCGGGGGTATGTGCGATAGCGCCGGGGAGGTCGCTCCACCGGCGGACGCCCGTTGCCCGCTTGCCTCACATGCATTGGCCCGGATCCCGGGCCTGGGCGATGGGGGCCCTCGACTCCGCGTCAGGTGCCTGAGGCGCGCTCCTCGTGTCCGAGTCTGCCGCAAAGGTCCGGAACCGGCCGGAGTGTGCGAGAGGAGTCGTTGGTATTCCAGGCTTTTCTTCACCGATGATTCTGGTGTGGGGCGTCTTTGTGTCAGATTTGGACAACCACTGCCCGTATCGGAGGGCGCCGCGCCCGTCCGCGCGGGGCTCGCACCTGGCGGAACCGGGCCGATCCCGGCGAGGGGTCAGGGTGTGGGTGAGGCGGAGGTGGTTCGGTCCGATGCGCGGGGCGGGTAGGTGATGTCGTCATGGGGTGGGCCGGAGGCCGCCTCGTGGGCGGTGCCGGTGATGGCCTGCAGCAGGGGGATCAGGACCTCGTCGGTCGGGTCCCTGGGTGGGGCGGCTCCGGAGAGATCCATGCGGAACCTGATTGTGTACCCGTTAGGGCAGCGCCACATGAGCCCGTAACTGGACGACGACGTGTACGCGGCTCCTTCGCCCTCCAAGCCGTTGGCCGTCACAGAATGCGCATCGCTTATGTCATCGAAGGCGCTGACTTCTTCCAAAAGATCCTGCTCCTTTGGTCGAGCGCCGTACGTGATCTCTAGGGCGTTGAAGGGGGATGATTCGTAGGGAGAGCCTGCGACGAGACCGAGCTGGCAGTCGAACGCGACTTTGCCCTGGTCGTAGGAGTGGCGGCTGAAGGTGACTTTGTCGAGTTGTTGGCCCAGGATGGTCTCCATGTCCGCGGCGGTCATGAGGTCGCAGACGCTGACGTCGTCGGGCACGATGCTCCTCACCCGTTCGTAGCTGGCAGCCTCGGCCGCCGAGGCGGAGGCGGAGGCCGACGCCTGGGCCCGTGCCTCGCGCCACTGCTGCACGCGGGCGCACCCCGCCACCGCCGCCAGTACCATCACCAGGGCCGCGGCCCGCAGACGCGGCCCGGCCCCGGCCCGGCGGCCGCGCCGCCCCCTCACGGCTCAGCCCTCGTCATCATGGCCGACCGCACTCGACGACCCCGAGACGTAGCCCCCGGAGGCGGCATTGTCGATGGCGTCCCGGATCTTCTTGAGGTTGTCGTCCGGAGGAACGTTGTCCGATCGACCGCCGTCGGTGACCTGGCTCATCCAGGCATCGACGCCCGCCAGGTTCTCCTTGGGGGTCTTGGACAGGTCGATGGTGTGGCCGCCCTGGCCGTCGTCGACCACCCACGCGTACCTATCGGCCGCGGTCTGGATATCGGGATCGTTGGCGGTGGGGCCGACCTGGTAGGAGTCCTGGTTGATCAGCCCCGCCCGAGCCGCATCCTGCGCTGCTGTTGCCTTCATACCGTCAGTTAGTTTCAGGGACACCGGCGAACTGGCGGCCTGCGGGTCATCGACCAGCGCGTCGGCGGCCACCGGGGCCAGTATCGTGCCGCCGGCCGAGACCGCCGTGGAGCTGGCCGTCCCGGCGGGCGGCGGCAGGGCCGACAGGCCGCCGGCCAGCACCGTGCTGAACGCCGAGATCGCCGTGTTCGCGCTTCCGTTGAGCTCCTCCGCCCCGGAGATGCCGGCGGCGGTCTTGTCCTTGGCCCTGGAGTCGGCGATGCCCACCAGATGCGCTTCCGCCGCAGCACCTCTGCCGTAGGCGTCCGCGATCGCGTCGACCTGCTGGTTGGGATCGTCCTGGCGGGAGGAGACGCCGTCGTGGGAGCGCTTCGAAGCATAGGACGCCAGTCCCGCGCTGATCGTTCCGGTCGCGTCGGCGTTGTCCGCCACGGTGGAGGCCAGCGCGTCCAGGTCCCTCACCGTGGCGTTCCCCAGCTGTTCGGCCGTACTCCGGCTGATCAACGCGTCCGGGTTCCTGTCAACGCCATGGATCCCGTCGCCCCACGCCGCTGTGACCTCGTCGGGGCAGTTGGCCAGCAGCACCCCGACGCGCGCCTTGGCGTCATCGTTGTACAGGTCGGTCTTGTCGCCGGTGCGCGAACCGAGCCCGTGGATGGCGTGGCCGGCGAGCTGCGCGGCCCGTTCGCTCTGCGCGCCGAGCGCGCTGGTGCGCAGGCAGGAGGCGGCCGCCACCGCGCCGGCGAAACCCGCCAGGCCGGTGCTGTCCCATTTCCGGCCGGCCAATGCATCGACCCGGCTGGTGTCCACCGACCCGTCATTGGCCGTCGGGGCGAGGTAGCCCAGAGCCGCGAACCGATTATTGCCCATCGCATCCAGCACCCCGGCCATGGGATCCGTGCACCCGTCCGGGAGCACCATCCCCGCCCTGGAGTAGAACTGGGACTTGTGCATCTCCGCAGTGACATCATCGAGGTCGATGTCGTCGAGATGCTCGGCCAGGCCGATCAGAAGGTACCGATTGAATTTAAGATCGTTCACGTGATCGCCATCGGCGTCGTGCCCGCCGAGCATGGCGTTCAGGACCGTGATATGCCCGTACTCGTTCGGTACATCGCCGTCCACTGATTCCGCCAGCGTCTCGGCGACCGACTCGGCGCGTTCCTTGCTCCACCGCCTGGAGGCCGACGCCAGCAGCGTCCCCAGCGTCTCGGCGATCTCGGTGGCCTGGTCGGAGACCACGTCGCCGGAACCGCGGAACGGGAAGTTCGTGAGATTCTCGACGCCGATGGAATCGATGACGCCCTCCGCATAGGCCGCACCGGCCTGGTTGTCGCGTATCGAGGCCATGACCTCTTCGTACGTGCGCTTGCTCTCCGGAGTCTTCCCCGTCCGAATGGCCACGAGATCCGCCCCATCCTTGGAGCCCTGCGCCCAGGAGGCCATTTCCTCCTCGGTATTGATGTCGTCGGACACCTCTAGGGTGATAGCGCCGTCGGCGTCCATCGTCCCCACGCCCGACTCGTTGACCTCCACGATCTTCCGCTTGCAGTCGTCGAGCTCGGAGGCCCGATTGCGCACGTTCTCGATCGCCGTCGAGATCCTCATCATCTCGTCGGAGGGGAAGGGGTTCAATGGTTCCCCTTCGGCGGCGATCTCGTTATCGATATTGTTCTTGGCCGTCTCCGCGGCATCGGCCAGGTCGTTCAACGATGTGATGAACGTCTGAAGATGATCGGGATTCAGGGATACTTTCGTCATCGGTACAATCTTTCGGATGTCGTCATGATCCGGGCGCCACGGACCGGAGGGTCTCCCGCGCCCTCGTTCTCAACCGTTTCCAGCGCCCTACGTCTGCTGCTCCCCGACGGCTTCGGACAGATCGATGAAAGCCGCTGCCAGTTCGTCCACGTCCTGCTCGGTGCACTCCGCCTCGGCGTCGGCCAGTGGTCCTGTCCAGGTGTCGGGGGCGTTCACCTTGCTGCCGTACGTGAATCCGGGAGCCATGCAGACGTACTGCGAGTCCAGCCCCAGCTCCTCGTTCTTGCCATCGATGTAGGTCTTCAGCCTGCTCAGGGCCTCCTGCCTGGCACCCTCGTCCATGCTCGGCCTCCCTTGTGATAGTGCCGTGACTCGACCACTGAATCACTATCGGGCCTTTGGTGCAAGACTCCGCCCGACGGCGCAGTGCGTCGAACCGATCGCCGGTCTGCGCGCGCAGCGGGACTGAACCGATCTCGACACGGAACTCGACCGATCTCGACGCGGAACTGAACCGATCTCGGCGAAGGGGCGGGCCGTCGGATCGCTCGCCGGGTCGCCGGGCCGCTGGCCGGGGATCGGCGCGCTCCGCGATTGTGCATGCTGTACATGTGTGATATACACGGTATGTGCACATCGTTCTCTCCCGGACGTCCGGGACGCCCATGTACGAGCAGATCGTCGACCAGATCCGGCAGGCCATCTGGTCCGGCGATCTGCCCGCCGGGACCCCCCTGCCCTCGCTGCGCAGGCTCGCGAGGGACCTCGAGGTCTCCCTGATCACCACCACTCGCGCCTACAACGACCTCGCCGCGGCCGGCCTCATCGCCAACCAGGCCGGCCGCGGCAGCTTCGTCCTCCCCCAGGACGAGGCCGAGACCCGCGAACGACTCCTCGTCCGGCTGGATGCCCAGCTCGACGACGCCGTCGCCACCGCGCGCCTGGTCGGCCTCGACCTCCCCGATCTCCACGAAAGGACCGCACAACGATGGACCGAGAAGAAGCGGACCGGCGGGAAGCCGGCCGAGAAGGAATGAGCGGGCCGGCGCCCACGGGCGAGGCCCGTCCGAGGCCCGAGAGCGCCATCCGCCTGGATGCCGTCGTGCGCACGCAGGGCTCCTTCACGCTGGGGCCCCTCGATATGACCGTGCCCGTCGGCATGGTCACCGGATTCGTCGGCCCCAACGGGGCCGGCAAGACCACCACCATCAAGGCGATGCTCGGCATGGTCGGCATCGACGCCGGTTCGATCGGCGTGCTCGACGGCGGCCCCGGGGCCCGCCGCGATCGCATCGGCGTCGTCCTGGACACCGTGGCCCTGCCCCGGGAGTGGACGGCCGTCTCCGCCGCCCGCAACCTGGAGCGCTTCTACCCCGACTGGGACCGGGACCTGCTCGACGACCTCCTGGCCCGGCTGGACGTGCCGGCCCGGGTCAAGGTGAAGGACCTGTCGCGGGGACAGGGCGTCAAGCTCCAGCTCGCCCTCGCTTTCGCCTACCATCCCGAGCTCCTCATCCTCGATGAGCCGACCTCGGGCCTGGACCCCGTCGCGCGTCTGGAGGTCCTCGACATCTTCCGCGACTTCCTCATTGCCGAGGGGCGGACGATCCTCTTCTCGACCCACATCACCTCCGACCTGGAGCGGATCGCCGACCACCTTCACGTGATCGGCGCCGGCCGCACCCGCTTCGCCGGGCCCCTGCCCGATCTCTTCGAGCAGTGGGCCGCGGCCCGCGGACCCGTCTCCGCTCTGACGCCCGAGGCCGAGGCCGTCCTCGTCGGGGCCCGGCACAACGGGGCGGGCGTCTTCTCGGGGCTCATCAGGACCGCGGACACCGCCGTCTTCGGCCCCGACGTCCTCATCGAGACCCCGTCCATCGACGAGGCCGTCGTGGCCATGACCCGCGGCCCGGACCCCGACCGCGGTCGCACTCGTCCCACCGCCGCGCCCGCGGCACTCGCCGAGAAGCAGTGAGAGAAGCACTGGAAGAAGCACTGAGAAGAGGCGCCGATATGCACATCATCTGGAACCTGCTGCGCGCGGAGCTGTCCGCCCACGCCGCCACGCTGCGCACCTTCGCGGTCATCACGGCCGTGATCGTCGGGACGAACCTCGCCATGGGCGGGGCGACGCCGGCCATCGCCATATGCGTTCTGACGGTCGCCTTCCTGCCCGGCCTCCTGTTCGCGCAGGACGAGCGCGCGCACCTGGACACCATGTACTCGATCCTGCCGGTGACGCGCGCGCAGTTCGTCGTCGCCCGCTATCTGCTCGTCGTCCTGGCCGCCGCTGTTGCGGCTCTCGTGGGCGTCGTCGTCGCGCGGATCGACGACGCCGTGCGCGGGCCCGGGGCCGGTGTCCTCCCCCTGTCCACGGCGGGGGTCGCGGGCCTGGCCGTGGCGGCGGTCGGCGTGGTCGCCGCCGTTCAGCTCCTCCTCCTGTTCTCCCTCGGCCACGCGCGCACGGGTGTGTACGCCTACGGCGCGACCATGGTCCTCATGTTCGGCGGAATGTTCCTGATCGAGAGGTTCCCCGACCTGGCCCTGACCCTCATCCGGTGGGCGGGCTCGCCGTGGGCCGGGGCGGCCGGACCGGGGGCCGCGGCGGCGGTGCTCGCCCTGTCGGCCATGGGCGCGGTGCGTCTCTACCGGCGTCGGAGCCTGTGAGGCCGGGGCACCGCTGAGCGGGTCGGGACGCGGGCCCGGCTCGCCCTTCGCCGAGATCGGTTCAGTTCCGCATCGAGATCGGTCCGACGGCGCCATGCCCCGTCGAGGCGGGCAATCCTGCGCGGGTCCGACGGCGTCGTCGTCCGGCTCGTTCCAACATGCCCGCCTCGTGTCTCCGGCCTCTTTTCCCCACTGGTGCGACCGTCAGCGGCGAAGACGACGGTAGTCGGCGTCGAAGTAGCGGCCGGCGTGGACGTCATCGGTCAGTCCCTCGTAAGGGGGCTCGGCGATGACCTCTTATCAGCTCCTTATCGCGTGCGGCTCATCCGGATGCCTTCGTGCGCGGTGCGGCTCGTCGGACCGCCACGCCCATCATGACGCCGGCCAGGACTTGGATGCCGGCCAGGACCCACCATCCGATCAGGGCTGGAGTGGTCACGAGAATGCTGAACACAGTTGGTCCGATCATCACGCTAAGATCCAGCCCGGAGTTGAAAGTACCTTGGTACTCGCCCAGGCGATCCTCCGGTGCTAGGTCGAATGCCAGTTCCCAACTGGCGGCTGACTGCAAGAGTTCCCCGATCAGGTGGAAGAGGGCCGCGACGATGAGCGCCGTCACCTGCAGCGGCCCTGCGAGGCTGCTCGAGCACACCAGCAGGAGAACGGCTGCAGCGAGGGCTAGACCCGTTCCGAGGCATGCGTGCGCGGCGTCGCGAGGCGTTTTCACGAAGGTGCTCATCGGCACCTGGACGAGCACGACGCCGATGGTGTTGATGAGAACAACCACCGAGATGAGGTAACTGGGCGCGGAGGTGCGCTCGCTGATCCACAGGGGGAAGGCGACGCTGAGCATCGGCACGTGAGTCATCAGGATCGCGCTTAATCCGACGACCATCAGGAAGCGCGAATTCTTCATGACCGGCACCGAGGCGATCGCAGGAGTCCTTGGGGAGGACTCGGTCTTCCCGCCCTCGGCGCTGCCTCTCGGAGCATTCGCGTAGGGCAGGCTGACCGACGCTGTCAGTGCTGCACCAAGAAGATACCCCACCGGTACGGCTCCCATGGCGATCGTTGTGGCGGTTGGCGACGCGTAGCCCAGCGCTACTCCGCCGAGGGCAGCACCCACGGCCATAGCGGCGTTGGCCACGGACCTCACCGTGGCGCGATAGGTGACGAGGCGCTCTCGGCCCACCATTGCGGCCATGAAGGGACCGCGGACCGCGGCTCCGCCTCGTCCGGCGATGGAGACGGCGCCCACCATGACACCGAGCAGAACGGGTGAGGTGGAGACCAGGTATCCCGCGGCCGCAACAGCCTGGACCACGCCGAGGGCGGGCATGAGCCTGCGAAGATTACGGCCGTTGGACCACGCGCCCAGGGCGATGCCCGCTACCAGACCCAGCATCGCCCCGCAGGTCAGCGCGAATCCGAGGTGCACCGGCGTGATATTGAGGTTCTGGGTGACGAAAACAACCTGGACTGTGAGCATAAGGCCCGTCCCCAGGCTGCTCACGAAGTTCGACGCCAGGTACCGCAACTCGTTCGAGAGTCGTTTGTGGGGTCGAGGAACACAATCGTCACTTATTGTCATGACTTTCTTGCGTGGTCGGCGATTCGGGGTGCGAGCGGCGCGGAGAAAATACCTCTCGTCACTGAGAAACGATCATCCGGCACTATCCGCTCTCCGCGTGCCACTCGATGGATTCGAGGGCCCGTCGAAGCTCGGCCGAGGAATTCGCTCGCACGATCATACCTCCGACGGCGTCGACGGAGTGCTGCGGCTCGGCGGTCGTGCGTGGACGCGTCCAGGTCGACGCGACCCATTCGGGGAGCGGGTCGCCCAATGCGGGAACGACGGCGGTGAAGAGCATCCACCCTGCCGAGGTCTCGGGCGGCGGCGTCGGAGTGATGGCGTCGCCGAGGCCCGCGGCCAGGAGGTAGCCCTCTCGGGCCAGATCTCGACCCGTCGCCTCGCGAACCGCGGCTCGAATCCCGCCGCCCCCCATGCGGGCGCCCACCTCGCCGGCGGTCACACCGCTCCCGTTCGGGCTTTCGAAGAGCTCGAAGTGGAGCATGGTCGCTCCGTGATCCCGTGGGAGGCTCTCGACGAGATGTTCGACGCACCGTCGGGCCTCCGGGTAGGTCGGGTCGCTCTTATCCAGGGTGTACGAGGTGTAGTTATGCGTGGCGTAGGCGCCGGGAGGGGCCAGCGTTCGAGAGACCGAGAAGGTCTTGATATCGGGGCCCGACAGTGTGACGTCGCAGTGGAGCCCGTCGCCGACGACGTACTTCTCCCACATCAACCGCCCTGCGTGAAGGTCATCCAGAACTGGCGTCACCGCCGCCAGGACGTCGGCGTGCCGAGCGTCGGCATCGATCGTCACCAGGCCCTTGGCCCCCATGCCGTCCAGGGGCTTGACCACTCCGCGGCCATGCTCGTGAGCCAACGCCACGATATCGCTCACGCATCGCACCGCTGAGGCGGGGGCGGCCGCGAGACCAGCGTTCGCGAAGAGGCGCTTCATCATGAGCTTGTCGCGGAAGGCGAGAGCCGTGTGGGCCGACATTCCGGGCAGGCCCAGCGCGTCACGGATCTCGGCCACGCGCAGGACGTCCTGCTCGGCGTTGCTGACGATACGGTCGGCGCCCATCGCCCGCGCCTCGTCGTAGGCGATGGCCATCGTCTCCGGTGAGAAGTAGTCCTTCGCCTCGATCACCTTCACGCCCTCGGCGTATTCTCCTCGCCGGACGGATCGCGGACCCGTGATGAGCGTCAGATCGGCCCGGGGGTCGGCCTGGAGGAGCCAGTGGTCGACCGGCGACGAGGAACTCGGCTGCTGCAGGATGAGTACGCCGGTCATGCGTAGACCAACCTGAAGGACTCCGCGATGCGGGTCGCGGACGCGGTCACGTCGTCGGCATCGGCGTGGAAGACGACGTAGCCCGATCCGGCCGAGGAATGACGGTAGCCGGATGTGCGGCCGGCCCGGCAGGTGACGACGACTTCGTCGACTCCCGGCAGGGCCGCTATCTCGTCAGCGGGGGTCCAGTCCGCGACGGGCCGCTCCGCCTCGGGCAGCATCACGCAGGCGATCACCTGAGACGTGTCGTTCTCGATGCCGCGGGGGACCTCGCGACCCAGCGTGGTCGTGACGAAGGCGTCCCACGCGTTGACGCCCAGGTGATGCTTCATGAGCGGAGAGCAGCTTCCGCCCCCGGGGCGTCCGGCGATCTCGCCGACGACGAAGCCCTCAGTGGTCTCGAAGATCTCGCAGTGGGTGACGCCGTCGGTCACGTTCAGTGCGGCCACGGCCGCGGTGGCTAGCGATTCGACGTGGCCGTGGGCGGGATCGTCCGGATGGACGGTATAAGAGCCGCGCGGGCCCGGCTCGCGCCAGTTCATCGGCGGCGCGAAATAACGTCCGACGAGGTCGTACATGATGACGCCTCCGGAGATGACGGCGTCGACGTGGTACTCGGCGATGACATCGAGTTTCTTCTCGATCAGGGTGTAGTAGTCCTCGGTGCTGACGTAGGAGGGCGGACTGGCGAGTGCGGCCTCGCGTTCGCTCTCGGTGGTCACGGCGGTGATGTGGACGGCGCCGGTGCCGCGGGACGGTTTGATGATGAGCGGGAGCGGTCGGGAGGAGACGGCCTCACGGAACTGGTCGAGACCCCGGATCGCCTGGAACTCGGCGACAGGAAGACCGGCGGCCCGCCAGGCCCGCTTCATCAGGTACTTGTCGGTGAGGCGCGCGCACTCCTCGAAGCCGGGCCCATCGAGCCCGAAGTAGGAGCGGACGAAACCGGCGGGCTGTACCGCGCGCTCGGTGCCGCCGATGACGCCAACGGGGTCGATCGATTCCAGCAGGCGGGCGAACTCCTCGCGAACAGCGGTGAAGTCCTCCATCGCGGGGACTGAGAAGACGGGATCGAACCCGGCGGCCTCGTAATCTGCGCGGTACTTGTGCTCGGTGAAGATGATCATTCTGTAACGAGGATCTTCTGCCGCCTGCCTCTTGAGCCCTGAGACTCGATTTGTGGCGAAGACGACTAAGGTGTCGGTCATTGTTTTCCTCGCTTGAAATCTGTGCGATCAGGGATGGAAATTATTACACGTGAACGAGGTGTTCGAATGACATGCTGTGAACCCTGTGGTTCTCCTTCGCGATCTGTCCAGGTGGTGGCAGTGCCTGTCGGGGCGCATGCCCGGTTGTTGTCAACGTGGAGGTGCAAGCAACCGTAACTATAGTGACCTTTGAATGCGTTGGCCGAGCCGACCAGGGCCCGCCGGGCGGTCTCGGACATGGGGCGGGATCGCACAGCTCCTCCCACGCACGCCGTCCCCTCCCGCGCACGCCGTCGAGCCGGGGCCCGCGACTCACAGCGGGTTCATGGGGAGCGGATGCCCGGCTGATAGAGACCTCCTCGACAGTGGAGCCCATCGACCGCGCCCGGGCGGCGTCGGGCGACTCGCCGCGTCGCCGTCCGGCGCCCCCGGCGGCACCGGACGCCACGTCCTCCGGTGCGCCGCCCGTCGAGCTCAGCGGGCCTGCCGAACCGGTCGGCCCGCCACCCACGGAACCGAGGAGATGCACCATGCCCCCTTCGACAACGCCCCCGACCCCGTTCACGCCGCCCCGCCCGCCTCTCTCCGACGCCGATGCCGGCGGTCCGCCCGACTCGGGGGTCTCCTTCGCCCTGCGGCGCCGCAGCCTTCTGGTGGGAGGCCTCGGCATGGCGGCCGCCGGTGTGCTCATGGCCTGCGGTTCCGGCGGCGCCGACGCCACCCCCTCCGGCTTCTCGACCGCGACCGGCTCCTTCACAGGGACCGACGGGACCGACGCCGATGCGGGCGGCACCGCCTCGGGCCCCGAGTACCACGAGGCCAGCGCCTCCAACACGCCCCTGTCGGCAGGCACCTGGAGCGGCACCATCGGCGACAAGCAGGTGACTCTCTCGGGCGCCTACCTCGTGGACGGCATCACCGCCACCATCGACGGAGGCACCTTCGAGTCCACCGCCGCCGACCAGACCGTTTTCCTCGTCGTGAACGGCGGCAGCCTGTCGATCACCAACGCCAGGATCGCCAAGTCCGGCGACGCCTCCACCGACGGTCAGCACGGCGTCGATGACTCCTACAACTTCTACGGCCTCAACTCCGCCGTCGTGACCGTGGGCGAGGGCTCCGCCGTCACCGTGGGCGAGACGACCTTGACGACAAACGCCTCCGGGGCCAACGCCATCATCGCCACCGGGGCCGCCACCGCGACCGTGACCGCCTGCGCCATCGCCACCACCGGCGAGTCCTCCCGCGGACTGCACGCCACCTACGCGGGCGTCATCAACGGCTCCGACCTGGCCATCGAGACCCGGGGCGCCCACTGCGCCGCCGTCGCGACCGACCGCGGCTCGGGCACCGTCACCGTCGATGGCGCCAACACCTTCACCACCAATGGCGACGGCTCCCCGTGCCTGTACTCCACCGGTCGGATCACCGTGTCCGGCCTGACCGGGCGGGCCAACGCCTCCCAGGCCGTCGTCGTCGAGGGCAGGAACCACGCCGTCGTCTCCGACTCGACCCTGACCAGCGCCTCCGACAGGGGCGGAGTCATGCTCTACCAGTCGATGTCCGGGGACGCCGCCGACTCCGACGCCGCCACCGGGGTCCCCACCCTCTCCTTGACGGATGTGAGCCTCACCTGTACCCGGGAGGCCCCGATCCTCTACGTCACCAACACCTCCTCGCAGGCGACCCTCACCCGCTGCGCGCTGGAGGCCCCCGGGGGCCTGGCCACGGCCGACGAGGACCGCTGGGGGACGGCCGCCTCCAACGGCGGCGTCCTGGCCCTCACCATGGACGCCACCACCTCCGACGGCGCCATCACCGCCGGCTCGTCATCCTCCATCACGGTAACGACAACGGGCGGGGGAACGGCCACGGGGACGACCTCGGGCGGCGTCACCGTCTCCTGAGCCCCGGGGCGGCGGGGTCGCCGTCGCGCCCCTGGCCGGTGCCGGGGGGACGGCCCCGACGGGTGGCGGCCCGCCTCATCGCGGGGACGCCGTTACGAGTCTGATCCGGGACGGCCCCGACGGGTGGCGGCCCGCCAGGCGAACTCCTGGACGAGGGCCGTCGTCCAGGCGCGCTGGGTGTGCGAGCCCACGCCGAGGTGCCCGCCCTCGGCGGTCTCCAGGTAGGAGACGTCCTGGCCCAGTGCGAGGAGCCGGTGCGCCATCGCGCGGGCGTGCACGGGGTGGACGCGGTCGTCGCGCGTGGAGGTCAGCAGGAGCAGCGGCGGGTAGACGCGCCCGGCCTCCAGCGAGTGGAGGGGCGACAGCTCCCGCATCCAGGCCCATTGGTCGGGGTCGTCCGGGTCGCCGAACTCGCTCGCCCAGAAGGCCCCCGCGAGCAGGTGGGTGTACCGGCTCATGTCCGTCAGCGGCACCTCGGCCACCGCCCCGCCGATGAGATCCGGATGGCGGGTGAGCATCTGCCCGACGAGCAGTCCCCCCGCCGAGCCGCCGTGGACCACGAGCCGCTCCGGCGTCGTCGCCCCTCGCCGGATGAGCGAGCGGGCGACCGCCGCCAGGTCCTCCAGCACCCGATGGCGCCCCGGTCCCGTGGCCGTCAGATGCCAGCCCGGCCCGTACTCGCCGCCGCCGCGCGTGTTCGCGACCACGTAGGTTCCTCCCCGCTCCAACCACCCCTTGCCGGTCAGCGGCTGGTAGCAGGGCATCTGCGAGGTCCCGAAGGCTCCGTAGGCGTACAGCAGCGTCGGTCCGGGACCGGAGCGCGGCCGGCCGACCTGGAAGTAGGGGATCCGGGTGCCGTCCTCGCTCGTGGCCATGTGCTGGGTCACGCCGACGCCGCGCGCGTCATAGAGGGCGGGAGCCTGCCGCAGTACGGACATGCCGGTGATCTCGCCGGCCTCGGTGAGACGGCCCACGGCGAGGGACGCCGGCGTCGTCCAGCCCTCCGCGGAGATCCACAGGTAGTCGGTGTCCCGCGAGCGGACCGCCCGGGTGCTCGCGGTCAGCAGGGCGCGGCCGGGGCGCAGCTCCGTGCTGTCGGCGCCGTCTGTGCCGCTTGCGCCGTGAGCGGCTCCTGCGTCGTGAGCGCCGACGGGGTCGTCGGGCGTCGAGCGGCCGGGCGGGTCGGCGGCGCCGGTGAGGTCGATCCCGTGGCGGGCCCACTCGCCGTTCCCGGAGGCGGGAGGCGTGCGCACCTCGAGGCGGCTCGCGACGTCGTCGAGGACGGTGAGGACCAGGTGATGGCGCGTCCAGGCGGCAGCGGTCAGGGCGGACGACGGCGTGGGGGAGAACAGGACGGTCATGGTCCGGTCGCCGGCGAGATAGTCGTCGAGGCGCGCGCCCAGGAGCGTCCCGGCGGGGTGGGTGCGCCCGGCCACCCGGCAGGGCTCGCGCAGCTCGACGGTGAGCCACTCGGCACCGACCCCCGCGGACGCCGACTCGGGCACGTCGAGCCGGATGGCGCCGTCGGGCACGACCATCCCGCCCGAGCCCAGCGCGGCCCTGGCCGCCTCCTCGCCGGAGGGGGCGACGACGTCGTCGGGCAGGAGCCAGACGCGCACGGCCCCCGCCGAGGGCATGGCCATGAGCCACGTGCGGCCCCAGGCGTCGCGGGAGGCCTTCGCGACGATCGCGTCCGGCGGGATCGTCAGGAGCACCTCCGCCTCCTCGATCCGCTGGCCGCGGCGCAGACGACGGACCTGCCGGGGGAAGCCCGCCGGCGACAGGGACCCCTCGCCGAAGTCGGCCGAGACGAGAACCGCGCTGCCATCGGCATCGCCCCACGTCAGGGAGCCGTGCGACGCCGGCCGGCGGAAGCCCCCGTCCGCCTCGGCCACGAAGCGACCGGTGTCCAGGTCGAGCTCCTCGGTCGTGGCGGCGTCGGAGCCCTCCTCGGACAGGGTGACGAGGGCACGACGCCCGGCGAGCGGCCCCTCGGCGAGCACCTGCGCCCCGCCCCAGGTCAGGTGCCTGTCGCGCGCGTGGGAGAGCTCGTCGATGTCGAGGAGCGTCTCCCAGCGGGTGGCGGCCCCGTGCCCGTCTCCGCGCCCGGCGGGGGCGCCACTCCCGGTGGTGGGGGCGCCGGAGGCGTAGGACTCCCACGTCGTGCGTCGCCACAGGCCCCGGGGATGGGCCGGGCCGACCCAGATGTTGTAGAGCATTCCGGCGGCCTCGCTCACGGCCGGGACGCGGTCGGGCGCGTCGAGGATCCCCTGCATGTCGTCGACGAGCCGGAGGAATGCGGGGTCGTCGCCGAAGGCGCGCTCGGTGGCCTCGTTGCGCTCCGACACCCAGGCGCGGGACGCCTCGCCGTCGATCTCGTCGAGCCAGGCGGGAGTCGTCGACGGCGAGGCGGGGCGGCTGCTGTCCGCGGTGTCTGGCGCATGATCTTCGACTGGTGCATGGTCTTCCACACCAGTATTCGAGCACATCGGGGCGGGGCGGGACGAGTTCGTTGTCGTGGTCGTCGGCGGCCAGGGCGCGGCGCATCGCGTGCCCAGCACCGAGCAGTCGTGCCCTTGCGGACTCGGGCGATCTCACAGAGACTCTCATCGAGAAGAAACCATGACCGTCGTCCCTTGAGAACCCGGGAGATCTCCGCCCCGAGGGTCTCATCGTGCACGCTCCTGGCGCCGGGAGACCGGCAGCGACGGGCGCGAGTCAGATGCCCGGGGCGATCCGTGCACCAGTGTCAAGAGCGTTGACGGAGAGCGACCGGGCCCCGAGTTTCTCGGCGACCCGCCGGATCGCGCCTCTGAACCGCGCCGGACCAGTCGGCACGACCCGACATCATCCATATCGCCCGCTCGCGCGGTCGTACGCGGGTTCGCGCGGTCGTACCTGGGCTCGCGCGGTCGTACCTTAGAGCCTCTCTAAGGTACGACCTGGCGCCGTGACGTACGACCTGGCGTGGGAGGGTACGACCGCGCGCAACGACGTACGACCGCGCGGGACCTCGGGGACAGCTGGCAGCGTCGGGGCACCCGGGACCGCTGGCAGCGCCGGGGGCGCCGGCAGCGTCAAGGGCGCAGGACCGCGGGGGTGCTGGCCCATAGGATCAGACGCCCGGGCCGCGGCCATCAGCGCTCGGTCATCGGTGCCAGTCCCTCCGTGAGAACGCGCGCAGGCCTTTGAACATGCTCGCAGGCCCGCTCCGAGCCCCCGACGACGCTCTCCGACGGCGCCTGCCGACGACGCGCCCCGGGAACGCGAAGCGATCCTTCCAGTCACGTCCGAACAAAGACTTCCCGGGCTGCGCGCCTGTGGCAGGCTCACCCCATGCGCAAAGAGGCCTTCCCCCGCACCGACCGCCCTCGCGTCGTCGTCACCACCGACCCCGAGCTCGACGACCTCAACTCCATGATCCGTCTGCTCACCCATGCCGATGAGATCGACCTGCGCGGCCTGGTCTACGCGGGATCCGAGTGCCACTGGGCGGGGGACCCCGATCGCGGTATCGCCCCGCACCGCTGGCCCGCCCCCGGCGAGACCCTCCACATCGAGACGGCGATCAACGCCTACGCCCGGGTCGAGGACACCCTGCGCGTCCACGACCCCCGTTTCCCCACGGCTGATCACCTGCGGTCCCTGGTCCGCGTGGGCAATGTCGCCGTCGCCGGCGAGATGGACGACGTCACCCCGGGCTCCGCCCTCATCGCCGATCTCCTGCGCGAGACCGCGCTGACCCCCGACGGGGCTCTGGCCGACGACGGCGCGCCGGCCGACGCCACCCGTCCGCTGTTCGTCCAGGCCTGGGGCGGGGCGTCCACCATCGCCCGCGCTCTGCGCAGCGTCGAGGAGGAGCTGGGGCCGCGCCCCGACTGGCCGGATCTCAAGCAGCGCATCCTCGACCGGCTCGTCATCTCCTCCTTCGCGGAGCAGGACTCGGCTCTCGACAGCTGCATCCGCCCCGCCTGGCCGGGACTGGAGCACCGCGAGGTCGCCACCATCACCTGGGGCTACATGACCCGCACGGTGCTGCCGCCCCGGGACCAGGATCTCGTCGGCGCCGAGTGGACCCGGAGGAATGTCAGCGCCCGGGGGCCGCTCGGAGCCGCCTACCGCGTCTGGGGCGACGGCCGTCGGATGGCCGGCGACTTCGACGACGAGGACTACTTCGGCGAGTCCGGCAGGAGCGAGGAGCAGCTGCGGGACCAGGGCTACCGCGTCTGGTGCCCGCTTCAGGAGCCCGGCGCCTTCATCTCCGAGGGCGACACCTCCAACCTCACCCCGCTGATCCCCAACGGCCTGCGCTCCTGGGAGGACGCCTCCTTCGGCGGATGGGGCGGACGCCAGACGCCCGACCCCGAGCATCCCGACACCCTTACCTCCGACATGGTCTTCGCCCTGCCCGGGGCCCCGGCTCCCACCCGCGACAGGCTCGTCGTCGACCGCGCCGCCGACGGCTCCGCCCCGCCCGAGTACCACATGACCCGCTGGTGGCGGGCCGTCCAGAACGAGTTCGCCGCCCGGCTCGCGTGGTCGGTGACCCCGCGCTACGACGACGCCAACCATCCGCCGCTCGTCCTCGTCTCCGGCGCCCCCGCCACCGCCGAGGGCGGTCTGGCCCGCGATGCGCGCCCCGGCGAGGTCGTCACCCTGACGGCCACGGCCACCGACCCCGACGGCGACGATGTCCTCCTGCGCTGGTGGGCCTATCCGGAGGCCGGGTCGAACCCGTGCCCCGCGCCCCCGCGGCTCCAGGACGACGGCGCCGGCACCGTCGTCGTCACCGTCCCGAGGGGCGCCGAGCCGGGCCAGGCGATCCACCTCATCGTCGAGGGCACCGACACCGGAGCCCCACCCCTCACCCGCTACCAGCGTGTGGTGCTCACGGTGGTGTGAGCCGGGCCCTGCGGAGCTCGCGGGCGTCCGCCAGGTTCGATGTTGAGCGGCCCGCGAGAGTGACGCTGCCCCGCGCGGCCTCAGGCCCGCGGGGCGACGGGCGCGATGTCCGCGTAGGAGGCCGCGGCGCCCGCGGACAGGACCGCCGTCGAGCCCGCGCGCATACCCTCGCTCACCGCATCCGGGAAGTCGTGACCCGCGGCGAGCGCCGCCGCGAGCACGCCGACCGCGGCGTCCCCGGCTCCCGTCGTGTCGATGACCGGCCCCAGGTCGATCGCCGGGACGTGCACCGCCCCCTCGTCCGAGGCCCGCACGGCGCCGTTTCCGCCGAGCGTCACGAGCACGCAGGGGATGCCCCGCCCGCGCAGCGCCACTGCCGCGGCGATGGCCTCCTCGACCGTCTCGGGCGCCGGGGCCCCCAGGACGAGCCCGCACTCGCTCTCATTGACGACGAGGACGTCCACGCCCGCCAGCGTCTCCGGGGGGATCGGGTAGACGGGGGCCAGGTTGAGGACCACCCTCGCCCCGGCCGCGTGCGTCCAGGCGATGACGGCCTCGTTGACGGCCGGAGGGATCTCGCCCTGCAGGACGACGACGTCGTCGGGCCCGAGCTCGACCTCCGCGGCCGCCTGCTCCCCGGTGACGCGGCCGTTGGCCCCGGCGTCGAGGATGATCGTGTTCTCCCCGGCCGCGCTCACGGTGATGAAGGCGATCCCGCTGGTGACCTCCTCGTCCGTGCGCAGGGCGGAGATGTCCACGCCGTGGGCGCGCAGCCCCTCGCGCAGGGTGATGCCCGACGCGTCGCCGCCGACGCGGCCGACGAACAATGTGGTCGCCCCTCCGTGGGCGGCGGCCGCGGCCTGGTTCGCCCCCTTGCCGCCCAGGCGGTAGGTGGTGGAGGTGCCCGAGAGGGTCTCGCCCGGCTGGGGGAAGCGGTCGACCGTGACCGTGATGTCCTGGTTGATGGAACCGACGACGATGACGCGT
>ERZ772807.615-NODE-615-length-21453-cov-3.813768_pt1 | contig 21453 bp, 27 predicted proteins | sample MGYA00511472_ERZ772807 | MGnify/ENA primary metagenome ERZ772807 (study PRJEB29015, sample SAMEA2737947) | human oral metagenome | biome: human oral; feature: human-associated habitat; material: dental | place: China | collected 2039 ...
GATGCACGCTACGCACGAAATCGTAAATTACGCATCGAGGTTAATCATTCGTGCAACAAGTTGCACGCTACGTACGAAATCGTGAATGACGCATCGAGGTTAATAACAATCCGCACGTAAAACGTGCGGATTGTTATTTATCAACATCTTATTTTTTCGCTGTTTTATTGTCTAATGCGAAAGCGCCCGCACCGGCAAAAACAAAATAGAAGAAGATAAAACAATATAATACCGCTGCTTCACCGCCATTCATTAGTGGGAAAAGCACACCTTTCGGCGCATGGAGCATGAAATACGCCACGGCCATTTGACCACTCAAAATAAAGGCTGAAAGGCGGGTCAATAAGCCGAGTGTAAATAAAATACCAAAGACCAATTCAATCACGCCACCCACGCCCATTAACGAGGCAAGTTCTACAGAACCGTTTCCACCGGTCATGGAGATCGGGAATTCCCAAAATTTCGCAGTACCGTGTAAAACAAAAGCATAGCCCAAAACGATGCGTAATAAACCTAAAACATAATGACGATATTTGTCTAAAAACATAAATTTTCCTTCTATAAATTAAATTGGATTGTGTTAGTGAGGTGGCGTATGCTAACACAACAAAAAAGAAAAAAAATACTTCAAGCAGAAAAGGATTATTTCCAATTCGTTAATAATTTGTGCTTTTCGCGGCGTTTAACGTTGCCATAAAGGCTTCTGCAGGTAAAAAACCGGTAATCCGTTGTGCTTGAATTTCTTCACCTTGTTGATTAAAGAAAATAATCGTAGGCAAGCCTGTTACCGCAAGCGCCTTCATTAAAGTGCGGTTAGATTCGCTGTTATTTGTCATATCCACTCTTAATAATAAAACGTCACTCAACGCGGTTTGTACTTGCGGATCAGCAAAGGTTTTATGTTCAAATTCCTTACAGGCAACGCACCAATCGGCATATAAATCCAACATCGCTATTTTATTCGGATGCTGTTTTAGCACCGTTTGCAATTCGTCATAATTTGAAATTTGTTGAAAAACGAGTGAATTTTGGACCGCACTTTGTGTATTCGCAGCTTGTGAGGTCGCCGAATTATCTTGCCATACCCAATTTTGTAACGGTTGTGCCGAAACCATGGCGGCAACAAAAAACACAATACGGAAGAATAAACCAATACCGTTTGAACGCATCTGTGTGGCCAACCAAATGAAGAAACTCACGCCAAGTAATGCCCATAAACGCGGTTCCCACATGCTTGGAATAATGCGAGAAATCAGGAAAATCGGTAACGCCAACATGACAAAACCAAAGGCGGTTTTCACGTTTTCCATCCAAGCCCCGGATTTCGGTAGGATTTTATTGCCGAATACGGTAATTAATATGAGCGGCAAGCCCATGCCTAACGCCAATAAATAAAGGGTCAATGCGCCGATAACAAAATCGCCGGATTGCGCCACATAAAGCAATGCACCGGATAAGGGCGCGGAGGTACAAGGAGACGCCACTAAACCGGCAATCGCCCCCATGACAAACACCCCGAAAAAGGCGCCGCTTTTTTGTTGTTGGCTAAATTGCGTCAGTTTCGTTTGCAAAGACGAAGGCAGCTGTAATGTGAATACGCCAAACATGGACAACGCCAGCAATACAAAGACGACGGAAAGCCCAATCAGAACATAAGGGCTTTGCAGGGCAATTTGGAACGGCAGGCCAATCAGCACGACCACCAAGCCAAGCAAGGTATAGGTTAGTGCCATGCCTTGCACATACACAAAACTAAGTGCAAGTGCGCGCCAGTTGCCGGTCTCTTCTTTCCGACCACCGATGACAATGGCGGAAAGCAACGGCAACATCGGCAACACGCAAGGCGTAAAAGCCAATCCGATACCTAAGACAAAAAACCACAACATGGCGTATTTACTTTGCGACAGACTCTCTGCCAGTTGATTTTGTTGTGATGAAAAAACGTTGGCATTTTCCACCGCACTTTGCGATGTCTGATGCGTCTCTGCACCATTTTGCGCCTCATGACCGGCAGAAACGTTTGATAAAAGATCACCGATTTGGAATTGTTTGGTTTCCGGCGGATAGCAAAACCCCTTCGCACAACCTTGATAGGTGACTTCAAGCAGATCCTGTGGTTGAGGATCTTTTAACGGCAACGTCAGATTAAGGTCATGTTTGAAAATGGTCACTAATCCAAAGTAAGGATCTTCATATTGTTCTGCAGAAGAAAGAAATTGCGGTGCATTTTCAACAGGCTTGCCATTAACTGAAAATGCCAATTTATCTTGATATAAATAGTAATTTTCCGCAATTTGCCACTGCATCGAAACGCCAATGTCAGACCGTTGCACATCCAGCTGGAAAGCCTGATCTACCGGTAAGAATTTAGTCTTATTATTAAATAAATCTGCTTGTGCGGCCATGGCAGTCAAGCAACAGACTAAGAAAATAAACAGTTTTTTCATCATAAAATCGCACGTTATCCTAAATAAAAAATGGGGTTCATTCTAGCATTACAACAAGGATTTTGTTGTAAAATATTCTCTCTAAAATCAATTACTACAAACGGTAAAATAGATTGTCAGGATCGACATCAAGCAAAAAATAGGATGAAAAAATGCACATTACAGTTTATTGCGGCGCAAGTTTAGGTAATCAGCCCGAATACCAACAAGCAACGATTGCCATGGGACAATGGATTGCACAAAAACAACACACCTTGGTTTATGGTGGTGGGAAAATCGGTTTGATGGGATTGTTGGCCGATACAGTATTAGCCCATGGTGGCAAGGTCATCGGCATTATGCCCGCTTTTTTACAAGCGCGAGAGCCGATACACACCGGTTGCACGGAGCTTATGGTAGTAGATTCTATGGCTGAAAGAAAAGCCAATATGCTCAAATTAGCTGATGCCTGCATCGCCTTACCCGGTGGCGCCGGCACATTAGAAGAAATCGCCGAAGTTTATTCTTGGGCAAGAATCGGGAAAAATCCCCATCCTTGCATTTTATTCAATAAAAATGGCTTCTATGATCCTTTAAAAGCGCTGTATCAACGTATGGTCGAAACCGGTTTTCTCTCTGAAGACGCATTCCAAAAATTGTTGTTTAGTGAGGATTTTGCAGAAATTGAACACTTTATTGCTGACTATCAACCGCCCGAATTTCGTCATTATTAAGTGCGGTCAAAAAAATTTCCATTTTTCGATAAAAATTAAGTGATTGAAAATAGCTGATAAAAAGTTCAAATTTCAGCTAAATTGATACACAACATCTCAGTTTTTGCCTCTTATTTTTTTATTAAAAATAAGTTTGCATAGAAAAATATTTTGGTGTAGGATAGCGCACATTGTTATTTTTCACTAAAAAATAAGGTTTTAAGCAAATGAAAAAAGGTATCCATCCTGAAAATTATCGCACTGTGCTTTTTTATGACTCCAACGCCAAACAAGGCTTTTTAATTCGTTCTTGCGCACGTACCACCACAACCATGAAATGGGAAGACGGTAACGAATATCCGGTGTTTATGTGCGATACGTCCTCCGCATCACATCCATTTTACACAGGTAAAACAAGACAAATTGCCAGCGAAGGTCGCGCTAGCGAATTTGCTAGTCGTTACGGCAAATTCGGTTCATTAAAATCAAAATAAGGACGCTAAAATGCAAGTATTATCTTCATTAAAAACCGCTAAAACACGTCATCCTGGTTGTAAAATTGTGCGTCGTCATGGCGTGGTGTATGTGATTTGTAAAGAAAATCCTCGTTTCAAAGCACGCCAAGGCGGGAAAAAGAAACGTTAAAAAATCATTATTATTTTGTGTGTAAATATTGAGCGAATGCTCACTTTATCCTCCGAGGGTATTTAGGCTGTCGGAGGATTTTTTATTTTAGTCGAAAGCCGATTAAGCCTTGCCAATTTCATGACGTAGATCATAGAATTAAACGCTAATACTGATTATGTTGTATTTTTCATTGTTACGATAATGTTGCAACTATAAAATAAAATTGGATCTATTTTTCATCGCCTCATGATAAAACTCTCATTAGGCAAATAAAGGATTTGCCCATGCAAACACCACAAATTTTAATTGTTGAAGACGAAACGATTACCCGAAATACATTAAAAAGCATTTTTCAAGCGGAAGGGTATGATGTTTTTGAAGCCTCTGATGGGCTTCAGATGCACCAAATTTTAGAAACGGAAATCATTCATTTGGTGATTATGGATATTAATCTGCCGGGGAAAAACGGATTAATGTTGGCGCGTGAATTACGTGAAAATGCCGATATTGCTTTAATGTTTTTAACGGGGCGTGATAATGAAGTGGATAAAATTCTCGGGTTAGAAAACGGAGCTGATGATTACATCACTAAGCCATTCAATCCGCGTGAACTTACCATTCGTGCGCGTAATCTATTGCAACGCACCATGCAAGAAAATCAACGTGCGCATCATGTTGAACAGTATAAATTTAACGGTTGGACGTTGGATTTAAACAGTCGCACCTTGATTACACCGGAAGGTGAAGAACGTAAACTGCCTCGCAGTGAATTTCGTGCCATGTTACATTTCTGCGAAAATCCGGGCAAAATTCAGACCCGTGAAGAGTTATTGAAAAAAATGACCGGTCGTGAACTCAAACCGCAAGATCGGACTGTCGATGTGACGATTCGCCGTATTCGTAAGCATTTCGAGGATCATCACGACACACCGGAAATTATCGCCACCATCCATGGTGAAGGTTACCGTTTTTGTGGAACCTTAGAATAAAATGCAAATTGCGCTGGCGATAATAAGATAATCAGCGAGGCACGCACTGTTCCGCCAGCACTTCCCCAAGGCTAGTCTTAAGTGTATTAGCCTCTTTACGTTCCAGCCAAACCCAATGAATATTGGAATAATTTCTGCCGTTCTCAGCGATACTTGGCGTAAGTTTTTGCGTCACACCATCAAATGTCACAGCAATTGATGTTTGAGTGCCTTTTTTATTCTTTCGGGAATGTTTAGTCACACGAACGACTTTATTATCTTTACATAAATACTCTACTGCCGTTCCCTTTTGAGTCGATTTTTGTAATGCCGTTGGCGTCGTTTTTTTATCTGTTTTCGTGGCAACTACCGGTTTTGTTGCGCATCCGATTAATCCCCAAATAGTCAATAACATCAAGCCCGCTTTTAGCATGATCTTCTCCTTTTAAAAAGCAGATAGGCATAATGCCATGACTATGCCTATCAAGTTTTATGGATCTATTTCTTAAAAGTATAGCTACCGTCTGCCTGTCGAATAAAATGTCCGCCATTGGATAAACGTAACTCCGTCACACGACCTTGCGCATTCAGTAATACCTGAACTTGATCGCCAGGTTTGAAGCTACTGAGCACATTGCCCGCACCGTTTGCTTTCGTCATAGCATTAACATCGGCAATTTGTAAATTGTTATCACGGAACACCTGCATGAGTGATACGCCTTGAGGCACAACAAGATTCTTGCCGGTAACCGCTGTTGCAGCAGCCGGACGCACTGCCGATTTTGCCTCGACAACTTCAATAACACGTTTCGGTGCCTGTGGTTTGACTTGCGGTTTATTTTGAACGACAGGTTGCGGCTTAGCCGGTGCTTTTTCTTCGCGAACACTTTCCGTTTCAACCTTTTTCGCTACATGTTGAGCCACATGAGGTTTAACTGCCTCAGTACGCACAGGGGTTTCCGCTTTTGGCGTATTGGTTTCAGCACCTTTGTTCTCTGCAACCGCTGCCTCACTGTTTGTATTTGTTGTAATATTCGGCTGGGTAATTTCTAATGAACTTGGCGATGAGGCGGTCTGTGCATCTAACACGGTGGCTTCATTTTCCTGCGTTTGATCTAACTGCTGGAACTGAATGGGAATATTATTGCTATTTTGTTGTTCGAAAGATTGCACGGTTTCAGAACTTGGCTTCATTAAAAGGATAAAAAGAAGCAGAAGCAACAATATGCAAAGTGCGACAAAAATACGACGATGTTTTTGTGGCAATATGCTTAAAATCTTCCAATTTTCAGGTGAAGCTAATGTTGCTTTTGTTGCTTTAGGCGCAGAAGCCGCTTGAGAAGCCGTTGCTTTGACACTATTTTCTTCGGTCACCGAGGATTCGGTTGTAGCAGATAACACCTCTTCGGCCACTATCGGATCTGCCGACACATGATGTTCTTCCGGTGCAGTTGAGGGAACAAAGGCTTCCTCACGCGTATTCGGTGCGGTGGAAAAATCCCGTAATGTGGGTTCTTTACGTTCTACTGCGGTTTGAGGCTTTTTATTAAAAAGTGTTTTTGCTCTTTCCAGTAAAGATGGCTCGTTGCCGATGGCTTTCTTCGGTGTAATAGGTTCCATTTTGTTTAATCCTAAATCTAATTCATTTTGAGCCGAATCGGCTAAGTTATTTTGATTTCCAAGGTTTCTTTGTTCAGAATCCACGATATACCTCTAATTAAATAATACAATAACCCGTAAAGTGCGGTTATTTTTGAGCGTGTTTTTCATCTTATGAAAAACCACCTAACCGAATCTGTTACGTCATAATTTATCCATAAAAAATCTTGCCTATTTTAAAGCATCTTTTCCTTTTTTGATACCGTCTTCTCAAGACGAATATAAAGTTTTATTCGGTTCTCCACCGATTTCACGGGCAAGTTTCGGCACCAAATAGCCGGAGCTAATGCGTTGTAGCTCTTTATAAATTTTCAGGGCTTGGGCGTCATTAAGATAAAAATGCGTTGCGCCTTCGACTTTATCCAACAAATGCAAATAATAAGGCAAAATACCCACTGAAAATAAGCGGTCGCTCAATGTTTTCAGAATTAGTGCGTCATCATTCACATTTTTGAGTAAAACCGATTGGTTTAATAAAACGACGCCACAATCCTTTAATTTCGCCATGGCATGGGCAAAATCTGCATCAATTTCATTGGCATGATTGATATGGGTGACAAAAATTTTTTGCAATCGGGTTTGCGCTAAAAGGCGACAAAACGCATCGGTTATCCGTTGTGGAATAACGACCGGTAAACGGGAATGAATACGAAGGCGTTTTAAGTGCGGTATGTTTTCTAAGTGTTTTATCAGCCACTCGAGCTCGTGATCTTTTGCCATCAACGGATCGCCGCCGGAAAAAATCACTTCTTCAATTTCAGGGCGTTCCGCAATATATTGCAATGCTTTTTGCCAATTTTGCTTGGTGCCTTTGTTGTCTTCATAAGGAAAATGACGGCGGAAACAATAGCGACAATTTACTGCGCAACCGCCTTTTACCATAAATAACAAGCGATTATGGTATTTATGCAAAATATTGGGGACGACGTTTTTATCCTCTTGTTCTTCCAAGGGATCTTTACTAAATCCTTCGGCTTGTAAAAACTCATCCGCAGAAGACATGACTTGTAAAAATAAGGGATCGTGCGGATTGCCCTTTTCCATTTTTTCTACAAAAGGCAGTGGCACGCGCATGGCAAATAATTTGCGCGCTTCAATGTCTTGTTTGAAGGATTCGAGAGGGAGTTCGAGGTGTTGCAATAACATTTTCGGGTCAGAAATGCCATTTGCCAAATGGGTTAACCAACTTTGTTCTTCTCTAATCGGGATGTTTTGATGTAGAATAGCCACTTTTAAAAAAACAATCTTTTTTTGAGGATAATATGGCTACATATACTACCAGTGATTTCAAACCAGGTCTAAAATTTATGCAAGACGGCGAGCCTTGCGTGATCGTTGAAAATGAGTTCGTTAAACCCGGCAAAGGTCAAGCGTTCACCCGCACCCGTATTCGTAAATTAATTTCCGGCAAAGTATTGGATGTAAACTTCAAATCCGGTACTTCTGTTGAAGCTGCTGATGTAATGGATTTAAACTTAACTTATTCTTATAAAGACGATGCGTTCTGGTATTTCATGCACCCGGAAACATTTGAACAATATTCTGCAGATGCAAAAGCGGTAGGCGATGCAGAGAAATGGTTGTTAGACCAAGCCGATTGTATCGTTACCTTATGGAATGGCGCACCAATCACAGTAACTCCGCCAAACTTTGTTGAATTAGAAATCGTTGACACCGACCCAGGTCTTAAAGGCGACACCGCAGGTACCGGCGGTAAACCGGCAACCTTAAGCACCGGTGCAGTGGTGAAAGTGCCATTATTCGTACAAATCGGTGAAGTGATTCGCGTGGATACCCGTTCCGGTGAATACGTTTCTCGCGTGAAATAATTTGCAATTAATCTGACCTAATTGCACAATATTACAACAATGCAAAACGGAGAAAATGCCATTAACCTTTTCTCCGTTTTTATTTTATCTGTGTTATCCATAAATAAAATACGATAAAAAAACACCGCACTTGAGATTCACATCAAGTGCGGTGTTTTTTATCAACGTTTTTCCGCAAAGGAATTATTTACCGCTCCAAGCTTTAATGGCGTCTAAACGGGTTTTCACTTTGCTTTGGGAATCGCCTTTGAAATAATCTTTGGCTAAACCACCTTCCCAACCACCGTAGTTCGGGTTAGGAAGCACAATGTAGCTTTTACCAAATTTCGCTTGGTTTTTCGCCACAAAATCACGACGTTCTGCATTTAGTTTGCCATGTGTCTCGTCACCGAAGTCGTCTAAGTTATCACCGATATACAGTACAATTTCATAACCTTGGCTTTCAATTTCAGCAAAACGGGCAGATTTAGCAGACTTATCTTTTTTGAGGTAAAGAGAAGATTCATCAACACCGGTAAAACCTAAACGTTTCATGTCGTCAATGGTGCCGGCTTTTTCATTTTTGTCTTTACGATTAGACACATAGAACATTTTACCTTTGTGTGCATTCACGTAATTGTTAAATTCCACCGCACCCGCAATGGCACCAGATTCTCTGGCATCAACCCAGCGTGTCCAATCTTTACCATCAAACGGTTTGTTGTTTTTAACTTGCCAACCGGCATATGCGCTGTTATCAATCATGGTTTCATCTAAATCCACGACAACGGCTTTTTTCTTGCCTTTTTTCACTTTTGCCTGATCAAAGGCGACTTTAGCGGTGTTAAATGCTTGATAAGCCAACGCATTATATTCACCGGATTCTTGCATCCAGTTAATTCCCAATACAGCTTGTTGCTGTAATTGCGCGTCTCCTTTTGACGTATTTTGTGCACAACCCACTAATACAAAGGCTGACATTGCAGCAACTGCAGTCAGTTTTAGTGTATTTTTCATTGTTTTTTTCCTCTTGATTTATGTGATAAATGCCTAAAAATTATAGCAAGCATCATGTATAATTAATAGCACTCTCTTACCCATTCTCTTTCTTTTTTCATAAGGTTTTACAATGACTGAATTATCCAATCCTGAGCTCGTCAAAACGGTCGTTTTATTAGCCACCAGTGTCACAATCGTACCGCTTTTTAAACGTATTGGATTGGGAAGCGTACTCGGTTATTTAGTCGCCGGCTGTTTAATCGGGCCATCCGGTTTTGGGCTGTTTCAAGATCCTTCCAATATTGTTCACATGGCCGAGCTAGGCGTGGTAATGTTCCTATTTATCATCGGTTTAGAAATGCACCCTGAACGCTTGTGGGCAATGCGTAAAGCGATTTTTGGACGAGGGTTGCTGCAAGTCGCTGTTTCCGGTGTATTGTTAACATTAATCGGAATTAACCTGTTAAACCTGAGTTTTCCTGTTGCCTTTATTGCGGCAATGGGTTTTACACTTTCTTCCACCGCAATCGTCATGCAAGTTTTAGAAGAACGGGGGATTAGTTCCACGCCAAAAGGTCAACGCGTGGTTTCTACGTTATTATTTGAAGATCTTTCCATCGTTCCTCTCTTGGCATTTGTCGCCTTTCTTTCACCAGAAAGCAATAATTCCGCCCATTCTACCAACTGGGCAGGCATTGGCGTCGCGTTGGCTGCCGTATTGGGTTTAGTGGCTGCCGGTAAATGGCTGATGAATCCGATTTTCCGAATGATTTCTAAAGCGCATATTCGAGAAATGATGACTGCCGCAGCATTATTAGTGGTGCTTGGTGCGGCGTTAGCCATGGAAATTAGCGGATTATCCATGGCAATGGGCGCATTTGTCGCCGGTGTAATGTTATCGGAATCCGCTTTCCGACATCAATTAGAAGCGGACATTGAACCATTCCGTGGATTATTACTGGGCTTATTTTTCATGGGCGTCGGGATGTCATTGGATTTCGCTTTAGTTTGGCATAATGCATTATGGTTGCTTGGCATTGTTTTCCTTTATATTTTAGGTAAGGCAATCAGTGTGTATGGTGTGGCTCGCCTCACGTTATTAAATCATAACGAAGCCATTGGCCGCATGGCGATCATGGCGCATGGTGGGGAATTTGCCTTCGTTTTATTTTCCGCAGCCACCACTGCCGGCGTATTATCTGCCGACTTAAATGCCACCTTTACGGCAGCCGTGATCATTTCTATGCTGTTCTCACCGCTAATTGTGTTATTGCTCCGCCGATTATCAAAACCGAATACGCCGGTGAATACCAATAACGATCCGGTAGATAGTATCGATTTAATTGAAAGTGTCGAAAATAATGTTGTTGTGTTGGGATTCGGGCGTTTTAGTCAAATTGTGTGTCAAACATTATTGGCAAGAGGCATCCAAGTTACCGTGATTGACGCGAATATTGATCGTATTCGCTCTGCCGCAAAATTTGGTTTTAAAGTGTACTATGGTGATGGTTCCCGCTTAGATGTTTTGCGTGCCTGTGGCTTAGAAAAAGCCTCTTGTTTAATCTTGGGGATTAGTGATACCCATTGTATCGAATTGATTGTCGAGCAGATTAAGCAAGAATATCCGTTATTGCCGGTGCTGGCGAGAACTTACGATCGACAAAGTGCGGTCAATTTAATGAAACTTAATATTGATTTTCAAATTCGTGAGACTTTTGAATCTGCCTTACTTTTAGGACGTGAAGCGCTAATACGTTTAGGGGTTGCGCAAGTTGAAGCAGATGAAGTGGTGACAGCCATTCGTCAATTAGACCAAGAGCGTTTAAATGAGGAAGTATTACATGGCTTCTCAGCGGAATTGGTTAAAAAATATTGGACGCCAAAACCGTTTGTTCGTCCGACACAACACGCGGAAGCGTTAAATGAAGGGGCAGCCGATATTCTTTCTCAAAAGGAAGAAACCGGTTTAGAAGAACTCAACGGCGGAAAATAAAAATGAGAAATGAGGGTTAGAAGAAATGAAATCGCAATGCCCTCATATCGCGGTACTTTTTAGCCAAAAACCATATAAAGTTCGAGAAAATCGAATAAAAATAAATTTTTTATTGATTTTTAAAATAAAATCAGTATCATAAGTCCCCATTCTAACACACGAGATGGGTCGTTAGCTCAGTCGGTAGAGCAGCGGACTTTTAATCCGTTGGTCGAAGGTTCGAATCCTTCACGACCCACCACTTCGCCATTAGAAAAGCTGTATATCCTAACGGGTCGTTAGCTTAGTCCGGTAGAGCAGTGGACTCTTAATCCATTGGTCATAGGTTCGAATCCTATACGACCCACCACATTTCTCTACATTATTTTCCTATACCTATCAAATATAACTAATTCCTAGTTCACAAGCTGACTTTTTAATTTTCCTCTCTTCTTATCGTTGACGACAACACTGTGTTATCATTTTGCTTTTTGAAGTAACGGGTTTTGATAAAATGAGCATTCCCTGTTATAGAGAATAAGAGACAACTTAACGGTATAACGTTTATGATGAAAAAGAAAAATCAAATTTTAGTGACATTATCCGTGGTAGCACTGTTAGGTGGCTGCTCGGAAGATGAAGTGCAACGGGATGTATACAACAGCTTAGATGATTGCGTTGCCGACTGGATTAGACCGGAATTATGTGAACAGGATAAATCTCAAAGCGCAAATACGAGCCCTGTGGCAAATAATAATGGCAGTGTGGCGAACAGCGAAAATAACGCGATTGTCGGCGACAATAATGCCACACCAACCACTACCGCCAGTGGTGATGAAGGCCCTTCTATCGGCAGCGCCATTGCCGGTGCGGCGGCAGGTTATATGATCGCCAAAGCCATGAGTGGTTTTCTAGGACCGAGTTACAATCCCAATAATCGCGCCGTTTCGACCCCAACCGGGCAAATTATTCGACCGCAAGGCAACCATTCTGTGGGTAAGCCGGTGTTGGTTAAGGGCGGTGCCGGCAGCGCAAACAGCAAACCTGTTTCACGCGGTGGGTTTAGTAGCAGTAACACCAATAAAAGTGGCGGTGGTTAATCATGAAACGTATCACCGGCATTCCAACCCGTCCCGACATGGTGCAACAGCTGCTTGAGGTGGGCTTTGATTATTACAATCTGCCTTCTACCGATGGCTCGCATTATTGGTCGGACAATGTTGCCTACGAATTTACGTTGGCAGAAATCGACAAAATTGAAGATGCCACTAACGAATTGCATGCCATGTGCATGGATTTTGTCGCCGATGAAGTAAAACAAGGCGATTACGAACATTATCGTTTTACCGATTTACAAAAAAATCTAATCGAACAATCTTGGCGTGAAAACGCACCGCACTTATATGGGCGTTTTGATTTCGGCTATGACGGCGACAATCTTAAAATGTTTGAATATAACGCCGATACGCCGACCTCTTTATTGGAAGCCGCGGTGGTGCAATGGCAGTGGTTGGAGCAAGTGGAAGGTTTACCGAATCGCGATCAATTCAACTGGATTCATGAAGAATTGATTACTCGTTTTTCCGTGCTACAACAGCAAAGCGGCAAAACCGGTTTCCATTTTGCTGCGATGGCGGATGCCGGACGGGAAGATTGGGGCAATTTAGATTATCTTGCGGATGTAGCCTATAACGCCGGTTGGCATATTCACCGCTTGACCATTGAAGACATTGGGTACGATAACGACACGCAACAATTTGTCGATCTCAACAATCAACCCATTGAAGCACTGTTCAAATTGTATCCGTTAGAATGGATGACGACTACAGAATACGCACCGCACATGTTAAACAGTGCAACGCAATTTTTTGAACCGGCATGGAAATTATTGCTGAGCAATAAAGCCCTACTCGCTAAACTGTGGCAAAAACACCCTAACCATCCGTATTTATTGCCGACTTATTTTAATCGACATGACATAACGGATCGTAAATCTATTTGGGTGAAAAAACCGTTATTAGGCCGAGAAGGGGCTAACGTGTTTTATTATGAAAAAAGCAACGGCTTGGAGTTTGCTGCCAAAGGCAGTGAACATTCAAATTTCTATGCCAATGCCGGTTATATTTATCAGCAGAAATTTGAGTTACCGAATTTTGATGGGATGTATCCGGTCATCGGTTCTTGGGTGGTGGGCGATGTGGCATGCGGCATGGGCTTGCGTGAAGACTTCACCGCCGTCACCGGCAACGACAGCCATTTTATTCCTCATTATTTCGTGGAATAAATTAACCCTTCATCCACTCCCTCGAAAAAACTCCCAAAGAGTGAGGGAGTTATATGGGGAGTTAAAAACGACAACAAAGACAAACATTCACGAACAAAAACGACAAATAGAAAAATGATAATATGCTGTTTTTGCTATGATTTTTGACAAGAAAGACGTTATTTGACAAGTGAAGTGGCGGTGAGAGGGAACTACCGCTTTTTATCGCCAAGCCTTGTTGTTATTGATTTTTCTGCTTTATTAAATGCTTCCAAGGGAGTAAGCGGGGGAGTTAAACACAGAAATTTTATCGTTTGTCTTTGCTTGGCGAGGCATTATTAAGAAATTCTATGAGGTGGTCAATCTTTAAATCTCGTTTAATTTCGTTTAATCGCCTTTAGTCTGCTTCTGTTCATGATAAAAATATCTGTGCATAGCAGCGCGTTCCCGTGTTTCTTGCCAAATTTTTTCTTCTCTTTTACGTTTAATCTCTTTCTTAATGTTATAAGCAATGCTTCCCATAAAAAACAAAGTCACGGCATACCATAAAAACGGCTTCTCCGCTATGGCGTTAATCATAACAAAAGGTAACGCAAGAAGAGCAACGGCTAACACTACGACTAATGGGCCAAACAAAATTAAAGCAACTAATTTCCAAACGCTGTTGATTTTAGTGCGGTGCTTATTAAACCACGGTTTGAGCGGCGTTAGCATTCCTGCTAAAAATGCCATAAGTAGATAGATTGCAAGAAGTGTTGGAAGAATATTGACTAAATATGTTCCTCCAATGACAAGTCCGGCAATCAGTAGATAAATTGGCGCGGCTATTACAAACAGAAACAAAACAATCATTTTTTTTCATCCACACTTGTAGTTATTGTCTATGGTTAAATTCTAAGCCAAGCGAGAAAAATAAAAAATATTTTGTGTATGTGTAAAAATCGTTAGGAAAATAGGAAAAGTAGGCAAGAAATTAAAATTTATTTATTTTTCAATATATTACAAGCCAAAATTTTGCCTAAAGACATAGGAAAATTTAGGAAAAACATAGGAAAACTTTAGGCAAACAAAAACAGCTACTTTTTGAGCATAGGAAAATTTAGGGTGATTTTAGGCAAAAAAGGGGGTGTTTTAGGAAAAATAAAATATCATTTAGGCAAAATATTTTTAATAACATATTGAATAATATATAAATTATAAAAATTTTCCTAGTTTTCCTAATAAAAATACATATCTTCAAGAGAATTTGTATTTCTAAAGCCATAAAAAAAGCAAGGCGTTCACCTTGCTTTGTTAATTTATCCCTCCGGCTGTTCATCTTCCGTTATTGGAATGATTTTATAAGCGCGTATTTTCTTGTTACTTCCGGCTATTTTCCTTGGTATAACAGTTCTATACTCATAGCCTTTTTCAGGATTCCGAGGCGTTTTTAATATGCCGGCGTTAGCTAACACATTAAGTGCAAGTTTTATCGGAAATTCCTTTAGGATCTCGCTAAACGCATTATGATAAATGAAGAAGTATTCCGGTTCGTTCAGTGTAGTATTTTCCAAAACGCGGATGCCATAAATTTCCCTTGGCGTTGGCTTATTATTTGCCGGGTATTCAATAAAACTCGATTCATAAGTGCATAAGGCTTCTAACAGTGTTTCGGTAATCTTGGTTTCTTCCCGGCTATTTTCGCCAAAATCTTCTTTCCAGTTAAGAAAGTTTTTTAACATGGCTTGTCCGTTTTCTTCTTCGCTCCATAAGGTTAAATATTTCGCCAGTTGTAAAGCGGTTTCTAATATGGCGAATCGGTCACCTGCAACGCGTTGCACTTGTCCGCTCATATTGCTTGCTAAATTAAGCCATTTCTTGCGAATGTTTTTGTATGTTTCCCGTACTTCCGCTTTATTTTCGGCTAAATATGCAATCCATTCACGTCCCACCGCGCCAAAATGTTCTAGCACCATTTCATTCAAGTGGTCGGCGTGTGCTTTGTTATTATTAAACTGGTGTAATTCTTTCGCTTCTTCTAATGGAATATTAATCAACCGCACTAACTGCCCCGCATGAACTTTCACGCTTTGTAAGCGTAACTGGGTTTCTAAGTCTTTTTCCCCAGTTGAAAGTGCGGATACTTTCCAACGGTTGATTTCTCGGTTTCCACCTTCCTTTTTGCCCTGTAGTTTTCCTGTTTCATTGAATAAGTCATAGGCGATTGCCTCAAGGTTTTTTACGTCTTTTGCCTGCCCGATTTCATCAAGGGTAATAAAGCCATCATTGCGGGCGGTAGCTTCATTTTTAATCCCGACGGCGGTTGTACTCCAACTTAATTTGATCTTGTCCGGGTTGCCGTAAATACTGTTTGCAATGTGTAACGTCGTGCTTTTCCCTTTTGAACTTTCCGCAAATAAATGCACACCGAAAGAGTCTTTTCCTAAAATTGTCAACATCGGCGCGGCAAGTGCTACGGCGACGCCGATCATCATTGAAGGATTGCCTTTCACATTGTTTGCAATTTCCCGTTGCCAACTTTCAAGGGTTCCACTTACGGTATAGCCTAAATCCGCGCCGCTCTTTTCCGTGAAAAATATTGGGCTTGTTGGTTCACCAATCATTTCACCACTTGGCAATAAATATGCACCATTTTGCCAACCGGCAAGCTTCGTGATTTTGTAATTGCATTGGGTATTCATGCTCAAATTATGAAAATGCTCGGTTAATTTGCCGATTAATCCTTGCCCTTGAGTCATTTTCAAGCCTTTTCCTTTAAGCTGTTTCCAGCCTGCTTCTGTACCAAAATCGGCTAAATGCACAGCTTCTAAGCGTGGCTCCCGTTCATCGGGGTTTTTCCATTGGAACAGGTAATAATATTCGCCCTGCTCATTTTTGCCCTGTCCGATTAAATCAATATTTGAGCAGATCCATTGTTGTTCTTCTCGTATCTCCCCAGTACCTTTATCGAGTTTTGGCTTAATGGAAAACAAGCCTTTAATTCCATTTACCTCCCTATATTCAATGTAAGGGCTTATTTTTGGGGGATCAGCAACCTCCGCTAATTTTGCGTATTCCGCCGCGCGTTGTTGCGTTTCTTCATCTGTACGCAAACGTGCTACATAGTCGCTACAATCTTCCACTTGTTGCCCTAAACTGTCGCAAATACGCACTTTCGCTACTCTGCTATTCTTGGAAAGGTTAAGTAATACCGCACTTTTCTGCGCTTCGGTAAATTCGCCGAAAACACATAATCGAATAAACTCGGTATTTTCTTTCGCTAAACGCAAATTGGCGACCTCTGTCAATTGGTCTCTGCCTAAAATCATCGGTTTATAGTCTTTTTCTAAGCCGAATTGAGGCTTAATAAGTTCCCATTCCTCGCCTTTTCCTTTATTTTTTCCTGTTCCCCATGCCTGCCATGCTTTGGAGCCAATCAGTGCAATGATTTCACTAAAAGGCGCATCGGATTGAACTTCAAGGTGAGGTGCATTTTTTAATCTTCCGTTCATCATATTTATGGCCTTATTGTGTGTTTTTTGATTGGTGGTTACGGGCCTCAAAATAGCGAATAATCTCGCCTGCGCGGTATTTTTTCGGAGCGTTTTTCTTCGCCGTGCCTACACTTTTCGGAAAGTGCGGTTCATGAATGAGTTTTTGCATTAAATAACCGTAAGAAACGCGTGCGTAGGCAGCAACCTCTTTCGCCGTCCATATCTCTTCATGATTGAAAGCTTGTTGAGGTTGGTTCTGTTCAAGGGCGATAATTCGCCCTTCCATGTCATTCATCATTTGCCAAAATTGCGCTACGCTAATTTTTTTAAGTGGTTCCATCATTTCCCCTTATTTAATTTTTTACAGTTCTTTTTTAATAGCTTTTCAATGCGTTTCACTTTGTAATGCATTAAAAAGGCTTCTTTAGGATCTGTTGTTTTACATGTTTTTAAATCAATGATTTCACGGTTATCTGAATAACCATCTATAAATAGCTCAATATGTGCGTTATTTAATAAATAGGTTTGGGTAATCATAAATGCGCTCCCTTTTCCATGTTGAATGTGCCCATAATATGCATTAAACAATGAAATAAATGATGATTTGCCTTTTCCTTGGTCTCTTTATCTATTGTTTTTCCTGCGCCTTTTAATATGTTTAATGTCGTTGTATGACCCCATTGTTCGGCAAGATATTTATCATTAAACATTTTGCTTTCGGTGTAGATTTTCCCCTCTATTTTCAATTTCACAACCACGTAATAAAGCGTGCTTGTATCATCTGAAAAAGAATAAATATTCATTGCCATTATTTGCCCCCTTCCTGTGCCTTTTGTGCTTGCAATGCCGCAAATTTCTCTAGAGTTTGCGGGAGTGGATAAAGGGCATTTTCCGCATAAAAGCGGGATAGGTTTTCATCTATCCAATACCGAATAGGCGTTTTCTTCAATTCGGTGAATAACGCCAGATAGCACGCGCAATAAAACGCTAAATTCTGCGTTAAATCCCGTTCTTCATGGTTTCTTGGAATGTGGTAATGATTCAATAAATCTTGGAGCAATTGCCCCGAGTGATTTTGAATTTTCGGGGCGTTTGGGTCACGAAAAACTAAAATGCCTTCGGCGGTCGTAATAAGTTCTCCGTTCATTGCGCACCCCCTTGTGTTGAAAGGGCTAAAACGGGGGAGTAGGCCGCAAAAGTGCGGTTAAAATCGGAAGTGTTTTTCAGGTTGATAGTACCGGCGAGAACAAGAATAAAGGTGCAAGCAAATTGGGCGCGTGCGTCTCGTTCGGTTTCGGCGTTTATGCGAATTTTTTGAATACGATTAGAGAGATCGGTGCGACGAATAGCCGCAAAAATGAACTGTTTCATCTGCGTAGTTTCCTTTAGTAATTTTTCAGGAACTACCGCTAGACTTCTCACGGTCGGGCGGTAGAACGTAACAGGGTGAGAAACTGCCACTAAAGGAAAACAGCCAACCGCAAAGGGTTGCCCATTACGCTCTACCATTGGAAATAGCTTATCAGAAATAAGGCTATTTTTGTTTGATAGGTAAATTGCACGAACAAAAAAAGCACGATTCGGCGTGCTGTTGTTCGCCTTTAGTAAACTCAGCTTCTCACGGCTGGCATTCGATTTTGCGAATGCGGATTTAATATAGTTTAATCTCGTTTTATCTGTCAAGAGAAAACAAGAAAAAAGGCGTTTGTGTGTTCGTGAAATTTGGTCATGCGTTGATTTTTGGCTATAATTTGCCCATCGATTTTTCATATTAGGTTCCTTTAGGTGAGTTAAATCGGTATTTAATTTTTGCAACTTTCGTTTCGCCCCGTCTTACCCACGGGGCTTTTTATTGCCTGCGATTTTTTGGGAGTGTGGTTAAAATAAGTTGCCTTGTGCTTTGGCCACCGCCTTAATTTGCGCTAACCGTTCATCATTGCTCATCGGCTTAATCCCCTCTTCCTTCAAAAGTTCTTTTTCGTTTTTCTCCCAAGTATTCGCCTCCGGGCAATCCACAAAAACAGCTCTTTTTATGTTGGTAATTTGCCCAACAAATTCCGCTTGAAGTTGGTTACATTGAGGGCAATAAATTCTTGCACTCGTTACCAATAATGAAAGTTTGCTACTTGTTCGGATACTTGCTTTATGCCCACAAAACGGGCAATAAATCGTTAAGCCACTCATATTGCCCCCTTAGTATGTAATGTTGGTTTCCGGCGTCTGCTTCTGTTGTGCCTGAATGTACTGTTCCACGGCATCCACCGGATAGCGCGCCAGCCTGCCGAATTTAATCGGCTTTGGAAATTTGCCCGCGTTGACCTGCTCCCATACCCAGCTACGCGAAACATCGAGCATTTCGCACACTGTGGCAGTTGAGTAATAGCGCGGTTTGGTTTCTATGTTTTTGTCCATAGCTTCCCCTTTGGTTGGATTGTCAAATAACGTCTTTTTATGTCCTGTTTGTCGGGGTGTATGGTAGGGAGTGGGAAATAGGTTGAATAGAAAGAAACCTAGTTTTAAATATTCAAAACTAGGTTTAGATCATTGGGATAGTTTATTTGAATTGCTCTAGTGCTTTGATTGGAGTTGATTTTCCTCTAAGTATGCCAATGTCATTTTCTTTTAGAAGATTTCTTGTTGTTATCTCGTTTATTTTGAAGTTTGGATCATTAAAATAGTTTCGATTGTTCACAAGCTCTAAAATCGCCTCTTTTATCCTCTCTCTATTGTGTTCTGGGTAGGCTTTAAAGATCTTTTTAGCGAGTAAAATAATTTCCTTTTTGTACTTTATAGGTGGTCTTCCACCTTTATTTTTCTCCGGTTGATTAAACTCTTCATTTGGTGTTTCCATATCAATAAATGGAACTCGCTCTAATTGAAAAGCTTTTATCCCGATTTCATCTACAAGAACGTTTTCTTTAAAAATAGAATTTGGTTTATTTATTCTCGTAGGGCTTTTCCATTCCTCAATAAAACTTTCAAAACTATCTAAATTTCTTATTTGCTTTCCACCTTGCTTGAATATCTCTAGCTCTTCCGGGACGATAAAAATAGAATCTTTATTTAAGGTGATTATTTGTTTGCCGTGAAAATCCCTTCCTTCAATTACAAAGCCAAAGCCGTTTTCAATATTGTCTGCCCTTGAAGGGCGAAAACTTATCGCCCTTAGATTTATTTGCGGATTTTGTTCGTCTATAAAAATCTCGTCAAAGTTATTAAAATTGATAGCGAAAAAGCCATTCAATTTTTCTATATTGGTAGTTACATCAATATCATATTCATCATTTACAATCCCGTTATAGGTTGGAATGTTATTGATTTGCGACAATACTGCCTCAATTTTTGTTAGTCCATTATTTGAGAGGGAACTATTATTTTTCATTTGTTCAAATGCTTTTCCAAAATCAAATTCATCTCTCAATATAGCTTTAAATCGTTCAGTTTTTAAAAAATCATTTTTCCCTTTATAGGCTTGCCAGCAATGAATATCTAAATCATAAATTTTATCTAATACTTCATTTAAATTTGAGTTTTGAAGATTGAATTTAAATTCATCATCATTAATATTTTCAAAATCAACTCTTACAGAAAGTTCTAATAAACCTTGATTCGCATAATGTAATAAATCCCCGCTTGTTATAGTTTGGTTTGTCTCTTGGCTTAATTTCTCCGCCGCCTGTTGCAAGCTATACCATTTTCTTGGCGGGAGTTTGATTTTATTTTTCATAACTATCTGGTTCCTCAAATAAAAAGAAAGCCCGTATTATTGGGCTTGTCTAAATTCTGCGTTTTTGTAAGCATCTAATCTATCCCGTTTGCCCACAGACAAAACAAGAATATAAATTTGGTTATCGTTGACTTCATAAACTAAACGATAGCCGGCGGCGCGGAGTTTGATTTTATAAAGGTTTTGATAACCTCTTAATTTATCGCCGATCACACTTGGATTTTCTAAACGTTCCGCCAGTTTATTTTTGAATTGTTGGCGTATAGTGTCGCCTAACTTTTCCCACTCCTTTAACGCCCTTTTATCAAAGGTGAGCTTATAAGTCATCGAGGCTTACCTCTACCGGGTCAAGGGTTGCTAAGCGTTCTTGTGCAATTCTGCCTAACTCCGCATCTTCTGCCAGTTCTTGAAAATATTCAAAAAGTGCGGGAGTTACGCAATAAAAAGCGGGTTGGTTGCGGTTTAAAATTGCGACCGCACCTTCTTGGCTTGCTTGCGCAATGCCCATCGGGTCACGCTTTAAGTCGGTAATGCTTGCCGCTTGTTGTGTCAAAATATGATGTATTGCCATGCTTCCCCCTATTTTTTTTGAGTGGCTATTTCTTGTTATATTAGCACTCAAAAAAGACTTTTAAAAGCTCTCTTTGGGTAATAAAAAGCCCTGATTATACTACCGGGGCGTTATGAGGATTAGAAAGTGAATATTCGGCTTTCTCGTGGTTCGTTTGGTAAAGTGCGGTTGAATTCTTGTTTAAATTCTTGCGCTTCTTCTGCCATGAGTGCCATAAAAGCCATTTTTTATCCCTCTTTTCTAATCT
>ERZ772807.616-NODE-616-length-21439-cov-121.015011_pt1 | contig 21439 bp, 16 predicted proteins | sample MGYA00511472_ERZ772807 | MGnify/ENA primary metagenome ERZ772807 (study PRJEB29015, sample SAMEA2737947) | human oral metagenome | biome: human oral; feature: human-associated habitat; material: dental | place: China | collected 2039 ...
GCTCCTGCACGAAGAGCCCGCGGTGCGCACCGTCATCATCCTGACCTCGCTGCTGACCGTTGTCCTCGGCGTCCTCCAGGTGCTCTTCACGCCCATGCTCCTGCCGCGTTTCGCGGTCGGACAGGTCGGAACCGCCCAGTCCGTGGCCGCATGCGGTCTGCTCGTCGGCGCGGCGATCGTCGGGGGACTGGGCCGCGTCGCGCCCTGGATGATGCTCAGCGCCGGCCTGACCCTGGTCGGCGCCGGGATGGTCGGCCTCCCCCTGAGCGATTCCCCGCCCGCGCTCACGGCCTGCGCCTTCCTGGTCTTCGCGGCGCTGGCCTGCTGCAACACGGGCGCCGAGATCGTCGTGCGCACCCGCATCGCCGACGACCACCAGGGCCGCGCCTGGGGCCTGATCTCGCTGGTGACCCAGACCGGCTATCTCCTGGCGTACGCCTTCGCGGGCCCTCTGGCCGACCGCGTCTTCGAACCGCTCCTGCTCCCCGACGGCGCCCTCGCCGACGGTCTCGGCCGCCTGACGGGCACCGGCGCGGGCCACGGCACCGCGCTGCTGGTCGGGCTGTGCGGCCTGGGCGCCCTCACTCTCATCCCGCTGGCCCTCTCACCCCGCCTGCGCCGAGTCCCCGCACCGGGCAGAGCCGACCGCGAGGCGCAGGTCCCCGCACCACAGGAGGAGGTGAACGCCGATGTCACGGCTGCTCCTGCGGCTCGGGCGCGCTGAACTGCGCCGCTCCCGCACCGTGACGACCACGCTCGTCATCCTCATCACGATCTGCGCGGCGCTGTCGGCCGCGGGATCGGCCCTCATCGCCCGCACCATGGACGCCACCGAGTCCCTGTGGAAGCAGGCAAACCCGCCCGATGTCGTCCAGATCCACTCCGAACGATCCGGCTCCGACTCGAGCTGCGACGCGGACTGCCGAGCGGACCTGGAGAGCCGGGTCGACGCCTGGGCGGCCGACGAGCCGGCCGTCGCCGACCACATGGTGATGGCGACCCTGCCCGTGCCGGGCTCCCAGCTGTGGATCGACGGCGTCAGCCAAGCCAACTCCGTCCTGGAGCCGGCACTGGTCACCTCACCCGAGCGCTTCGACCTGCTCGTCGACCCCTCGGGGCGGCGCGTCGACCCGGCGCCCGGGGAGATCTGGCTGCCCGTGTACTACCAGGCTCAGGGAACGGCAGCGGTGGGGGACCCGGTGCGCGTGAGAGCCGGCGACGTCGAGCTCGACCTGACGGTGGCGGGCTTCGTCCGCGACGCGCAGATGAATTCCTCTTTGACGACGTCCAAGCGGCTGGTGGTCTCCGCAGCCGACTACGAAGCCGTCTCCCCTTATCTGGAGGCCGAGGACTACATCGAGTTGCTGGGCGCCGACGGCGTGACGAACACGGAGCTCAAGGCCGCCTACACCGCCTCGGGCCTGCCCGCCGACGGCATCATGGTCGACTCCACGGTCTTCCGCCTCCTGAGCGGCGTGAGCACGTTCGTGCTGGCCGCAGCGGTGCTGCTCGTTGCCGGCGTACTCGCCGTCGTCGTGCTCCTGGCTCTGCGCTTCGCCCTTCTGGCCGCCCTCGAAGAGGACCTCGGACAGATCGGGGCGCTCAAGGCGATCGGGGCGCCCACCGCCTCGATCCGGTGGCTCTATCTCGTCACGTACGCGGCACTGGCGATCATGGGGGCGACGGCCGGCCTGGCGGCCTGCCTCCCCCTGACGAACGTGCTCCAGCGCCCCGTCCTGCTCTACCTGGGCAGCCCGGACGGAGTCGGCCCCCTGGTCCTGGCCCCCGTCGGGGGAGCGCTGCTGAGCGTGCTCGTCGTCATGGGTTCCTGCTGGTTCATGCTGGCGCGAATCGACCGGATCAGCGTCGTCGAAGCCCTGCGCGCGGCCGCTGGGGCCCCGGTCCCCCGACGTCGTCGAGTCCTGCCGGGTCGAACGCGATCCCCACGCCGGCGGGGCCCGTGGACCCGGCCCGCACTGACGTCCTCGCGCCTGAGCGCTCCCGCACGTCTGGGACTGAACGCAGCCGGGCAGCGCAGCAGCATTCTGCTGGCGGCGGTGGTCGGGCTGTGCGTGGTGGCGGCGGTGGTGCCCGCGAGCATCCTGGCCACGGTTCAGGACGCGCGCTTCGTCACCTACCTGGGAGTCGGTCAGGCCGACGTGCGCGTCGACGTGCGCGATGGAATGACCACCACTGCGGATGTCGAGGCCGCCGTGAGCGCACGCACCGACATCGGCAGCAGCGTCGTCCTCGCCTCGGATCGCTACGAGCTGGGCAAGGACGACGGCGAGTGGGACACGGTGGTCATCGAATCCGGCGACCACGAGGTCTTCCCCCTCAGCTACGATCGCGGCTCCGCACCGACGACCGACCAGCAGATCGCACTGTCAGTGGGGGAATCCACCCAGCTGGGGGTCGACGTCGGCGACGAGGTGACGATCAGGGACGAGGGCCAGAAGCTGAGCCTCACCGTCAGCGGCGTCTACCAGGACATCACCAACGGCGGCAAGACCGCCAAGACCCGGCTGGAGCTCTCGCAGAGCCCGATGTGGCAGGTCGTCTACCTCGACGTAGCCGACGACGCCGACCCCGCAGCGGTCGCCGACTCCCTGTCAGCCGTACTGCCCGGCGCCAAGGTCACTCTCATGACCGAGTACGCCGCCGAGACGATGGGGGCTCTCGCCGGGCAGCTGCGCACGGCGGCGGTGGTCGCCGTCGCCTCCGGGTGCCTCCTGGTCCTGGTCATCACGACGATGAACCTGACCCTGATCATCACCCGTGAGCGCGGCATGCTCGCCTCCCTGCGGGCCATCGGGGCGAGTCGGGCGCAACTGGCCCGCATCTACCTCGTGCGCTTCGGAGCCGTCGCCGCGGCGGGCGCCGTGCTGGGGGCCGTGGCGGCCCAGCTGTGCGGGCAGGGCGGCCTGCGTCTGATCCTGGGCACCTTCGGGGCGCCCGGTGTGCGGCTGCTGCCCGACCCGCTGGTGAGCTGGGTGGGAATCCCGCTCGCCGTCCTCGCCTGCGCGCTGGCCGCCATCGGATTCGGCCTGCGCGCCCTGAGCCGTATCCACCTCACCGAACAGGAGTGACATCATGCTCACCGCCACCGGCGTCATCAAGGACTACCCGGGCGCGCCCCGGGTGCTCGCCGGCATCGACCTGACGGTCCCCGACGGCCAGTTCCTGGCGATCATGGGCCCTTCGGGCTCGGGAAAATCGACCCTTCTGCACGTGCTGTCCGGCATGGAGCCTCCCACCGCCGGCACGGTCGAGCTCGACGGCGAGGAGCTGACCGCCCTGCCGGACAAGAAACTGGCGGCGCTGCGGCTGCGGCGTCTGGGGTTCGTCTTCCAGCAGCCGCGTCTGCTGGCGAGTCTGTCGCTGCGGGACAACGTCTCCCTGCCGGGACTGCTGGCGCGGGCCGAATCCCGCGGGGTGATCGCCCGGCGCACCGACGAGCTGCTGGAGACGATGGAGGTCGCCGGGGTCGCCGACCACCTGCCGTCACGGGTCTCCGGCGGCCAGCTCCAGCGCGCCTCGATCTGCCGGGCACTGGTCAACGGGGCCCGCACCGTCATGGGCGATGAGCCCACCGGAGCGCTCAACCGGGCCGCGGCCGAACAGGTGCTGGGACTGCTCGGGAGGGTGCACCGCCAGGGGCGCAGCCTCGTCATCGTCACTCACGACGCGCAGGTGGCGGCGCGCGCCGATCGAGTCCTGGCCCTGGTCGATGGCGTCGTCGTCACCGACCTGGAGCTGGGCGAGTGCCCGCGGGACTACGGCGAGGAGGCGCGCGCTGAACGCGTCGGCGCGGTCGCCGAGGCCATGGCGCAGCTGGGGGTGTGAGCGGGGCGGCGGACGGCCCCGCGCCACTCGTGCGTGCGGTGCCCGAACGGCGGTCAAGTTGTGCGGTACTGGCCGAAGACGTCGACGGTCCCGCCGTCCGCGCCCTTGGTGCCGGACACGAGGCGGCCCTGCGGCTCGTACTCCTCGGCCCTGTGGACGCCCCCGAGCACCCACGCGGGTATGCCCGAGCCCTCGGCCACGTGCAGGACGGCGTCGGCGGACTCGGGCGAGACGACGGCGACCATGCCCACCCCGAGGTTGAGGGCGCCCTCCAGGTCGTCCCACGAAACGGGGCCCAGACGACGCACGAGGTCGAAGACCGGCGGGACGACCCATCCGGAGCGGTCGACGTCGGCGATCAACCCGGCCGGCAGGACCCTCGCGAGGTTGGCCGCCAGCCCGCCGCCGGTGACGTGGGACAGCGCGTGGACCGGGGAGGGCGCCGCCTCCGAGCCGAGCGCCCCGATCATGGCCAAGCAGGTCTTGGCATACAGGCGGGTCGGTTCGAGCAGCTCCTCGCCCAGGGTGCGTCCGAGCTCGGGCACCTGCCGCTCCAGTTCCCAGCCGGCGCGGGAGACGACGCGCCGCACGAGGGAGTAGCCGTTGGAGTGCAGGCCCGAGGAGGCCATGGCGACCAGGACGTCTCCGGCGAGCACGCGGTCGGAGCCGAGCACGCGGTCGGCCTCGACGACCCCGGTGGCCGCGCCGGCGACGTCGTACTCGTCCTCGCCCATAAGGCCGGGATGCTCGGCTGTCTCCCCGCCCAGCAGCGGCGTGCCGACGGCGGCGCAGGCGGTGGCCACGCCGCGCACGACGTCGGCGACGCGCTCGGGCACGATGCGTCCGCAGGCGATGTAGTCGGTCATGAGCAGAGGCCGGGCGCCGACCACGACGACGTCGTCGACGACCATGCCGACCAGGTCCTGACCGATGGTGTCGTGAATGCCCAGGGCTCGGGCGACGACGACCTTGGTGCCCACGCCGTCGGTGGAGGCGGCCAGCAGCGGACGGCGGTACTCGCGCAGCCCGGAGACATCGACCAGGCCGGCGAATCCGCCGACGCCGCCGACCACGGACGGTGTCATGGAGGCGGCGATGGAGGTCTTCATGAGCTCGACGGCGCGATCACCGGCGGCGGTGTCGACCCCCGAGGAGGCGTAGGTGATCCCGGCGCCGGGGGTGATGGCGCCGGCGGCGTCGGGGTCGGTGGCGTGAGTACTCATCTGTTGTTCCCTTCAGAGGAGTCGGTTGCAGCGGGGGCGACCCCCGCAGACGCGGTCCGGGCGACGGAGCGGGGACTGCCCGCAGCCAGGTCGGGGCGGGTGATCGCCTCCGCGGCCCCGGGCGCGAGAGCGCGGGCGTCGGCGCGACGACGGCGGACGCCGGGAGCGCGGGAGACGGGCAGGGTTTCCGGCGCCGCGTCCTCGACGGGCGGCGCCATGGGGTAGTCGCCGGTGAAGCAGGCGGTGCACAGCTCGCCGCGCGGCTGACCGCAGGCCTCGACCATGCCGTCCACGGACAGGTAGCCCAGGGAGTCCGCGCCGATGGACCGGCGGATCTCCTCCACACTCATGCCGGTGGCGATCAGCTCGGCGCGGGTGGCGAAGTCGATGCCGTAGAAGCAGGGCCACAGCACCGGCGGGGAGGAAATGCGGATGTGGACCTCGGCGGCGCCCGCCTCCCGCAGCATGCGCACCAGAGCCCGCTGAGTGTTGCCGCGCACGATGGAGTCGTCGACGACGACGAGCCTCCTGCCCTCAATGACCTCGCGCACGGGGTTGAGCTTGAGCCGGATGCCGAGCTGACGCAGCGTCTGGGTGGGCTGGATGAAGGTGCGGCCCACGTAGGCGTTCTTGACCAGGCCCTGCCCGTAGGGGATGCCGGAGGCCTGGGCGTAGCCGATGGCGGCGGGGGTGCCCGACTCGGGGGTGGCGATGACCAGGTCCGCTTCGACCGGGTGCTCGCGGGCCAGGGCGGCCCCCATGGCATTGCGCGAGGCGATGACGGAGCGTCCGGCGATCTTGGTGTCGGGGCGGGCGAGGTAGACGTATTCGAAGACGCAGCCCGAGCGGCGCTGGCGGGCGAAGCGGCTCGAGCGCACGCCGTCGGCGTCGATCTCGAGCATCTCTGCGGGCTCGACCTCGCGCACGACGGTGGCGCCGACAATGTCGAGGGCGGCGGTCTCCGAGGCGATGACCCAGCCGTGCTCCAGGCGCCCCAGGACGAGGGGGCGCACGCCGTGGGGGTCGCGGGCCGCGTAGAGGGTGCGCTCGTCCATGAAGACCAGGGAGAAGGCACCGCGCAGCATGGGCAGGACCCGGCGGGCGGCCTGGGAGACGGTCAGGGGGGCGGGCCGGAGGGCCTCGGCCGCAGGGACGTCGAGGTAGAGGTCGGAGTCGACGTCGTGGGAACCGCCCCAGCCCGAGATGCGGCCGCGCTCGCAGACGAGATTCATGAGCGCGGCGATGACGGCCGTGTCCGTCGAGGAGCCGCGGCCGAGCTCACCGGTCAGGTCCTCGCCGCTGGTGGCCCGCACGGCCGCCATGAGCTCACGGGTGTTGGTGAGGTTGCCGTTGTGGGTCAGGGCCAGGGTGGAGCCGGCGACCGGCCCAAGCATGGGCTGGGCGTTCTCCCAGGTGGTGGCGCCGGTGGTGGCGTAGCGGACGTGCCCGACGGCGAGGTGCCCGGCCAACGAGGTCAGACAGCGGTCGTCGAAGACCTGGGAGACCAGGCCGAGGTCCTTGTAGACCAGGATGTTGGAGCCGTCGGTGGTGGCGATGCCGGCGGCCTCCTGGCCACGGTGCTGGAGGGCGTAGAGGCCGAAGTAGGTCAGCCGGGAGACCTCCTCGCCGGGCGCCCACACACCGAAGACGCCGCACTCCTCGGCGACGGCGGGCTCCAGCTCGGCCCGGCGGTCGGTCGAGTCGGGGACCGGACTGGTGGTCTGGGTGGTGGCACCGGAACTCACCGGTCCAGTCTGTCACCCTCGCGCGGACAGGTCAGGCGCACATCCCGCTGCGGCCGATCGCGATACGGCGCAGTTCGCCACAATCGCCGAGTCCCAGCGGCGCCCGGCAGCGCGCGGGCGACACGGAGCGTCGCCCGGGTGGGAGGATCGATCCTCCCACCCGGGCGTCGAGCAGTTCCCGTGCGGTGCACGAGCGGGCGGCGTCAGGCGGCGGCGACCGCCTCGGAAGCGGGCGTCCTGCTCACGGCCATCCGCTTGAGCCCCACGACGCCGGCGCAGGCCACGACCATGCCCACCAGAATGGAGACGACGAACCACAGGAAGTTGTCCATGGCGAAGAACACGAAGATGCCTCCGTGCGGAGCCTTGGACCCGGCGTGCAGGGCCATGGACATCGCCCCGGTCACCGCGCCGCCGACCATGCACGGCGGGATGATGCGCAGCGGGTCCGCGGCGGCGAAGGGGATGGCGCCCTCGGAGATGAAGGAGGCGCCCAGCAGCCATGCGGCTCGGCCGTTGTCGCGCTCGACGTCGGTGAACAGCTTCGGGCGGATCGTGGTGGCCAGCGCCAGGGCGAGCGGCGGGACCATGCCCGCGGCCATGACCGCGGCCATGACCTCGTACGAGGCGTTCGTGGCCTGATCCAGGCCCGCGGTGGCGAACAGGTAGGCGGCCTTGTTGACCGGTCCGCCCAGGTCGAAGCACATCATGAGACCGACGATGATCCCCAGGAACAGACCCGAGCCGTTGGTGGCCATGGAATTCAGGGAATTGGTGAGCCAGCTCATGAGAGCGGCCAGCGGCTTGCCCAGCAGCATGTACATGATGGAGCCGGTCACAAGGGTCGTCAGCAGCGGGATGATGACCACGGGCATGAGGCTGCGCAGCCAGCGCGGCGCGCTGAGACCGGCCAGCCAGGCCGCGAGGAAGCCGGAGAGGATACCTCCGATCAGGCCGCCGATGAAGCCCGAGTTCGTCGCGACGGCCACCATGCCCATGATGAAGCCGGGCGCGATGCCCGGACGTCCAGCCAGGCCGAAGGAGATGTAGCCGGCCAGCGCCGGGACGAGCAGATCCATGCCTGTGCGACCCAGCAGGAACAGCACGGCGCCGACGTAGGCCGCGAGCGGGGATCCGAACAGGGCGTGGTCGGCGGCGTAGTTCGCGTTGGACAGATCAGGCAGGTTCCACAGGCTGGTCGCGAGGATGTTCTTATCGGGATCGGAATTGCCGACCACGATGTTCTTGGCGGTATCGGTGATGTCGTAGCCGCCGAACAGGAAGCCGAGAGCGATGAGCAGACCGCCCGCAGCGACGAAGGGGATCATGTAGGACACGCCGGTCATGACCGAGCGCTGAATGCGGCGGGCCCAGTGGACCTCCTCCGCGCCGGCCTCGGTCTCGTCCCCGCCGCCGGCGGGAACCTTGGGGGCCTTGGGGTCGGAGGCGGCGGCGAGAGCGCGATCGACGAGCGAGCCCGCGTCGTTGACGGCGGCCTTGACGCCGACGTCGATGACGGGTTTACCGGCGAAGCGATCGCGATTCTTCACCGGCAGATCGTGAGCGAAGACGACGGCGTCGGCGCGTTCGATGAGATCGGGGTCGAGCCAGTCGATCCTGCCCGAGCCCTGCCCCTCGACGCGCACTGTGACGCCGCGCTCCCGGCCCGCCCGCTCCAGGGCCTCGGCGGCCATGAACGTGTGCGCGATACCGGTGGGGCACGAGGAGACGCCGACGATCACCTTCCCGCCCTCCGAAGACTCGGGGGTCGTGCGCCCGGAGGCCGGCCCGGCAGTCGCCGACGCGGACTCGGACGGCCCGCCGCCCGTGGTATCGGGCTGGACCTGCTCGGTGACGATGCGGGCGATGTCCTCCGGAGTCGTGGCGGCGCGCAGGGTGTCGGTGAACTCGCTCTTCATCAGGCCACGGGCGAGCTTGGCCAGCAGCTTGAGGTGGACGTCGTCGGCGCCGGAGGGCGCTGCGATCATGAAGACCAGGTCCGCCAGGCCGCCGTCGGCCGCGCCGAAATCGACGGGCTGGGCCAGCCTGGCGAAACCGAGGGAGGGCGCCAGCACGTGGGGACTGCGGCAGTGCGGAATGGCGACGCCTCCGGGGATCCCGGTCGATGCGGTCTCCTCCCGGGCGATGGCGTCACCGGCCAGGCCCTCGGCTGTGTCGGCGCGTCCCGCGGAGGCGATGACCTGCGCCAGGTAGTCAATGACCGCCTTCTTGTCGTCCCCGGGAAGGGCGTCGAGTCGCACGAGCTCGGGGACGATCAGCGGTGTGGACGCCCCGGAGGGCGCTGCGGTTGGGGACATGATGCTTCCTCACTGTGTCCGATGAATAGTCCGATGAATAGTCCGATGGATGGGCGGCGCGGTCCGACGGTCGGAGGCCGCCGACCCGGCGCATGGCGGGCCGCGGTGAGCACGAGGCTCGTGCCGGGCGGACGCAGCGGTTCAGGCGAGCCGGGTGATGACGGCGGCCCGGGCGGGCAGGTCGCCGGGGGTGGGCAGGGTCGTACCGGGCAAGGACGCCGCCGCCGACCCGTAGGCCATGGCGCTCGCCAGACGACCCGCCGGTCCTTCGCCGCGTACGTCGGCCAGCACATAACCGGCGACCGAGGAGTCGCCCGCCCCCACCGTGGAAACGACGGGAACGTCGGGCGCCGTGGCGTGCCAGCTGCCATCCCCGGTCGCCAGCACCGCCCCGGCGGGGCCGAGCGTGGCCAGGACGGCGCCGACACCGCGGTCGACCAGAACCCCGGCGGCGTCGATGACAGGCTCCAGCTCACCGCGACGAGCGCCCTCCTCCAGGGTCATGGCGCGCCCGGCGGGCAGCCCCACGAGTTGGCCGAGCTCCTCGCCGTTGGGCTTGATGAGGTCGGGGGCGACGTCCGGCAGGGCGGCGGCGAGCGCCGCCAGGGGCGCGTCCGAGGTGTCGACGGCGACCTGCAGGCCGGGCGCGGCCCCGCGCAGGACTCGCACGAGATCGACGTACCAGTCGGTGGGGGCGCCCGGCGGCAGGGAGCCGGAGAGGACGGCCCAGCGCCGGGCCCTCGCGTCCTTGGACGGGCGCGCGGTCGCGGCGGCCTTGAGAAGCGCCGCCCTGACGGCATCGACCTCCTGGTCCTCAAGCCCGGCGCCGGGCTCATTGAGCTTGGTGGTGGTCCCGTCGGGCTCGGTGACCGCGGTGTTGATACGAGCGGGCGAGCTCACGGTCACGGCGCGCGTGCTCAGGCCGGGGACGGCCACCGCGTCCAGGGCGCGCAGAAGCGGGTCATGGACGGCGGCGGGCAGCACCGTGGTGACCGTCTCCCCCGCCGCGACGAGAACCCGGGCGACGTTGACCCCCTTGCCGCCGGGCTCGATGGTGACGGTGCTCAAGCGATTGACGCCGCCGCGCACGAGAGCGCCCGGCAGGGTGACGGTGCGGTCCAGGGACGGATTGGGAGTGAGGGTGACGATCATGGCGTGACGACCTCGGTTTCTGCAGTGGCGAGCAGGGATGCGATCGGGGCCGGCAGCGGCGAGTCGGTGACCAGGAGGTCGACGTCGTCGAGGTCGGCGAAGGAGATGAGGTGCTCCTGGCCGATCTTGGCGGCGTCGGTGAGCACGGCGACGTGTCCGGCGGCGTGGATCATGGAGCGCTTGACGGCGGCCTCGTCCGGGTCGGGCGTGGACAGCCCGTGCTCGGCGGTCAGGCCGTTGGTGCCCATGACGGCGACGTCGACGCGGATGGATGCGAGCGTCGCCAGAGCCTCGGGTCCGACGGCGGCCTGGGTGAGACCGCGGACCTGGCCCCCCAGAATGCGCACGGTCAGATCGTCTCGCCCGGCCAGGTGCGCTGCGGTGAGGACCGAATCGGTCAGGACCGTCAGGTCGAGCCCGCGAGGCAGGTGCCTGGCGAGAGCGCCGACGGTAGTGCCCGCGTCGAGCAGAAGGGTTGAGCCCCGGCGCAGGGGCAGACGGGGCAGCGCCGCCAGCGCGATGGCCCGCTTGGCGGCGGAGCCGACGAGCTCGCGTTCGGCGACGTCGGTCTCCGGCGTGGCGCGGACCGTGGCCGCAACGGCGCCGCCGTGCACTTTGCGCAGGGCGCCGCGGCGGTCGAGAGCGGTCAGGTCTCGTCGGACGGTCTCGACGGTGACCTCGAAGTCGACGGCGAGGTCGGAGACGGTGACGCGACCGTCTCGGGCGACGGCGTCGACGATCGCCTGCTGGCGCTCCTCGGCATTCATGCGCGTCCTCCTCGACCTCGCTCGACTCCGCTGTCCGTACGGGCACCGGAATGCCCGTACGGACATTACCGTACGCCCGATCGGGCATGGAGGGGAAGCGGCTCGCGGACCCGTCCGACGGATCGGTCGGCCGCGGCCGGTCGCGGCCCGGGCGGCCGACGAGGCGCAGACCGGGGATCAGACGCGCAGCAGGGGCAGGTACGCGGACAGGTCGCAGCGCTCCCCGGAGGCGTGCAGCGCACCGTCGTTCACGGCGTCGGCCCAGGCCAGTCGTCCGGTGACGAGCCGCAGCCAGGTGTCGGCATCGGTCTCGACCACCGACGGCGGAGTACCACGCCGGTGGACAGCGCCGGACACCGCCTGGGTGACGCCGTACGGCGGCACGCGCACCTCGACGGCGCGGCCGGGCGCGCAGGCGGTCAGCTCCTCCAGCGCGAATCGAACGGCGGTGGCCAGCGCACGCCGCTCGAGCGCCGGTCCGCCGGCGGCCCACCGGCGGACCGCCCGAGCTCCTGCGGCGGGATCGATCCGACGTCTGGCTGGCACGAGGCGAGAGTACGCCATCGCGGTCCTGCGGACGGAGCGCGGCCGCCGGCAGGATGCGAAGAGCATGCGCAGCTCACCGCGTCAGTCGCCGGGGTCATCGAAGCGGTCATCGTCATCAAGGCCCCCGTCGGTCCTGCGGCGGCGGATGAGGAGGATGACGCCTCCGGCGACGAGTACCACGGCCAGGACGCCGACGCCGATCGACGCCCCGGTGCGGGCCAGATCCCGACCGCGATCCGGCCGGGCGTCCGTCGTCGGGGCGACAATGACGTCCTCCCCGCGCTCAGAGGCGATGGGGGCCGTGCTCGCACCGGCGGACGGGGCGGCTGCGGGGGCGTCCATGCCGGTCGTGCCGTCCGTGGTCAGCTCGTAGTCGTAGCTGTCGACCACGGTGCCCCCGGCGTCGAGTAGATCGATGGAGGCCAGGAAGCAGGTTCGAGGCCGGCCGCTGTCGGTGAACGTGCAGCTCCGGGTAGCGGCGTCCTGGCCGAAGACGACCTCCAGGGTCGCCCGGCCGGTCTCGGGCAGGTCCGCGACGGTGGTGGTGTCCACCGCGACCGGATCGGAGGTCACCGTGGCCCCGGCGGTGTTCTGGTAGGAGTAGCGCACCCGTGCGACGCCCCCGGGCTTCTCGGAGTCGTTGGAGTAGGTCAGCCCGGTCAGACGCAGAGTCACCGCGCGCGGGTTCGTCGTGGAGACCGTGTCGCCCAGACCGATCTGATGCTTGACGTAGGAGGCGCTCGCCGGCCGGTCCGCGAAACTGTTGAGGTAGTCGGCGGTCGCGTCGCGGTCGAGTGTGCCGGTGCTGATCGACGGAACCTGGGACAGAGCGGTGTAGCCGTCCCCGCCGGTGATGAGGAAGGAGTTGGAGGCCACGAGGACGGAATCGTCATCGGCCACGGCGGTGCCGTCGACGACGACCGAGCCGATGACCCGGCTGCGCGCGTCGGCGATGCGGTTCGCGGCCCCGTCCGCGGTGGTGGTGCCGGCCGAGATCTCGGCCTGAATGGCGTACAGCTCGTCGGCGGCGTCCTGGTCGATGAGGACCGAGACGTTGGAGGAGGTGCCCAGGGACAGGACGGAGCGGGCGGCGCCGGGCTGCCACTGCTGGGCGAGGACGGCTTTGAGCTGGGCGCCGGTGATGGTGGCGTAGCCCATCTCATTGCCGAAGGGCTGGACGGAGCGCGACTCTCCCTCGGTGACGATGCCGTCATCCGCCTCGCCCCCGGCGGCGTTCCTGGCGTAGAGGTAGTCGGCGCGCACGCCTCCGGCGTTCATCAGGCCGATGACGTGCTCGGCGTCGCCCCGGGGCACGTTCCCCGACGCCCAAGAGGCGAAGGAGTCGGCGATGAGGTTGGAGGCGGTGGACTCGGTGCCGCGGTTGGTCCCGGGCGTGGTGCCGTCGGACGAACCGCGCAGGAAGTCCGAGCCAATCGCGGCGGCCCTCTCATTGCCGACCTCGGCGGCCCTGGTGGAGGCGTTCGAGACGATCGACTCGACGCCGTAGGCATCGGTGGTGCAGTCAGAGGTCCTCAGATCCTTGTTGTCGGCGCTGACCACGGAGACGGCCCTGGTCGCGGGGTCGTAGGACAGCGAGAGCTCGGCGAGCCTCCAGCCGTAGTGGTCGGCCTGGAGGACGGCGATGTCCTGCCCGTCGGTCGACTTCACGACGGCCGACCCGCCGTCGGCCGGATAGGGCACGTGGGTGTGCCCGCCCAGGACGGCATCGACGTCGCCGGTCAAATGGGGGGCCAGCTCGGCGGCATCGGCATGGGCGAGTACGACGACGACGTCGGCGGCCCCGGAGTTCTTGAGTGCGGCGGCTTTGGCGTTGGCGGTGGCGGCGGCCGGTGCGAGGGTCAGCGCGTTCGCCGTCGCCGGGGCGAGGAGCGTGGGCAGCTCGTCGGTCATGATGCCGACGAAGCCGATCTTGACTCCGTCGACCTCCTTGACGAAGGCGCCGCCGCCGTCGCCCTCGGCGTCCAGAGGGGCCGAGCCGGTGACGTTGGCCGACAGGTACGGAAAGTCCGCGGCGGGCAGAATGCGGCCCGTGAAATCGTCCAGGCCGCCGTCGAACTCGTGGTTGCCCACGGCGGAGACGTCGGTGCCCACGGCGTTGAGAACGTCCAGGGTGGGCTGGTCATCGAGCAGGGCCGAGGTGAAGGCGGAGGCGCCGACGTTGTCCCCCGAGGAGACGAGAAGGGAATTCGGGTCCGACTGACGCGCTCTGGAGACCTCGCAGGCCAGGGTCACGGCGCCGGGGTCGGTGACGGCCCCGGTGCCGGGGTCGGTCGTCGTCTCTATATGGCCGTGCAGATCGGTGATGCCGAGAACATTGATGGTTCTCGTGCCGTCCTCGGTTCCGACCGCAGCCGCGGCGGGGGTGGCGGGAGCGAGGGCAGGGACAGGGACGAACGCACCGAAGGCCAAGGCCGCGAGCGCGGCGACCGCCTTCACGCCGGGACGGAGTCGCATGGGTGGTCCTCATCGGGAGGGAACGGGAAGTAGAAAGCAAGTTTAGTGCGTCACGGAGCCGTATTCCATGCACGATTCGTTGCGGTTCGATGCTCGGCGCGCCCCGCGTCCGCCGCTCGCACGGCGGCGGACGGCGCGAAACGACGCCCGGCCCGCCCCGCTCAGGAGCCGACCGGACGCCGGTCGTCGGAGGCGTCCGAGCGTCGGGGTCAGACGATGCCGTGGGCGATCATGACGTCCGCGACGCGGGTGAAACCGGCGACGTTGGCGCCCAGCACGTAGTCGCCGGGGCGGCCGTACTCGTCGGCGGCGGTCACGCAGGAGTCGTGGATGTCGGACATGATGGCGGCGAGCTTGGACTCCGCGGTGTCGAAGTCCCAGCGCGTCCGGCCGGCGTTCTGCTCCATCTCCAGGGCGGAGGTCGCCACGCCGCCGGCGTTGGAGGCCTTGCCGGGGGCGTAGAGGATGCCCGCGGACTGGAAGGCCGCGACGGCCTCGGGGGTGGAGGGCATGTTGGCGCCCTCGGCGACGACGGCGCAGCCCCCGCGCAGCAGGGTGGCGGCGGCGGCGCCGTCGAGCTCATTCTGGGTGGCGCAGGGCAGGGCGACGTCGACCGGCACGTCCCAGACGGAGCCGTCGACGACCAGGCGGGCGCCGGGCCTGCGATCGACGTAGTCCTTGACGCGGCCGCGCTCCACCTCCTTGACCTGCTTGAGCAGGTCGAGGTCGACTCCGGCCTCGTCGACGACGTAGCCGGAGGAGTCGGAGAAGGTGATCGGGGCGGCGCCCAGCTGCTGGGCCTTCTCAATGGCGTAGATGGCGACGTTGCCGGCTCCGGAGACCGCGACCCTCTTGCCCTCCAGGCTCTGCCCCTTGGTGGCGAGCATGGACTGGGCGAACAGGACGGTGCCGTACCCGGTGGCCTCGGTGCGCACGAGCGAGCCGCCCCAGGTCAGGCCCTTGCCGGTCAGGACGCCGGCGTCGTAGGCGTTGCGCAGGCGCTTGTACTGGCCGAACAGGTAGCCGATCTCGCGGCCGCCCACGCCGATGTCGCCGGCGGGGACGTCGGTGGACGGGCCGATGTGCCGGGCCAGCTCGGTCATGAAGGATTGGCAGAAGCGCATGACCTCGGCGTCGGACCTCCCGTGCGGGTCGAAGTCGCTCCCGCCCTTGCCGCCGCCGATGCCCTGGGCGGTCAGAGCGTTCTTGAAGATCTGCTCGAAGCCGAGGAACTTGATGATGCCGGCGTTGACGCTCGGGTGGAAGCGCAGACCGCCCTTGTAGGGTCCCAGAGCCGAGTTGAACTCGATCCTGAAGCCGCGCTGGACGTGGACCTCACCCGCGTCATCGACCCACGGGACGCGGAAGATGATCTGGCGCTCCGGCTCGACGAGGCGCTCGAGGAGCGCTCCCTCGGCGTAGGAGGGGTGCTTGGTGATGACAGGCTCCAGGGACTCCAGAACCTCGCGGACCGCCTGGTGGAACTCGGCCTCGCCGCGGTTGCGGTCGACGACCCGCTCGTAGACCTTCTCGACAACGCCCTGCATGGGAACTCCTTCACTCCATATCGTGCGAGGCGCACGGTCGCATCTGCGAGGCGCGCGTCCCCCTCACCGGGCAACCCTGTCACTGCACCGGAAACTGAGACGAAACATCTCATCCTCTGACGGCTCATCGTCACCCGCCGCCGGCCGCGCCGGCCCCGCGAACGGCCCCGAACGCATCACCCGACCAACGTTCTCGCCCCGCGAGACGAGGCCGTCTCCGCCGACCCGCCGGCCTAGCGTCAGCGGCATGTCCGACGACCTCGGCCCGGCCTCGCTCCCGCACTACACCCATGGGCACGCAGCCGCCGTGCTGGCCGCCCATGCCCGCCGCACCGCGGCGAACTGCGCCCCCCGCCTTCTGCCCGTCCTGCGCCCGGGCCTCGACCTGCTCGACGTCGGCTGCGGGCCGGCGACCATCACCGCCGACCTGGCCGAGGCGGTCCTCCCCGGGCGGGTGGTCGCGCTCGACGGCGCGCCCGCCGCTCTCGACGCGGCGCGGGCGACCCTGCGGGAACGGGGCCTGGACGACCGCGTCGAACTGGTCGGCGCGGATGCGCAGGCCCTCCCCTTCGCCGACGGCTCCTTCGACGTCGTCCACGCCCACCAGGTCCTCCAGCACGTCGCCGATCCCGTGGGGGCCCTGCGCGAGATGCGCCGGGTGACCCGCCCGGGCGGAGTCGTGGCGGCTCGGGACGCCGTCTACTCCGCGATGGCGTGGTTCCCCCGACCTCCCGCGCTGGAGGACTGGCGCCGGGTCTACACCGCCACGGCACGCGCCAACGGGGGCGAGCCGGATGCCGGCGCCCGACTGCTCTCCTGGTGCCGCACGGCCGGCCTGACGGAGGCGGCCCCCTCCGCCTCGACGTGGTGCTACGCGACGCCCGAGCTGCGCTCATGGTGGGGCGGGACCTGGGCGGAGCGCGTCCTGACCTCCTTCGGCCCGCAGGCGGTGGACGCCGGCCTGGCCACGAGCGCCGATCTGACGCAGATGGCCCGCGCATGGCGACGGTGGGCCGAGGCCGACGACGGCTGGTTCGTCGTCGTCCACGGCGAGGTCCTGGCCCGCCGGTAGCGGCCGCGACGAGTCAGCGGGTCCGGCGTCCCTCCAGCCGTCGCAGCCGTCACGTTTATGGCAGCTGCGACAATGCGGCGTAGTGGGCGTCGTCGACCGGGTCGAACCACTCGTTGGAGGCGCCCTCCCCGGGGATCGCGAGCGCGATGTGGGAGAACCAGGAGTCGGCCTTCGCGCCGTGCCAGTGCTTAACGCCGGCGCGAGTGTAGACGACCGAGCCGGGCTCGAGCGAGACGGCGTCCCGGCCCTCCTCCTGATACCAGCCCGAGCCCGCCGTGCAGATGAGCACCTGCCCCCCCGCCGGAGGAGGCGTGGTGGATGTGCCAGTTGTTGCGGCACCCCGGCGCGAAGGTGACGTTGTGCACCCCGACGACGCACTCGGGGTCGGCAACCAGATTGTTCAGGAAGCTCTCCCCGGTGAAGTACTGGGCGAAAGCGGTATTGGGCTCGCCCCTGCCGAAGATGTTCTCGGCCGCGAAGACGGACTCGTCGGTGGCGGATGTCATGGCTGCTCCTGAAGTGAATTCCTGAATCGGGTGATCGGTGGGTGAGCCGGGGCCGGCGGCAGCGAGCCGCCGCGGAGTCGGCGGCGCCGGCGGGCCCCTCTCAGACTAGAGACGGTCCCCTCGTGCGAGCCAGGCCCCCCGGACCCCGTACCGCCTCCCTCCGCGGGGCCGCACCTGACGAAGAGGTGTCTGAATCCTTCCGCCTCCCGCGGGGCCGCACCCGCGTCCGGCGCCGCCGGCGGGTGCGCTCAACCGTGCAGCCGACGCCAGATCCTGCGCGCGGCCTCGGCGCCGGCGCGCGCGGCCCCGCGGGTCGAAGCGCTCGGGCCGTAGCCGACCAGCAGCACACGCGAATCCCGAGCCGCACCGGTGCGCCCCGTCATGCGGATACCCGCCTCGCACCGGGGGGCGCCGTCGGTCGGATCGCCAGCCGGGGCCTCGCCCTCGTGCAGGTGCAGCGGTCTCAGATGCGTCAACGCTGGCCGGAAGCCCGTGTTCCAGAAAATGGCATCGATCCCGACCCAGACGGGGTCGGGGCAGGGCTTCCAGGAGTCGGGGACGACCAATCCCCCGCCCACGACCGCGGCGGCCCCCAGCCCGTCGGGACGCGCTCCGGTGGCCGTCGGGGAGAAACGAACGGCACGCTCGTCGATGAGATCGATCATCCCTCTGGAGACGAGCATCCCCCGTTCGACGGCGGCGACGTACTCCGTCGGATCCGGGACGATCGCCCCACGCCCGGTGCGGGCCGCCGCAGAGCCTCCGGCGGCCCGCACGCCGTCGACCTGCTCGAGGGCCGCGGCCCACAGGTCGCCGGAGCCGGCGGAGACGAAGTTAGGTGGGCGACGCGTGGCCCAAACCACCGAGGCCGCGTGGGGTTCGACGTCGAGGAGCATCTGCACCGCGGTGAGCCCGCCGCCGACGACGAGGACACGTCGACCGGCCAGGTCCTCGGCCCGGCGGTAGGTGGCGGTGTGGAGCTGGAGACCGGTGAAACGGTCCGCCCCCGTCACGTGCGGGACGCGGGGGCCGGTCCACGTGCCGGTCGCCGAGACGACCATGCGGGCGAGCCAGCTGCGTCGCCCCGTCCCCGTCCGGGCCTCGACGGCCAGGAGCGTGTCGCGACGCACCGGATCCCGCCTGCGGCTCATGCGGGTCGGGGCGGCGCCGCCGGCCGCGTGCGCGCCGCCTGCGCTCAGGCGGGGGGCGGGCACGTCGGTGGAGCGCACGGAGGTGACGCGCGCGGGGCGCACGACCCGAAGGCCCAGCGCCCGCTCGTAACGTCGGTGATAGGCGGGGACGACGATGTTGCTGGGAGCGGCCTCATCCGGTTCGCCCGCCGGCATCCCGGGCAGGTCGGCGATCCGCGTCCGACCGATCGTCAAGGAGTCCCAGCGGTGGCGCCAGGCGCCGCCGGGGCCCTCCTCCGCGTCGAGCAGGAGGAGCTCGCGGCCCGGCGTCAGTCCGCGGCGCACGAGCTCGCCGGCCGTGGCCAGCCCCGCCTGCCCCGCTCCGATGATGACGACGTCGTGGACGTACTGGTCGGGCTCCGCGGCGTTCACGTCACCATCATGCGTCATGAGCCCGGGCCCGATCTCCCCGGGCGAGCGGGGCGCTCGGCTCGCCCGGGGATGGGGGTCCACCGGCTCGCCCGGGGCGCCGCCGTCTGGCACGCTGCCGTCCGTGTTCTCATCTTCTGCCGCCATGATGCACATCCTCACCGCGCGATCGGTGCTCGACAATCCGCTGGCCCGCCGCCGGCGGCTCGACGCGGACCGTGTCCGCGCGCTCGCGGGGGTGAACCGGTGCGGGGACCTGGGGGCGCGGCATGTGATCGAGCTGCCGGTGCTCGCCGATCTCGCCGAGACGACCGCCTCCCGGCTGCGTCTGCCCGACGGCCCCGGGTGGAGGCTCGGCCAGGCGCTCGGGCACGCCCTGGAGCAGGGAGTGCGATTGTGGTTGTGCGACGTGTCGGCCGAGGCCGTCCCGTGGATCGTCCGCACGGCCGGCGAGGGGCTCGTCCACGTCGTCTCACTGCCGGGGCCGGCGACGGACGACGCCGGCGGCGGTACCGTCGTCATCGCCGTCAGCCCGCTCGCGCTGATCCTCGCCCTGGCTGACGGCGGGGACGCCTCGCGCCGCTATCTGCGCACCGTGCTCGCCGGCGTGGACACCCTGCGATGCTCGCGCCACGCGGTGCGGGCGCTGCGACGCAGCGGCGTCGAGGCGGTCCAGCATCCGCACGCGCGACGCCTGCTGCGCAACCCCGTGGCCCTGGCCTACCTCGCCGTCTTCATCTACTCGTCCCTGAGGGCCGTCCCCGTGGCCTTCGTCCCCGGTTTCCACGGCCGGGTGTGGATCCTGTGGCTGATCGACATGGTCACCGCCGTGCCCTACACCTGGGGCATCGTCGAGATGGTGGCGGGACGCGCGATTCGCCGTCGACTGCTCGGGTTGGCGACCACCGTGATCACTTTCATCGCCCCCTACGTGTACTTCTGGATCAAGGGGCGCGGCTATCCGCCGACCGTGGTCGTGGTCGTCGCGGCGATGATCGTGGGCAGCGCCGGAATCGAGGTGGTGCGTTGGCTGCGGAGCACGGCGATCGTTCAGGGCCTGGGGGCTGGCGCATGAGGCGCCCGCAGCGGGTCGTTCTCCCCGCGGGCGGAGCGCAGCGCACCGACGAGAAGGAGCCAGAGCCCGCCCCCGACGGACAGGACCAGGCCCGCCATCGGACGCGCCGGGTGGACGACGAGGAGCCAGGCGGTCCCGCCGATCCACGCGAGGGCCGTAGCGATGTTGACCGGGCGGAAGCGCCTGACGCGGACCGGGTGGACGTAGTGGGTCGGCACCAGCGTCAGAACGGCCAGGACGATCGTCACTGCGATATTGAGCCAGCCCGGGGTGGCGAGCACCCACAGCATGACGGCGGCGATGTTCCATGCCGCGGGGAACCCGACGAAGTAGTTGTCGGTCGACTTCTCGCCCTCGTTGGCGTAGCAGAACATCGAGGTGGTCAGAATGACTGCGAGCAGAGCGCTGGCCACCGGCCGGGGCCCCATCGGCAGCCGCAGGTACATGAAGAGCGCCGGGACGAAGGTCCACGTAAGATAGTCGACAACGATGTCGAGCACATCGCCGTCGAACCAGGGAACGACCTCCTTGACGCGGGCGTGGCGGGCAAAGGTGCCGTCGACTCCGTCGACGACGAGGGCAACGGCGAGCCACGCCCACATCCAGCCGATCTCGCCGTGGATGAGGGAGAGCATTGCCAGACAGGCGAAGACCAGCCCCGACATGGTGAGCGTGTGCACGCCCCAGGCGGACAGATGCGTCGTCGGGGCTGCGGGTAGAGCGGGAGAAGCGGGCTGTGCGGACGTGGCGGACACTATGAGCCTTCTAAGAGTGCGATGTGAGGGTTCTCGGCAGGTGACGGCGTTCGTGGCGTCGGCGTCTCCCCGCCGCGCGGGGGGACCGCCCCGCGGGCGGCCGGCGAACGGCCTCCCGCACTGCTTCCGAACCTATCGCACCGAGTGCCGACTGCAAGACCGGAAGAGCCCGCTCACCCCGCGCTCATTCCGCCGGCCCGAGGCCTCCGACGAGGCGGCGGGCCGCCCCCCATCGTGCTCGCGCCGGGCGCGGGACATCATCCGGCATCGGGCTGCGCGGCCTCGTGCCACACGAGGACCGACCACGGCTGAACGGCGGCGCCGTCGGCGACCGCCACGCCCTCCCCCTCGGCCCAGCAGTTGCTCTCCCTCTCCGCACTCACGGCGGTGTCGACCAGACGCCGCCACACGCGCCCCTCGCGAGCAGCGGGCACGCGGAAGTCGACAGGAGTATCAGCCATGTTGATCATGAGCCGGAAGCCGTCGTCGGGCGCGTCGATATGGACGGCGAGCGCCCGGTCACCCTCGCGCGGCGCCCCGTCGGCGGCGGGCGTGAGGAACAGGTAGGAGACGTCGTCACCCCCGGCCGCCAGGTCCCCCCAGGCCGCCCGGTGCAGGCAGGTGTGCCGGCCGCGCAACCGCATGAGGAAGGTGCTGAAGCGGAACAGGGGGTTGACCCGCTCGCCGGGGGAATCGAAGACGCCGAGGTTGTCATGGTAGACGGCGCCGGTGCCGTCCTCGACCGCCACTCGCTGCGGGGCGTTGGTGGCGATCATCGCGTAGTTGTTGCGCATGGCTGTGGAGTCCAGCGCCCACGGGTTGTTATTGCCGTTCTGAGTGCGGCCGAATTCGT
>ERZ772807.617-NODE-617-length-21425-cov-11.579270_pt1 | contig 21425 bp, 27 predicted proteins | sample MGYA00511472_ERZ772807 | MGnify/ENA primary metagenome ERZ772807 (study PRJEB29015, sample SAMEA2737947) | human oral metagenome | biome: human oral; feature: human-associated habitat; material: dental | place: China | collected 2039 ...
TAGCTAACAATTCTCCGTTGGCGGGATTGTAGGAATCCAAAAGCGCGCCGGGTTTGGTCCACACGCCGTTAATCAAGAGGCCGTACTCTTTATCAAACACATTTAAATCTTTTGCCATGATGCTGTCTCCTTAGTTGTCTTTCTTAGGTTTTGGACGTTCCTCAAACGTCGTCTGAAAATAGAATAGTATTTTTTCTCTTTCAGTTCAAGCATTAAAAGTGATAACGTTCTCAAAATTCCAAATATGTAATTTTCTAAAATAGGAAATCCAATCCGATAAGGCTTGACCCCGCATGGAAATGAAGCGGGTTTGTTAATGTAATTAAAGTTTTCAGACGACCTTTTTTACATGATATGTGTAAGAATTTTTCAGCGTCTTGGTGGGCATATTTTCAGGCAGGCAAAATGTTATGGTATAACATTTTATTTCTTATTTTTCAAAAAGATAGGGTGTTGACACAGCGAAATGAAGGGGAGTATTCTCATTTACAGGAGGGGTTACCTCCTACCCGACCTTTTACGGATTTCTGACGAATGCCAAGGAGAACACCATGAAGATGCAAGCAGTTGTTGTGAATCAAAATGTAGCAGGCGATGTAGAAGTTGTAGAACGCGAAGTGCGCCCGTTGGAATACGGCGAGGCGTTGGTTGAAGTCGAATATTGCGGCGTGTGCCATACCGACTTGCACGTTGCGGCAGGCGACTACGGCGAAAAACCGGGACGCGTGTTGGGACACGAAGGCATCGGTATCGTCAAAGAAGTCGCTCCGGGCGCGAACGCCCTGAAAGTCGGCGACCGCGTCAGCATCGCATGGTTGTTCCAAAGCTGCGGTTCGTGCGAATACTGTAATACCGGCCGCGAAACCTTGTGCCGTTCCGTATTGAACGCAGGCTACACCGCCGACGGCGGTATGGCGACCCACTGTATCGTTGATGCGGACTACGCCGTCAAAGTACCCGACGGCCTCGACCCTGCGCAAGCTTCCAGCATTACCTGCGCCGGCGTTACCACTTACAAAGGCGTAAAAGTTTCCGGCGTGCGTCCGGGACAATGGATTGCCGTTTACGGCGCGGGCGGTCTGGGCAACTTGGGTGTCCAATACGCGAAAAAAGTATTCGGCGCACACGTTGTCGCCATCGACATCAACGATGAAAAACTGGCATTCGCTAAAGAAAGCGGCGCAGATTTGGTCATCAACGCCGCCAAAGAAGACGCAGCCAAAGTGATTCAGGAAAAAACCGGCGGCGCACACGCAGCCGTTGTTACCGCCGTATCCGCCGCCGCGTTCAACTCCGCCGTGGACTGCGTCCGCGCTGGTGGCCGCGTCGTTGCCATCGGCCTGCCGCCCGAATCTATGGACCTGTCCATCCCGCGTCTGGTCTTGGACGGCATCGAAGTGGTCGGCTCTCTGGTCGGTACCCGTAAAGATTTGGAAGAAGCATTCCAATTCGGCGCAGAAGGCTTGGTTGTGCCTAAAGTCCAGTTGCGTGCTTTGGATGAAGCGCCTGCCATCTTCCAAGAAATGCGCGAAGGTAAAATTACCGGCCGCATGGTGATTGATATGAACAAAGAGTGTAGCTGCATTCATCACTAATCAAATGATTCTGTGACAAAAGGCCGTCTGAACAATTTCAGACGGCCTTTTTTATTGGATTGGATAACTTAAAGCGTAAAGCCGCTTTCAAATACGCGGATTTCTCCGCTGACAGGATCGGTAAATTCTATTCTTTTGGCCAGAAGTTTTAAAGGTCTGTCGTAGTCTTCATCATCGGCTGCCAAGGGGGTAGGGTAAAGCGCATCGTTCATCAGCGGCATATTCAAACTCATCATATGCACACGGAGCTGGTGTTTCTTTCCGGTGTGCGGCGTGAGGCGGTAGAGGCTGAATGTACCGCGGTTTTCGATAAGTTCGATGGTTGTGTGGGCGTTGGGTTCGCCTTCCGTTTCCCGCGTGAGAAAGAATTTTTCGCCGCGTTCCATTCGGGATGAAATATCCAGCGGATAGTCCAAATCCGTCCGCGTCGGTGCAACTGCCTCATAGGTTTTTCGGACGGTTTTTTCTTGGAACATGGTCTGATAATCGCGACGCGTGGCAGGGTTGCGCGAGAGTAACATAACGCCTGCCGTATCTTTATCCAAGCGATGAATCGGCGTAATGTCTTCAACATTCAAATGCTGCAATTCAGGCCGTAAACGCAGGCGCGTGAGCAAGGTTTCCCGCAAAAACCTGCCGCTGGGGATGACGGGCAGAAAATGCGGTTTGTCCACCACAATCAAATGCTCATCAATATGCAAAATCTTTTCTTCAAACGGAATACGCGGCTCGCTCTCACGGCTGGTTTCACGGTAATAAAACATCGTCTTGCCGGGTTCGAACAAAGTACTCTCATCAAACGGCACGCCATCCGCGTCCACCACAAAACCGCTGTTCAGCCGCCGCCGCCAGTTTTCTTCGCCGACAAAGGGAAAATGAGCGCATAAAAAATGCAGCAGCGGTAAGCCGTAAAACTGCTTTTCATGCGGCAAAACCAAGTAGCTGGGTTTGACACCGTCTAAAAGGGGGAGGGGATTGGTACGTTTTTTCATGCGGCGGATTGTACTCGGTTTTTAGGATTTTTTCAGACGATGTTTTTCATTGGGGGCGGACACGATTTTCTGTTGCCGCCATCATTTCAGAGCAGAAAGGAATTCATCTTTGATGACTGGTGACCTGTTTCAGATTAATGGACGGTTTAGCAGTTAAGGTCGTCTGAAAACGTGGATTGAAACTCAAAGCTTTCGTCTTTAGACGAACTCTTGCAGAAAATACCTTAATAGAAGAAAGCAATAATTTTTCAAGTTATCATTAAAAATATAATTTAGACAAACTACACTAAATTTCATTAATATCCGTTAAATTAAATTTAACTTGGTAAAACAATAATATGAAAAATATCCTTATTGCATTTATTAGTTTTGTTCCATTTTGCGTCCGTGCAGATCTGCCTCTGAATATCGAAGACATTATGACCGATAAGGGCAAAATCAAACTCGATGCTTCCGTTACCTACATCAACAGCGAAAGCAGCCGTTCCGAACTTGCCGCGCCAATTTACATTCAGACAGGTTCTGCTTCCTTTATTCCCGTCCCGACCGAAATTCAGGAAAATGGCAGTAACAGCGATATGCTCGTCGGCACTCTCGGCCTACGCTATGGCTTGACCGGAAACACCGAAATTTACGGCAGCGGCAGCTACTTGTGGCGCGAAGACCGCAGATTCGACAGCGAAAGCAGCAAAACCCGCGACAAGCATCTATCCGATGTATCCCTCGGTATCAGCCATACCTTCCTCAAAGACGATAAAAATCCTGCTCTTATCGGCTTTCTCGAAGGCACGCTTTACGAAAAATCACGTGGCAAAGCCTCGTCAGGCAAATCATGGCTGATTGGCGCGACCACCTACAGAGCCATCGACCCTGTCGTCCTCTCATTGACCGCCGCTTACCGCATCAACGGCAGCAAAACCCTTTCAGGCGAGGTCAAATACAAAGCAGGCAACTACTGGGTGCTGAATCCCAATATCTCCTTCGCCGCCAACGACAGGATCAGCCTCACAGGCGGCATCCAATGGCTGGGCAAGCAGCCCGACCGTCTGGACGGCAAAAAAGAATCCGCAAGGAATACATCTACCTACGCACATCTCGGCGCAGGCCTCGGCTTCTCCAAAGCCACATCTTTAAACGCATCCGCACGCTTCAATATTTCAGGGCAGAGTAGCTCCGAACTGAAATTGGGCGTACAGCATACGTTTTAAGCAGGCTTTGATTTTCCAACCTTGTAAAAAAAGGGACTTTTATGAAAAAACAAATTACCGCAGCCATGATGATTCTAACGATGATTGCCACTCCCGTAATGGCAAACAGCATGGATAATCCGGCATTTGAAAACCAAGTGTTCCACACGCAGGCAGATACGCCTATGCAGTTGGCGGAGCTTTCTCAGAAGGAGATGAAGGAGACTGAGGGTTCTGCATTATGGTTTGCTCCTGTGTTGGCAGGCGGTATCAGATTTGCACTGACAGGATTTACTCGACACGGTTTAAATCAGGCTATTTCTCGTGGTGGTGTAGGAGTTTCAAATAAAGTAATTATGAATACTATGCGTAACCCTACAAAAATTACAACCCAATCAGGAGGAAGAACCCGTTTTACAGGACCTGATGGTGGTGTTGTTTTGAATAGTCAAGGTAAAGTAATTACTACATGGGGCAAACCTCGTTAATCGGAAGGGGGCTTTGCCCCTTTTATAATTTAAGGGTGAATTATGAATATTAAAAATGAAATAGTTGATTTAATTTCTAAAAAAATTGATGGAGAGCAATATAGTTCTTTAGAAAATTTTGCTTTATCTGTACTAAGGGAGAAAATTATAAACAATACTGTTTCTAGTGATGAAAAATTATTGATTATTAATGATTTTTTATCAGGTTTTCTTGAGTTCGATTCTGAGACGGGAGAGCCTGTTGGGGAGACACTTAAAATTGAGCAAATGATTGATTTCTTTTTAGTCTAAATCATACATACAGTGATCAAGCTGGGCGTAGATCCAGCCTTTAAATACGATTGTCAGGTCTTACGCATAAGTTAAATACATTTTTTGTTATTAGGTCTGCAACCATGCATATGCGCTAAATTGACGAGGTTAAAATGTCTTTCGGTTATTTGATTGTAACATCGCAACCCTGCGATACAAAAATTACCGTTAAAATCGGTAGCGCGTGGCATTTTTTCGGTATGGCTTGCCGTATTTCGGTAAACGGAAAACATCATGCTGGAAATAGGGTTGTCTGGTTTGCTAAGAAAGCTGGCATGTAAGAATAATTTTGTAAAAGGTCGTCTGAAAACCTTTTCAGACGACCTTTTACATATATCTTTAGAAGGTATGATGATGTTTAAACGTATTTTTCTGTCAGTGCCTATTGCCGTTTCTTTATCCGATCCTCTGAATGCTGCACCTATGTTTAACGATAATCCTGTTGTTTACGGAAAAATCAAAGTGCAAAGTTGGAAAGCGCAGCGGGATTTCAATATTGTGAAGCAGGATTTGGATTTTTCCTGCGGGGCGGCTTCGGTGGCGACGCTTTTGAACAATTTTTACGGGCAAAAGCTGACGGAGGAAGAAGTGTTGAAAAAGCTGGATAAGGAACAGATGCGCGCGTCGTTTGAGGATATGCAGCGCATCATGCCTGATTTGGGTTTTGAGGCGAAAGGCTATGCCCTGTCTTTCGAGCAGCTCGCGCAGTTGAAAATCCCCGTCATCGTGTATTTGAAATACCGCAAGGATGATCATTTCTCGGTATTGCGCGGCATAGACGGCAATACGGTTTTGCTTGCCGACCCGTCGCTGGGTCATGTTTCCATGAGCAGGGCGCAGTTTTTGGATGCTTGGAAAACTCGTGAGGGAAATTTGGCAGGTAAGATTTTGGCTGTTGTACCGAAAAAAGCGGGGACGATTTCAAATAAATTGTTTTTTACACATTATCCCAAGCGGCAGACGGAATTTGCAGTCAAACAAATCAGGCTACGGCGTGTAGAGTGAGTCAAAGGCCGTCTGAAAACTGTTTCAGACGGCCTTTTGATTTGTTCCCAATCTCACAAACCCTTAAAAATCAGCTATAATGCCCAACTATTTGATTTTCGCTTATCCCATATTGAAATGGCACAAAAAATTCAATCTGTAAAAGGTATGAACGACCTTTTACCTGTCGAACAAAAAGATTTCAAACTGACGGCTGCGTTTTGGCAGGCGTTTGAAGATACGGTCGGTCGCTGGACACGTGCTTACGGCTACCAGCAAATCCGTACGCCGATTGTCGAGCAAACCGGTTTGTTTGTCCGTTCCATCGGTGAGGAAACCGATGTGGTCGGCAAGGAAATGTACACCTTCTCCGATTCAAATGATTCTTTGAGTTTGAGCCTGCGTCCTGAAGGTACGGCTTCTTGTCTGCGTGCGGTGGTCGAACACAACCTTCTGTACAACAGCCCGCAAAAGCTGTGGTATATGGGGCCGATGTTCCGCCGCGAGCGTCCGCAAAAAGGCCGTTATCGTCAGTTCCATCAGGTCGGTATCGAGGCTTTGGGTTTTGAAGGGCCGGATATCGATGCGGAAATTATTGTGATGTCTGCCGACTTATGGGAAAAATTGGGTATTCGTGAATACCTGACTTTGGAAATCAACAGCTTGGGCAACCGTGAGGAACGCGCGGCACACCGTGCGGCATTGGTTGAATATCTGACCCGTTATGAAGATAAATTGGACGAAGACAGCAAACGCCGTCTGAAAACCAATCCTTTGCGCGTTTTGGATACGAAAAACCCTGATTTGCAGGAAATCTGCAACGCGGCGCCGCGTCTGGTGGATTACTTGGGTGAGGCTTCGCAAAACCACTATGCACGCTTTAAGGCGATGTTGGACGGTTTGGGTATTCAATATATTGAAAATCCGCGCTTGGTTCGTGGTTTGGATTATTACAATCAGACGGTTTTTGAGTGGACGACCGACAAACTCGGCGCGCAGGCGACTGTGTGCGGTGGCGGCCGTTACGATGGTTTGATTGAAGAGCTTGGCGGCAAACCTGCGCCGTCTATCGGCTTTGCGATGGGTATTGAGCGCCTGCTGCTTTTGGTGAGCGAATACGGCTCGCTGGAAGTGAACGCTGCGCCTGATGTCTATGCAATGCACCAAGGCGAAGGTGCGGACTTGCAGGTGATGAAATACGCGCAAGCCTTGCGCGCTCAAGGTTTCAATGTGATGCAGCATTCCGGCTATCAGAGCCTGAAAGCGCAAATGAAAAAAGCAGACAACAGTGGCGCACGCTTTGCCCTGATTGTGGCTCAGGATGAGCTGGCAAACGGTACGGTTACCCTGAAAGATATGCAGGGCAAACACGAACAACAAACCGTTGCCGCCGCTGATTTGACAGACACTTTACAACAATGGAAGAACGCATAAATGGCAGCCCATTTGGAAGAACAACAAGAGTTAGACAACTTTAAATATTTTTGGAAAAGCATCGGCCGTTGGATTTTTACCTTGCTGATCGTGGCGTCTTTGGGGTATTTGGGTTACACCATTTACCAAGGCCAAAAAGCTTCAAAAGATCAGGAAGCTGCCGCCGTATTGGCGCAAATGGTGGAAAAGGCACAGCAAAAAACCGACCAAAAAGCCATCAACGCCGATTTGGCCGAATTGCAAAAAAACTATCCTGATTCTATTTCGACAGCCCAAGCCACTTTGATGGTAGCGGCAACCGAGTTTGATGCCGGCCGTTATGATGTGGCGGAAGGTCATTTGAATTGGGTGCTGAAAAATCAAAACGCACCGCTGGTTCAAGCTTTGGCAGCGCAGCGTTTGGGCATTACCCTGTTGCAGCAAAAAAAATACGATGCCGCCATCAATGCCCTGAATACTCAGGTTGAGGCTGATTTCGAGCCTTTGATGTTGGAAACCAAAGGCGATGTTTACGTTGCTCAAAATAAAACCAAAGAAGCCGTACAAAGTTACGAAGCTGCTTTGAGCAAAATGCCGCAAACCGCAGTAGGCCGCGAATTGCTGCAAATGAAAATCGACAGCTTGAAATAAGTTTGTTTGAAATCAAGGCCGTCTGAAGTTGCAATGACTTTTCAGACGGCCTACACTTATCCTTATCAACCGTGTTTTTAAAACACCTGCTTGTGTTCCGCTCCCGTTTTTAGGCGGCACTTGACACAGAAAGACTCAATCATGAAACCAACCATCGCGCTTGTCGGCCGCCCTAACGTCGGCAAATCTACTTTATTCAACCGTTTGACGCGCACCAAAGACGCGCTCGTGCATGACTTGCCCGGCCTGACGCGTGACCGACATTACGGTCATGGCAAAGTCGGCAGCAAACCTTATTTGGTCATCGATACCGGCGGTTTTGAGCCGGTTGTGGACAGCGGCATTTTGCACGAAATGGCAAAACAAACCTTGCAGGCTGTCGATGAAGCCGATGCGGTTGTGTTTTTGGTGGACGGCCGCACCGGTTTGACGCCGCAAGACAAAATCATTGCCGACCGTTTGCGCCAAAGCCCACACCCCGTTTATTTGGCCGTGAATAAAGGCGAGGGCGGCAATAGGGCCGTGCTTGCCGCCGAGTTCTACGAACTTGCCCTTGGCGACCCTTATGTGATTTCAGGTGCGCACGGCGATGGCGTGTATTATCTGATTGAAGATATTTTGGAAACCTTCCCTGAGCCTGAAAAGGAAGAGGAAGAAGCGAAACATCCTGTTTTTGCTGTAATCGGCCGCCCAAATGTCGGTAAATCGACCTTGGTAAATGCCATCCTCGGCGAAGAGCGCGTGATTGCCTTTAATATGGCAGGTACGACGCGCGACAGTATCCATATTGATTTTGAACGTGAAGGCAAACCGTTTACCATCATCGATACCGCAGGTGTACGCCGTCGCGGCAAAGTGGATGAAGCGGTGGAAAAATTCTCCGTTATTAAAGCCATGCAGGCGGTTGAAGCGGCAAACGTTGCTGTTTTGGTGTTGGACGCGCAACAAGATATCGCCGATCAAGATGCGACGATTGCGGGTTTCGCTTTGGAAGCAGGCCGTGCCTTGGTGGTGGCAGTCAATAAATGGGACGGCATCAGCGAAGAGCGGCGCGAGCAAGTGAAACGCGATATCAACCGCAAACTGTATTTCCTTGATTTTGCTAAGTTCCACTTTATTTCTGCATTGAAAGAGCGCGGTATAGACGGTTTGTTTGAAAGCATTCAGGCTGCCTATAATGCGGCAATGATTAAGATGCCGACGCCGAAAATCACGCGCGTATTGCAAAGCGCGATCGAACGTCAACAGCCGCCGCGTGCTGGTTTGGTGCGTCCGAAAATGCGTTATGCCCACCAAGGCGGCATGAATCCGCCGGTAATTGTGGTACACGGCAATTCGCTGCACGCCATTTCTGACAGCTATACCCGCTATCTGACCCAAACGTTCCGCAAAGCCTTCAATCTTCAAGGCACGCCGCTTAGAATTCAATACAATGTTTCGGAAAACCCGTATGAAAATGCGGACGACAAACCGAAGAAAAAACCGTTGCGCCGCGTCAGCCTGAGCAACCGTATTGAGAAACGCGAAGGCCGCAAGGAAGAGAAAAACCGTTTTAAAAAGAAAACCAAAGTCAGCGTGAAAAAACAGCACAGCAAATAAATAAGAAATTTCCGTCTGGCGGCCGCGCGGTAAACAAAAGGCAATTCAAACGGGGTATATTTCATTAACACTGAACTTTTCCGCACCGTGTTTATCCTACTATGAAGTCTGCCGACTAAAGTGCTGGAGGTTTGCATATTCTTACCCAAAATTATTGGTAAAAATTTGCATTCAGGACTACAATCAGCAATCCAAGCTTTTTACGCTTATCTTAAAATCATAATAACGGAGTTAAAGAATATGACAGCTAAAGGACAACTTTTACAAGATCCTTTTTTGAATGCACTGCGCAAAGAGCATGTGCCTGTGTCCATTTATCTGGTAAACGGTATTAAATTGCAGGGGCAGGTTGAATCATTTGACCAATATGTTGTGTTGTTGCGTAACACTTCAGTAACGCAAATGGTTTACAAACACGCTATTTCGACGATCGTTCCGGCCCGTGCAGTAAGTCTTCAGCATGAAAACAAGCCGCAGCAGCCCGCCAATGCACCTGTTCAGGTGGAAACAGTACAGCAGTCTGCCGAATAATCAAGGATTGGAAAATGCCTTACCGTATTGCGGTAAGGTATTTTTTATGGCAGACGGATTTTCAGACGGCCCGACTGTTCAAATTACTTCTGTATTAGGCAATCAAAAATATGTATTTGGAAAATATCCTGCTTTTTGCCCACCATCTGCTTAGAGGCCGTCTGAAAAACGGTGATGCCGCACTCGACGGTACGGCGGGCAACGGCCATGATACGCTGCTGCTGGCGCAATGCGTGGGCGGCGGTAAGGTGTGGGCTTTCGATGTCCAGCCGCAGGCTTTGCAGCAGACGCGCCGCCGCTTGGAGGAAGCGGGTGTTAGTGCGGAGTTGATCTGCGACGGGCACGAAAAGCTGGCGGATTATGTGGACAGGCCGCTGACGGCGGCGGTGTTCAATTTCGGCTGGCTGCCCGGCGGCGATAAAACCCGTACAACGCAGGCGGCTACCAGTGTTGCCGCTTTGTCGGCGGCGGTATCGCTTTTGGAGGAAAGCGGTCTTTTGGTGGCGGTGCTGTATCCCGGCCACGAGGCGGGTTTTGCCGAGGCCCAAGCCGTCGAGGAATGGGCGGCCGCTTTGCCGCAACAGCAGTTTGCCGTATTGAAATATGTGTTTACCAACAGACAAAACCGGCCGCCGTATCTGCTTGCGATTGAAAAGCTACGTCAAAAATGAATGTTTGCGGTAGAATACGTTGCAATTCGATATTTTAAAAACAAACCGCTATGCAATATTTGTTCGTTAAAAACATGCACATGACTTTTGCGGTCGTGACTATTTTGCTGTTCAATATCCGTTTCTTTTTGTTGCTTTCCAAGCCGGAGAAACCGCTGGCCGGCATTTGGAAAGTGTTGCCTCATCTGAACGACACGATGCTGCTGTTTGCCGGACTCTGGCTGATGAAGATTACGCATTTTACCCCGTTTGGCAATGCAAACTGGCTGGGTGTCAAAATCCTGCTGCTGTTGGTCTATATCGGTTTGGGCGTGGTCATGATGAGGGCGAGGCCGCGTTCGCCGAAATTCTTTATTACTTATCTGCTGGCGATGGCGTGCGTGGGCAGCATCGTGTATCTGGCGATGTACAAACCGTTTTGACAGGCCGTCTGAAAGTGTTTCCATGTTGAAGACAGCCGTTATCGCCTTGGGCAGCAACCTGCAAAACCCCGCATCGCAGGTGCGTGCGGCATTGCAAGCCGTCGGCGGGCATCCCGCCATCCGCATCAATAAAATATCCTCGCTTTATGTTACCGCGCCGGTAGGTTATGACGACCAACCCGATTTCATCAATGCCGTCTGTGCGGTGGAGACCTCGCTCGGCGCGGAGGAACTGTTGGCGGAGCTGAACCGCATCGAAGCGGCTTTCGGCCGCGAACGCAGTTTCCGCAATGCGCCGCGCACGTTGGATTTGGACATCATTGATTTCGACGGCCGCAGCAGTAATGACCCGCATCTGACGTTGCCGCATCCGCGTGCGCATGAACGCGGATTCGTCATGTTGCCGTTGGCGGAAATCCTGCCGGCCTTCCGTTTGGGAGACAAAGGCACGGCTGCGGAGCTTGCCGCCGAACTGGGCGGTTCAGGCGTCCGCCTGTTGGATGAAGGCGCGGGACAGGATTGAACGAGAGGCCGTCTGAAAACCGTCCGCCGTGTTTTCAGACGGCCTTGCAGTGTGTTTTAAAACCAATGATGTAAATAACAGAGAAATATTATGAACTACCGTTATATCGTCGTCGAAGGTTCCATCGGCAGCGGAAAATCCGAATTGAGCCGCCGGTTGGCCAAGCATTTCGAGGCGTTGCACCTGACCGAGAGTCCCGAACGCAATCCGTTTTTGGAGCAGTTTTACCTCAATGCCTCCAATCACGGCTTGGCGACCGAGTTGTTTTTCCTGATGCGCCGCGCCGAAAATGTAGACATTATCAATGCGGAGGAAGACAAAGGCGGCCGCATCATCGCCGATTTTTTGTTGGAAAAAGACCAGATTTTTGTGCCCGTGGTTTTGAAAGATCCCGAGCAAACCTTATTTTGGGAACTGCGCCGCAAAATCATGCCGCAATATCCCGTTCCCGATTTGGTGGTGTATCTGCAAACTTCCGGCGAGGCCGATACCAAGCGCCTGCAACGGCGCGGCGACGGTATATTGAGTATGTTTCCGAGCGGCTATCTGGGTAAAATCCAGCAGGAATACAGCCGTTTCTTCCATCTTTATCAAAACGCGCCTTTGTTAATCGTCAATGCCGACGAACTGGATTTTGCGGGCAACGACGAGCATTTCGATATGCTGCTCCAGGCGATGGGCGGAATGCAGGGCAGCCGCCGTTACCTGAATCTGCGTGAGGCCGTCTGAAAAGGAAATGATGATGCCGAAATACGAATTTACCCTGCCGTCAAGCAGCGGTGCGGAATTTAATTCCGCCGAACACCTGCCGCTGGTCGTTTACTTCTACCCGAAAGACAACACGCCGGGTTGCACCACCGAAGGGCTGGACTTCAATGCGCGGCTGGCGCAGTTTGAAAAACTGGGCTATACCGTCGTCGGCATTTCGCGCGACGGCGTGAAATCGCATCAGAATTTTTGCACCAAACAAGGTTTCCGATTTGAATTGCTGAGTGATAAAGACGAAACCGTGTGCAAACTGTTTGATGTCATCAAGCTGAAAAAACTCTACGGCAAAGAATCCCTCGGCGTCGAGCGCAGCACTTTCGTGTTAAACGCGGAAGGCGAAATCATGCACGAGTGGCGCAAGGTCAAAGTGGGCGGTCATGCGCAGGAAGTATTGGAAACATTGGGCGGATAATGGAGAGGCCGTCTGAAAACATAATGCGCAGCCGTTTCAGACGGCCTCGGCATATGGTTTCGGCGTTATCTGGATATGGACGAACTCATCGACAAACTGCTCGAACACCTCTGGTTGAACCACCGTCTCAGCCAAAACACCCTGCAAAGCTACCGCCGCGATTTGGAAAAGGTCGCCGCAAGATTGCGGCAGAGCGGGAAGGACTGGTTTGGCGCGGCGGCCGAAGATTTGGCCGCCGCCGTTTATGTTCCGGAGGAAAAGGCCAGTTCGCAGGCACGGGCGTTGTCGGCCTGCAAACAGCTGTACGCGTGGCTGGAAGAAACGGAAAAGCGGGCGGACAATCCCACCCGGTTCCTGACCTCTCCGCACAAAGAGCAGCCATTGCCCGGCCTGATTACCGAAGCCCAGATTGAAAAATTGCTTGCCGCCCCCGATGTCGATACCCCTCATGGCCTGCGCGACAAAACGCTGCTCGAAGTCATGTATGCTACCGGTTTACGCGTTACTGAAGCCGTGAAACTGAAAATGTCGGATTTGGACTTGAACAAAGGCTGGATAAACACCATAGGCAAGGGCGACAAGCAACGTTATGTGCCGCTGGGGGAAGAGGCGGTCTACTGGATTGAGCGGTATTGCGCCGAATCTCGGCCGCTGCTGTTGAAAAACAAAATCTGCGACGAGCTTTTCGTCAGTCAGAAAAAAAGCGGCATTTCGCGTCAGCTGGCCTGGATGATCGTGAAGGAATATGCAGATGCGGCAGGTATCCGTTCGCTTAGCCCGCACGGCCTGCGCCACGCCTTTGCCACCCATTTGGTCAACCACGGCGCAGACTTGCGCGTAGTACAGATGCTGCTCGGCCATGCGGACATCAGCACCACGCAGATTTATACCCATGTCGCCAACCAGCGCCTGAAGGAATTGGTCGGGAAACACCATCCGCGTAGTTAATCCTACTTTCGGCGGTATTCAACGTAACGGGTTGCAGCAGGTTTGCCAACGGGTACATTGTGGCGGAATTATCTGCCGCTCCGTCCGCAGGCCGTCTGAAAAATACGGAACGCTTCGCAGAAAGAATTTTCAAAAGGAAACGGAACAACATGAAAACCAGCGCACGAAACCAGTTTGCCGGTATCGTTAAAGACATCAAAAATGGTGATGTCGGCAGCGAAGTAACGATTACGCTGCCGGGCGGTCACGAACTGGTGGCCATGATTACCCGCGAAAGCTGCAACGATTTGGGGCTGGACGTCGGCAGTGCGGTTATTGCCCTAATCAAATCGACCGCCATCATCATCGCCACCGATTTGGAGCACATCAAACTTTCGGCCAGAAACCGTCTGAACGGTCTGATTTGTGAAGTGGAACGCGGGGCGGTCAACTCTGTGATTACGATGGACTTGGGTAGCGGATTGATGTTGACGGCGGGCGTTACTTTGCAAAGCACGGAGCAACTCAACCTTCATCCGGGCCAACGCGCCACCGCGATATTTAAAGCGGGCAGTGTAGTGTTGGGTGTGCTGGCTTAGAGGAGGGGTATCAGTATCCTATCTGTCTGTTGCAAGATTTTTCGGCGCATTTTGTGAATGAAACTGGTCAGATATATCAAATACCAATCTAATTAAAATATATTTTATTTTGGTGATTTCAATTCAAAATGAAAAAACGATAGAAATTTATCGTAGCAATTTGTCTGATTGTTGCTTGCAATGCAAACAGTTTTTATTTATATTACGCCTCAAGAATAAAACTAAGTCTCATTCTTGAGGCGTAATATTTTTGGAGCACATCATGTTTGTTTGTATCTGCAATGCGATTACCGACCGTGAAATCAAAGAAACCGTTGCCGCCGGTGCGGTTACTATGAATGATTTGCAGGCCCAACTGGGTGTGGCGACCTGTTGCGGGTGTTGTAGCGAACTGGCCGCTTCTTTCTTGAACGGTGCCGGTACGCAGGTACAAGGTTCGGTTACGGCAGGCATCAACGTACAGTGCTGATTTTAAAGAATTCTTGCATGAGGCCGTCTGAAAAATTTCAGACGGCCTTTGTATTTGGGCGGGGCGTAGTGAAAAATAAGTTGATAAATAAAGGTTTTTTGACTATTCTTTGCTCAGGTTTTACATATTTGTTTGCATATGTTCGCTCTGCTTTTTTAAAAGATGGGGTGAAGATGCGAAACAAACTGAAATGCCGCCGGTAACCGTGCCAGCTCATCGGTTTCGGCGGATTGTTTGTTGATTGATAAGAAAAACAGGTGTTGTTTATGAGTTCTTCAAGTGGAAACCAGAAAGCCTCGCTGTGGGCTGTCGGCCTGATGTTGTTTGCTTTGTTTTTTGGCGCGGGCAATTTGATTTTTCCGGCATATCTGGGGCAGCAGGCCGGTGAAAACTGGTTGTCGGCCATGTTCGGCTTTTTGTTGACCGGTGCCGGTTTGCCGTTGCTCGGTGTGATTGCCATCGGTTATTCCGGTTCGCGCGACGTTCAGGCCTTGGCTTCGCGTGTCAGCCCGTGGTACGGCGTTGCGTTTGCCGCCGCACTGTATCTGGCCATCGGCCCGTTGTTTGCTACGCCGCGTACCGCGACGGTATCGTTTGAAGTCGGTGTAGTGCCGTTTATCGGTGAAGCCAATAAAAGTGTCGGTTTGGCGGTGTTCAGCGTAGTGTTTTTCGGCGTAGCCTACTGGCTGTCGATGTCGCCGGGCAAGCTGGTTGACCGCATCGGTAAAATTTTGACCCCAGCATTGTTGCTGACTATTGCCGCGCTGGTGGGTTATGCCGCGCTGAATCCTATGGGTGCTTTGACTGAGGCACAAGGTGATTTTGTTACCCAACCTTTGGCCAAAGGCATTTTGGAAGGTTATGGCACGATGGATGCGTTGGCGTCTTTGGTGTTTGCCATCATCGTGATTGATGCCGTACGGGCGATGGGGGTGGATAATCGTGCCGAGCTGTTGCGCACGACTACTGTTTCGGGTGTGATTGCGGCGTCTTGTCTGGCTGCCGTTTACCTGTTTATCGGCTATATGGGCGCGACCAGCGTGGCCGGTTTGGGTGTGCAGGAAAACGGTGCGTTGGTGTTGTCGAAAACGGCGCAACATTATTTTGGCATGGGCGGCAATGTGCTGTTGGGCGTGATTGTTTTATTGGCCTGCCTGAGTACGGCAGTCGGCCTGATTACTTCCTGTGCGGAATATTTCAACCGTCTGTGTCCGGGAATTTCTTATAAAATGTTTGTCATTATCAATACCTTGGTGTCGATGGGGTTGGCGAACAAAGGGTTGGCGGACATCATTAGTTTTTCCGTTCCGGTATTAATGTTGCTGTATCCGTTGACGGTGGTGATTATCTTGTTGGCGTTTCTGCATAATTTCTTCGGCGGCAGCCGCATCGTGTATTTCTGCACCATTATGGCGACGTTGGTGGTCGGTTTGCTGGATGCTTATAAAGCGGCTTTCGGCTTCAGTGAAGAAGCTGCGTCGGCAATCAACAATGTGCTGCCGCTCTACCATATCGGCCTGGGTTGGCTGCTGCCTGCGACTGCCGGTTTTGTGTTGGGCTGCATTTTGAATGCGGCATTGAAAAAGAAAGCGTAAGGCTTTGAACAGGCCGTCTGAAAATCGTAGTTGCGTTTTCAGACGGCCTGTGTGTATTGATACGGACGGATAGGATGAAGCTGACGTTAATGTTCCGCGAATATTGCAGTTTGTGCCACAAGATGAAGGCCGAACTGCTGCCGTATAAGGAAGCGTTCGGATTTGAACTGGAAGTGCTCGATGTGGACGATCATCCTGATTTGGAAGAAAAATACAATGAGCTTGTTCCAGTATTGCTGGACGGAGACGAGGAAATCTGCCATTGGTTTTTGGACGCGGATAAGCTACGTGCGCATTTGCAAAACAGGATGGATGACGGTTTCGTTTGTGTCGGGCCGTGAATGCTTAGGCCGTCTGAAAATCATAGTTTTCAGACGGCCTTTTAATTCGTCGGGCGTTTGTTTCAGCAATAACGCCCGTTATGTCGTCAGCGTGCGCTGCGCGGTTCTACCGGACTGCTCGCTTTCGAGCCTTTGAATGCACGTTTGGCGGCTTGGAAGATAGCCTGACGTCTGCGGTGTTGCATAATGTTTCCTTTCTATTATGTTTCGGGCATGACCGATCGGTTTGATATGTCGTTGAATCCGGTGCCGGTTTAGCCTCTTGCTTATGGATTTATGTTCAAATAGATCCGTTCTGGTTATTGCGAGATTTTGTCTTCCATATAATAGGGACATTTGATGTTTTTTTAAATGGGTATAGTGTAAATTTATAAGGCGGTTATGTAATTTAGGAACTTAAGTTCGCATTTTTGTTATGCCTTGATTTGTTATGGAAAATATTTCTTGGGAGCAAAAATGTACTATGACGGCGAATATTGCATGGCTTCGCGGAGGGAGATTACGGGTAGGATTCTTACCGTACAACGGGAAACAGGCCGTCTGAAAACAGTTTTTCAGACGGCCTGTTTGTACGGGAGCACATCAGTCAAAACGGCCGACGATACTGCCCAACGCTTTTTGCCAATCGGATGTTTTTACCCCGAAGTCTCGGTTTATTTTGCCGCAATCCAGTACGCTGTATGCGGGGCGCGGGGCCGGCGTCGGATATTGTTCGCTCGGAATGGGCTTTAGTTCGGGTGCTTTGAAGCCTTCTATATTTTCCGAGGCCGTCTGAAAAATCGCTTGGGCAAATTCGTACCAGCTTACAGATTTGTCGCCGCAGAAATGGTAAACACCGCGCGCAGGCCCGGCGGATTTCAGGATGTCGATCAATGCTTGGGCCAAATCACCGGCATAAGTCGGATTGCCTATTTGGTCGTTGACTACTGACAAAGTGTTCCGTTCTTTTGCCAAGCGCAACATGGTTTTAACGAAATTTTCTCCATATTCGCTAAAAAGCCATGCGGTGCGGACGACAATGCTTTCCGGATTGGCGGCCAAGGCAAGAAATTCTCCCGACAATTTGGATTTTCCGTAAATACTCTGAGGATTGGGGACGTCGTGTTCGCAGTAAGGATTTTTACCGTCGCCTTCAAAAACGTAATCTGTTGAGATGTGGATAAAACGCACTTTTGCCTCATATGCGGCTGCGGCCAGATTGTGTACGGCCGAGGCGTTGACTGCAAAGGCCTTCCGGTATTCCCGCTCGGCCTTGTCTACGGCAGTGTAGGCTGCGGCATTTACGATGGCGTCGGGTTGGAAGTTTTGAACCATATTAAAGACGGCTGTCGCATCGGTAATGTCTAAAGAAGCAGAATCGGTTGAAATAACTTCCCATTTGTCCGGCAGACGGTCTCTGAAACACTGTGCCAGTTGGCCTTTGGAACCGGTTAAGAGAATTCGCATGGCAGTTTCTCCATTGAGATTTTTATCGTGTCTTTATTATAGAACAAATTGTAGTAGAAAACCGTCTATATCTTAACTCGTTGTCTCGTAAACATCTTATCTGGTGCTTTATATGTTTAAGATATTTTACGGTTAGAGTATGGGATAATTTTACAGTTGTCAGAATGTTATTGCCGTATGCAGTTTGTTTCAAGGGTGAATGGATGGTGCGGTTGGTCGTGGTTGAATTTTGATAAATTAATTTGATTGATATGATTAAATTAATTTAGTACGAGTTTAAGTAAATAAAATTAATTATCTAACATGATGTTATGTTGATTCTAAAATTAAAAGTTCAGTTGGTGATGATTTAGTTAAATCGAAAAAAATATTTAATTAAATATATTTATGTTAATAATTGATAAATATAAAGGAGAAAGTGTTATGGATAAATTATTTAAATTTCTTGATACCTTTTGTCAAAGTGTTAAACCGTTAAAGCGATATGTAAGCGATAGGTAAAAAGAGTAACTAGACTAATAATGCAGATTTAAGCCTTTATCATAGTGATAATCGGTAATTTGGTCTGTATAACAATATTTCATCTGGGAGTAATACATTATGAAGCATTATTGCATGCCTATTGCAAAACCGTCTCACCACTATGGTCACGGTCATTGGGCACCTATGCCCAAACCGTTCATTTCATACGGATACTGTCCTCCGATAAAATTCCATTGCGGTCCGATGTGGACTCCGCAAATCCAGCCGCATCACAAAGGCCCTTCGTATTGTCCTCCTCATCATTCTTATCCTCCTATCAAACCGGCTCCGTGGTGCCCGCCGAAACCATGTCCCGAGCCTAAACCGGAACCGAAACCCGAGCCCAAACCGGAACCGAAACCCGAGCCCAAACCGGAACCGAAACCCGAGCCTAAACCGGAACCGAAACCCGAGCCTAAACCGGAACCGAAACCTGAGCCTAAACCGGAACCGAAACCTGAGCCTAAACCGTGTCCGGAACCTAAGCCGGAGCCAAAACCCGAGCCCAAACCGTGTCCGGAACCTAAGCCGGAACCGAAACCTGAGCCCAAACCGTGTCCGGAACCGAAACCTGAACCCAAACCGAAACCGGATTGCGATGATTGTGTAGATGATGGTAAGCAGAACAATTCTTTCGGTGGACTGGATAAAGATAAAGGCAATATTATCAACGTTGTTGCTTCCGAATCCGGCCCGAGCAAAACCATCGGTACCGAACAGAAAGACACCATCTATGGCACTTCGGGTGACGACATTATCTACGGTCAGGGCGGAGCCGACGTTATTTACGGCGGTGACGGCAACGATACGCTGAACGGCGGTAATAACGGCGATACGCTTTACGGTGAAGGCGGTAAAGATTATCTGCAAGGAGGCAGCGGCAACGACTACCTGAACGGCGGCGAGGGTGCGGACATCATGCTCGGCGGCGATGGTAACGATGTATACTATGTAGATAATCCCGGCGATATCGTTAAAGAGTTCGCTAACGTCAACAGTGGTATAGATACGGTTCGAAGCACTATCGACTATACATTGCCGGACAATGTGGAAAACCTCTACCTGCAAGGCAGTGGTAATCTGAACGGTACCGGTAACGCGCTGGACAATACTATCAACGGCAACAGTGGCAACAACCATCTGTACGGCCTGGCAGGCGATGACTGTCTGGTAGGTAAAGACGGCCGTGATTTCTTGGACGGCGGTATCGGCAACGATGTGCTGATTGGTGGTGCCGGTGATGATACTTATTTCTTCGCCAAAGGCTACGGTCACGACATTATCCAAGATTCTTCGGGTAACGACACGCTGTGCTTCGGTCAAGGTATCACCGCTTCCGACCTGATTTTGAGCAAATCGGGCGATGATCTGAGCATTAAGTTCAAAGGCAGCAACGACAGTGTCTTGGTAGATGATTGGTTTGCGAACGATTCCAACAAAGTGGAAAACTTCTCGTTCGCCGACGGCAGCTCTTTGAATGCAGCGAATATTGCCGCTCAAATCCAAGAACAAACACAAAACGCAGGTATTGTTTAATCCCTTTTTGATTTTGTGTGAAGACAGGCCGTCTGAAATGGTTTTCCAGCCGTTTCAGACGGCCTTATTTTGTAAACAATCCAGCGGCGGAGCGTAAGTTCGGTTAGAATAAGACTTTATTCCAACAGCCAAAAAGAATCTAAAAATGTCTGCAATCAGCCTGAAAAAAATCTATTCCGGCAAGGTCCGAGATTTATACGAAATCGACGATAAACGTATTCTGATGGTGGCTTCAGACCGCTTGTCCGCATTCGACGTCATTTTAGACGACCCGATTCCCGGCAAGGGTGAAATACTGACTCAGATTTCAAATTTCTGGTTTCGGAAACTGGCGCACATTATGCCCAACCATTTTACCGGCGATACCGTGTACGACGTGTTGCCTGAAAGTGAAGCGGCAACTTTGGAGAAACGTGCAGTTGTGGTTAAAAAGCTCACGCCTGTAAAAGTGGAGGCTATTGTGCGCGGTTATTTGGCGGGCAGCAGTTGGAAGGACTACCGGAAAACCGGTGCCGTTTGCGGTATCAAGTTGCCCGAAGGCCTGCAAGAATCGCAGCAGCTTCCCGAAGCAGTTTTTACACCATCAACTAAAGCCGCAGTTGGCGATCATGACGAAAACATCAGCTTTGAAGAATGTGAACGCATTATCGGCAAAGAGTTGGCAGCCGAAGTCCGTGCCAAAGCAATTCGGCTTTATACCGAAGCGGCGGAATACGCCAAGTCGCGCGGCATCATTATTTGCGATACCAAATTCGAATTCGGCGTGGATGAAAACGGCACGCTGACGCTGATGGATGAAGTCCTGACTCCCGATTCCAGCCGCTTTTGGCCCGCCGGCCAATATCAAGTCGGTACTAACCCGCCGTCTTTCGACAAGCAATTCGTGCGCGACTGGCTGGAACAAAGCGGTTGGAACAAACAGGCGCCTGCTCCGAAAGTACCTGCCGACGTTATTCAAAAAACAATCGATAAATATAGGGAAGCATTGAATTTGCTGACTCAAGACTAAATCCGTTTCCCAATGTTTCCAACGGGAGGCCGTCTGAAATTTGTTTTCAGACGGCCTCCCGTTGGAACAAATATCCTATCTAGATTCAAACACGTTTTAAGATTATAATCGCCCACTGTGCCTGCCCTTTGGCAGGCCGTCTGAAGTTCAACCAACCCGGCCGCATCGGCTTAGACACAAACGTCCGTTTTCAGTTACGGATGTACAGTTAAGGGTATGTTTGCAATTCGTTGTTTGCATGAGGCCGTCTGAAAATATCGGCTGCGCAAAAGCGAATCGCAAACACACCCTGATGGTTTAGCGGTGCGGCATTTCGAAAGGAACAAAATGTTCGACAAACATATTAAAACCTTCCAGTACGGCAATCACACCGTTACCTTGGAAACCGGCGAAATCGCGCGCCAAGCCGCAGCGGCTGTTAAAGTATCGATGG
>ERZ772807.618-NODE-618-length-21423-cov-4.101928_pt1 | contig 21423 bp, 30 predicted proteins | sample MGYA00511472_ERZ772807 | MGnify/ENA primary metagenome ERZ772807 (study PRJEB29015, sample SAMEA2737947) | human oral metagenome | biome: human oral; feature: human-associated habitat; material: dental | place: China | collected 2039 ...
GTGCTCCTCGTGGGTTTTGCCCAAAACCAAGCGACATAAACCGTACCCCGTCATTAGTAACAAACGAACCATCCGACCAGTCCCCCGCCGATGCCCGCTTGCCGTAATCATTCTGCAAGCGGTTATTGTGTTCCAGCTGTGCCTGTATGCCCGACAGCAGCTTCTTAGCTTTCGGTTCAGTCTCACCCACCAAAAGCATAAAACGCAAATCACCCTTAGCAAAGTACAAGTACAGCGGTATCCCCATATCTATATGTACCGACTTCCCCGCCGAGCGGTACATCTCAGCAAGCAAGCGCAGGCGTTTATTTCCTACTATCATCTTAGCTAATTGAGCGTGAAACCACGCACACTTCTGTTTAGCATAGTTAGGAAAATAGTACTCAAACCAGCGCACATAATCACCCTCCAAGTTCTTAATACGAGCCGCTTTCTCTTTAGCTGTTTCGTGTATATTTACCGAAGTAGCCTTAGCAATCAGCAGGCAATGCTTGTCGTAATCAGCTAAGAGTTTAGCGTATATTTTATCGTTCTTGCTCATTCTTTATTTTGAGTTGTAAAAATTGTTTGTGATACTTGGTACATTGAGCGGCAAAACCCGCGTCCTGTTGTGATATAAACATATCCAGTTCCTTTAGCACTTTATATACAGTAGTAGGGTCTGCCTGAGTTTCACACCTATCTAAGGCAGCCATTAACTTACCCACATCCGAAGCCGAAAAAGTAGGCTCTTGTCCGTTCATTACCCTAATAGTCTCAGCTTGTAGCTTCTGTTTGATAATAGTAGGCGAAGCGTGGAAGTTCAAACGCTTGTCCTCCCAATCGTACTTCTTTACCCACTCGCCAATAGTAGCAGGGCGAACCCCGTAGAGTTCTGCCACCTCTGCTTGGGTAACCTCAATATTTTCAATGTAATATTGTTCAGCCTTAATACGTGTTTGTTCTTTTGTTTTTGCCATTTTTTTGTGGCAAAATTCTTACAAATAAGGCAATTAGAAAACAAGTTGTTCAGTCCTTGAACAACTTTGTTCAAAGGGTGAACAAAACTGTTCAGCCCTTAAACAACTATTTGCATACCCGACAGAAGCTCACGAATTTTGCCCCGAAAATGATTAACAAAAAAATGAAAGCCTATGCCTAAATTTATATTGAACGATGAAGCAGTAGTCAATTCGCACGGCTTTCGGATACTTACCGCAGGAATTGACCTAACACGCTTCAAACTCAACCCTGTAATGCTTGATGGACACATTCGCAGTAATCAGACTGTAATAGGAAGCTGGAAAGACATTACCATTGAAGAGGGTAAACTTTTTGCCGAACCTTTGTTTGATATGGAAGACGAAAATGCTAAACTCATAGCAGGAAAGGTTGAGCGCGGGATTATCAAAGGGGCGAGTATGGGAATATATTTTTCAGAAAAGGATTTATCATATAAAGATAATGTGGTAACCCTTACAAAGTGTATCCTTGCTGAAGTCTCTATAGTAGCCGTACCGAGCAATGCTAACGCCTTGCGCCTAAATATGGACGGCAAAGAACTTACCGAAAAAGAAATAAATGAGCTATGCCTATCATTGGCAAATACAACAATTAACACAGATAACAATATGAAATTACAACTTACACAATTAGCCTTAGTAGCCTTGGGTATGAGTGCCAGCACCAAGGAACTATCAGCAGACGAAATAGAGTCTGCTATCTTGGCACTTTCTAAAACACGAGACGAACTGAAAGAAAAACTCACCCTTTCAGAAGAGCAGCTTAATGCTTTTGTAAATAAAGAAAAAGCACAAAAAGCAGCCCTTACTGTCCAAATGCTTGATGAGGCAGTGAAAAGTGGTAAAATCACTGCCGACAAACGACAAACATTTGCCGATTTGGCTGCTAAAGACTTTGAGCTCGCAAAAGCTACTTTGGAGGCTTTGCCTGCTAAAAAGAGCTTTGGTACAGGTGTAACCACACCCGCAGGAACCACTGGAGTAACTACTATGGACGATTTTCAAAAACTTTCTTTAGATGAAAAGTTGGCTTTCAAAAACAGCAACCCAGAAGCCTACCAAAAATTAGTAGCTTCTATTTAAAATCGTAGCACAGCAAGCTATTTAAATGATATTTAAAAACCTTTTAAAACAGAATTAACTATGGCAATGAATTTTCCAGAAATATGGGAGGCACGCGTACGACAAACCCTTTCACAAGGAGCCGATGCCGACTTCTTAGACGGCGTGCAAGAACTCGATGGCGATGTAACCCAAATGGGCGAACACAACGTAATTCACATCCCCACTACCGAGTTCAAACCCGATGTACTGATTAATAACAGTACTTATCCTCTCGCTATCCAAGACTACACCGACAACGAAGTAGTAGTAAAGTTAGACAAGTATCAAACAAAACCTACAAAGGTTACCGACGACCAAACTATCGGGGCGAGCTACAACAAAATTGATGCGGTTACCCGTAGCCACACCAATGAAATTAGCGTTACCAAGTATAAAAAAGCATTACACGCTATTGCTCCCGACCAAAACACCGCTGCTACCCCAGTACTAACCATTGCAGGTACTGAATGTACCTACAACGACATTGTAGCCCTCAAAGCAAAATGCGATAAAGCAGGATGGCCTCTCAAAGGTCGCCGCCTTGTCTTGTGCTATGACCACTACAACGCCCTCCTTAAAGATAGAGAACGTTTTGGCGACCAGCTTATCAACTATCGCAACGGACAAACAGCTCCCGTAATTGCAGGCTTTGAAATCAAAACCTACGAACAGCACCCCCACTACAATGCGGCAGGGCAAAAAATCGCTTTCGACCAAGTCCCTACAAGTACCGATAAACCCGCTTCAGTAGCCTTTGTGGTAGACGCTGTACGTAAAAAAACAGGACTTACTAAGCAGTACTATTCCGAAGCTAAACAAGATACCCAAAACCAAGCAAACCTCTTGGCATATCGCCACTACTTCATTGCTTTGCCTTTGGAGAAAAAGTACATCGCCGCACTGAAATAATGTTTAACCTAAAAAGGAGGGGAAGCCTCAGAAAAGCCCCAAAGTAACTCAATTAAAACGCTTTTTCTACAACCTTCCCCCCTTACTAATAACAGAAACTCTATGGATACCATATTTAATGATAACCCCAATTTAGATGTAGCCTACAAAACCGCTGACGGCAAATACTTCTACACTGAAAATGGCGCACAAAACCACGCCCTCACCCTCAAAAATAAAGAGGTAAAAAAAGTAGTACGTACAGAAAAAGCTACAGAAAAAGAGGAAGTAAAAAATGGAGTAGCTACTGAAACAGAAGAGCCTCAAACAGTAGTAACCATTGAACCCTCAGAGCCTTCAGAAAATACTAATAGTTCAGAAGTTTCTGACAATTCAGAAATTCCAGAGCCTTCAGAAAGCACTGATAGTTCAAAAGTTTCTGACAATTCAGAAACCCCAAAGTCTTCAGAAAACTCTGATAGTTCAGAAAACTTAGACCCCTCTGAAGAGCAAAACAAACCACGTTTTGAACTCAAACCTAAAAACTTTAACAAACGCTAAACAATGAACGGAGTAAAATTCATAAGAAAAAACGGTGGCTTAGGGCGTGAACTCGCAGGCGAAGACCATATCTCTGGGCTTATCGTTTATGGTGAAACAGCCGTTGCCCCTACCTTATTGCTTTCAGTAGAAGAGCTTAACGGCAAGAATATTTTCCCCGATACAACCCCCGTGTTGCACTATCATATAACCGAGTTCTTTCGTATCAATGAAGGGGCAAAGCTATACGTGCAATCGGTAGCAAGTGCTGATGGCAATTATACCGAAGTAAAAACCCTGCAAGCATTCGCCCAGGGCAAACTCCGACAAATAGCCGTTTGCGACTTCAAAACCGAGCTTTCGGGTTTAGACAACGCCCTTAGCAAGCTGAACGCTATCGGCAAGGAGTTAGCCAAACGTATCACCCCTGTAAGCCTATTGTATAGCTTTAAACTCAAAGCTGAAGATATTGCTAACCTCCTCGATTTGCACACCAAAAGTGCCGAACTCGTGAGCGTAGTCATAGGACAAGACGGAGCAGGGCGAGGGGCTTATATCGCACAAACTACCCCTGCAGTAGGTTGTATAGGGGCTGCCCTTGGAGCTATTTCCAAAGCCAGCGTACACGAAAGCATTGGCTGGGTAGAGAAACAGAACTTAGTAAGTGTCGCTTACAATAAAGGTCTTACAGGCGATGTGCTGCGTTCCCTTGAGCTTGATGTCCCCGCTTTAGCGGACGGTACCAAGCTTGGCAGCCTAACCCCTGCACAAGTAGAAGCCTTGCACGGCAAAGGGTATATTTTCCTTACCCAATATGCAGGCAACGCAGGCACCTACTTCAATGATAGTTTCACTGCAACCGCTGCCAACAGCGACTTTGCCTATATTGAGAATAACCGTACCATCGACAAAGCCATACGTGAACTCAACCGCGTACTCGTTCCTAAGATTTCAGGGCCTGCCTATATTGACCCCGACACGGGCAACCTACAAACAGCCACTGTATCGGCTATTAGTGCCCTTTGTGAGGAGCCTTTGGATGCAATGAAGCGCAATGGTGAGCTCAGCGGGTATAAGGTGTATATCAACCCACGCCAGCGCATTTTGCAAACCTCCAAGTTAGAGGTAGTACTCAAGATTGTACCCGTAGGTACTATGCGCGAGATAGAAGTAGCTATTGGCTTTGCCCTTAGCGTATAGCAATTTAATAACCATTTAAAAGCACTTTAAAAATGTTAGAATTAGAACCCCTTATCAACGGAAGAGAATACGGATGGGCAGATATTATCTGCACTATCGGGGACGTACCCGTTACGGGTATTGTTGCTATAAAATACGAAGAGGAGCAGGAAAAAGAGAACGTATATGGTGCGGGTCGCCACCCTGTGAGTCGTGGGTATGGTAGGATAAAGACTACCGCTTCTATTACAGTGCTTGCCTCAACGGCAATGGCACTGAAAGCTAAAGCTCCCAACGGACAGCTACACCGCATTGCACCTTTCCCTATTACGGTGAATCAGCCCGATAATCAGCCCTTGGTAACTCATATACTAAAGAATTGTGAGTTCCAAAAAACACCTTTTGAATGGAAGGAGGGCGATATGCACAAAGAAGTAGAATTACCTCTCATTGTAAGCCACGTAGTAGATAAAAGCATTTAGTGAGTAGCACCCATAAGCAAGTATTAAAAAGAAATAAAAATGGAAGATAAATACACATTTGTAGAATATAATAAAGCTGACGAGTCCGCTACTATTTGCGGATTATCGGCAGCCGAAATACAAACCCTTAAAGAGGAACACGGCGAACTGGTACTGGTAGAAGTAGCTTCAGAAGGTAAAACCCACCAAGTGATTTTCAAAGAACCTACCTTTAAGCAGTTGGAGGTTATTACCAAAATGGCTAAGACAGACGAGGTAAAATCAGCCCAAGCTGCATACATTAATTGTGTAGTAAAAGCCGATGAGGCAATAGCAAACCGCGATTTATTGAAGCTAAAAGCAGTAGAAGCCTTATTGGCACGCATACAGCAAACTAAGGCAAATGCAAAAAACTTGTAGGCTCGTTGCTATCTGATAAGGATAGTGTAGAGCCTAATAACAGAGAAGAATGGAAAGCAGAGGCACTCATACGCACCAACTTTGGGGTAGCCCCCGAAAGCCTGCAAGCCAGCCAATGGTGCAAACTCTATGCGCAAGCAATGTGGTTAGAGCATTGGCGTATGCAAAACCAAGCCGAATTATTTAAGGTACTTATGGGTGGGTAGGTCAAACCAGCCATTGGTTAAGAAGTTCAAAACTACTAATACCACAAGCGTAAGCAGGCTATAACCCGACATAGTGCCTCCAAAGCCAAATAACCATTGGCAAAGGAACCCTATAAGGGTTAAGAAGATAGCAATAATGTTTAATATCCAATAAATCGCTTTCATAAGTAACAATGTTTAACGCGGCAAATATACAAAATTAAAATGAATAACTCGTTTAATTTCGGAATAAATTTTAATGTGGCAGGCGGTAATGATGTGTCGGCTATATTTGTCGGTTTGTTTAAAAACATTGACATACTACAAGCTGAAATTACTCAAATCAATCAGACGCTCAACACTTTCTCCGAAAACACTACAAAAGCTATTGAGGGGGTGGCTAAAAGCGTTAAAGAAAGCACTAATCTTTCTAAGCTGAATTTTGCAGCTATGCTGGACTTTGCCGATAGGACAGCTACCTCACTAAGTAGCCTTTCTGCCCCTGGTATCGCCCTTGAAAAGAACCTCGCCGAACTTTCGGCTATTACAGGGGTAACGGGCGAAGGACTGAAAGCCATAGAAATGGCGGCACGTGATACGGCTAAAACCTTTGGTACTTCGGCAGTAGATAACGTGGAAGCCTATAAGATGATGCTTTCACAGCTTAGCCCCGATATTGCCAAAAGTAGCGAGGCAATGAAGCTGATGGGCGAGAATGTGAATATCCTTTCCAAGCAAATGGGAGGCGACACCATAGCCGCTACCGATGTACTCAACACCTCGCTGAACCAGTTCGGGGTAAGTATGGAAGATCCTATCAAGGCGGCAAAGGTGATGACCGAGATGATGAATGTGATGTCTGCCGCTGCCCAAAATGGTTCGGCTGAACTCCCACAAATCAAGCAGGCATTAGAGCAGGTAGGTATGGTAGCCAAAACTACTGGGTTATCATTTGCTGAAACCAACGCCTATATTCAGCTTCTCGACCAAGCAGGCAAGAAAGGAAGCGAAGGAGGGGTTGCCTTGCGCAACGTACTGACTACTCTTTCTGAAGGTCGCTTCACCTCCAAGCTGGCTGCTGACGGACTCAAAGCTGCAGGTATTAGCACCGACTATTTGGCGGATAGCAGCATACCCCTACACGAACGCCTAAAGACTTTACGCAAGATACAAGGCGACACTGCCCTAATGACCAAGGTATTTGGCAAGGAGAATATGGCGGCTGCCATTGCTCTTATCAATACGGCTGATGAAGCTGAAGCGATGACGCAAAAGATAGAGGGCACCAACTCGGCAGTAGAACAGGCGGGAGTGATTATGGAAAGTGCAGCAGAGAAAAATGCACGAATTACAGCACAAGTAGAAGACTTTAAAATTGCGCTTTTTAACGCTACAGGAGGAGGTATAGGCTATGCCAGTGTAATAGGAGATATTACTAAAGAAATCACCAATCTTGCTCCCTTGCTTAGAGGGCTTTATAACGGTATTACTTTCTTAATCAATGCCGAAAAACGCGCCGCCTTATGGTCGGGTATTCTATCCGTAAAAACAGCCGTATGGGCAGGCGTTACCAAGGCAATGGCAGTAGCACAGGGCATACTGAATGCTGTAATGAATATGAACCCTATAATGCGTATAGTAAGTGCCATTGCCCTATTAATAGGCTATGTTGTTACCGCTATTAAGTACTTTGATAGCTTTGGTAGTACAATGTTAGTGCTGTTAGGCCCTATAGGAATGCTCATCAGTGCTTTTATGATGATTAAGCGGCATTGGGATAGCATCGTCGAAGCCTTTAAATCAGAAGGTATATTAGGCGCGCTTAAGCGTATAGGGTTGGTGCTGTTGGATGTAATTATGCACCCCTTGCAAAAGATATTAGGTTGGGTAGCGGAGCTTACAGGCTGGCAATGGGCTACAAATGCCGCTGGCAGTGTGGAGGAGTTTCGCAAGAATATGAACTTAGTCTCTGATGAGGAAAAGGCTAACACCAAAAAAGAAGACGATAAACCACAAGAGGTAACGGTAGTAGAAAACAAAGACAGCTTTGACCTTACCCAAAACAAACCTACGGTACCTACCGTTGGTGGCGTGGCAGCTACTAAAACGATGAATAGCACGGGGGTAGGAGGCGACAAAGGCAAAAGTGAAAACAAAGTGCGTAACCTGAGTATCGGTAAGATGATGGATAACTTTAATGTGTATATGAATACTGAAAAAGGTATAGATAAGCAGCAGCTATTGCAAGCTGTAAGAGAAGTATTACTAACTGCTACTGCCGACTTTGCAGGGGCTAATGATTGACGAATATGATACACTTTAACTTTCAACCCCAGCCCGAAACGATTGCTAAAACGGTAGCCTTAAACTTGGCTTTTCGTTTTGGTATGCAAGCGGGCAAGCCTTTAGAGGTTAAGAAGTTTGACGGCGAGTTTGTCGCAACAAGCGACTTAGAAAACCGCCCTTGGCTTACCTCCTTGCGTATGAGTACCCACCACGAGGGCGAGCGTTACAGCTTATTGTTCCCCGAAGTGATTATCTCAATAACCCAACAGCGCAACATAGTAACAACCCCTCTACAAGGGCGTGACGGCACGATTAAGGAGTATATTAGCAATGGCGACTACAACATTACCCTCGACCTCGCCATTACCGATTACGAGGGCGAACCTGGGGAGCAAGCTAACGAGGCGTTTTTATTGCCAAAACAGGACTACCCGCTAAGTCAGTTAGAAACCTTGCGCAAACTACTCACTACTCCCGAAGCGGTGGAAGTAGAAAGCGACTTTCTCTATGCGTTCGGTATCAAGTCGGCAGTAGTAACCTCTTTCTCCTTGCAGCAAGAAACCCACAGCAATCGCCAAAGCGTACAGGTACAAATGCTATCGGACGAACCTTATGAGATAAAACAGATACAGCAAGACGAGTATGTTAAGATTAGTAAGTAGAATAACGATAGAGGACGAGCAAAAGTGGGTATTTACGGCTCTTTCGGAATGCAACATCGTAGAAGATACAAGTAGCCTTACCGATACTTGCGAATTGAAGTTACCCCGTAACATCAAATGGCAGGGGTGGGTAAGTGAAAAAGGTACACCCCCAATCAAACGAGGCAACCGCATTACGGTAGAACTCGGTTATGATGATGACTTAAAAGTACGCTTTGCGGGTTATATCCGTTCGGTAGATGCCAAAGTGCCTATCACTATAAAATGTGAAGACGGTATGTTCTTACTCAAAACACTGAAAGTCGCGCCCAAAGCCTTTAAGAACGCTACCCTCAAAGAGATAGTGGAACACCTACTCAAGGACACGAATATTGCCTACAAACTCATTGACGACAACATACACGTAGGGGCGTGGCGTATCACCCAGCCTAACGTATCGCAAGAGTTGCAGGAATTGAAGGACAAAGTAATGCTTAGTAGTTATTTTAGGTTTATTGAGGGGAAATCGGTGTTGTACATCGGCTTAGCCTACCCTATAGACAACCGAAGGAAGCTGTTTTTTAGGCACGGCAGAAATATCATCAGTGAGGACTTTACTTACCGTGATAAAGACGATATAAGGGTACGTGTAGAGGCACAGAGCTTTAACGCCAAGCATAAGAAAATCACATACGAGTACGGCGATAAAGACGGTGAAGTAATAAAACTCCGCATAGACGGACTAACAGAAGCCGAGCTAAAGAAGTACGCCCTACAAGCCTTAGAACGCTACAAACAAAGTGGCTTTAAGGGCTCGTTTGAGACCTTTGGTGTACCCGAAGTAAGCAAGTGCGATATGGTGGAAATACAAGCCTCTGACGGCAATAGTGGTACTTATTTAGTGAAAAAGAATGAGATTAGTTTCGGTACCAATGGCTACCGACAAAAGATTGAATTAGGGAATGCATTATGATAAGAGAACTGATACAGCAATTAGCCAATACGGGGCAGGAACTATACGCCAAGGTGTGCGAAGTAACCTCTGTAGATGAGGAGGCTAAAACCGCCGATGTAAGTCCCTTAGACGGTAGTTCACCTATTAATGATGTGTATTTAGTAGTAGATTTTGAACAAGGAGGTTTTTACCTACAGCCAAAAGTAGGTTCGCTGGTATGCGTGGCTTTTATCAACAAAGAAACGGCAATAGTAGTAGGAACCTCCGAGCTGGAGAAAGTAGAATGCATCTTAGGAGGTTTTACCCTAAAGATAGAAGACGGCAAACTACAACTCAAAAATGAGCAAGCCGATTTTAAAACCCTTTTAAATGACTTTTTAAACGAACTTAAAAACGCTATCATTCAAACTCCCGCAGGCCCTGGCAACTTTGCCCCGAATAATGTAGCAAAGTTTGAAGAGATAAACAAAAAAATAAACGCACTATGGCACTAAACAAACAAGCACTCATACAAGGCATTATCGCCCTTCAGCAGGATATGCTTACCAAGACAGAGGCAAGCCCAAAAGAGTACGCCGAACGCTTAGCCTCTCTTATTCACGACTTTGTCTGCAGTGGCGAGGTAACAGTAGCCCCTGGTATCGGTGTAACCACAACAGGAACGGCAGCCGCCCAAACGGGTGCTACTATAAGTGAAGGAAAAGGAAAAATAACTTAAAAAACACATATCACAATGGAATGGATATTAGAAGGAATAAAAGAACACATCATATCGTTTATCGGTATGGTATTATCCGGCTTAGCAGGTTGGTTCTTTGGTCGCCCCAAGCAGCAAATGGAACTACAAACCTCCGAACTTGATAACGTAGACAAGGCTGTGAAGATATACAGAGAGATGATAGAAGACTTGGGCACCAAGTACGCCAACGCTATCGATGAGCTAAAGAAAGCCAACCAACGCATTAAGGACTTAGAAGCCTCAGTAGAAGAGCTTCTAACTGAATTAAAGAAGTACAAGCAACTCAACGGTAAAGCAAAATGATAATCACCGCTCTACATAATCAAAGCCTATTAGACCTTGCCTTGCAACACACAGGGACTATAGAAAGCGTCTTTGAGTTTGCTGAAGCGAACAGCCTCAACATCACCGATGATGTACAGGCAGGAACTCCCCTCTACTTGGGAGAGGGGTTGGGGGTAAGGAACGAAATACTCGGCTACTACACCGCTAAGAACTTACAGCCCGCCACAGCCTTTTCAAAGGAAGATGAGCAAGTTTTTGAACGCCTTGAGGGCATCAGTATATGGGCGATAAACCTTGATTTTATAGTAAGTAAAGAATAAAAACCTTATGAATAACCTACAATTATACAACGCCGATAACTTAGAGGTAATGGCAACCCTTCCTGATGAAAGTATTGATGTAATTTGCATCGACCCTCCGTACTTGTACCTCAAAAACCAAAAGCTGGAACGCCCTTTTGACGAACCCAAATTCTTTGCCGAATGTAAGCGGTTACTTACAAAGAAAGGTTTTATCGTACTATTTGGGCGTGGTACTTCCTTTTACCGATGGAATACCATATTAGACGGCTTAGGCTTTGTATTTAAAGAGGAGGTGATTTGGGATAAAAGTATGGGTACCTCTCCACTTTCTACAATGAATAGGATACACGAAACCATATCTATACTAACAAGAGGGGGAATTATCAATAAAGTGAAAGTACCTTATACTAAAATGAAAGGGCACGATATTGATAGTATTGTAAAAGATATCAGCAAAATAAAATCAGCATTAAAGAATACTGAGAAGCTAAATTATTTACAAGATTTTTTGGATAATAAACGTAGTGATTGGCATTTGGATACAAGATTTACCAAACATAGTGTTACAACTGATATTAGAAATAGTGGTGATAGAGCAGTGAATGTATTAGCTTCTATTTGTAATGGCTTAACCGAAAAAACAATCATCAAGCAAACACGCGACCACTACAACACCATTCACCCCACTCAAAAACCCGTTCGCCTATTAGAGCGTTTATTAGCCTTAGTTATCCCCAAAGACAAACCCCGCAATGAAATAGTAGTAGCCGACTTCTTTGCAGGAAGTATGAGCTGTATGGAAGCCGTTCATAATATGGGTATGCGTGGCATTGCTACCGAGATAGACGAAGAGTACTTTGAAAAAGGCAAACAGCGCATTGAGAGCTTACAACCCCTAATTATCAATCATTAACCTATGGCACGCACTATACAAGAAATACAAACCCTTATCCTACAAGCCAAAGCCCAAGAGCCTGCCCTTAATGAGCTCAATAGCACCTCCAAAGTAGCGATTTGGCGATTATGGGTATATATTATAGCGGTGGCTATATGGAGCTTAGAGAAGCTATTCGACCAGCACAGGGCGGATATAGATAAACGCCTTGCCGAACTCAAACCCCATACGGCACGTTGGTACAGAAGCAAAGCCCTTGCCTTTCAGTATGGTTTTGATTTGTTACCCGACAGCGACAAGTTCAATAACCAAGGGCATACGGAGGAAGCTATAGAGGCAAGTAAGATAGTCAAATATTCTGCTGTGATTGAGAGCAAAAACGAGGGGCGTTTGATAGTAAAAATAGCGGGTGAACAAGGCGAGCAGTTGCAACCTATCACTGATGCTCAAAAGCAAGCCTTTGAAGCCTATTTATCAGAGATAAAAGATGCAGGGGTACGCCTATCAGTGGTGAACTACCAACCCGATATACTGCACCTGCAAATGAAGATAGTATATGATCCGCTTGTATTGGACGGCAACGGACAAAGTATCATTCACGCTACACACCCAGTAGAAGAGACTATAAAAAGCTACTTAAAACGCCTGCCATTTAACGGCGAATTGGTCTTAGCACACCTTATTGATGCGCTACAACAAGCAGAAGGGGTGAAGATACCCCACTTGGTATTAGCACAAAGCAAAAACATCACCAGCGGTGGAGGCTATGGAGCCTTTGAAGCTATTGAAATAAGCAAGATACCCACAGCGGGCTACTTTACCATTGATAACTTTAATGATATAACATATGTTAGTAGTTAGCTTGTCCGAACACTAAGCGAACACTAACCGAAGATAAGATGACCTTAAACATTGATAAATTAGTAGTTCTTTTACTGCCAACCTTCCTGCGCAAACCGAAGCTCATAGCGTGGTTGCGTATGTTGGCAGCACCCCTGCACAAGTTGCTGTACACCTTTCAGCAAGCCCGCACAGCCGACTTGTACAACCTTGCTCACAACAGCCAAGTATGCTACCTAAGAAAGGTACTAAATGATGAGTTCGACAGCGAGCAGCGGCGCATACGTATAGAAGACGGCAAGCAGAACGAGCGGCTCTATATATACCCCCGCAGTGCCAATAAGCCTTTGTTTTTAGGCAAAGTCTTCCTCTATCAACGAGGCGACTATATAGACGGAGGTGTAGACTTTATAGTCGTGCTACCGAATGGTTTAGAATATGATAAATATAAGTTAGAAGCCCTTGTGAATTTTTACAAGTTAGCAGGAAAACGTTGGACAATAGAAACTAAATAATATGAATAAGTTACATGCCGAACACAATGCAGGCTACCCCTTTGATGTGGCATTTCTTGCCTTTATGCAAAACGCCTACAACCTATTTAACCATTTTGGACACCTCGCTGGCAATAAGGTAATTATTTCAGGTTGCGAGGAGATAGGCAACACTATCACCTCAGGTACTGTCTATATAAATGGCGAGTTATTACCGTTTGAGGGTGGAGCCAAAGACGATACAGTATGGATAAAGGAAGACACCACACAAGTAACCTTTCAGGACGGCTTCTCTCGCACATTAGAAACCGTGCGTACCGTTGTTTTTGGCAGGTCTGCCCCCGATAAAACCTTTAACTGGGAGGACTTTCAACGCGTTACTAACCTACAAGATTTAGGAAAAAATAAAGCTGAAAATAAAGCGTTGAAAGAGTTAAAAGACGAAGTAGAAATACTCAAGAAACAAAAACAAGCTATACCCATTGGGCTCATTGCTATCTGGGGCAAACCTGCTAACCAGATACCCGAAGGCTGGCGCGAGTACACCGACCTACGCGGTAGAATGCCCGTTGGTTTAGATCCTTACTATCATAAAACTAATGATGATGCTCAAGACTATCAGCTCAATAGCCTACTAAAGCAAGGCGGCGAACGCTCTCATAAGCTAACGGTAGCCGAAATGCCTTCACATAACCACCAACTGCCTTATAGAGAAACGCAAGATGACTCGGGCACAGGAGGTGATAGCAACGAGTTTTCAATAGGAGAAGCCCATAAACGCAACACTACCCATACAGGTGGCGACCAACCACACAATAATATGCCACCTTACCACGTGGTACAATTTATTGAGTATGTAGGCTTTCAAGTAGCTCCCTAATAAGTAACTTTTAAAACTAAACATATGATAACACCAAAAAAAACACTTTACAAATGGTTTTCTAATTTTATGAAACCAGCGCAAGAGCACTTTAGAGCTCTTATTGACAGCTTTTATCATAAAAATGAGCCAATTCCGATGAGCAGCATCGAAGGACTTAGCAGAGCCATTGAGAACACCGTCTCGGCAAAGCAGCTGCTTAACCATTTAGAGGACACCAATGCCCACCGTGCCCTCTTCGATGAGTTGAAAAGGCAAATACAAGCTATTCAAACCATCTTACAGGTAGATGATGTAAACCTCGACACCCTACAAGAAATCGTTACCGAGTTAAAAGCTAACACCAAGCTACAAGAGCTCATCGACAAAAAAGTAAACAAAGAAGATGGTAAAGGTTTATCATCTAATGACTTCACCAATGAGCTAAAACAGAAGTTAGAAGGGCTATCTCCTTTAGCGGGCTCTTTCCTTAGTAATAATCTTATTAGAGGGAATGTAGGCTTCTCTCGATTTGGAGGGTATGGAGAAACAATAAAGACATATAGTTTCCCAGTTGATGAAATAAACCCAAATGAGAAAACCCTATTTAGTTATGTAGGAGATGAATTAAACTCAAGCAATATGAAAGTTGCTTTAGTCAGTGATATAGGCAGAAAAGAAGTAACAGGCACTTTATTTTACAAAGATAATAATAACAGAATACATTATCTGATTGAGGCAAAAGGCTTTGCTTATTATAGTGCTAATTCTGTAAAGTTGGAGGTTACATCTGATAATTTTGGCTACCCACAATTGAGACGTTTTTTAGATTTTCCAAAAGCTGATTTTGAATATCTTCTAAAATATCAGTATCCTTTTCCCAATCTAATCTCAGAAGTTGCTGTCCTTGAGATAAAACTCTGCTTTTAATAATCGTTGGACGTGTCTCATCCTTCACAATTCCATCAGAATTTATATTTTTATCCTCAAGCTCCCTAACAAACTTCTCTCCATTCGCATCATTTCCAATAACTCCATAAACAAAAACTTTCCCTTTAAGCGAAGTCAAATTATTTGCCACATTTGAAGCTCCCCCAAGCACAAATCTCTCCCTTTCTATATTCACAATTGGAACAGGTGCTTCTGGTGAAATTCTATTCACTTTTCCAATCAAATACTCATCTAGCATCATATCACCGATAACAGCTATTCTAACACTATTAAATTTTTTTATTATTTCTTCAATCCTTTGAATTGAAACCATCTTTTTCCTTTCCTTAACTCAAATTCATTATTTTACAATTATACTTTTAATTTTAGCCTTTACTTAATATTATACTACATATTTCTGAAATTTCCAGTATAATTTATAAATTTTTTATATGAATTGAAAAAATTAAAAAAATTATTTTATCCATTAAGTTTTATCTTGTATAATCGCTTCAATTTCAATATAAATATCTCGTACTTCCCTATTATTTCTGCGATATTTGAACAATGGACCAATTATAGGAATTTTTGACAAAATGGGAACTCTTCTTATTGTTTCCCTGCTCACATCCTGCTTTAATCCTCCAATAAAAGTTGAACCACCATTATTTAATGTAATTGTTGTTTTAGTCTGATTCTTCTGTTTAGCTCCAGAAGATGCGTTATAGCTTGAAGTTAACTTAAAGTTGCTTATTTCCGTATCAATTTTAAGCAAAATTTTCTTTATTCCGTTAATTTTTCTTATTTCAGGATTTATTCTAAAGACTATACCAGCTTCAGAAAAAATTGGCTCTACATATTCTGTATCTTTCTTTGTAGTCTTTTTTTCTCCAACAAGAACTTCCTCTGTAACCTTTAATTCTCCTTCCTCATTTTCCATAATCATAAGTGTCGGCATAGCCTCAATCCGTATATCTCCATTTTCCTTCAGCAAATTAAAATCTATTCCTAAAAATCGTCCTCCTTTTGAAAAAATTGACGCAATCGAAACTTCTCCATTTAAAAATTTTGCCACCAGATTATCTTTAGTCGCATTAGAATTATTACTATTTATGCTCCAGTCAATTCCAAGCCGCTCAAACAGATTTGAACTTGTATCAATTATAGTTCCCTTTATTATAATCTGCTCCTTTTCCTTATCCAGCGACTTTATAATCCTTTTCATCTCCTCAACTTTACTCTCATCTCCACTAAAAATTACTTTATTGTCAATTCCAATAACTTCAAATCCAAAAAATCCATTAAGTGCCTCGGTAATATCCTTTACATTTCTGTATTCCAAGTCAACTTCTCCAGTTTTCTTTTTAACTTCCTTTACAGTCTGCTGTACATTATTCTGATTCTGTCCCTGACTCTTATTTTCCTCTTTTTTAGTTACAGGATTATTATTTTTATTATCCTGCTTATTACTATTTTTCCTCTTATTATCACTATTTTCCTTTTTTTCAGTCTGCACTTTCTTCGGAATTTCATAAATAAATATTTTTTTAGCATTTTCCACATCATTCTTATTTACGTAATCAGCTGTTTTTGCTCCAAAAACATTACTCAAAGCAAGCAAAAAAGCAAAAAAGCAAACAATTAACAATCTGTAACTTCTCTTTTTTTTCAAAATTCTAATCCCCACTTTCAAATATGTGATTTATACAATTTTCCCTTTATTTTCAGTATTAATCTTCCTTTTATCTGTAACTTTCTCTATAAAGCCAAGCGAAATTTTAAATCCATCGCTTGTAAGTTCCATAAACATTTTGGAAGTATCAATATATTTTCTGCTTTTATTCACAAAATAAATAAATTTTCCAAAATCATTAAGACTTCCATACATCGTAAAATGAATATATTTGAGCCTATATCCATTGCGTTCCCAGACATTCTCTGACTTTGAGATTTCCTTCATTTTAAGCCCGCTGTCATGCGAAAACACATAAATCATCTTTTTAAATTCAGATTCATTTTTTATCGACAAAAACGACAATCTTTGAGTCAATGCCAATATTTGATTGTATTCTCCCATAATTCTTTCACGTTCTGACTTTTTCTCCTCCACTACATCTACAATCTTACTTTCCAGATTCCTTTTATTCTCAATCAAAATCTTTCTATTATTCAAAACCTCTTTATATTTCCCATACTTTTTGTTAATACTTATCAGCATAAAAACAACTCCAGCCACAAGTATCAATATCTTCAAATTTAATTTTATCATCTTATTTCTTCCTATATATCTTTATTCTATTAAAAAGTTTAATTACGCACTAAAACTTAAAAATTTCTGACTATTTGGCTTAAACTATTTAATATTTATCAATTTAAAATGGTTCAAGAACATACTCAAAAACCGTTGCAGTATCATTATCCTTCAAATACCCCAATTCAGAGCTTGGATATTTTCTCAAAATATTATTCTCAAATTTTTCAAAATTACTAAAATTCTCCATCTCCCCCTGCACAGTCCACTTTGTATTCTCATAATTAATTTTCGTATAACCAATACCATTTTTACTATTTTCAACTAAAAATTTTATAACCGAATAATATTCTCTCCTTTTTATCGCTCCATCAATTTCACGAAGTGTGGCAAGCTCCTTTGAATAATCTGGAATTTCCTCAGCCTTCCTATTTAAATAATCCTTTTCTAGCGATTTTATCTCCTTCTGAATAATTTCATTTTCAACAGTTTTTTTCTGAAGTGGAATTGAATTATAAATCCAAAAATACGCAATGATACAAATTCCAGCAATAACAACATCAGAAAATTTTATATTTTTTACGCTCTCTTTATCAAAAATTGCCGTTTTATTCACAAAATCAGGACTATCCGAAAGTTCAGCCCCTGTAAATATAACTTTTACATCATTTTCTCCACTTCCAACAACTATCATATCTCCGAAATCAAAGTTTTCAACATCATCCACATCCTCAGTTTTCAGCTCAATTTTTTCTATTTCAGCAATTTTCTCATCCACAATTAAAATTCTAAGGCTATTTTCTTCCCCAATCTGCAAAATCTCTATTCTATCACTTTTATTCCCTGACTTTACACCATTGCTAAAAATCCCTTGATTATCGCTACTCTCTTCATTTATATCAATTTCCTCTATTTCACCAAAATTTCTATCAATATCTGAATTTTCAATAATTCCTGTTTTCTGGACACTTTCAAAATTTCCTATCACATTCTGAAAATTTTCTTCATTTTTCAAAAAATTATTTTCATTTTCAAAATTTTCACTCTGATTTATTTCAAAATTTCCGTCCCTATAGTAATTATAAACAGCATCAAAATCTATTTTCAGCTCCGAAATTACCACAGAATATTTTTTCAGGCAATTTTTTACTTTATTAATCTCCCTTTTATCCAAATAAATATCTAAAAATTGATTTTCAAAATGATTTATAACCAATTTTCTATTCACAAAACTAATCTTTTTCTTAAAAATTTCCGAAATATCTTCGAAATTTACAGACTTTTTATCTAACTTTTCAACATTATTTTCTTTTTTATCATATTTTTCCACATTTTCTCCAAAATTACTAAATAAAAAATATGAAAAATGTAAAATTACAGTCACTTTCGTATTTTTTTCAATCTGATTTTCCTCAAAAAACGATTCTAAAGCCATTTCCAGCTCCTGATTTTCAAAAAAATATATTTCTTCGTTAAAATATATATAAATCTTACTTTTACTTCTTATATATATTTTTATTTTTTCTCCCATCACTCCCCCTTTAATATTTTATCTTGTTTCTAAGTATTTCATTTTGAACAGTTCTATAAAAAACCTGATTCCAAAACCCTCATTTCCACTTCTAGTGAACTTAATCTCCTAAACTCTACCTTTTCCTGAAACAATATCTCTTCATTCAAAATTTTCCTTGCAAAAATAACTTTCAATTCACTATAAACCTTATTTTCTTCAAGTGGTAATGAATATTCATTATCATTGCTGTCCCTTATTGACTTAACCTTGTAATTCCCAACACTTTCAGTATCTTTTGCTAAAAAAATCAAATTTTTTATCTCAACAGCTTGCCCATCTTTTTTTAAAGCACTATCAAAATATCGCTCTCTCCTATCTAACAAAACTGTATTCCCATCAAATAAAATCCCTTTATTCAAAATTCGTTCTACATTCTGATTTTCCTTCTGTATCAAATATTTCTTCTCGACATTATTTTCCTTTTGGCTTTTCAAAAACACCATTTCCTTTTTCTGTCGCACATAGTAAGCAAAATTAATTGAAAATGCTGAAATTATTGACAAAATTACCAAAACATAAACAAGGCTAGCCCCCTCATTTCTTTTTTTTATATTCTTATTTTTCCCCCCAAGTTTTATATTTTTCAATAACCTAAAATATCTATTTCTCATTATCCAAAACCTCAATTTAAATTCTCACAGTTCTAATACTCTCATTTTTATTGCCTTTTAACTTAATAATGAGTAATTCTCCCACTTTCTCAAACTTTGCCTCACGAAATTTTCCAACTTCAGCTCTACTTCCAAACTTTTTCAAATTTTCCGCATCAGAAATATACAATTTTCCTTTATCAAATTCAATTTTGTAAAATAGCTCATTCAATTTAAAAACTATTTGATTTTCTTTAACAAAAATGTTATTATTCTCTCCTTCATAAGAAAATCCTTGAATATCTCTATTCTTTATATCCAAAACAATTTTATCCATCGAAAAATACATTTTCTCATACATTTTCTGATTATCCTTCTTTGCCTTTTCCACAATAACCACACGTTTTAAGAACGCAGAAATTACGAATACAAGAACAGAAAATATAAACATACTTATTAATATTTCGACTAATAAATATCCTTCTCTTTTTTTCATTTATTTTCCTCCTGCAAACTAATTTTTTAACTGCTTTCATCAATATTTGGAAAATAATAATCCTTTATTTTATCAATATTTATTTCAAAAATATATTCTTTCTGTCCAAACTCATTCATAAAATACCCATCCGCCTTTTTTATTTCCAAATTTATTTTATCTTCCTGAAACTTTCCCTTTTTATCTAGTTTTTGTTCCAATTTTTTCAAAAATTGATATTTTTTCTCAATTGCAAATCTATTATAAAAATCATCTACTTTTGAAATCTCATATTTTCCAATAAAATTTACAATTTCATTATATTTTTTTGCCTTTAATATTTCAGCCATATTTTCAATATTTACATTCTTTTCATTTAAATTATCGACTTTGATATCCGTTTTAAATGTCTGTAAAAATAAATTTGCAACTGGTACAATGATAACTGTTACAAAAAACATCGAAATTAAACTCTCAATTAAAGTTTCTCCCCTATTCTTTCTCATATTTTCCCCAACTTTTATTTTCCAAAAATCTCAAAAATTACATAACTTATGATTATAAACGGTGCAAATGGAATATATTCATACTTTTTCCACTTTTTCAAAAATAAAAATAAAAAAGCAACTATTCCAGAAAAAATATACAAAATCATATAAAAATTTACAATCTTCTCCACTCCAAAATATCCCAAAATACCGCCAATCCCCATCATAAGTTTCACATCCCCAAAGCCTATCAGCGTTTTTCCAAAATAATCTTCTAAAATATAAAGCACTATCATTGGCATTGAATAAGCACAAATTCCCAGATAATAACCTTCTAAATTGGTATTTTGAATTGCTGGTATCAATCCTAATGCAAGCAAAATAACAAAACTTTCTTCAGGAATAATCCTTTTTTTTAAATCAATCCAGATAATTCTAAAAAAAATACAATATTTCACAATTTCAAGCACAATATTCATTATTTCCTAATTTCTTCCCCCGCAAATGCCTTGCTTCCTGCAGATACTTTAGCAAAAACCTCTCCATTTTGATAAACTACATTTCCTTCAATATTACCAATCTTAAATTTTCCGTTGCTATCTAGCCCAATTCCAAGTTTATTAAGATTCCCATGCTCTGTTAAAATATCTTGTAAATTCTTAGGTGCATCTCCACCATGATCAATGCTCCAAGAAGTTGTCGTATTATTAAGCTCTGCAACTGCTCCAATCACCTTGCTTCTATTAGCCTTATTCAAATACTTCCCAACTTGTGGCACTGCAATTGCCGATATTATCGTAATAATCGCTACTACTAGTATCACCTCTACGAGCGTAAACCCTTTTTCCCTTTCCTTTAATCCTTTGTTTTCCTCCCTTCTTTTCATTTTTTCAATTTTACTCTTTTCTTTTTTTGAAACCTTATCCATAATTAACCACCTCTTTTTATTAATTTTTATTTAATAATTTATACTATATTTTTAAATAAAAGTCAATATATAAATTAAATTATTTTAAAAATTAATTAATTTTTTTTAAATTTT